>Ga0172379_10001245_pt1 | contig 52797 bp, 58 predicted proteins | sample GrowelOW334metaG_FD_119756 | JGI IMG/M metagenome (GOLD analysis project Ga0172379, IMG submission 119756) | Groundwater microbial communities from an aquifer near a municipal landfill in Southern Ontario, Canada - Groundwater well OW334 metaG | ecosystem: Environmental > Aquatic > Deep... | reverse complement strand
CATTCCTGTCCAACCAGATACACTACTAGGAAGACAATAGCCGTAACCCGAACACGCAGTCCAACCACCAGGGTCAGAAGCAGAAAACGTCATCGGATATTTACCATTTTTATTGCCGTATTGCTCTAACGCTCCCTGAATAGCCTTAAGGTTAGCGATTCTTTTGGAGTCTCTGGCAGTTTTGCGAGAACCATTAACATTAACAATTACCAAAGAAGCCAAAATGGCAATAATAAACATTACTACAAGAAGCTCGATAAGAGTAAATCCTTTTTTCATTTATCCCTCCAAATTATTGATACTTTAATCCTTGTATATACCAACCAGTGTAAACACCATCTGTTACCTCAACAGCTCCTGGTGTAAAAACAGCGATTGTTGGCTGTACACTGCCAACTGTTGCGCCCCTAGTCCACGGTCTAGCCATTTCTTGCATAGAAGTAGGGTTACAAGTAGCATGAGGATCTGGCACATTTAAAGTAGAAGCGTCACCACAAAGAGTTTCCATTGTACCATAAGCCATTAATAAATAATCATTACCATCACTGGCGTAAACATAACCACCAATCCCACCACCTCCACCAAAATCTACGGTCTTAGGATCGCTAGGTAAAACAGAAATATAAGTTGGTGATAAACCAGGTATCCAATCTATTTTGCTCCCAAAAGTCGAAGTTATTCCACACCAACCTTGACCATAATCAACACCACTGTAAACATAGCTTCTGCAACCTGCAATACCCCCATTAAAACGATTACCATTCCAGCTAGTAGCGGTTTTTGGATAACTACCTTTTTGGTTATAATATTGCTCCAAAGAACCCTGAATCGCTTTTAAATTAGCTATTCTTTTGGAATCACGGGCGGTTTTACGAGAACCGTTAACATTAACAATCACCAAAGAAGCCAAAATGGCAATAATAAACATTACCACTAAAAGTTCGATAAGAGTAAAACCCTTTTTCACAAATGCCTCCTTTTAAATAACTTAACTTAAGTATATAACTTTATTAAATAAAAACGCAAATCAACGAATTAGAACTAAATTCCAAGCTATTTACTAATCATTTCTCTTAATCTTTTCACTCTCTCTCCGACCGGTGGATGAGTGTTAAAAAGACCTACTAGCCATCCTTGACCGCGATTTTCACCCTTTTTAAAAGGACTTTCAATATAAAGATGGGCTGTTGCCTTATTGGCCGCTTCCAAAGGCTCAGGATCTTTTGAGATTTTTTCGAGAGCCGATGCCAACCCTTCAGGATAACGAGTCAAAAGTGCTCCGGTGGCATCTGCTAAAAATTCTCGCTTACGAGAAATCGCCAACTGAATCAAAGTTGCTGCAAGCGGCGCTAAAATCGCTAAAACAATCGCTAAAATAAATAATATCATTTGAATTTGGCCGCCTCCTTCACCATCTCGTCTTCGACTGCCAAACCAAGTCCATCGAAGAAAAAAGTCAGAAAGCAAAGCAACAATTCCCACCAAAACAACGACAATTGTCATAAGCCTAATATCGTAATTACCAACATGGGAAAGTTCGTGAGCAATTACTCCTTCAAGCTCAACTTTATTCAATTTCTCCAGGAGTCCTGAGGTAACCGCAATTGATGCATGCTCCGGATCACGACCAGTGGCAAAAGCATTTGGCGACAAATCTTCAATCAAATATATTTTTGGCTTTGGTAGTCCTGCGGTAATACTCAAATTTTCAACCAATCGATGAATTTCTAAAAAAGGTTCTTTGCGCGGCAATTGTTTTGCTCTTGAAATTGCCAAAGTGATCGAATCTGAATAATAATAAGAAATAAAAGCTTGGCTAACAGCAATAATTACCGCTATTACTAAAATAAGTTGGTTGTTGAATACCCAGGAAAACAAATAACCTAAGCTGATAACAAAAACCAAAAACAGCCCCACAAGTAAAGCGGTTTTTCTTTTATTAGAATCTATATCATGATACATAATTAATGGTTAAAATTTTACTTCCGGTGTTGCCTTTTCCCCTTCCGCCATCTGAAATAGTTCGAATGGCTTAGCGCTTACCATACCGGCTACCATAGAGTTTGGGAAAATTTGAATTTTAGTATTGAAGTCTCTAACATTACCATTATAAAATCTTCTCGCAGCCTCAACTTTATTTTCCGTATCAGTCAGTTCGTCTTGTAATTTCTGGAAATTCTCACTCGCCCTAAGCTGTGGATAATTTTCTGCTACAGCAAAAACTGATTTTAGAGCATCGGTTAAAACATTTTCTGCCTTACCTGCTTCAGCAGGTCCTTTGGCCGAAATAGCATCAGCACGAGCTTTTGTAACATTTTCAAAAAGCTCTTTTTCGTGCTTTGCGTAACCTTTAACCGTTTCAACTAAATTTGGTATTAGATCGTGACGACGCTTGAGTTGAACATCGATATCTGACCATGCTTCTTGAGTACGATTACGAAGAGTTACAATTCCATTATAGACAGCCACGAACCAAAAAATTCCAATAACTACGACTCCTAAAAGAATCCATAAAATAATCATAAAAGCTCCTTTCGTTATTATTTGATCATCTACTCTGTTGACGAATCAGTAACCTTATAAATATTATAACCACCCATTCCTACTCCGGACGTATCAGCCATATTTTCCAAACTGGCAGTTAGTTCAAAAGTTTTACCATCTGATTTATAACCATAATAAAACTGAGGAGCAGCTGGATCGTCTGGCAAATTAGTAAGATAAGCCGGTACTAAAGCTTCTGCCAAAACACTTGATGAGTCTGAAGTTTTTGTAGCAGTCGCACTCACCGGATAACTGTTTTGAGAATCATAATACTCTTTTAAAGCATTCTTAATTTTCAACAAATCTGCTTTTCTGGTTTCGTCATTCACATTAGTGGTAGTTGTCGGCGACGAGCTTTCCTCTGGACTAGTAGACGGTAGTATGGAAGAAATTGCTGGTGACACTTTCGGTGAGACGGTTACCTCAGGTGTTGAACCTTTAAACAATCCACCTAAAGTTATCCAACCTTTCCAAGCAGCGAAGAATAAAGCGCCCGTTATTAAAACAACAACCAAAAAAATAATAATTACAAAAGGAAGGATTGGTTTTTTCGGACCCGGCAATGGTTTAAGGTTAGGCGGCGGTGTAGAAGAAGGTATTGATTGAACCGGACTTGGCGCAACATTACCCGTTTGCTCTCCTGGTTTTTGCCCCATTGGTTCTGGCGGCGTGATATTTGGTGGCATTTCTAAAGGTGGTTGCCCTTCTTGTAAAGAAGGATTATTAATAGTTGGTTGATCCATTTTTCCCCTCCGCTCCTGAAGCTGCATTCCGCGGAGCGGAAGCAGAGTTCAGGAAGTCCCGCAAATTACGCTTCTTTGTGTACACTACGTAGTAGGTTGCAAAGAAAGTAATTTTGCGGGGCGCATTTTATTACAATTAAATCTTCTTTTCCATTATATCACTTTTTAATTTTGGTTAATAATTTTGCTTTTTTTTCGTTAATAATTTTTCGTTTCTCTACCTGTTCTTCTTTTTTGGCTTCTTTGACTTTAATAAATTCCGTTTTTTCTTGTTTTCTAACTTTTATTTCAGCCAAAATTTCACGAGCTTCGTCCGAACCCAACAAGGCTGCTTTTTTTTGGGGAATCAAGAAATTCTGAGCATAACCTAATTTTGCTTGAATAATTTCCCCTTTTTCACCAACACTTGGAATTTTTTCCAAAAGAACTACTTGAATACTAGACATTATTGACCTGCTTGTTCTAGGGCCTTATCTAATTGAGGATCTTGGCCACTTTCTTGATTTTTTTCTTCATCAATTTCAATATCAGGTTTAATACCTTCTTTGTCAATTGTTCTATCTTTTGGTGTAAGCCACTGAGCAATTGTTAACCTTAAAGCGGCTGTCGGATCTAGATTTTGGATTTCTTGAACAACACCTTTACCAAAAGTTTTTTTACCAACTATTATAGCTCCTCGAATGTCCTGTAAGGCACCGGCAGTTATTTCAGAAGCCGAAGCTGAGCCTTCATTAACTAAAACTATTATTTTATATTTTTCTAGAATTGGTTCCAAAGTAGACTTCAATTCATCTTTGTGACCATCTTTGTATTGCTCTTTAACTATAACTGAACCGGACGGCACAAAAAGTGAAGAGACATCAACAGCGGCGTCTAAATAACCACCCGGATTATTACGTAAATCTAAAATAATCGCTTTCGGATTTTTTGCCGCTAACTCTCGAGCGGCTTTTTGAGTTAATTCTGCGGTATCGTCACCAAATTGAGAAATTTTAATGTAACCAATATTACCTTTTTCTTCCCACGTAACAGAAGCAACTGTAATTTTATCTCTTGTAATTTTAAATTCTTGAGGTGATTGAAGACCTTCGCGATTAATTAACAAGGCTACTTCCGTTCCTGCTTTACCACGAATAAGACTAACGGCATCATCCAATGTCATGCTTGACGTATCTTTGCCATCAATCGCCAAAATTTGATCTTGCGGTTTAAGACCTATTTTTTTAGCCGGTGAACCATCTAATGGCGTAATAATAATTATCCTGCCATCTTTGTTAGACAACTCGGCGCCAATTCCTTCAAATTCGCCAGAAAGATCCTGATGTAAACGATTGTTTTCATCTTGAGCTAAGAAACTTGAATAAGGGTCATCAAGAGCCTCAACCATACCCTTAATTGCTCCGTAAACTAATTTTTGAGTCGAATAACTCCCAACATAATTTTCTGAAATTGCGTTATAGGCTTTCCAAAAAATACCAAAATCAACTGTTTCGGGTTTTTTGAGTTCTAAGTTAACAAGTTTAGGATGATAATTTTGCTCAAAGACAATATTTTTGTGACCTATTAAATAACCAAAAAAATAGAAAACCGTTAACAACCAAATAGCACCAAAAATAATTAAGATCTTTTTGAATTTTTTCAAATTCCTCCTTAAAATAAACTACTTTTCTATCACTCCGCCCCCTAAAACCTGTTCTTTGTTATAAAAAACAACTGATTGGCCGGGAGTAATAGCTCGTTGCGGTTTTTCAAATACCACCTTTGCTTTCTTGCCTATCAGCGTTACCTTGCATCGATCAATTGGATGTCCATAACGAATACGCGCGCCAATTATTAATTTTTCCAACTGACTTTCAAAATCTATATCAAGCCAATTTAAATCCGAGGCAACAAGTTCTTTTTTATACAAATCTTCTGCGTCGCCCACAATTAAAGTGTTTTTGTGACTATTTAATTCTACCACATAATACGCCCTCGGACCACCTAAACCTAAACGTTCCCTTTGCCCGATAGTGTAGTTAATCAAACCATCATGAACACCCAATTTTTTACCTTTCGTGTCATAAATTTCGCCCGGTTCAACTAATTTTTTAGCATGACGACGTAAAAATCCAGAAACATCACGATCAGGGATAAAACAAATACCTTGTGATTCTCTACGCGTGGCCGTTGGCAATTCCCACTCCTTAGCCATTTTTCGAATATCCGACTTTAAATAATCGCCAACTGGAAAAAGAATTTTCCCAAGCTTTTCTTGAGTTAATGTCCATAAAAAATAGGTTTGGTCTTTAGTCTTATCAACCGCTTGTAATAATTGATACTCTTTTTTCTTAACAATACGAACATAATGTCCGGTGGCTAAAAAATCCGCTTCAAGTTCTAAAGCTTTTTTTAGCAAAACTTCACCTTTAATATCTCGATTGCAAATAACGCACGGATTAGGAGTTCGACCATTGTCATATTCTTTTATATAGTAATCAACAACAGCTTTTTTAAATTCTTTTTCAACGTTTAAAACATAAAAAGGAATATTTAATTTACGCGCGACTGCCCGAGCTGCAGTAGCGGCCTCGACTGAACAACAAATATTTTCTCTAACCAAATCAGTCCTTGGGACATCTTCCGCCCAAAGTTTCATAAAAACACCAATAACTTCGTAGCCTTGTTTTTGAAGCAAAGCCGCCGCGACTGATGAATCCACTCCCCCAGACATAGCGCAAACAACCCGCCCACCACGCAAGCCAGCTTGCTGGCGTTGCGGACAGGCCCGTTTCTTCTTCATTCAGTCTCCATGTCTTTGGCCGCCTCAACTAAATTCTTTATTAAACAAGCAACCGTTACCGGGCCAACACCACCTGGTACTGGCGAGTAAGCGAAAACTTTTTCGTAACACGCTTCGTCTACATCACCGGCCATTTTGCCACCCGCTTCAGCCGTACCAGCATCGATTACCACCATTTTTTCATTTACCATATCAGGAGTTATTAAACCAGGATTTCCTGTGGCAGAAATCAGAATTTCTGCCCTAGAAACCTTTTCACCTAAATTTTTAGTCTCCGAGTCACAAACCTCTGGTCGAAAACCAAGACCCAAAAGCAACTTTTCTAAAGGCTCTCCTACCAAAAATCCTCGGCCAACAATAACGATCTTTTTATTTTTAAGTTCAATTTTATAGAATTTCAAAATTTCCAAAATTGCTTGGGCTGTTGGTGGTGGCAATAAATCCCCGGAAAATCCATCAATATCTTTTTGTGGATCTATCTTTTTCAGAACTCTTTCTTTATCAAAATCTGTAGGCAATGGTAATTGGACAATAATACCATGAATATATTTATTACGATTAAGATCGTCTAACAGCTCTTCTAATTGATTTTGGGAAGCAATTGCTGGTAAATGAAATAGCTTAAAATCAATTCCTAAAGTAATTACTTTCTTTTCTTTAACTTTGACATAAGTGAGACTTGCCGGATCTTCACCTACTAAAACTACTGCCATTGTTGGACAATTGCCCTTTGATTTGAGCTCTTCGATATCTTTTTGTAAATTTTTGTAAATCTTTTCGGCTACTTCTTTACCTTTTAAAATCATTCCTGCCCTTTCTGGTTTAATTAGCAAAATTTTGAGTTACCATTTTACCATAAATACCTAAATCAATAATGCCAATACCAATACGTCCATATTTTGGATCTAAAATATTATCCCGATGTTTAGGCGAATTCATAAAACCAATTTCTGCTAATTCGTAGCTTGGCGCTAAAGCAATATTTTCCCCAGCTAACCAAAAACTAACATTACCGTCAGTCATTCTATCAGCCGGAGTTTTACTAGCCAAGTTAACGTGAGAAAAATAACCATTTTTAGCCATATCAATTGAATGCCCTCTAGCAACTGGACGAATAGTATAATCTAATTTCAATGGAGCAAGACTATTTTTTGCCCGTTCTTCGTTAACCAAAACTAACATGGCATTTTCTGAATTTTCATCAATGCTATATTTATCAACTTTGAAATTAAGTTGAGTCGTTTCGCCGTTTTGATTCAAAGTAGTAAAGAAGTTCAAAGAGTTCATGTCACCAAAAATTTTTTCCATTTGTAGTTCTGCTTTTGCTGAATATTTGATTAAAAGTCCTGATAAAGAATCTTTGACAAGATTATTTTTGAAAGTTTGCGAAATTGGCGAAATAAAGAAAATCATTAAAATAATAGCAACAATTACAATCCCTTTCACAAACCCGGGAATAATACCAAGAAAACGATTAGTTTTACTAGAATCGACTTCTTTGGGAACATAACGAAAAATTAAAAGAGTAATCAAGTAAAAAATAATTTGCAAAAAAATCCATAAAGTGAAAAAACCAACTGGTTTTGCTAAATTCTGATTTAAACCCCAACTCCCGAAAAGATTGGCTAGAAAACTAAAATAGCGTAAAGCTATAACAAAAGAAACAACTAGGCCAAACAAATCAAAAAATTGACTTAAAAAACCGCGTCGGTAGCCCATCCAACTATAAACAATAACAATTAAAATAATTAATATTTCAATATAAACCATATTTATATCATACCAAACTAGTTATTTTTGCGATAGTCGGCGATTGCTGCATCTAGAGCTTGCTCAGCCAAAACAGAACAATGCCTCTTGGCTGGCGGTAAACCATCTAAAGAATCGACAATTGTCCGATTGCTAACTTTTTCAGCTTCCTCTAAACTTTTGCCAACAATCATATCTGTTAGCATCGAGGAAGTCGCAATCGCTGCCCCACAACCAAAAGTCTGAAATTTAGCTTCTTTAATATATTCTTTACCTTCTTTTTTGGCAATCTTAATTTGCAACTCCATTAAATCACCGCAAACTGCATTGCCAACTCGACCGATCCCGGAAGGATCTTTAATTGTTCCCATATTGTGCGGATGGGAGAAATGCTCCATGACCTTCTTAGAATAAAGAGTCGAAATATCTTTTTTCATTATTGCCTTTCTAACCTCACCAAATGGCGAGTCTTTTTATGCCAATGGACTAATTTCTCGCAATCTTTTAATAATCTTTTTTAAATTTACCAAAGTATAATCAATTTCTTCTTTGGTTGTTTTTTCACCTATTGAAAAACGAACTGAGCCGTGAGCACGCTCAGCGTCATCGTAAAGAGCCATTAAAACATGTGAAGGTTGCAAAGATTGTGAAGTACAAGCCGAACCGGACGAAGCAGCAATACCCACTAAATCAAGGCTTAAAAGGATAGATTCTCCTTCAACATATTTAAAATAAAAATTAATATTATTAGGACTACGAAGCTCTTTTGAGCCATTTAATTTAACATCGGGAATTTCTTTTAAAATTTCATTAATAAAATAATCTCTTAATCTCGAGGTCTTTTCGGCTCTTATTTCATATTTCTCATTTCTTAAAACTTCCACCGCTTTGCCTAAAGCAACGATCCCAATAACATTTTCTGTTCCTGCGCGTCTATTTATTTCTTGTTCACCACCGAAAATCATTTTTTCCAAAGGAATATTCTGACGAATAAAAAGAGCCCCAATTCCCTTAGGTGCACCAATTTTATGACCGGAAATAGTTAACAAGTCAGCATGCAAAAAATCAACATTCATTGGTTGATATTCAGCAGCCTGAACCGCATCAGTGTGAAAATAAATTTGTTTCCCGTCTCTTTTCCTATTTTCTTTTTCAATCATTTTACCAATTTCACGGATCGGTTGAAGAGTACCAATTTCGTTATTAACATACATAACCGATACCAAAACAGTGTTTTTCTTGAGAGCTTTTTTAACCTGTTCAGCACTAACAAGACCATCTTGGTTTGGTTTTAAATAAGTCACTTCTGCCAAACCTTCTTTTTCTAAATGTTCACAAGTGTTTAAAACTGCATGATGTTCAATTTGAGTCGTAACAATGTGAGGTCGCGATGCTTTAAATGATAAAGCTAACCCTCGAATTGCCAAATTATCTGCTTCCGTACCTCCAGATGTAAAAATAATTTCTGCTGGCGTACAATTTAAAAATTCTGCCACTTCTTCTCGAGCACTATCGACTGCCTGACGAGCAATTTGACCCCAACTATGAATACTTGAAGGATTACCAAATTTTTCATCTAAATATGGCAAGATTGCAGCTCTTATTTCTTTTTTAATTGGGCTTGTAGCCGAGTAGTCTAAATAAACCCCCACACCAATATTAACATCACTTTGTTTCGGTAGAGAATTTGTTTTTGATATATTATTTTTTTTCATATTTGATAATAATTTCCTATTGGTGTGGGGGTAAACTTTCATTATTTTGCTTTCTTAAAAATTTTTCTTAAATCTTCCACGCATCGTTTGCATTCACCACGTAACTTTAAATAGTCTTCGTACGATAAAACAACTGCGATTGGTTTTGAATAACGCATAACTTCAAAAATTTCCCCATCTTGAGTTTTCTGCAAAACTTCAGAAATATTCGCTTGTAATTCGTTAACGTTAATGGTTTTACTCATTTTTTACCTCTAGAAACAATATAACAATATATATAAGAACCTGCTTCGCAGAACCTTGTATTTTAATTAACGCAAAGCATTAATTAAAATATAACATTCTATATAACATATTGTCAAGAATAAATGTATTAAATTATAGAGTCGAGGGGAGCCATCGAGCGAAGCCGGTTGAGGTTGTGCTCCGAATTTCCGCAGCCAGGCGCGAGGAAATACGGAAACAACCGAGTAGGTTGGCTAGGGCGGCTGGATGCGAGTATGGTGACCCAAGGACCTGTTCTTAATTAACTTTGAGCACTTATCAATTCATTAATGGCGTATTTTGAGAACTTGCCTTTTTAGCCGAGTCGGAAAAACTTTTGACGATTCTTTCAACTTTTCGATAAAATAAACCACCTGCAACAGCTAGAACAATTAAAATAACTAATATTATTATTAAAATAATCTTTTTCTTTTTCATTTCAAATCTAATTTAAATAACTCTATAGCGTTTTTTGAAGTTTGCTCAGCAACTTCTCCTAAAGAGATTTTTTTTATTTCAGCAATTTTTTTTGCGACTTCAATAACATGAGTTGGATCGTTACGCTGCCCACGATATGGTTCCGGTGTAAGATACGGACAGTCAGTTTCGATCAAAATCTTTTCTAATGGTATTTTTTCGATTACTTCAAAAGTTTGTTGATTTTTAGTAAAAGTAATAATTCCTGTAAAAGAAATATAAAACCCCATTGATAAAACCATTTGAGCAAATTGCCAATTTCCTCCAAAACAATGCAACACTCCTTTTGGCAAAGTTGACTCCCCCATTAAAAGAGATAGCAAATCTTCATCCGCTTCTCGCAAGTGCAAAATTATTGGCTTAGAAACAATTTGAGCCAATTTAATCGATTTAACTAAAACTTCTTTTTGCAATGCCATATTGGATTTATCATAGTAATAGTCCAGTCCCGTCTCACCAATAGCAACAACTTTTTTATTTTTAGCTAATTTAAAAAAATTTTCTTCATCAAATTCCTCATCTTTTACATGGATTGGATGAAGGCCAACAGCGGCAAAAACATTTTCTTGTTTTTCAGCAATCTCAATAGCCTTTTTCGACGTTTCAAAATTCGAGCCGGCATTAATAATCGCTTTAATATTTGCTTTTTTTGCTCTCTCGATTACTTGTTGCCAATCAAGTTTAAAAGCTTGAAAATTAAGATGAGCGTGAGTGTCTATATACATTTATTCTCCTGCTAGTGTGGCATACAAAATGCAACCTAAAATAACTATTGCTGAAAGAACGGTTCGAAATTTTAATTTTTCATGAAGAAGAACAGTCGAAATAATATAAACCAAAATAGGTGAAAGAATTAAAATTAAAGAAGTATAAACAACACCATATTGCTGAAAACCATAAAATTTACTTATCATTTGGACTGTCCCCAACGTCGCACTGCTTAGAATCAGCCCAATATTTTGATTGGCAACTTTATTAATTTGCGGATGGTAAAGAAGAAAGAAAAAAACAAAAAGTATACCAGTTCTCACACAATATATAGCCACTGGCGAGAAAATTTCTAATAGCAACTTAATTAAAATAAGTTCTATTGACATAAAAATAACTGCCAAAACCAATTTGTAACCACCCAAGGTCATCTCTAAATGATCTTTTTTAATATGAGCAATGATTAAAAAGATTGCTGCAACTGTTGCAGCAATTTCAATATGCAAATTTCGTTCGCCTTTAAGAAAAATTGTTGCCAATAAAATTGTCAGTAGCGGTTGAAACATAACAATTAGTTCAAATTCATGAACTTTTTCCGCCTGAACTCCTTGATAATAAAAAATATTCCAAATAGTAGCCGCTAAAATCATACCCACAAAAAGTAATAAATAACGAGTTTCAAAAATTTGTGTTGAGATTTCACCCAAAAAAGGAAAAAGCAAAGCTGTCAGCAAAAAGAGGAATAAAAATAAAATCGGCACAAAAACACGAACGGAAACTTGCCGACGCGTAAGAGTAATTTTATCAATAATAATGCCACCAACTTGGGCAAAAGCAGAAATAAATGGAAACATAATTTTTTATTTATTTTGTCTTGGGAAAAGCAAATTCGGTTTTAAACATTTAAGCTGATCAAGAATTAACCAAGAAGTCTCTGGCAAAAACGGATCTATTTGATAAGCAATTTGAGTGATTGCGTCTAAAAGTTGGCCAATGACTCTTTGTAATTCTTCTGGATTTGTTTTTGCTAACTCCCACGGTTTTTCAGAATCAACCTTTTTGTTAGCTTCAATAATAATATCCCAAATCAAATTTAAAGCTTTATGAAATTCTAAATTTTCAATTGCCCGATCAATTTGATAATAAGATTTCGTAACAATGCGACATTGCCAACAAATTTTATAGCGATTAGCCATTGTAATAACGCGTTGGACTAAATTACCCAAATCGTTAGCTAAATCCGCTCTATAACGCTGTTCAAAACGATCGATTGTAAAATCACCATCTTGACCAAAAGTAATTTCTCGAAAAAGAAAATAGCGAAGAGCATCAACACCATAAATTCTAGCAATCTGTAAAGGATCAATAACATTACCCCGGCTTTTAGAAATTTTTTCACCATTAACAGTTAGAAATCCATGAATAAATATTTTTCGAGGAAGTTCTAAACCTGCCGCCATAAGCATTGCCGGCCAAATAACACAATGGAAACGAAAAATATCTTTACCAATAATTTGCAAAGAGGGCGGCCAATGACCACGAGAACCAGTAATATAATTCAAAAGAGCATCAACCCAAACATAAATCGTCTGTTCTTTGTCCCAAGGAACAGGAATTCCCCAGCTGACTTTGCTACGAGAAATGGCCAAATCACGTAAAGGCTCTTTTTTAAGAAAGCTCAAGATTTCATTTTTTCTTTCAATTGGCCTAATTTCAATTTTGTCATTTTCAATAACATCAATTAATTGTTTTTGAAATCTAGAAAGTTTGAAAAAATAAATGTCCTCAAAAACTCCTTGACATTTTTTTTGATGAATTGGACAAACTTCTCCTTTTCCTAATTCACTTTTGGTTTTATATTCTTCACAACCAACACAATACAATCCTTCGTAACGATCTTTGTAAATTTCACCTAAATCATAAAGTTTTTGAACAAATTCTTGAACATATTTTTCGTGCGCCGGATCGGTAGTACGAATAAAATTGTCATGACGAATTTCTAAAGCCGACCAAGACGCCCTATATTTTAAAGAAATTTCATCAACAAATAATTTAGGAGAAATTTTTCTTTCGTTTGCTGCTTGAAGAATTTTTAGCCCATGTTCATCTGTACCGGTTAAATAAAAAGTTTCTCTGCCACGACGAGCCCAGTAGCGAGTAACAATGTCAGCAGCGATTTTTTCATAAGCATGGCCAACATGCGGAAGGCCAGAAGCGTAATCAATTGCCGTCGTAACAAAAAACGGCTCTTCTTTTGGCTCTTCTTTTTCTTTAATTTTGTTTTTTAATGTTTGCATAATTTTAGTTCTTAATTAAAATAACAAATTCACCCCGAGGTTTAATTTTAGGTAAAATTTCTGAAATTTGCCCACGATAAATTTCTTCAAATTTCTTTGTTAATTCTCGGCCAACGATTAGCGGTCGATCACCCACAAACTGTTTAAGCTCTTCAAGAGTTTTTAAAATTCTGTGCGGTGATTCAAAAAAAATAACTGGTAATTTACTTTCTGAAATAGACTCTAAAAGTGTCTTACGACCTTTTTTCTTTGGCAAAAATCCTAAAAACAAAAATTTATCCACAGATTGATCAGTAACTGACAAAAGTGTCGTTACAGCTGAGACCCCAGGAATCGGAACTACTTCTATATTAGCTTTTAATGCTTCGGCTATCAAGACACCCGCCGGATCAGAAATACCAGGTGTTCCCGCATCAGTAACCACAGCAATGTTTTTACCATCTTTAATTTCCGAAATAAGAAAATCTATTTTAGAAAGCCGAGAATGTTGATGATATGAAATTAAGTTTTTCTTAATACTAAAACGATCTAATAAAATTTTTGTTTTTCGTGTATCTTCACAAGCAATTGAATCAACTTCTTTTAAGATTCTAAGAGCTCGTAAAGTTATATCTTCTAAATTACCAATTGGCGTCGCAACAATATATAGAGTTCCCATCTTAAAAACCTTTCTTTATAAAAACTTTCAAAAAAACGAAATTAGAGTCGCGGCCCCCGCAACAATCATTAGGCCAACAATTGCCCAACCAATAAATTTAAGAGTCGGAGAATTATGGTGAGAATTCATAATTTTTTCATTGTTAGCGATAATAACAATCAAAACCAGAATTAACGGTGCTACCAAACCATTAGCGACAGCAGCATAAATCAATGCCTTTATTGGGTTAATGCCAACAAAATTCATCACCAAACCAATTAACATCGAAAAAATAATAACCCCGTAAAAATAAATACCCTGACGAAAACGAAGATATAAACCTTCTTTCCAACCAAAAGATTCACTAACAGCATACGATGCCGAACCAGCTAAAATTGGAATCGCGAGCAGTCCAGTGCCAATAATACCCAGAGCAAAAAGCAAAAAAGCATAATGACCAGCCAATGGTTTTAAAGCCATTGCCGCATCAGATGCCGTGCCGATATTGTGAATACCACTTTTAAACAGCGTTGCCGCACAAACTGCGACAATGAAAAACATTACTAAATTCGAAAAGAGCATGCCTGTCCAAACATCAATTCTCATTTTACGAATTTCTTTTTTTTGCACTTCTTGACGAGAGGCGATTGTTGTTCGACCAGAAGAAACTTTTTCCTCCACCTCTTGCGAGGTTTCCCAAAAAAATAAATAAGGTGAAATAGTTGTTCCTAAAATTCCACAAATCAAAATAATTTGTTCTTTACTAAAAGTAAGCGAGGGGGTAAATGTGCTTTTCAATACCTCGACCCAAGGAAAACCTTTGATTACAAAAGCACTAAAAATGTAAACTAACAAAATTAAGGCTAGATATTTTAAATACCTGGCATATTTTTGATAAGAAACGAAAATTTGTAAAAACAAACTTATTACCACAAAACCAACCACTAAAAGCCAAAAAGGCATTCCAGGGAAAAGAAGTTGAGTTGATTTCGCCATTGCCCCTAAATCAGCACCAATATTAAACGAATTGGCAAGTAAGACTAAAATTGCTACCACGTAAAGAACTTTTTTTGAAAAATGTTTTTTAATATTAGCCGCTAGCCCTCTACCGGTTACCAAACCAATACGAGCACACATTTCCTGGATAATTGCCATCAAGGGAAAAGTTAAAGGCGCCAACCACAATAGTTGAAAACCATACTGAGCACCAGTTTGGGAATAAGTCCCAACACCAGAAGGATCATCGTCAGCCGCCCCGGTTGTTAACCCTGGACCCAACCCTTGCCAAAAATGTTTTGCCTGCCTTAATGGTGGTACTTCAGAAACTTTATAAACCGCATTTTCGGCAATTTTTACACCACCTTTTTCAACTTCAATAGTTTTTTTAATTGCCTCTTTGGTAGTATCGCCAACAAATTTACCACTATCTTTTAAAATACCCTCTGCTTTTTGAAAAGGGCTTTCTTGATTAAGACTAAAAGATTTTTCCGTATTTTGATTATCGTCTTTATTCATCTACCTTATTATAACTAAAATTTTAAATATTTCCGAGACCTTTTTTAATAATTTCATGTAATTTTATCCACTGTCCCAGGCTTAAATCCTCTGCCCGAAGCTGTGGATCTATTTGAGATTTTTGCAAGATTTCTAAAACAGTATTTTTATCTAAATGGAGTGTTGCCGACAAAGGATTGTGAATTTGCCGTCTCTTAGAAGAAAAACCAGCTTTAATAATTTGAAAAAAAGATTTTGCCTCAATGCTAAACTTCCTTTGTGGAATTATTTTAATAACTGCGGCATCTACTTTAGGTTGTGGTCGAAAACTAGTCTTTGACACCATTATCACGATTTCTGCTTGAGCGTAATATTCAACTGCTAAAGTTAAAATTCCTCTTTCCGAACTTCCTGGTTTAGCAACAATTTTTTCGGCGACTTCTTTTTGTAACATTACTGTCATTGTTTTAGGTTGATTCTGATTTTCTAAAAATTTACGAATTAAAGGCGAGCCAACATTAAACGGCAAATTAGCAACAATTTTGTAATCACCCAATATTGATGGATCAAAAAATAATGCATCTTGATGAATAATTTTAAGATTCTTATTATTACCAAAAGCTTTACGGAGCATCTCAACCAACTCAAAATCTTTTTCAATCGCATAAACTTTTGCGCCAGTATTTAAAAGCGCTCTTGTTAAAATTCCCAAACCAGGACCAATTTCAACAATTGTATCTTTATCAGAGACCTCAGCTGCTTTAACAATTTCTTCAGCAATTTCCGGTTTGATTAAAAAATTTTGTCCTAACGATTTTTTAGCTTTCATTTGTTTGCACAACCTCCCCATGGTGGCCAACGACCACCGTAACCATGAGTTAGAGCATAAGCAGTCGTATAAATTTGGGCCTCACCATTATAAATACTTGCTCCACTGTAACCCGCTTTAGCACTTATATCGGACCAAAAACCATCTGAATATTGAAAAAGTCCCTTATACTGACCATCAGGATAACCTGCGTCAGCCGAACCACCAGATTCTCTAATCATCAAGCATTGTAAAGCCGTACCATTAATCAAGTATTCTCTTGCGGCCGCATTAACCGTATCTTTATAAGGACCGCTTTTAGCGTACTTAGGGCCAATACCAATAATAACAACTTCGCTAACAGGCTTTTTGGTAACATTTTCAGATTTTTTAGTCTTTGAAACCTCGACACCGTCAACACGTTTTATAACATAAAGAACATCTTTTTCACCCCTAACACCTTTTGTTTCAATTTCTGTTTGACCTTTTTCCACGTCAACACTGGTTCTTTTTACAATATTATAATCAATTGGCTCTTTTTCGGTTACTTCAACTTCTGCCACCCGGGTAATTTTAACTTTTGTATCAGGTCTAAGCCAAGTTGAAAGTGATGGCTCAACCGTATCTTGGCCCAAAAGATCAATTTTATTTTCTTTAAGCAATTCTTCGATTGTTTTTTGCCAAGTACGATATGTTTTAGTTATTTTAGCATCGGTTACTTCTACCGCTAGCGCTCTTTGAATTTCAATTCTACTGCCAATCCCTAAATTGGGATCAGGAAAAGTTTGAACTTTATCTTCGGGATAAATATCAATATTTAAATTATCTGCCATATCTTTTAAGGCAAAATATTGAGCTCCGCCGAAATAGACTTCACGTGGGTGACTTGGATCAGCTGTATCCACGACACCAGAAACTAACGGCTCAATTGAACGAGTCGTTAAACTGTGCAAATTAAACCATATGGCTAAAATTAATGGTAAAATAATGACCTCCCCGGGTATCTTTTTTAGTCTATTTAAAATTTTACCTTATCTACCAATAAAATCAAATGGTTTTAGATCCTGTCTAGAAACTCCTCGGAAATTTCAAAAAGAAATCGTGATTGAGCATTAGCCTGAATGGAGCCAAAAATCATTCTGGAAGTAGCGTAAGTAAAATACAATCTTTTTTCGGCTCTAGTGATACCAACGTAACAAAGACGACGTTCTTCTTCTAAATCAGAAGGCTCCATTAAAGAATTGGCATGGGGTAATAAATTTTCTTCCATTCCTACCATAAAAACAATTGGAAATTCCAACCCTTTAGCATTGTGTAAAGTCATTAGTGTCACTGCATCAGCCGATGGGTCAAAATTATCAATATCAGAAACCAGGGTTATTTGCTCTAGAAAACTTTCCAAATCTTCACTTTGCTCAGCAACTGATTTTAGTTCTTCAATGTTTTCCCAGCGTCCCTCCCCTTCTTCGGTACCATCCAAAACCCAATCTTTATAAGCAGATTTTAAAGTAACTAAATCAATCAGTTCTGAAATCTTTAAGTCCCTGAAAACTAGACGAAAATCTTCCATCATTTCTTTAAATTTCAAAACTTTTGGATGATTTTCTAAATTGGCAGTTTTGTCACCAATTCCTCTGGGAGGCACATTGATGATTCTTTTTTGGGCAACTCTATCGGTTGGATTTACGATTAATTTCAAGTAAGCTAAAATATCTTTAACTTCCCGTCTTTCATAAAACCTTAAAGCGCCAATTAAACGATAGGGAATACTTGCCTGCATTAAAGCTTCTTCAAAAATTCTTGACTGAGCATTAGTTCTGTATAAAATTACAAATTGATTATAGCCACCAAAAGATTTTAAAGATTCGACTTCGTCTAAAATAAAATTAGCTTCATCTTTTTCGTTTCTAGCTTCGAAAACTGTTGGCGTAAGTCCTTCTTCGTTATTAGTCCAAAGTTTTTTTTCACTTCGCAAGGTATTTTTTTCGATCACATTTTGAGCAGAAGCAATAATTTTTTTGGTTGACCTGTAATTTTGTTCCATTTTAATTACTTTTGCTTTTGGGTAGTCTCTTTCAAAATCCAAAATATTTTTAAAATTTGCTCCACGAAATCCGTAAATTGCCTGAGCATCATCGCCAACCACGCAAATATTTTTATACTTTTGAGCTAAAAGTTGACTGAAACGATATTGGGCAAAATTAGTATCCTGATACTCATCAATTAAAATATAACGAAATTGATCTTGAAAACGTTCTAAAATAGCTTTATCGCCAAGAAGTTCGACGGTTTTCATTAATAAATCGTCAAAATCTAAAGAGTTAGCTAATTTTAAATCTTTTTGATATTGTTGATAAACTTGAAGAGTTACCTCGCCAAAATGTCCCTTAGCAAAGTTAGCATAATCAGAAGGTGACAAAAGTTCATTTTTGGCACCGGAAATATAATTTTGAATTGTCCGTGGATTATATTGTTTTTTGTCAATTCCCACCTTGTCCATGGCATGTTTTATTGCCACCAAAGAATCAGTTTGGTCATAAATATTAAAAGACCGGGTGTAGCCTAAAACTGTAATCGAGCTTCGTAAAATTTTTGCGCAAATCGAATGAAAAGTTCCAAGCCACGGAAGTTTTGTTGCTGTTATTGCATCATTAGCCATATTGGCACTTAACAATACGTTGACTCGACTTTTCATTTCTTCGGCAGCTTTATTAGTAAAAGTCACTGCCAAGACATTTTCCGGATGAATTTTTTTTACCATCACAAGATAGGCAATTCTATGCGTTAAGGCTTTAGTTTTACCAGAACCAGCACCAGCTAAAATTAAAACTGGCCCTTCGGTAGTTGTGACGGCTTCAATTTGTTCAGGATTAAGACCTGCTAAAATATTTTGACTCATAGTATAAATAGTATAACAAAAAAATTAAAAAAAAGACGCGTTGTAATTAACGCGTCGTTGTATGATTGCATCGGGGATGTTTCACCTTTAGTGCGGATCAAAGCGATCCATTCCCGAGTCCGGGGTTTGCTAGTTCTCCTCACGCTCTATACCTGTTAGCTTTCTTAACAGAACAGCATTTCTTCCACAGAGTTTGCGTAACCGGATGAGGCTGCAGTATGTTTTATTGACTTGCGTTTTTCTGCTTTTATCTTAACAAGCAGTACTACTTACTACACTACCCCCAGGCCTGGCCAACCTGAAGCCAATCGGATAACTTCCCGATTCGACCTATTGTTCTTCTTTTTCGAAATCTTCAGATTCCCTACTTCCCGCACTTGGGAAAAATCAGACTTCTAGCTGGTCGGTCGTTCCCAGCATCATGTTCAGACACCATTACTATATTATAAACCTGCCAACCTGTCAAGTGTTTTTTTGGGTAATTAAAAGGCGCGATCGAAATCGGCCCAAATATATTTTAAATTATTGACCGCTTGTCGCGCCTTTATGGTGTGGGCAAAGTAATTGGCTTTGTCCCTACCATAAGCAATTGCTTAAAGTAAGAACAGCTTAACTCCACCCGTACTAGGGGTTGGTTCCTGCCGCAATTGTTTTTGAAAGAGCTGTTATATTTTATTTTTGTTTTTTTCCTTTCAGTTTATTAAGATTGCTCTTAAATTAAACCTATTAGGATAAAACGGCAGGGGCAAGGTAATGAGAAATCCCCTCCCTTACCTTGCTCTTGCCGACAACCACCCTCTCCTTTTATTAAAGTACAACTATTTTTAGTGATTGTATTATTATATAACAATTTTGGGCAAATGTCAAGGCCACATCTTAAAAGGTTTGACACAAAAATTTATCCCTATATAATAGAAGTATGAGATCTAATTTCGTCACAAATCATGTTTTCCTAATGAGTCTTTTAAAAAAAGATATCTCATTTTATTTGTGGCGGTTAACTTAAACACCTAACAACGAAACAACAAACGAAGCAGACCAAGAGAAAACCGCCGCCAAGGCGGATTTTTTGTTTGAAAGGAGGTCAAGCAGATGCTATCAGATGAATCGAAATTCTACGAAACAGGTGACCAAACATTACCATTTGGCCAAGAAGAACCAGAAAGACACGAATATTCTTCTGACTACGAAATGTTAGAAGGATACAATCTGAGCGACTACGAAGGCTTTGGCAAAACGCCAGACAAAACAATCTAACCCTTTCACTGGAGTCCGCTAGTCGCGGACTCTTTTCTTTATGATTCCTCTAATTTCTTTTCCACCGTGGCAAATTTCATATATTCCGGTTTCCAAAAAAGCTGAACATCTCCTGTTGGGCCATGTCTGTGTTTACGAATTAAAATTTCAGCAATGTTTTTCTTTTCCGTATCCTCTTCGTAAACTTCATCACGATAAATAAACATTACCACATCAGCATCTTGTTCAATTGATCCACTTTCCCTAAGATCCGCTAGCATAGGTCGTTTATCTGGTCTATGCTCGACCGCTCTGGAAAGCTGTGATAAAGCAAGAATTGGCACATTAAGCTCTCTGGCTAAAGCTTTGAGCGCTCGAGAAATTTCCGAAACTTCCTGAACTCGATTATCAGAATTTCTTCTTTCCGTACCGGACATGAGCTGTAAATAGTCAATCACAATTAAACCCAGGTCATTTTCCATCAAAAGTCTTCTAGCTTTAGTTCTAATTTCCATAACATTTAAAAATGGTGAGTCGTCAATAAAAATCGGTGTTTCCGAAAGCATTCCCATAGCATAATTTAATTTGCCAAAATCATCATCGTCTAAATTACCTGTCCTTAACTTCCACGAATCAACTGAACCACGCATACAAAGTAATCTATCAATAATTTGCTCTTTACTCATTTCCAAAGAAAAAATACCAACGGCCAATTTATGATTGCAAGCAACATTATCAGCAAAGTTCAGAGCCAAAGCTGATTTACCAATTGAAGGACGAGCAGCCAAAATAACTAAATCTGATTTTTGAAAGCCGGCTAAAATGTTGTCTAAATCGCGAAAACCAGTTGGTACACCTTTAATTGCTCCTTTGTCTTTATGCAACTTATCAATTCTGTCAAAGGAATCGGCCAAAATATCTTTAATCGGCGTAAAGTATTGTTTAACGTATTGTTGCGAAACACTAAAAAGAGCGCTTTCCGATTTATCTAAAATTGTTTCCAATTCAGCATTTTCATCAAAACCAAGTTCAGTAATTGATGCCGCCGCTGAAATAAGTCGCCTGAGAGTTGCTTTTTGATGAACAATATTAGCATAAGTTATAATATGAGCCGCTGTTGGTACCGAGTTAACCAAAGTGGAGATATAAGAAGCGCCACCAACATCTTTTAACTTTTTCTTTTTTTCCAATTCGTCAGTCAAGGTAACCATGTCGATCGGTTTTCGTTTGCCAAATAATTTCAAAATACAGTCGTAAATTGTTGCATGATCTTCGCGATAAAAATCATCAACTCGTAAAATATCGGCTACTTTAATAACAGCGTCTTTGTCTAAAAGAAGAGCGCCTAAAATTGATTGCTCAGCTTCAATATTTTGAGGGGGAATTTTAATGTTATCAGCCAAAAGGCCTCCTTGTTTCGCGTATTTTGATTTTTGCATTTTGATTTTTTAAATGCAAGCCTGTGGAAACTGTGGATTGTGGGGATAAGTTACTCTTCTACTTCGAAAACTTCTTTAGCCCCAGAGAGCAATTCTTCCTCGGCATCAACTGGAGTGCTAACAACTAAATCTGGATTTACAACACAATCGAGCTTATAGTGCGAACCAGTAATTCTTTCAATGATACCTTCAATGATTTGAGTATTTTTTTTGTTCGAAATCATATTAGCATGAAATTTGAATTTGAAAGACAAAATAATCGTGCTGTCCTCTGCACCGGCCAATTCAGCGTCTTTAAGTAATGCTGACAAAGAACAATTATGAATTTTTACCTCTTTGACGATTTGCGGCCAAAGATTTTTATCTAGTTTTACAGTGCTCTTATTGGTCTCTGATTGCTTCTCGTTTTCAGCCTCCCTAACCAGCCTACTCGTCGCTTCCGGTTTTGCCTCATCGCCAAGCTTCGGCAAATCGGAGTGCTCCTCGACCGGCATTTCACTCGAAGCAACCACTCGACCTTCTTTGTATTCTTCTTTAATATGCAGCTTGTTTATTTTAATTTTATTTTCTGGTGTTTCTAATTTCTTATCTCTTACTTCTTCACTCTTTTTCGTAAATTCATAAATCAACAATTCTAACGGCAATTGTGGCAAATGAGCTGATTTGATTTGATTTGCCGCTGCCGCAAATTTTTCAACCATTTCCATCAATGTTTCTATTTCAAAAAGTTTAGATAAATTTTGCACCTCTTCCTGCTGATCTTTTGTTAAATCAAATAATTGATTTTCTCCTAACTTTAGAAGGGCAATCTTTCGTAAAATCTCTACTAGCTTAATAGTAAAAGTTTCTAAATCAACTCCTTGAAGATGTAAGTGAGCAACTAGTTCAAAAGCTTTTTGACGATCTTTTGTGGCAAGAAATTTAACAAAATCAAAAACACTCTTATCTTGAGCCAACCCTAGAACTTGCTGAATTTGTTCAATAGTAATATTGGAGGCCGAAGTTTTTCTAAGCGAGGCAATTTGGCCAAAAAGAGAAAGTGAGTCTCTGTAAGAGCCGAAAGCAAGCTGAGCTAAAAGCTCTATCCCCTCGTCATCAATTTTAATTTCTTCTAAATTAGCAATTTTTTTGAGTAGTTTTTTAAGTTCCGAAAGTTCCGCCCGACGAAAATCAAAACGCTGAACACGAGATAAAATTGTTGGTAATATTTTTTGTGGTTCGGTCGTCGCCATAATAAAAATAGCATGCTTGGGCGGTTCTTCAAGAGTTTTTAAAAGCGCGTTAAAAGCTTCTTTGGTAAGCATGTGAACTTCATCAATAATATAAATTTTATAATTTGACTTTGTTGGCGCAAAACGAATCTTTTCTCGCAAATCTCTTATCTCATCAATCCCACGATTCGAAGCAGCATCAATTTCAATTAAATCTAAAGACTTGCCAGCTGTAATTTCCTGACAAGAAATACATTTATTGCAAGGTTCGAATGAATCTTTTCCTAATTTTCTGCCAGTACAATTTAAGGCTTTGGCAAAAATTCTGGCAAGAGTAGTTTTACCAGATCCACGAGGCCCGGCAAATAAATAACCATGTGAAAAAGTACCAGCCGATAAAGCATTGGAAAGTGTTTTTGTCACATGATCTTGACCGATAAGATCGGTAAATTTCTGAGGTCTAAATTTTCTATAAAAAACCATAAATTACTCCTACAAAATACAAAAATACAAAAGTTAAATTATCTCTTTGCATTACTACTATATTCTATTAGGACAAAAATACAAATTGTGGATAATGTGTGTTACAATATATTTCAGGAGGGATTAAAATTGACGTCATCTGAACTCAAAAATATAATCACCAAAAAAACACAAATCCAACAAGATAAAGTTTCGAAAACTCTTGATATTATTCAACAAATCATAAGTTCGGAACTATCAGCCGGCCGGAGTGTAAACATCCCTGGTTTTGGAAATTTTGTAATGATTAAATATCCCCCGAGAACTATTAGGGATGTTAGAAATCCAGCAAAAACATATCTTTCACTGGAAAAAAATAAAGCTCGCTTTAGACCAAGTCAAGATTTTAAAAAGCAACTCGGCGAAAAAAAACCTGACGATAATAAAGAAGAGGCGGAGCTTAAAGAATATAAAGAAAAATTTGTCGATCAAACAATTAATGTTTGCTATATTGATCTTTCTAAAGTGACTGTTCCAAAAAGAGTTTTAAATCTACTACCTGAACACATTGCCAGACATTATCAAATTGTACCTTTAGAGATTAAAAATAATAAACTAGTTGTTGCCATGATTGACCCGGAAGACCGGGAAGCAATCGAGTTTGTTAAAAAGAAAACTGGTATGGATTTAAACATTCAACTGTGCACTCAAACTGATATAAGTCATGTTTTAGATCAATACTCTGCCGCTACTGGAGAATTGAAAAAAATTGTCGAATCCGCTGAAGGTGAGGAAGAAATTGAAATAAAAAAGGAGCCATCGAAAGAAAAGATTGAGGAAATTACCGAAACAGCTCCAGCCGCTAAAATCGTCCAATCGCTCATTAAAAGAGCTGTTCGAGAAAAAGCTTCCGATATTCATATTGAGCCACAAGAAGAAGAAGTTATTACTCGTTTTCGAGAAGATGGCATTTTAAAAGAAATTATTAAATTACCTAAAGAAATCCAAAGCGGTATTATTTCTCGTATAAAAATTCTTTCCGAAATGAAAATTGACGAAACAAGACTACCCCAAGACGGTCGTTTCCAAACTATTATTGATGGCGCCGAAGTTGATTTTCGCGTTTCAACACTACCAACTGTTAATGGTGAAAAAGTTGTTATGAGAATTTTGGACAAATCATCTGGGATTTTAACGTTAGAGCAACTTGGAATGCGCGGAAGTGCTTTTACAACTTTGGATGATAATATTCATAAATCGCATGGCATGATATTAGTTACCGGTCCAACAGGTTCTGGTAAAACAACGACTCTTTATGCCGTCATCGACAAAATACAAAGTGTTGGTATTAATATTGTTACTTTAGAAGATCCAGTTGAGTATCGAATGCCTCGTATTAATCAATCTCAAGTTTATTCCAAAATTAATTTCACTTTTGCTAACGGTCTTCGATCAATTGTTCGTCAAGATCCTGACGTAATTATGATTGGTGAAATTCGTGACTATGAAACTGCCGACATGGCTATTCATGCAGCATTAACCGGCCATATAGTTTTATCAACTTTACATACCAATGATTCAGCCGGGGCAATTCCTAGGTTAGAAGATATGAAGATTGAACCATTTTTAATTAATTCATCCGTAAACTGTATTGTTGCTCAACGACTTTGCCGAAAAATTTGTGAAAATTGTAAGGAGACGATGGAAGTTATTGAAGAGGATCAAAAAAAGGTTGTCGAAGAAGAACTTAAAAACCTGCCACCGGGAGAAAAGAAACCAGATAAACTACAATTTTTTCACGGAAAAGGTTGTGATAATTGTAATAACACTGGTTACAAAGGCCGAATTGGCATCTTTGAGGTTTTTGAATTAAAAGAGAATCTAAAAGAATTAGTTGCCAAAAAAGCTTCCGGTTCGTCTTTGGGGCAAGTAGCAGTTCAAAATGGTATGGTTACTATGAAACAAGACGGTATTTTAAAAGTTTTAGACGGTCTCACCACCTTAGAAGAAGTCTGGCGAGTTACTAAAGATTAGAGGAAAAAGTATAAATGAAATATATATATGTAGCAAAAAATCCTAAAGGAGAAATGGAAAACGGCAACTTGGAAGCATTGGACGAAAAAGCTGCCGCAAAAATACTCCATTCTCGAAACTTATTTGTCCTAAATTTAAAACAAGAAGGTTCTAGCATTTTTGCTGGCAAAACATCGAACATAAAAATCCCTTTTCTCTCTAATCGAGTAAGTTTAAAGGACAAAATCATCTTCACTCAACAAATAGCCATGATGATCAAATCAGGGCTTCCGTTAATCGATGCCTTTAGGGCATTACAAGAACAAACAGAAAATAAATATTTTGCCGAAGTTATTGGTCATATTATCGAAGAAGTCAGAGGTGGTAAACCTTTATCAGAAAGTTTAGCCAAATATCCGAAAATATTTACTAATTTTTATATTGCCATGGTTAGTTCAGGTGAGAAAAGCGGTAAATTAGATGAAGTTTTACAAAGATTGGCCGACGAACTCGAAAAAGACTACGAACTTATTAGTAAGGTTAAATCGGCCATGACTTACCCTATACTAATCGTCTTTGCTTTAATTGGTATTATTGTTTTAATGCTTATTTTTGTTGTTCCTCAACTTAAAAAAATATTTACTGATATGGGAGTTGAACTGCCTTTAATTACCAGAATAATCCTTGGCATAAGTGACGCAATGATAAAATACTGGTATTTATTTACTTTTGGCGTTATTGGTCTTGCGGTTGGATTTTATTACTACGGTAAAAGTGACAAGGGCGGTTTAGTAATCGATAGTTTTAAAATAAAAGTGCCTGTCATTGGTAAACTTTTTAAAAAAATCTATATGGCAAGATTTTGCCGAACAGCTGGTTCATTAGTTGTTTCCGGACTACCAATTTTAGACATCATTAAAACCACCTCTCAAGTTTTAAACAACCGTGTTTTTAAAAAAGCCTTGGAACAAACTGGTGAAGATGTAAAAAATGGTTTAACTTTTTCTGATGCTATAAAAAAACAAAAAATCTTCCCGGCAATGATTTATCACCTCGTCTCAATCGGCGAAAAAAGCGGTAAATTAGATGAAATACTTTTAACTATGGCTGTTTTCTTTGACCGTGAAGTTGAAGCTTCCACTAATAGCTTAGCAAGTTTAATCGAGCCACTTTTAATTATCATTGTTGGCGCCGGTGTTGGTTTAGTAGTTGCCTCCGTTATTATGCCAATATACTCACTAGTAAACGTCATTTAAACCAATTGATCACAATATTTAATCAGAAACTTTGTAAGATTATATGAAAAAGAGAAAAGGAATTTCTTTATACGAATTACTAATTGTAATGAGCATTATTACGCTTGTTGCGGCTATCTCTATTCCAACAATTAGAAATTATTTACCTTCCCTTCAACTTTCTTCAACAGTTCGTGAAGTTATTTCTAAACTACGCGAAGCTCAAGAAGAAGCTGTCACAACTCAAGTCCAACATGCTACTCGTTTTAACCCTGCTTCGAATCCGGTGACTATTCAGGTTGTAAAAATAGGAACACCGGAAACCGTTTTGCAAACTATCACTTTGCCAAAAAATATTAGTATTACCCTTGATGCTAGCTTTACCAGTAATCAAGTTATTTTTTCCGCTGATGGTGGGCCAAATACTTCGGGAAATATCACTATCACACAAGATACATCTTCTAAAATAATCAACCTGTCACCTGCCGGAATGATAAAAATGCAATAATTAAATTTAAAAAAATGAAAAAAAAGAAACAATATTACAAGAATAAAGCTTTTACTCTTATCGAAATCCTCTTAGCGATTGTTATTTTAGAGATCGGTCTTTTGGGTATTTCTAGCTTTTATGCTTATTCTCTCAACATTGCCAAGGTTGCTCGCAACGAGACTACCGCTGCTAATTTAGCTCAAGGACTTTTAGACGAACAATCAGCCGTGAGTTTTGATAATCTAGCCGTAGGCGCTGGCGCTAAAACAGCTTATTCGTCAGATGTTGCTAGTCCTTTTGCTAATTTTCAAAAACAAATTGACGTAGCTTATATCGATATGAATCTTGCTACCAGCTACGTTGCTACCGAAGATAATCAAAATATGAAAAAAATTACCGTAACTGTCTTTTGGCCACAAGATTCAACCGAAAAAAACTTTCAGATAGCCACAATTAAGGCTAATCATTAGCCATGAAAAATTTAAAATCCAAAAGCCAAAATTTAAAAAAACACCAAGGATTTACACTCATTGAAATATTAACAGCTCTTTTTTTAGGTACAATAATAATCATTGTTAGTTACACTGTTTTTCTTATGAGTTATAAGGCTTATCAAAAACATATTTCCGCCGCCGAACTCACTCAAAATGCCCGTATTTCCATGGAACGAATGTCGCGCGATATTCGCCAGGCTTCAATGATTATTACTCCTTTACCAATAGATCCTGATGCGGGTACACCTCCTTCAGAAATTGAATTTCAAGATGGACATGTTACCACCCAAATCCAATACGTTCGTTATTATCTTTCAGGAACAGATTTGCATCGAGAAGTAAGCCATTATGCTTTTGTGGCTTCAGCGCCCCCTGAAGACTGGGTGACTCCATCAACTTCAGACGGAGGTGGAAATCTATCAACTAAATATACTGATCTTGATCAGATTAAAGCTGAAAAAATATCTTCTCTTCAATTTTGGGGCAATGCTGTTATTACTATTCATTTAAATGTTTCTGACACAAAATCATCTTACACTTTCGAAACAAAAGTGTTAGCGAGAAATGCGCAATGAAAAATTTAAAAACACAATTAAAAATAAATAATTGTAAAAATGGCTATATCGCAATTACTGTCCTTATATTAATGATGGTGCTAGTGAGCGTTGTCTATCTTTTTAGCAACGCTGTGTTTTCTGAATTAGCAATTGCCAGAAACAATAAGGGAGCCCAAATATCTTTTTCGTTAGCCGAAGCTGGTGTTCAAGAAGCAATTTATCGTGTTCAACATGATAGCACTACGAGAAATAATTTCATTAATACAACTTCCGGTGTTTCAAATTTTTCTCATAACCCAGCATTAGTAAATAATGGAGCTTATAGCGTTACAATTCAAAACACCTCTAGGGGCGTAGCCACTGTTACCTCTGTTGGGACTTACACTATGGGACTTAAAACAGCCCGTCGAGAAATCAAACTTGATATTGCCCAGGCCATTCAACTAATTTATCCATACGATGGCGCTATTTACGCATCAGGTAGTGGAGCCGGTTCCTCGATCGCCGATATTGATATATGGGGCGCCTCACTTAATATTTACGGTGGTTCTCTTTTAGCCAATCGAGATATTAATTTAAAATTTGGCGCTAATGTCAATATTGAAAAAGCAGTCGAGGCAGGTGATGATGTTGTAATGCAAATGGCGTCAAGTCTTGATTGTAATTGTCTTATTAATGATGACGGCGATCCTTTAACTCCCCAGTGTTCTCCTTCACCTGGTTGCACACCTCTAGAAGGGGCTTTACCTAAAACCATGCCTCAAATTGATTTCGAAGCCTATAAAACAGTTGCTAAAAATACGCCCGGTGAAAGTCCAACTGGTAGTCAATATTTCGCAAACGCAAACGACTTTTTAAATTTAGTCCCGATAGGAGGAAGCAAAACTTTCAATGGCGTGGTTTACGTTGACGATAATTTAGACATTAATTTTGGCCGAACTATAAATATGAATGGTGTTTTAGCTGCTAGCCAAACAATTGATATTATTTGGGGACAAGTAAATATGGCTCCACCATCTGGTGGTGGTGCCTCTGGAATTTTTACTCAAAAGAATCTTAAACTATGGGGTTTGGGCAATTTCGACGGAACAGGATTAATCTATGCAGGTGATAGATTAGAAACATTATTCTCTGTTGGCTTAACAACCAATCTCACGGGTGGGATTATTGCCAGGAGAACATGGGTAAATGGTTTTAGGACAATTAATATTTACTTTGATTCCGCCGTAATTAATACTGCTTTAGGCGACCCTACCGATACACCTGTTATAGAATTAAACCATTGGGAAGAAGAATATTAGTATGCTACAATAAAGCAAAGAAGGAGTGGGATGTACGAATCAATCCTAGGTTTTAAAAAACCCATTCTGGGTTTAGATATTGGGTATAAAACTTTAAAAGTAATGCAATTAAAAGGCGACGGCCCTAATGCTAGTCTTTTAGGTGTCTCGGAAATTCAAATTCCACCAAAAAGTTTAAGTAAAGATGGCATAAAAGAACCAAAAAAAATTGCTGACGCGATTTTACAAGCCATGCGCAACGCTAAGCCTCATCCGATTACTGCTAAAATTGTTTCTTCAGCCCTTCCGGAATCATTAGTTTTTACCAAATCCGTTGACTTACCTTCTATGACACCTCAAGAAATTAATAAAAATATTCCTTATCAAGCAGGTGAATTTTTTCCTATTCCCCCAAACGAAACCTATATGGATTGGCAAGTAGTAGGCTCTCTGCCCGGACAAAACACGATTGACGTTTTAGTTGTTGCCGCTCCTAAAAAAATTATCGATTCTTTTGCTGAGACAATTAAAATGGCAAATCTTGAGCTTTCAAGTTTAGAAACCAAGCCAGTCGCTGACGCGAGGGCATTAGTTACTCAAAACGATAGCGGACCTTATTTGATTTTAGACGTTGGTGCTAAAACATCGAGTTTAACTTGTTATGACCAAGGAACCATTAAACTTACTTCAACGGTTTCTGTTGGCGGGGATGATTTAGTAGCTGATTTTCAACCAAATTTGAAAAACATTGCCACGGAAATTACTCATTTTATTAAGTATTATCAAAATCGTATTGGTCGAGCAACAATTTTTCATAAAATTATTTTGGCTGGCGGTGGTGCTAATACCCCAGAAATTGCTAAAGAATTAGAAGCAGCCACCAGGATCAAAACAGAAATTGGTTGGCCAATTATAAAAACTAAAACTTACAATCCTAAATACGCCACAACTATTGGTTTAGCCATGAAAAGAATATAGATATGATTAACATCAATCTTTTACCACCGGAATTAAAATATCAAAGAATTGTTGCCAAAAGAAATGCATCTTTAATGACTGTTTGTATTGTAATTATTTTTATCGCCATAATTATTGGAGTAATTAGCAAATCTTTACAATCAACAGTTGAGACTTACCTTTCGTCAACAAAAAATAATATCCAAAAAAACTCCGAAAGTCTCGATCGGTATCAAGATTTACAAAATTTAGCCGTTTTTATTAACGACCGTTGGCAAACAACTCAAGGAATAGAAAAAAAACATGTTTATTGGTCGCAAGTCCTTCAAGAATTGAGTAATTCAGCTCCTTCCGATGTTCAATTTGAAAGTTTGGTTGCCACAACCGAAAAAACACCTAATTTCGTTTTACAAGGTAACACTACTACAGAAAGAGAAATTATAAAGTTCAAAGAAAAACTAGAAGCTACCTCATTTTTCAAAAATGTTAGCTTCAAAAGTTCAAGTCTTTCTCCTGACGAAACCACCCCCGACACAAAGGTAAATAAGTTAAAATTTACTTTAGAATTTGATTTGGAACAAAATAAAGCCGAAGGATCCGTTTCGGGTATTAAAAATAATCAGAAAAAGAGCCAATAATGAAAAACAAACCGCTTGGAATTTTAATTTTTACTTTTATCGTTGTTATTGCAATTGGCATATTTGTTATTAAACCAGTGGTTTCTTCTATTCTAACCTCATGGAAAGATTACTCTCAGGCAAAAACTAACTTAGAGTTAATTGAAGAAAAAAAACAGGTCTTTGAAACCTTGAAGAATAATCAAGACAATATTACTAAAGTGGCTGAAATCGCTAAACAGTATATTCCAGAAAATCAGGATTCTGGACAGCTAATCATTGAACTCTCAGCAACAGCTCAAGCTAATAAATTAATTGTTGAACAAACATCGATTGATAAAACAAAAGAAGAGACTAAGGCAGCAGAAACAACTCCTACGCCAAAAGCCTCAAGTACTCCGGCAGAAACCCAATTAAAAACTGTTGATTTCACAATGAAACTATCTGGTAGTTTTCAAAACTTTATGAATTTTCTAAAATCCATTGAGACAAGTTCAAGATTAATAGTGATAAATGATATTTCTATGCAAAACAAAATCGAAAGCGATCAAGCTTCGACTTTCGGGGTTGAACTATCTGGATCAGCATACTACAAAGACAAAACCAACACTGAGCCAAACTTAGAAAATATTAAACTTTCCGACGATACTTTAAATAAGTTCTTAAACCTAAAAACCTACGGACAACCAATTGATTTACCGGGCGAATCCGGTTTTGGCAGAACTAATCCGTTTGAGAACTATTAAACACAAATCAGTATAAATTAAAATTTACTATTTATTAGTACTGGTTTGTGTATAAAAATTTATCTAAATGTTGTTATTCGAGAGCTTTTTTAATTTTATCAATTATTTCACCAGGCATTGTCTCTGATTTCACAATATAGTCTGTTGCTCCAAGCTTTTTTCCTTGCGCTCGGTCAACATCTTGAATTAAAGCAGTTAAAATTATTACTGGAGTTTCTTTGAATTCCACATCGGCTCGAAGATTTTTTAAAACATCGAAACCGTTAACTTTTGGCATCATTACATCTAAAATTACCAAGGAAGGCTTTACTTCCCTAACTTTTTTAAGAGCCTCTTCGCCATTTGTCGCTTGAACAATATTAAAACCTTCTGCCTTAAGGCGATCTCCATACATTTCCAATAAAGTTAGATCATCGTCAACTAATAAAATTAATTTTCCTTCAGCCATAAAACCTTTCTAATAAATTTCAATTTTATCATAACGCATAAAACTATAACTAGTCAAATTATCTGATATAGGTACAAAAAAAGAACGCGCTACCAGCTAAAACAATCAATAAAATTAGGACTAAAAAATATAAGGTTGAAGAAGAGTTCTTTTGAGTTACTCCTGGCTCAAATTGAATTTCTGGAGCAGGTGTAGTAGTTTTTGACAGTGCCGGCGGAGCAATAGGAGTTGGGGCTGCTGGTGGCGGTGTAGGCTCTTTGGGAGCAACAGGAGCAACTTTTGGTGTTGGCATTGGTATTGATGATGGCGGCGATACCACGGGATTTTGGACCTTAGCTGGTACACTATCTTTTGGTTCAACTGAAGGTTGCGTAACAACGTCTTTATGATATTTTGCTAGAACATTTTCAACTTTTTTAATAACATCTGCTGGCATCACTTCCGACTTAATAATATAGTCATCGGCGCCCGCTTCAATAGCCCGACTTTTATTAATATCTCTAACTAAGGCAGAGAGAATAATCACCGGCGTATCTTTAGTTTGCGGATCACTTTTAATTGACGCTAGAGTATCGTAGCCATTAACTTTTGGCATCATAATATCTAGCAGTACTATATCGGGTTTTACTTGATGAATTTTAGCCAAGCACTCTTCACCATTACTCGAAGTTTCTACTTGAAAACCGGCCATATCTAAACGCTCCTTGTACATATCAAGAAGCATCTTGTCATCGTCAACCATTAAAACTTTAGTAGTTTTAGGCATATTTCCCCTCCGCTTCTGAAGATGCGCTCCGCAAAAGCGGAAGCATAATTCAGAAAGTCCTCCGAAATCCGCACTGTCAGTAGAGGGTGTAACCACTTTGACAGTAAGGATGTAGGACGGACGCGATCTGTTATTAATTTCTTCTGTAACTTAATTATATAATGTTTTTTTCTGTCAAGCAAATAAATATAAATAAATTAATTTTAGGCTTAAAATTGCTTTAAAAATCGCATATCACCCGAGTAAAGAATCCTAATATCATTAATATTGTATTTCATCATCACTAACCTGTCCAAACCAACACCAAAAGCAAAACCTTGTACTTCTTCTGGATTGTAACCGGCAGCTTTAAAAACATTTGGGTGAACCATTCCTGCGCCAAGCAATTCCACCCAACCAGTTCTTTTACAGGTAGGACAACCTTTACCACCACAAATAGTACAGCTTACGTCAACTTCCATTCCCGGTTCAACAAAGGGAAAATAACCAGGCCGCCAACGAATTTTTGTATTTTCGCCAAAGAATTCTTTTATAAATTGGGCTAGAGTTCCTTTGAGATTAGCCATACTCACCTTTTTATCAACTACCAAACCTTCAATTTGATAAAAGTTTGGCGAATGAGAGGCGTCAGCTTCATCACGACGAAAAACTTCTCCAGGAATAATAATTCTAAATGGAGGCTTGTGGTTTTCCATATAAGCTACTTGACCCGCTGATGTTTGAGTTCTAAGCACCATGTTTGACTGATCTTTAATTGCAAAAGTATCCTGCATATCACGTGCCGGATGATCTTTTGGCATATTTAAAGCATCGAAATTATACCATTCGCTTTCAATATCTGGCCCTTCGATAACTTCGAAGCCTAATTTAGAAAAAATTGAAACGAGTTCTCTTTCCACTTGAGTTAGTGGATGTAAATGACCTTTAATCATAACCTTATCTTACCAAGAGTTATTAGCTTTGACAAGATTTTGCTCTTTTTTCTTATTTCTAATTTCTTAAAACTTTACAAATCTTCAGCTTCTTTGGCTGGCCTGGCAAGAGGTTTAAGTTGCTCTTTGGTTTGAGGCACTTGGGCTTCTAAATCTTGAATTTCTTTTTGAACTTTGGCCTCGGGAAGAGAAAAGGTAAAAGTTGAACCTTTGCCAGAACCTTCGGAGTCTGCCCAAACGCGACCATGGTGAAGTTCGACCAAGGCACGGGTGATATAAAGTCCTAGCCCTGTCCCCTGGGATTCGGCCGTTGAGAAATCACCTACACGATGAAATTTCTTGAATAATCTTGGCAGCTCTTCTTTAGGAATACCAATACCCTGATCTTTAATATGAATTAAAATTTGACTCTCACCCACTAAACGCTTTAATTTTTCATCAACGGCTGATTTAATTGCTTCTTGATCGTCTAGAGGACCATTTTTAATCTGATTTTCAATTTTGCCCCAAATTTCTTGAACTTTAGCCGTTGGAGCTATTTCGGCAATAATTTGAATTTCGCCAGGATTTCTAGAATATTTAATTGAATTACCAATTAAATTAATCAAAATTTGCTTAATTTTATCCGGATCACCAAAAGTCTCCCAATGATTAGCATCAACAAAAGTAAGTTTTTGCTTTCCTTCTTCGGACTTAAATTTAAGCTCATCAATTGTTTGCTCAATTATTCCCGTAAGACTGACTTCTTTCTTTTCGACTAACAGTCTTCCCTCTTCAATACGAGAAACATTTAACATGTCTGTTACGAGTCTGGCTAAACGTTTAGCCGAAACATAAACCCTGTCCATATAATGAGCCGCTTTCGGATCGTCAACCCTAGCTAATTTTTCGTCCAAAAGCATTGAAAGATAACCTTCAATCGCTGAAACCGGTGTTAACAACTCATGCGAAGCAAGTGAGACGAATTCTGTTTTCATTTTATCGAGTTCTTTCAAATGGGCATTGGCATGACCAAGTTGTTCGGCCATAGTCTGCAACTGCTTACGAAACTCAATTTCCCGCTGGACAGACTGAACAAGAATATAGCTTCCGTAAAAAACAACTATCGCAAATAAAAATCTTAATAACCCTTCTGTAAGAGAATTAGATGTAAAAATAGAAACAACCGAAATGACGTTTAAAATTACAACACCAATTTCTGTTAAAATAATCTGTAGATTAAAAGCTTTGGTCTTTAAAATCGCGTAAGCCGTAAAACCAACGAACAAAACAGATGAATACGACCCAAACCGACCATATTCAAAATTTTTAGTTATCATTGGAATAAATAAATTGAATAATAAATTTAATAATGTTAACGCAGCTATCCCATAAAGAATATATTTAATTTGCTGTTTTTCTACAGAACGGAACTTAACAACTTTTACTATTAAAACAACTACTGAATAAATAGCTAAAATTGAAGCGTAAATAGCAAAAATATAAAATAGTTTGCCAGAAATAATATTCGATCCCCAACTCTCAACACTTACATCTTTAACTACCAAATTCGTAAACAAAGACAAAAATGTTGTCATAAAAGCAAGCAAAAATACTAAATATTTTACAATTTTTGGTATATTGAAGACTTTTCTAGGAAAAATATCAACAAACCATGCCAGCATCAAGATCATGACGCATATAGCCGCGAAAACAATTCTGTTTATTAATAGCTGATAATCTGCTAAATTTATTTGATAAGCTAAAAAATCAAATACTATCCATACCGCAGACACTGCTACAAACAAAGCAAAAGATTGATTAACTCTATTATATCTATCTTCTAAAAAAACCTTGGCACCAAAAATTAAATCCACCAAAGCAATAATTCCGACAAGACTGATATGCACAATACCCATACCCCTCCAAAAATATTACTACATAAAAATTAAAGCATAACTATAATTTTATTAAACCATATTCTAATCTTTTTTTCTAATTAATCAAAGAAAGACTCTATTTCTCCCTTTCTCCTAATATCTACTGTAGCACAATGAAAAGAGCCACCAAAAGTATTGAAGTTTCTAAAATTACATAGAATAGGTTTAAAACCCCATTTTTTAAGAGCACTTATCATACTTTCTTCTTTTTTTTCAACAATAACTCTTTTTTCATCTAAACTTAATAGATTCATATTGATCCATTTGCTAGTCATATAAAGACAATGATTGTCTGGCATACATGGCTCAGGCGATTCAAGGATGTCCCAATTCTTAAACATTTCAGGAATTTTCACTAATCTTTTCTTATTCACTAATAATTTGCCAGGCGCAAGAGGAACAAAAGTTGCATCTATATGCATGGGGTGCGCATCATTCACTTCTAAGATATGAATTTTATATTTCTCCCCTAAATGACTCTGAAGCCAATTAATCCCAAACTGATTCGTGCAATTACTTTTTTGCACAAAAATATCTTTACCACATCTTACAAAATCAGCAGCATCGAAAGTTGGTTCGAATTCTGTGATTGAGTATTTTTTTTCTCCATTTTTAGCTTCTTGGTATTCATAATCATACAATTCGTCACTCATTCTAGGTTTAGGAGCAGCCGACCATTTCGCCCCCTTGGTAAAATAATCCTTTATCAACGATCTAAACGCTATCGGTTCAAAGTATCTTGACCGCCAAGCCATCGGAGCTTCGATAATTTCATTACCAACAACTAGCAAAACATCTCTCGGCATTGCTGCATATAAACCACCTTTACAGAACCAATCTAAAGTCGAGTAGGATTTAGTAAAATTAATATAATCAGGTCGTTTTACCGTTACCCCTTCTGCCTTAAGAATATGTACAAATTCTTCTAAATCTTTTTTTCCTGCTTCTATTTGATCTTCTGGAAACAGTTTTCCACCATTTTGTTTATAAAAATCCCAAAAATTTTCTGGCATCGTAGATCGCAGTTGAACATGCCATTCAGGAATTGTTGCTCCATCAAGAATACCAACAATTACTTCCTCTAAGGGATCCCATTCATTATGAGAATTAACTATACAATATGATTCTTTTTTCATACTACATTATAAGAGTTATTTTATTTTTTTAAGACTAATCTTGGTTTTGTTCTATTGAGGTCATCACGGAAAGGACCGTCACTATTTTCGTATAATTCTATCCATGGTTCAGCCTGCATCTTATCGTTTTTATAAGCCCCAGCAAAATCAAAATTTACTTCTTTCAACTGTTTCAAAATCACATCATGATATTTCTTTTTCATTTTCTCCATCTGTTTCTTATTGTAAGAGACACCGCTGCGAAGTTCCAGTAAAACATAGAACAATTGATGTTGTTCTTTATCGAAATCGGTCGCTAACTTAAAGCTATGGATATCTTTAACTTTGGAATTAAATAAAGCTGGAGCAATTTGTTCTGGAAAAATATTGGCGCCGCCAACAATCACTGTGTCGTCGCGTCTTCCAAAACAATAAACAAATGGTTGTTGCCAAACAAGATCTTCTGACAACCCTTTTTTCTTAAATATTTTCTTGTAGTCGTATCCGTGCTTCTTCAAGGTTTCTTCCATTTGACGGAATTTAATCACTCCCCCTCTATCATGAATATTATAACGAACTAAAGGTGTTGTACTTTTAGTTGTCGCCAAAATCTCACCATTAAATTCCTCAATATAATAGGTTCCAGGATTATATTGAAACAAAGAAGGCACACTATCAGTTTTTCCAAAAAGATCTTCTCTTAACTTTTCGTTTTTATGAGCCAAGTCTCTGACCAAATTAGTTAGGGCCGAACCTTGTCCGGAAAGACCAGTGTCTGTCACACCGTAGCCATCTAAAATACAAGTTAGATCGTCTGGATCACCAGTAGCCAATTTATTAATATATTGTCGCCACTCAACTGTATGCCCTTCCCCCGCAATAAACATTTTTAGATTTAATTTTTTAAGATTTACCCCTGCATCCTCTAACCTATCAAGAATCGTTCTTGCAAAGGTTGGGTAAGAGAAAATAATTGTTTGATCATAAAATTTCGATAATTTAACAATCGTATAAACAATACTATCAATATCTGCACCAGTAGTTGCCATAGTTAAACCATATTTTTGTGTTAATGGTCTAAGAGCCTCGTGAACACAAAAACCGGCAATCCACGGTCCCAAAGCAAAAGCGTTAATTGCTAAAGTTGATTTTTTATCTATCTGCCAATACTGCCTCATAAAAAGATCAAAAACTAAAGGTAAAAAATCTTCATACTGAATATATCGCGGCCAGATTGTTGGTTCATCAATCGTACCAGAGCTCAAAGAAAGACTATAAAGATCTTTACCAGCTTTAGTGCTATTTACGTCATTAAAACCATAAACCTGAATATAATTGTACTTATCGGTTGTAGGAATTTTTGAAAAATCTTCCATCGATTCAACTTTTTTAGGATCAAACTTTTGTAATTTCAAGAATTCTTGATAAGCAGGAATGTCTTTGGCAGTTTGAGCAAAAACAGTCATAGCGGTTTTTTGCCCTAATCCTTCCCAAGCTTCCGCCGGGGTGTTTGCAAAAAATTTAACCGCCTTATCGTAGTCAGCCATAATTTCTTTAATATCTGGCCCCTTTTGCTGATTTTTTTCTGGCATAAATAACTCCTAAAAATTGCCCCTTATTTTGTTATTGTACTAAACTTCTTTAATATTTTCACGTTTTTTAACAAAAAAGGCTGAAATAACGCCGAGTAAAGCCGCTACGGAAAGAATAGAAAATGCAATTTTATATTGAAAAACAAGAGCTGCTACCAGAGCAATTCCGATTAATGCTCCTAATTGTTGAATGGTATTTAGCAGTCCAGACGCGCTACCAGATTTATCAGACGGCGCCGAACCAAAAATAGCCGCAAATATAACTGTCATTAAAACACCACTGCCAGCAGCAATCAAAACCATAGCTGGTAAAATCAATTTATAATAGGAAGTTTCAGGGGTAATAAATATCAAAAGTAAAATTCCTAATAATACTGGGACGCTGCTCAAAAACGCGCCCAAACGCCAATTTTTTATTTTGCCACTTAAAGCCGCAACAATTCCCGTAACTATCGGCACTGGTAGCATTGCTAGCCCTGCTTGCATTGAATTCCATTTTAAAACATCTTGTAAATAAAATGTTAAAACAAAACTCATACCAATAACTGTAACCATAATTGAAAAACTAATAAGATTAGCAGCTGTGAATGTTTGGTTTTTAAATAATTTTAAATCCAACAAAGGATTTGTAAGTTTTTTTTCATAAAGATAAAGTCCAACAAGTAGCAATAAACCAACAACCATAAACCAACGACTAATCACCGTTAACGACAAAACAATTAATACTAAACTCGTAAAAAGTAAAAATAAACTAAAAATATCTATTTTAATTTTCTTTTGAGGCTCAATTTTTGGAATAAACTTTTCTGCAATAAAAAGTCCAAAAATCACAAAAGGAATATTTAACAAAAATAATAAGTGCCAACCATAAAAGTTACCAAAATCTAAATTAGCAAAAAATCCGCCAATAAGCGGACCTATTAACATACCAAAGGCAAAAAATGAGGCCGTTACAGCAAAGGCTTTTTCGCGCTCTTTCCAAAGATGAGCAATAATTGCCATTGGCATTGTGTACAAAATTGCCGTTCCTAAACCTTGAAATGCTCGTACAATAATTAAAGAATAAGGATCATTAATAAAACCTAAAACCAAAGAAGTAATCCCAAAAAGTAAAAGTCCATAAATATAGAGTTTTTTTGCTCCAATAATATCGCCGACTTTGCCCATAAAAATAAGCATTGTTACAAGTACTAAAGTATAAGCATTAGGAATCCACTGAGAAAGCACTACTGGAATATTTAAATCATGAGTAATTTTTGGCAAAGCAATATTGACGCCAGTAGAATCAATTGCGCCAAGTAAATCCGCAACTGCTAAGCCTATTAAAATAATTAATAATTTTTTATTATTTTTCATTAGGGTCTAAAATTGCATCTGGATCAAATTTAATATAATCTGGTGCCACTTTAATCGGTTGATCGCATGCAATTCTTTTGGCCGCCATAACTGTCATTGCCGATAACGTATAAGCAGCTGAAACTGGTTGAGGGTAGTGAGCACGCTTTCCCTCAGCGACCTCCATGGCAATTTTTTGCACATAAGGGGGCATAATTTTAACAAAATATTCAACAAACTTACCAAAGGCTTCTTCGTTACTAATTTTTGCAACTGGCGTATCAGGATTAAGGCCGATCATTTTTTCATAGGTCACAGAGTCTGGCGTGAAAATTTGTAGCATTGCCCCCCAACCAACGTCAGTTGGTTGAATAATTTTTTTATGCTCTTTTTGGGCGGCACGATGCATAGCAATCACCGCTTGAGCAGCGTCTGGGTCAATTGAATCAATTACAATATCTGCTTTGTGAATGAGTCTTTTAGCATTATTTAAATCAACAAAAATCGGATATTTCTTTATTTTTGCATGGGGATTTATTTGTTTTATTTTTCTAGCCAAAGCGTTAACCTTAAATTTACCTACATCACTCGCAGAATAGCCCTGACGGTTAATGTTAGAAAGCTCAACTTTGTCACCATCAACTAAAACAAAATTTTCAAAACCAAGTCGTGCTGCCGAAAGAGCAATTAAAGAACCAACGCCGCAACCAGCAATCAAAAGAGTTTTATCGTCAATTTTTTGCTGATCTTCTTCGGTCAGAAGTCCCATGTTACGAGAATGATGTTCCAAGTGAAATAAATCTTTTTCCATTTTTTCCATAAAACCTCATCAAAATTGTACCAAGTTTTTTCTAGATAAGCAAAAAGTTCAACGCCTCAAGCGTTGAGCCGTTGAAAATAAGTACTAAAAAAGCGCAAGAATTATTTCCTTGCGCTTGCAAACCCTAGAATCGAAAGTAAATGTTTACTTTTTTTGAGTCTGCTGGATAATTCCACCAATAAACAACAGACCGCCCAGAACAATTGCAGCAATAGAACCGTAATACTCTAATTGCCACTCTTGGAACTTGCTAGCTGTTCCTGGATTCAAGGCAGCGGCGAATTGGCCCAAGCCACTGTTCATTTGGTCCATTAGGGGAGCAGCATAAACATAGCCTGCAATTCCTACAACCAGGAGGATCACACCCCAGATCAACAAAGACGATGACGATCGATTTTCTTGAGCTTCCATTTTCTCACCTCCCTCTAATAAGCAGAATCTGTCAGCCCACGGTCAACTTGGCAGCATTGTAAGCTGCAACTATCGACCATATTCCTATTACTAACAGCAAAGGAATACCAACAACTAAACCAACCACCGAAGAGTTTAGCCCCCAACCAATCAAATCCAGGATTATAAACATAATCCCCTTGCCAATATCGTTTACGTAAAACTGCCCCAGCCCAGGCAAAATCAACGACAAAATGGCTGCCAAAACAGGACTTTTACTCGGCATTACTTCCAACCCCCCGTTTTTTAAAGTTACTTTCACAACTGAAAGCTAGCCAAATTTTAGCACAATCAAACCTTAAAGTCAACGCCTCAAGCGTTGAGCCGTTGAAAAAAGATACTAAAAAAACGGCCTCGCAATGAGACCGTTGAGGTAAAAACATATATATAGTAATAACTATGAACGAGTAAATACTACCGTGACCTCGCGACCACTAAAAGTAAAGCTTCCCCAATCATCTGAGAGAGGACATCTTATCGTGCCGGTCGGATCCTTGATGACAAGATAATTTCCATCCAGGTGCCACTTAATTCGATCAGACGAACCAAAACCAGATTCTGCTTCAATGCCCGTGCCATCACTATTAAGAACAATGGTAATTGTACCTATTGGTGCAGATGCACGCCAAGTTCCTGTTAACTTACTCTTTCTTTCGATTCTTCTCTGCCGCTCAGCCTTTTCTTTGGCTTTTTTTCTTTGCTCTTCGGCTTCTCTTTGTTGTTTTTCTATCTTTACCTGACAATTATTACAAATTTCTTTAATTTCTCTAACAGTATAGTCAGAAACATCTGCTTCTTTAACTTGTCGAGTTTTAATGTCCGAACAAATTGTTTTGCCACACCCGCTACAGACGATCTTTTCGCCAGACGAAACGGTGACCATCTTTGGCTTACAGCCAATAACCACTATCGTCAAAAATATCAAGCAAATCAGCCAATTTAATCGATACATTTTCCCCGCCTCCAATTTTCAAGTTGCTTTTACCAAAAGAATCTTGGTAAAATTCTAGCTAAATTTTAGCACAATTTAAGGAGAAAGTCAACGTCCAGAGATCCTGAGACGTTGAAACCTCCATGGCCAATCTTTACAAACACCAGCATAATCCACACCTACGCGTGGCAAAGTAATAATTTCGCGTTTTAAACCTTTGTCCTCTATCCACAAAATATCCCCCGTGACATCTAAACCATTATGAGTTTCTTTTTTAATTTTAAATTCTCGGCAAAGCTTACCGGGTCCGTCACATTTAACATAATCCAACCTTCGAATTAAAACCGCCGCCGGGTAGTCTTCTTTTTCGGTGGTAATATTGAAACAATGATACATACCATAAATTAAATAAACATAAACAAAACCAGCTTTACCAAACATAATTTTGTTTCGATCAGTCATTCCTCGTGAGGCATGAGAGGCTTTATCATCAAAGCCAGCGTAGGCTTCCGTCTCAATAATCTCAGCCTCATAAATACCATCAACAGTCTTATGAACCAAAAATTTGCCAATTAAATTTTCGGCGACCTCCAAAGTTGGTTTTCTGTAAAAACTACGTTTAAGTTTCATAAGTTTATCTTAACAAAAAGCCCCCGGGTTAAAAACCTAGGGGCGAAACTAATCACTAGAATCGACGAGTATAATGATAATCGTAAGGTCGAGATTTCTTAAGAGCATAGCAACAAGATCCTGGATAATTAATAGTGCCACTCGTTTCCATATTTTCTATTTTAAATCTTTGATCATCAATACGCTTAAGCTGATATTTCAAAAGAAACGTCTCTGATGTAAGAGGATCTGTAAAATCATTAAGCACAACTGTTGCTGTCTTATTTTCCCTATCAACAATCACAACAGTAGGTTTGTTGGTAGGATATTTTGGCAGACCATTTTGATCAATAATATCTAAAAAATGGCGGGCTTCGTCTCGAAACATTTTACTAATTGAGGTATCTTTAGCTGTACGCCGCCAATACTCACCAGTAGATTTCTCTGCCATTTCTTTACCATTTTCTGGCTTTATAAAACAATCTTTTATCGCCTGTTTGTTGCAGCTGTTAAATGATTGCCAAAAAGTTTTAACGCAATTGTAAGCCTGGTCAGCAAAATCATTAGAATTACCTTTATTTACTGGGACAATTTTATCTATCATTTCTGATGTCCATCCGTCGTAAGAAACATCCAGCTTTACTATTGCGTCAGAAACTTCAATTTTGATTGGTGAAGTAACCAAACAACCATCAACAACAATTACGTAACTATGCCACCCAGCCGAAGCATCATCATCTTCAAAATTACATTCCAGTTCCTTTTCACCAGCAAGAAACTGATGTTCTGTCAAAGTCCTTGGATTACCATCACGATAAATATATATGGCTTTTTCAGAGGTAGTTTTCTTAGGAAACCCAATCTTGATTTTAAAGCTTGGCCAATCTACTTTTTTCTCATTTACACCAGGCAAATAATTAATACTCTTTATATACGCCCCGTAGTTAGCCGCATAAGTACGACCTTTGCGAAATGCATCAATAAGATTAATTGACGTGAGCTCACCATCCAACCAAGCAAAGGTTTTTCTCTGCCAACGATTAGTATCTAAAACTGTCGGATCGGTTGAACAGTGACTATCACAACCAGCTGTCACGAAAGGACTTTTGTTACTACGAATAAGCTTCAAATACCAACCAAACGTTTCCCTGTACTCGACGGTGTTTTCGTTAAAAAACTCGATTCCACAAATATCGCTAGCTTTGAATTCGTCAACAAAATATTGTTTTGCATGAGGATGAGCCACTACTGATAACGCTTCGAGCTCATTAAGCTTATTGATTACCTCTTGTTGGTCAACTTTACTCAAGCTCGCTTGAAAAACTTTACTGGTATTATCCAAAGCTAAAATATGAGAGCCGTCGCCAGTAGTAATTTCAGAGCCCGGAAGACACAGAAAAGGCTCTGTAACAAAAAACTGCTTAATGTAATTATCGTAGCCAAAATCATCAGTGAAAAGATCCATTCTGGGCAAAGACTTCTTTTTCTCATTAATTTGCTCGTAGTGATCAGTCACGATTAGAAACTTGCAACCCATAGTACCAGCAGCGTTTTTAAGCATTGCTGGTGTTCTGTCGCCATCTGAAAAAGTCGAGTGAGCATGAACAATGCCTGGATACCAATCGGCGCTGCAGGCACGGACAAGAAGAACTAAAAAAATCACAAAAGCTACCAGCATAATCGTTCCAGAAACTTTCCAAAACCACTGACATACTTTTTTCATCTGCTTTACCCCCACTAAATTGTTAAGGTATCTACAATCAGCTCAGATTATAGATGAAAAATATCAAAAAATCAACTATACTTAGGTTATGAAAGAAAAAGAACCATCATTTTTAGTTAACGCCAAAGAAAAACTTAACCGATACGAAAGAATTATTGAAATCTCTACCTGGCTAGTAGTTATTGCAATTATTTTCGGCATTCAACTCATTCCAAGCCGCAATGTTGACGACAGTAAGGCTTATTTATTAATCGGTGTAATTATTGCTTTTGCCCTACTATATTATTTAGTAATTTATAAATATTTTTCTCGTTCAAAACGGCTTTATATTAAAGATATTGCCGACATTATTTTAATCGGTAGCCTAATTTTAATCTTAAAAGATTGGGGACAGTATTTTTACGCCCTTTTCTTTTTACCAATCGCCGCAGCGGCGCTTTCGCTGGAATTTATTAATGCTCTTTTAATTGCCGTTGTCGCTTGTCTATTTGTTGTTTTTGAAATCTTTTTAAATTCACAAGGACTTTACCCACAAAGCGGTGCCCTTTACCAAGGCGCTTGGCAAATTATCTTAATACTTCTAATTACTATTTTTTGTCGAGCGTTAGCAATGCAACTTCGACAGGAAAAGAATGCCAAAGAAGAAGCAATTGCTTACCAGAAAGTCTTGGAAGAAGAAGCTAAAAGACAAAAAGAATTTCTTTCACTTACCTCCCATCAGCTTTTCACACCTCTTTCCATGATTCGCGGATTTTCTTCACTTTTACACTACAGAACCTTGGGAAAACTTACACCTAAACAACAAGAAGCTGTTGGCGAAATCTATATTAGCACCAAAAGAATGACTGATTTAGTTTCCGAGCTTCTCTCAATTTCCAGAATCCAATCTGGCAAAATTGAGATTAAAAAAGAAGAAGTAAAAATAGAAGAACTAATCGATGAAGTTGTTAAACAGTTTCAAAAGTCTATACCTAAAAAGAATGTTGAATTGGTTTTTCAAAAACCTGAAAAACTTAGACCAGTCCAGCTAGATAAAGAAAAAATTCGCCAAGTTCTTTACGTTCTTTTAGACAACGCTATTAAATACACCTCGAAAGGTTCGATTACAATTACCTGCCGACAGAATTTCGATATTGTTAACGTTTCTATTAAGGACGAAGGTGCCGGCATTGAAAAGGAAGACTTTGACAAACTTTTTCAACCATTTTTTAGGGGTAAAAATATTTTAGAATTAGACAACAAAGGCACAGGTTTAGGTTTGTATATTGCCAGATTGATTGTCGAAAAGCATGGGGGCAAAATCTGGGTAGAATCTTTAGGAACGAATAAGGGAACAACTTTTACTTTTTCGTTGCCGATGGTACAATAATTTCAGATTAATAACGGAGGTTTTATTTATGAAAGTCTTAATCATTGATGACGAAAGAGGAATTTTGAAAATGTATACCGAGTACTTCAAAGCTACCGGTATTGAATCTTTTCAAGCAATCGACGGTCAAACAGGAATTAAAATTGCTAGAGAACAAAAACCAGATGTAATTTTACTAGATATTATTATGCCTCGCTACAATGGCCTTGATGTTTTAAAAGATATAAAAAGTGACCAGGACTTAAAAAATATTCCAGTTTTCTTACTAACCAATCTACCAGAAGAAAGCTCTGGCGACAAAGCCAAAGAACTTGGCGCTTCCGGCTATTTAGTTAAAGCTCAATACGAACCAAAAATGATTGTCGATGTAATTCGCGGCGCTATAAAAGAAAATTCAATTTAATTTTTGAGTTAATAAATATTTCCAAGCACTCAATGCAACTGTTGCGCCATCACCGGCGGCAATAATAATTTGTTTAAATAATGAGCTCGTAACATCACCGGCGGCAAAAATTCCAGAAATTGATGTTGCGCCAGCTTTATCAACCTCTATCTCTTCCATTTCGTTTAATTTAACTAAACCTTTTAACAATTTAGTTGATGGTGTCCAGCCCACTTCAACAAAAACTCCGTCACAAGCAATTTCTTTTTGCTCCTTGGTTTGATTATCTTCATATTTTAAAGATTTAACCATTTGATCGCCTAGAATTTCAAGTGTTTTTGCATTATTAATAAGTTCGCCTTTAGTTGTTTTCTCAAACTTTTCTTTCAAAATCGCATCACCTTGAACTTCCGGACCAATATTTAAAAGGTAAACTTTGGTTGCATATTTTTCGATATCTAAGGCAGCGTCTAAAGCCGAATTACCACCGCCAACAACTGCGACAGTTTTACCTTGAAAAAGTGGACCATCACAAGTTGCACAATAGCTAACACCTTTGCCGGCAAATTCTTCCTCCCCCGGCACCCCAAGATGACGGTGAGTTTTGCCAGAACAAACTAAAATTGTTTTTGTTTGATAATTATCACTAGCAGTTTTAACTTCAAAACCAGCGTCAGTTTTAACAATTTCTTTAACGGACTCTGTTTTGTTCTCGATATCATATTCTGCTAAATGTTCTTGTAATTTCGTGGTTAAATCAATACCTGAAATACTTTTAAACCCCGGATAGTTTTCAATACTACCAGCTTTAGCCATTTGACCACCGTAATCCTCAGTCAAAAGGATTATTTTCATTTTTTTGCGAGCTAAATAAATGGCCGCGGTAATTCCTGCTGCCCCACCGCCAATAATAATTGAGTCGTACATAAAAACCTCCGCTCCATATTTTGCGTTCCTTAACAGGAAGCAAAACTGGAAGTCCACCAAAGTGAAATCTATTTTGAGAAGAGGAATAATCACCTATTTCTCAAAGAGATTGAACGACGGTGGACAATAATAAAATTTGTCTAATTTTAACTCTGTTCTAGCCAAGAAATTGCATGAGCTGGACAGTTGTCGATTGCTTCTTGGCAATTGCATTTTTCACAACCTGATGGATTTTTAACATAAGATTTTCCATCTTCGCCTAACTGAAAAGTATCTCCACAAGTTGTTACACAAAGACCACAACCAATGCAAAGATTTGGGTCAACAGTTGGTACTTTACCCTTAGGTTTAATTTGTTCTTCGGCCATATTACCTCCGTAATTATATTTTTAATTTAACAATTTAATTTTATCATTTCGTTAGCCACAAGACCAGAATCAAGCCCATTCCTAAAGTTACAAGACCAATCACGAGACGAAAAACCGGACTGTTTTTTTCGTTTAAATTAATTATTTTTTCCGTTACCAGTCTATTAGTTGTTCCAAGAAATATTAGGATTAATGGCATTACAAACATTAGATTATAAATTAAAAGATATAAAATACCCTTAAAGTATGTTTGCTTGGCCGAAAGCAAGGCTAAAGTTGCCAAATAAATACCACCTGTGCAAGGAAAACCAAAGATAGCAACTAGAAATCCCATTATTATTGTTGCAGGAATCGTTGCTTTTTCAGCATAAGAAGCAATAATCTGGCGACCTTTTAAAGAGATTGAAAGTCGAAAAGGTAGCTTTGGAAAGAAATAGTCTTTTATGCTCCAAAGTCCCCAAATTATTAAAACCCAACCAATAATTTCCGTAAATATTTTAGGAACATTGAAAAGATGAACGGCTCTAAGCAAACCTACACCAATTATTAGGTAAGCTAGAAAAACTGAGGCAATATAAGTTAAGCCCAAAATAACAATTGTCCGACGTGATTTTTGCAAAGTCAGCATTAAGGTAATAAAAATCAATAAAATAGCAATCGCGCACGGATTGAAACTATCCAAAAGTCCCGCGGTTATAATTAAATATAAAAATGAATGATTCACTGCTTATTTAATATATCATAAATTATTAAATACAAAAATTACGCAAGCTAATGATTGCACAAACCCAACTAATATTGTATAATCCAAACAGCTTTGCAAAACATATTTCCAAGGGAGGAATAAAAATTGCAAAACGACATTCCAATAAATCTCCTTCTTTTTTTCACAAATCAAGCAACCAACGCTCAGAAGTGCCTTTCATGTTGCCTGCTTAACACTATTCCCCGCGCTAAAGTTATTATTTTTCCATACAAAAATGGTCGTGGCGTGATCAGTCAAATGTACGATTTAGATGGAGAAAGATGCGGAGGAATCAGCAGTTCCGGTTGTGACATGCAAGAAGTTGCTAATCTTGCAAGATGGTGGGCAGGACTAGAATCTTTGGAGCAACCTTCTTTTCTTTTTTGGAAGCGCAAATTTAGTAAGTCAGAAATTGCCGAATATAAACCCGTAAACGGCAATTTCCTGATCACCGAAAAAAAAGAGAAGGTTTATCAAGCATCTTTCCGCACAATTCGTCTAACACCTTATGGTGAAGAAATAGAAATCGAACTTTCAGCTCAAACCAATTAGTCCATTTACTATCAAAAAATACATTAAGGCACTGGTTAATTCCAGAGCCTTTTTTAAATAACTTGAACTGAAAATACAATTAAGTTAAGATTTTGATATGAAAAAGATAATATTCGGCACAACTAATCCAGGTAAAGTTGCTCATGTTCAGGCAGCTCTTGATCCACTCGGAATTAAGGTTTTAGGTTTATCTAAATTCAAAAATCTCCCTGATATAGAAGAAGATGGCAAAACTCCTCAGGAGAATTCCCAAAAAAAAGCCGCAGCTTATTGTGAAGCTATCGATCAGCCCGTGTTATCTATGGATAACGCTCTTTACATCGATGGTTTGGATGATAATGTTCAACCTGGCATGCACGTCCGAAGAATCCCTGGGTACAATGGTCGCCCTACTGATGAAGAAATGCTTGAGTATTATTCAGCATTGATTAAAAAACACGGGGGCAATATGACCGGGCATTGGGAATTCTCAATCTGTCTTGCTTTTCCCAACGGAACAACTAAAGAAATAACTGCTATTTCTAAAACGAGGTATTTCACTAGCAAGATATCGCCAAAGAGAATGCCAGGATATCCTCTCGAATCAATCCAGATAGACAAGGAGCTGGGTAAATATATTGTCGAAATGACAAAAGAGGAGTCCGATCAATTTTGGCAAGAATCTGTTGGAAAAGAATTGAGAACTTTATTTTCTTAAGATAAACTAGCACTAATAATATTTAAATAACTAAAAAATGGCACCTACCAGTTTTCTAACTTATATTTTTCTTGTTTCCCGACCTTATTAATCTCTTCTTTAATCTCGGTAACATCTTCATCGTTAAGCGGCTCAAACCCTTCGTAAAATCCCGTGGATCTGTCTGGCAAATAGACCGATTCAGGAAAGGGCTGTTTTACTGAATTTTCAGCACGACCAAAAACATGAATATGTAAGAACGGTTTTTCACCTCTTTTATATGCCCAGTTACCCATATCTTGATAATTTATTTTAACTACAGGAATACCGCGATTCTTCATTGCTTTTTCCATTGCCTCGCCAACAATCATAGTCAATCTCATAAGTTCTTTTGCTGTTTTGGGATCAAGTTTCGTTCGATCGGTAACACTTTCATCTTTGATTCTAATACGAATATGACCACCATCGGTTCTTGATACGAATGGCTTTTCATGTGCTTCTACAATAAAATTTTCTGTTTCATTAATTATCATTTTTTTCCTTGAATAGGATTAATCTTGGTTCCCCATCTCCGTAGTAATTATCTTTCCATCCTTTTATCTTAAAACCAGATTTAAGATAAACAATTATGGCAGAATTATTTTCTGGATGGGTATGAAGTTCCGATGGCTTGTCCCCAATAGTTTTCAGCAGTTCTTTAACAGCATTCGTGGCTATTCCTTTGCTCTGATAATCTGATGAAACAATTAGCTCACTTATATAGTTTGAATCTTCTTTCGGCTCATAGCCAATTAGACCAACGTTTTTGCTCTCATAGTTTATGAAGAATACTTTATTTTGAATTAAAAATTCTTTAATTTCTTGCTCAGTAATCATTGCGTGAAAAGTTTGGCTAGCCGCTTCCTTTTCGAAATTTAGTATGGCCTTTAGATCTTCTTTTGTTGCTTCTTTAAGTTTCATATTCATTCAATTTAATCTCTTTAAAACTAAGCTTGATTTAAACATCTTGATTCTTAGACAAGATTTTTTTAATTTTTTTGGCAGCGTGTACGGGATTCGAACCCGTGATCTTCGCCATGCACAACACAAAGTGTTATTTGGTAGCCTTAACGGGAGTCGAACCCGTGTTACAGGAATGAGAATCCTGCGTCCTAACCACTAGACGATAAGGCCAAGAATGCTACCAAAGGAATGGCGATGTCATAGGCCTTCGGCCGCGGAAATTTCTGACGAAATTATAGGCCACTAGACGAACACGCCATAATTTTTCTGCATTTACCCTAAAAACTGAATAATTTTTTCACCAAATTCTTCAGCGGCTTTTGGACCATTAGCGGTAATAATACTATCATCAATTTCTACTGGATTACCAGTATAAATTGCTCCTTTAGCTTCTAAAGTTTCTTTTTCTTCAGGTGTAACAGTTGCTTTTTTACCTTGCAAAAGTCCTGCGTTGGCTAAAATTTGAGGTGCCCAACAGATAGCTGCTGATAGCTTGCCAGCCTTAGAAAAGTCTCGGGCAAGATTTAGCACTTCCAGATTACCCAATAATTGCGATACCCCTGATCCACCAACAAAAACAATTGCTACGTAATCATCAACATGTATTTGAGAAAGGGGCAGATCGATTCTAACTCTTGTGCCAAATTTACCAATTGCCTCACCCGAACTTACTGATGCCGTTTGAACCTCAAACCCAGATTTTTTAAAAATACTTTCAGGAATTTCGTATTCTTCATCACGAAAATTTTCTTGAGCCAAAAACATAAGTATCGTTCGGTGATCTTGCATCTGTCCTCCTCTTTTTTAATTCAGGTTTATTTTACTATTTTTTTCTCTCTTATTCAACCCTATGGAAAAACAGCCCCTTGAGTTTCACCATGATTAGTTTCGGCGTCGTAAGCCGCATTCTGAGCTTTGTAATCTTCGAAAAGATTATTGGCAGCAGTAGCGGCAGCACTTGATGCTTCGTCACAAGTAGGATAAGTTGAAATCTTTGAGAGAGCATCTAAAATTGCCTGCGCACCAGCAATTGAAATATCTTTATGAATCTCTTCATGAATAATTAAATTGGTCATATATGTTTGCCAGCGCTTGGCTAAACCTTCTTCAGCGTTGCCAGGATCTTCCCACTTTGGATAAAAATAATCAATTTTTGCTCCAACAACGGCATTTTTAATACTGCACCCATTAGTGGTTGGCGCTAAATTATAGTTCCAATTAATATAATAAGACGTATAAGCATCGTAAGCTTCATCACCACTTTTTGAGCCACATTCATTCAATTGGGCTCTTACTTGATAAGGCGTGTAACCATAAACTTGATAATAATGAGTATCAATATCTTGTTTTAAACCGGGATTGCTTGGGCTAATATCAATTGGAATTGAATCTGTCAATTGAAGGGGCTGGCAAGCCTCTGGCTCAGGATAGTTTTGGCTTTGAGTTGTTTTTGCTGTTGGTGTTGGGGTCGGCGAAAGTCTTACAGATGAACTACTACTTGAATTTGGCAAAGGAGTTTTTGTATCGGCACCTGATCTGAAAAAGGCAAAGAAAAAAGGAAAAAGACCCGAAAGAACAATTAATACCAATAACAATAAACAGCAACCACCGCCAAAAATACACCAAAGATTTCGCTTACTAGTCTTCTTTATCGGTTTTTTATCTTCAGCTGTTTTGGTCTGAGAGATTTCTTTTTTCGTTTCAGTCTTCGTTACCGTATCAACTGATTTTTTTGTTTCTGACATATTCCCCTCCGCTCCGTGTTTTGTGTAGTTTTCTATTTAATTCACTTTTTATTATAGCAAAATGGCTGCCTAAAGGCAGCCATAGTAAAAATTCCCCCAATTGCAAGTTTATTCCCCTATTTTTTCCACTGGAATTAAAGTAGGTTCTTCGTTTTGGTCAGATAGATCACTAACCACCACTGTTGACCCTGAACTAAGAGCTAATTCTAATGGCGAAGCCACTCGCTTAACTACACCTGGCGGAACCCAAAAACCAGCTCGATCTGCGCCTGATTCAGCACAGTTAAATCGCATACAGCCAACAAAACATCTTCGCTTGCCGTCCCAATAATAAACAGCGTGTTTGGGCGGTTCAAAAGTTTTGTCCGAAGCTGAATAGAGAGTGATGGGACTATCTGGGAAAATTGGTTCACCGCACCAAGTGCATCGAATCGTTATTTTTAGCAAACACTCAATGCAATAATCCGGCTGACCATTATTAGGCTCAAGAGACACCTTCGTTGGACAACCATAAACCTCAACCGTATCTACAAGTTT
>Ga0172379_10001244_pt1 | contig 52802 bp, 33 predicted proteins | sample GrowelOW334metaG_FD_119756 | JGI IMG/M metagenome (GOLD analysis project Ga0172379, IMG submission 119756) | Groundwater microbial communities from an aquifer near a municipal landfill in Southern Ontario, Canada - Groundwater well OW334 metaG | ecosystem: Environmental > Aquatic > Deep... | reverse complement strand
TGGGAAAAGATGGTACGGTGGAACTCAAGATAGTATGTATGAAATCATGAAGTCTATGAGTTTAGGCGCTATCCCTGAGAATATCAGAAAGATAGAAGTCGGTGGAGTATCGGGAGTTGAATAAAAATTTATTGTAAATCATACAAAATAAGAGAAGAGTGTTTTTCTAAAAATGTTTTAAGATTAATGCTCTTTTTTTATTTTCAAGAATTCTGTTATAATACATCCGTATGACAGAAAAAATAAAAAAAATTATTCCGCTCCGTTTGTTTAAAGCTGTTCAGCCGATTTATCATTTCGTCTTTAGTTTTTTGGCGGCCGTTTATTTTCGGTTTCCTAGCCGCAAATTGATAATTATCGGCGTAACCGGTACGGCGGGGAAAACTTCAACTGTTTATTTGATTGCTAAAATGTTGGAGAAAGCGGGGTACAAAACCGGCTTTACTTCAACGACTGTTTTTTCCGACGGTAAACGTGAATGGCTGAATGATAAAAAAATGACCATGCCTGGTCGCTTTTTTATTCAGAGACTTATTGGTCAAATGGTTAAAAATGGTTGTCGCTATGCGGTTGTCGAAACTACTTCAGAAGGAATTAAACAATTTCGCCATCGTTTTATAAATTATGATGTTTTAATTTTTACTGGCTTATATCCTGAGCACATTGAATCGCATGGTAGTTTTGAAAAATATAAAGAAGCTAAGGGGGCTTTATTCAAACATCTTACGCGCTTTAAAAATAAATATGTAAATGATCAGAAATTAGTTTGTCGCGCTAAGAATGGTTTAAATAAATTAGATTTAACTAGAGTTAAAAAAACTATTATCGCTAACGGCGATGATACTAATGTTTCATATTTTTTAAATTTTTGGGCGGAAGTTAAAATAGCTTATTCATTGGACGAGAACCGCAGCCTTGCTTCTATTACTAAGGGTTTAAGCAGTGAGGCAATCACTAAAGATTTCTCTTTTATTAAAGGAGTCCTAAATTCAGCTGGAATAGCCGGAACTGATTTAGAAATCGCGGGGAATAATATCCATCTTAATCTACTTGGAGATTTTAATGCTCTGAACGCTCTAGCTGCCTATTCTATTGGTCTTAATCAAGCGATTCCAAGCGAAAAAATTAAAGCTGGTCTTGAAAGTGTAAGAGGCTTAGCAGGAAAAATGGAAATGATTGATGAAGGGCAAGATTTTGCCGCGATGGTTGATTACTCTTTTGAACCGCGTGCTTTAGAAAAACTTTATGAAACAATTTCTCTTATTCAATATCAGCGCCTTATTCATATTCTAGGTTCTGCCGGAGGCGGACGAGACAAATCCAGGCGGCAAATTATGGGTGAAATGGCCGCTCATAAAGCTGATATAGTGATTATCACCAATGAAGACCCTTATGATGAGGACCCAGCCGAGATTATCAATCAAGTTGCCTCTGGAGCGGAAATGGCGGGCAAGGTCAATAATCAAGACTTATTTAAAATTTTAGATAGAGGCGAGGCTATAAAAAAAGCGCTAGAATTAGCGCAAGAAAACGATTTAGTGCTAATAACTGGTAAGGGGGCCGAGCAATACATATGTTCTGCTAATGGAGTTAAAATCCCTTGGGATGACAGGAAGGAGCTGAAACGAGCGATTGTGGACAAATTGTGTATTGACAAAAGATAATTATTGTCATATTATTCTTATTATAAGAAGACACTAACACTTTTTTATCTAAAAAAAGTGATTTATAAAAAAACAAATTAATTTAATATTTCTTGAAACTCAAGCCGATTTTTGATTGGGATTTTTTTGTTAAAAGTCCCTTATTTACTGGCTATCTTTTTTTGCTCTTTCGTTATTTCTGTGGTTTAAATAGTTAAATAATTACTCTATATATCTATGTCTAAACGCAAATCATTTTCCGAGGTAAAAGAAGTTCTACCAATGCCTGATTTAATTGAGATACAGAAAGATTCCTATAATTGGTTTCTAAAAGAAGGCTTAGCCGAACTATTTGATGAGATAAATCCGGTGGCTGATTTTATCGGCCGCGATTTAGAACTATATCTTGAAGACTACTATTTAGATGAAGCTAAATTTTCTGAAGTAGAAAGTCGCGAAAAGAATATTACTTACGAAGCTCCTTTGCGCGTAAAAACTAGATTACTCAATAAAAAAACTGGTCATGCTGTTAACCAAGAAGTTTTTCTTGGTGACTTTCCTTTGATGACCGATAAAGGAACTTTCATTATCAATGGAATTGAAAGAGTAGTCGTTTCTCAGTTAATCAGAAGCGCAGGGGTAATGTTTACCGCCGAGTTTATTAAAGGAAAGAAATGCTATGGTGCAAAGATTATTCCTAATCGCGGCGCTTGGCTTGAAATAGAAACTGATTCAAATAAAGTTTTGTGGGTTAGAATAGACCGCAAACGTAAAGTCGCCGTAACCTCATTGTTACGTGCTTTTGGTTATACAACTGATGAAGAAATTATCAAATTATTTGCCGATGTTGATTTAATAAAAAATAAGGAAGAAAAAACTTTCATTGAAGCAACGATTGAAAAGGATGCCGCTAAAGATGAAGCCGAAGGCTTGCAGGAAGTTTATCGTCGTATTAGACCGGGAGATTTAGCTTCAGTAGAAAATGCTCGCCAACTTATTTATTCCATGTTCTTCCGTTTTGATCGTTATGATTTTGGTCGCGTTGGACGCTATAAACTTAATCGTCGTTTTTCTCTTGATTTACCTTCAAACAAAAAAGAATATCGTATTTTGAGAAAGGAAGATTTAGTTTTAATCATTAAAGAAGTTATAAGACTTAATATTACTAAAGAACCGGAAGACGATATTGATCATTTAGGCAATCGTCGTATTCGCGCGATTGGCGGTTTAATCCAAAATCGTTTCCGCGTTGGTTTAGCGCGCATGGAAAGAATAATTAAAGATAGGATGTCGACTTCAGATATTGCTTCAATTACTCCTTCTAAATTAGTTAATGCTCGTCCAGTTATAGGCGTAGTGAGAGAATTTTTCATGTCCTCTCAGTTATCTCAATTCATGGATCAAACTAATCCGCTTGCTGAACTTGAGCATAAACGTCGTTTATCGGCGATGGGTCCGGGCGGTTTAACTCGTGAAAGAGCAGGCTTTGATGTTCGTGATGTACATACTACTCATTACGGCCGCATTTGTCCGATTGCAACTCCTGAAGGTCCGAATATCGGTTTAGTCGGCCATTTAGCTAGTTATGCAAGACTTAATAGTTATGGCTTTTTAGAAACTCCATATCGCAAAGTTGTTAAAGATAAAAAAGGTCCTCGGGTTACTGATGAAATTGTTTATCTTGATGCTTTTGAGGAAGAAAAATATATTACAGTCGATTCCACTATTCCAACCGATGAGAATGGTTACTTTTTGGTAACTAAATTTGAAGGTCGAAAATATGGCCAACCTGGTATGGAAGAAATCGGTAAGATTGATTTTGTTGGTGTGGCCGCTAATCAGATTATTTCCATTGCCACCTCTCTTATTCCTTTCATGGAACATAACGATGGGCAGAGATCTTTAATGGGAACAAACATGCAACGTCAGGCCGTACCGCTTGTAAAGAGCGAAGCGCCGGTTGTTGGTACTGGTGTTGAAGAGCGCGCGGCTCGTGATAGTGGTCATGTAGTTCTTGCTGCTGAAGATGGAATAATTACTAGAGCTGATGCCGGAACGATTGAACTAACAACTAAAAAAGGTGAAGTGATAACTTATCATTTAAATAAATTTTTACGTTCTAATTCTTCAACCTGTATTAACCAACATCCGACTACTGAAGTTGGCGCTAAAGTTAAAAAAGGTGAAGTTCTCTCTGATGGTCCAGCGATTGATAATGGTGAATTATCATTAGGAAGAAATGTTCTTGTTTCATTTATGACTTGGGAAGGTTTCAATTATGAAGATGCGGTTATTATTTCTGAACGCTTAGTTAAAGAAGATGTTTACTCATCTATTCATATTGAAAATTATACAATTGATGTTCGTGATACAAAGCTTGGTCCTGAGGTAGTTACTAATGATATTCCAAATATCAGCGAAGAGAAACTTAAAAATTTAGATGACGAAGGTATTATCAGGATCGGTGCGGAAATTTCATCTGGTGATATTCTCGTTGGAAAAATTACTCCTAAAGGAGAGACTACATTATCAGCGGAAGAAAAATTACTGCGCGCTATCTTTGGCGATAAAGCTAAAGACGTTCGTGATTCTTCTTTATATCTTGAACATGGTGAACATGGAAAAGTTGTTGATATTAAAATATTTTCACGTGAAGAAGGTGATAAGCTATCCGCTGGTGTTTTACAATCAATCCAAGTTTCCGTTGCTAACCTTAGAAAGATTCAAGTTGGTGATAAGATGTCCGGACGTCATGGTAATAAAGGTGTTATTTCAAAGATAGTCCCCATTGAAGATATGCCTTATATGGATGATGGTACTCCGGTTGACGTAATTCTTTCTCCGCTCGGTATTATTTCTCGTATGAACCTTGGCCAATTACTTGAAACTCATCTCGGTTTTGCCGCTAAGAGACTCGGATATCGTGTAATGTCTCCAGCTTTAAATGGTGTAACTGAAGAACAAATTAAAGATGAACTTCGAAAAGCTGGTTTACCAGAAAATGGAAAGGTAACTTTGTATGACGGAAAAACTGGCGAAGCTTATGATAATCAAATCACTGTTGGTTATAAGTACATGTTAAAACTTAACCACATGGTTGAAGATAAAATCCATCAACGTTCCATTGGTCCATACTCTCTTATTACTCAACAACCTTTGGGTGGTAAAGCTCAATTTGGTGGACAAAGATTTGGAGAAATGGAAGTTTGGGCACTTGAAGGTTATGGTGCCGCTCATACTCTACAAGAAATCTTAACTATTAAATCTGATGATATTCCTGGACGATCCAAGGCTTACGAATCAATTATTAAGGGTGAAGAAATTGAGAAGCTAAACGTTCCAGAATCATTCAACGTTTTAATTCGAGAATTAAAGGGTCTTGGTCTTAATGTTGAACTTTTAAATGGAAGAAATGGAATGACGGCTTCTGAGGTAATGACTGATTTAGATGAAGAACTTATAAATGACGAAAAGAATGAAGAAAAACTCGATTATGATAAACCAGAAATAATCGCCGCCTTAACTGAAGACGGCGAAGATAAGTAGTTAAAGGTAATATTAAATAAGCATTTTCATATACACATTATGTTAAATCCAATAAAAACCAGCGATTTCGACGCTATCCGTTTAAAATTGGCTAGCCCGGATGAAATAATGTCTTGGTCCCATGGAGAAGTAACCAGACCGGAAACAATTAATTATCGCACTCAAAAGCCAGAAAAGGATGGGTTGTTTTGCGAAAAAATATTTGGTCCGACCAAAGATTGGGAATGTGCTTGCGGTAAGTATAAGAAAATCCGTTATAAGGGAATAGTTTGCGATAAATGCGGCGTTGAAGTAACGCGCAGTATTGTTAGACGTGAACGCCTAGGACATATTACTTTGCAAGTCCCGGCTTCTCATATCTGGTTTTTAAGAGGCTTATCTTCCAAAATTGGTTTGCTCCTTAATTTAGGTATCCAATCTCTAGAAAAGGTTATTTATTACGCTAGTTTCATTGTTACTGATGTTGATGAAAATTTAAAGGAAGCAACTATTAACCAAATAAAAGCGGAGTACAAGAGTAAAATAAAAGGTTTTGAAAATGAATACAATAATGAAATAAAAAAGATTAAAGATGCGGGCGGAGATGAGAGCGAAATTAAGGAAGCCGCTAAAGTAAGAGCCGAAAAAGTTGAACGTTTGGATGAAGATTTTGCGGCTACTCAAAAAGAACTTAAAGAATTAAAACCGCTTTTAATATTATCTGAACATCAATATCAAAGTTTAAGTTTAAAATTCGGCCATGTCTTTGAAGCTTCTATCGGAGCAGAAGCTATCCGTGAACTTTTAGAAAAAATTGGTTTAGAAAAAAGTATTGAAAATTTGGAAGAAAAATTAAAAGATGCGATTGAATCCAAAAAAGAAAAATTAGTAAAACGTTTAAAACTTTTAAAGAGTTTTAGAAATAACAGCTTACGTCCGGAATGGATGATTATGACCGTCTTGCCGGTTGTTCCACCTGATTTGCGTCCGATGGTCGCGTTAGATGGCGGACGTTTTGCCGCTTCTGATTTAAATGATTTATATCGTCGTGTTATTAATCGTAATAATCGCTTAAAACAATTATTGGATTTGAACGCCCCGGAAGTTATTTGCCGCAATGAAAAAAGAATGCTTCAAGAAGCAGTCGATGCTTTAATTGATAACTCTGCACGGCACACTAAAACTGTTACTGCTTCTACTGGCCAAAAGAGACAACTTAAATCTTTAGCCGATACCTTAAAGGGTAAGCAAGGAAGATTCCGCCAAAATTTACTCGGAAAACGAGTTGATTATTCTGGTCGTTCAGTTATTGTTGTTAATCCAAAATTAAATCTTGATCAATGTGGTTTACCGAAGATTATGGCGCTTGAATTATTTAAGCCATTTATTATTTCCCAATTAATTAAGAGAGAAATAGTTCATAATGTTCGTAGCGCTTCTCGTTATATTGAGGCTGGTCATGATGAAGTTTGGGATATTTTAGAAGAAATTATTCGTGGTGCGTTTGTGCTTTTAAATCGTGCGCCAACTTTACATCGCCTTGGTATTCAAGCTTTCCGCCCAACTTTAATTGAAGGTAAAGCGATTCAAATCCATCCGCTCGTTTGTACGGCGTTTAATGCCGACTTCGATGGTGACCAAATGGCTGTTCATGTTCCTTTAACTAAAGAGGCTAAATGGGAAGCTGAACATTTAATGTTAGCGAGCCATAATTTGCTTAAACCAGCAACCGGTGATCCAATTATTGCTCCGGCTCAAGATATCGTTTGGGGAACTTATTATATTACTTTAGTAAATGCCGATTTTGCTGACAAGAAGCGAGAAGATATGCGTTATTTTTATAATGAAGATGAGGCATATTTAGCTTACGATAATAATTACATTGCTTTACATGAGCCAATCTCAGTTCGATATAAAGGTGAAATGTTAAAGACTACAGTCGGACGTTTAATTTTCAATTCATTACTACCAGAAAAATTACGCTTTATTAACGATATGGTTGGTAAGAGCAAACTGAAAGATTTGATTCGTGAATGTCTACGTCTTTATAGCGAAGATGAAACCGTTAAATTTATTGATGGTTTAAAAAATCGCGCTTTCTCGTTTATTACAAAATCCGGTCTTTCTTGGGGCTTTGGTGATTTACCTAATTTACCTGAAAAAGATAAGTTAATTGATGCCGCTAATAAACAAGTAGAAATTATTCAAGAACAATACGAAGAAGGTTTATTAACTGAGAGCGAACGTTACGCTAAAGTTATTGAAGAGTGGACTAATACTAAGGATAAAATTGGTGATATTTGTAAGAAAGGTTTGAATAATGTTTTACCGGTTTACTCGATGATTGATTCCGGCGCTCGTGGTTCTTGGGCCCAACCAGTTCAGATTTTAGGGATGAAAGGTTTAGTTACTTCTCCATCAGGCGCAATTATTGAATTACCAGTTAAAGGTAATTTCAAAAAAGGCTTTGGTGTTTTGGAATATTTTATTTCTACTCATGGTGTTCGTAAAGGTTTATCTGATACCGCCCTTAGAACTGCTAACGCTGGTTATTTAACTCGTCGTTTAGTTGATGTTTCTCAAGATATTATTGTTTCTGAAGAAGATTGTGGCGATGAAGAGGGGGCAATAATGAAAAAATCAGAAGCGGAAAAAACTGGTGAAGATTTTTATAAGAAAATTACTGGCCGCTATCTCGCAAAAAATATTGTTGATGCAAAAAATAAAGTAATTCTGAAGGCGGGTGAAATGTTAGACGAAGAAAACATCAAGATGATAAAAGCGAAGGAAGTAATTGAGGTTTGTATTCGTTCAGTTCTAAGCTGTAAAATGCATAAAGGAATTTGTGCTAAATGTTATGGCTGGGATCTCGCTTATAATAAACCGGTTAAGATGGGCTCAACTGTTGGTGTTATCGCCGCCCAATCTATTGGTGAGCCTGGTACGCAGTTAACAATGAGAACCTTCCATACTGGAGGTGTTGCCGGTCAAGATGATATTACTCAGGGTTTACCGCGTGTTGAAGAAATTTTTGAAGCCAGAAGCCCAAAGAAAAAAGCTTTAATTTCTGATGTCGCTGGTCGAATTAAAATTGAATTTGCCCAGAAGACTATTAAAGATAAGGATGGCAAAGAAATTATGGTTGATAACCCTCAAGCTAAGATTCTAAGTATTATTTATAAAGGTGAAGAAAGTGATAAATATTACTTTTCAGAAAAAATTAATGAAATGAAATTAGCGGGTGGGCTCACTACTAAGGATAAGAAGAAATTAGAAATATCCGTTTTAGTAAAAGAGGGTGAACAGGTTTCTAAGAATCATAATTTATTCAGTGTTGGTGGAGAAATGGTTAAAGCGAGTTCGGCCGGCGTTGCTAAGGTAACCGATAAGCATATCAGCGTTTCCAAAGAAGTTGATAAAGTTAAAGAATTTTCTATTTTGAAAGGAACGATGATGATGGTTAAAGACGGCGATGTAATCGAAAGAGGAACGCAATTAACTGAAGGAAGCCTTGATTTGCGTGAACTTCATAAACTCAAAGGACGTTTAGAAACCCAGAAATATGTTATTCGAGAAATTCAATATGTTTATTCTTCTCAGGGGCAACCTTTAAACGATAAACACGTTGAAATTATTGCGCGTCAAATGTTCTCTCGTATTTTTGTAACTGATGCTGGAGATACAACCTTACTTCCTGGGGAAACAGTTGAAGATGAGGTTTTCTATCAAGCAAATAAGGATTCTAAGAAGAAGGCAACCGGCGATCAATTATTATTAGGAATTACTAAAGCTTCTCTGACAACCGATAGCTTCTTATCAGCTGCTTCCTTCCAAGAAACTTCCCGTGTTTTAATTGATGCGGCTGTTAACGGTAAGATTGATTATTTAGAGGGCTTGAAAGAGAACGTTATTATTGGTTGTTTGATTCCAGCTGGAACCGGCTATAAAGGTAAGAAAAAACGTTTCGAATATAGTAAATAAGGACTCAAAAATATAGAATAAAAATACCCTCGTCAGTAATTAGCGAGGGTATTTTTTATTTGTTTTTTTAGCCGGAATAACGTAAAATATAAGATATATGATTACTATATTCTCTCGAAAAAAATCATTTTTATGTTTAGTGCGTCTTGGATGGATATTAGTTATTTCGCTCTTTATTTTAGTTTTTGTAATCTTGAAGATAGTCCCTTTTGGACGAGCTGTTTATACTAAAAACTACTCCGATAAGTTTAATTTTGGCAAAGGTTTTATTTATAACTTTACGCCGATTGATAAGGTTGATACTAAAAGCGGCCGTTTACCAAGGTTAATAGATAGTACGACTTATTTCTCTATTTTTACTCCGCGCCCTTTTTCAAAAGTTAAGCTTACTATAAAATACAAACCTCATTTAATTGAGGATATTTCTAGTTTAAAAGCGGGAAGCTTAGTTGACCCCGGTACTTTTTATTATCGCCTTGAGCCGTTAGCTGGTAGCTCAGATAGCGTTTCTGTGGAGTTTGATTTAAAGGGAGCTTATAGAGTAAATGGAAAATATGGTTTTGCAATTGTCTTACCTAATTTAAAAGCGAATGATACTTTAAATGATTATTTAGAAATTAGTGAAGTTAGGGCGGAATTTTCCGGACGAACTTTAGGGCAAAAGATTTTTGGTTTAAAAGATTAAAAGCTTATGTTTAAAAAACTGATTTTATCAAATTTAATACTCCGAGAATCTTTCTATTTTTCTTTTTGTTTATGGTTAATTTTTATAATTTTGGAAATATGTTTTCCTAATATGATTTTAGCCTATTTCAATATTAATTATCTTTTTTTGTTAGTTCTGAGTTTAGGAGTAGCATCATTAATTAGAAAATAAATATATATGAAACTAGATTATTTTTTTAAACCACTTGGAGTTGCAGTTGTCGGTGCGTCTAATGATCAAGAAAAAATTGGTCGTCAAGTTTTAGACAATATAATTAACAGTGGCTATCGTGGTCAGATATATCCAATTAATTTAGAAGAAAAGAAAATTGCTGGTCTTCTAGCTTTTTCTAGCTTAGATAAAATTCCGACTAAGAAATTTTCGTCCGTTTTAGTAGTGATTGCTATTCCGGCCAAGTTTGTCGTCGCGGAGATAGAAAAATGCGGACGCCTAGGCATTAAAAACATTATTATTATCAGCTCCGGTTTTAAAGAAATCGGTGCTGATGGTTTAATTAGAGAACAGGAAGTTTTAGCTTTAGCTGATAAATATCATTTGAATATTCTCGGGCCTAATTGTTTAGGTTTTATTAATAACGTCTCGCGGCTTAATGCTAGTTTCGGGAGCACTGGTTCAGCTAGCGGCCGCATTGCCTTATTATCACAATCAGGGGCAATTGGGAGCGCGGTTTCTGATTGGCTTAAAGGAAGAAATTTAAATTTGGGTTATTTTATAAGTTTGGGTAATAAAATGGTACTTGATGAAAATGATTTTCTGCCTTATTTGGCTGCCGATAAAAATACGGAAGCAATTATTATTTATTTGGAAGATATAAAAGATGGTCAAAAGTTTATGGAATTAGTTTCTAGAATCTCTGCTAAAAAACCGGTGATTGTTTTGAAGGCCGGCATGAGTGAGCGCGGTAGTGAGATTGCTAAATCACACACTGGAGCTTTAGCGGGCGGAAGTGCGGCTGTTAAGGCTGGTTTAGAGAGATCTGGTGCAGTGATCGCGGAAAGTTTAGAGGATTTATTTGGCATTCTTTTGTTATTACAAGCAAAAGCAACTAGAAATGGCGTCTCAAATAGTTTGCAAATTTTAACTAATGCTGGTGGGCTAGCGGTTTTATCGGCCGATGAGGTTTCGCGTCAAGGTTTAGTTTTAAGCGATAGCCATGATATATATGGCGATGCTGATGCTATAAGGTACGAAGAGTCTTTAAGTAAATTATTAAAACAACCATCCCTTGATAGCATCTTAGTATTACTTACCCCGCAAACAAGTACTGAACCTTTAAAAACTGCTGAAGCGATTGTGAAATTATCTAAAAAATATCCTAAACGGCTAATTCTAGTTAGTTTCTTGGGAGGCGAGGCTGTACAGAAGGCAGTTGAGTTAATGTTTGAAAGTGATTTGCCGATTTTTGATTATCCCGAGCAAGCGCTGAGAGCAATAAAAAAATTATCAGGCTGGAAAGTTATTAATAAAGAATTAACGCCATTTAAGAAATCAACCGCTACTCCTAAATCTACTAGTCTAGACTATCTATCTTTATTTAAATTATTAAAACAATATAGAATACCAGTAGTTAAAACAATAAGGTATGGGAGCAATGACCCGATTTCTTACCCGGTCGTTTTGAAAGCGGTTGGGCCTGATTTTCTCCATAAGACTGATAAAAAGGCGGTAATTCTTAATTTAAAAAACCGTTTAGAATTAGAAAAAGCAGCAGCCGGGGTTTATCGAAGCAATAAAAGAATTATGCAAAATGAACAAAACTATCTGATAGTACAACCACAGATAACTGATAGCCTAGAAATAATTTTAGGTTTCAAGCGTGATCGTTCCTTTGGTCCAATTTTATTAATTGGTCTCGGGGGAATTTATGCGGAAATATTTAAAGAGTTTAAACTTACAGTCGCTGATCTTAATCAAAAAAAAGCGAATGAATTGATTAGTAGTTTACCTTTTTATCCCATTTTAGCTGGCGCTCGCGGAAAGAAAAAATATAATATTGAACAACTGGTTGATGTTTTAATTTCTTTTTCTCGTTTAGCGGCGGAACATCCAGAAATTGCAGAATTTGATATTAATCCTTTATTTATAAAAGAAAAAGAATCTCTTGCCGGTGACGTTCGAGCAATTATCTAATACTTGTTTATGTATAATGGTTATAAAATCATTGTTGTTCTACCAGCCTATAATGCCGCTTTAACTTTAACTAAAACTGTTTTAGACATTCCTAATATTGTTGATGAAATTATTTTAGTTGATGATAAAAGTACTGACGATACTGTTAAAATTGGTCGTGAATTAGGGTTAACCGTTTTTGAGCATGATAATAATAAAGGCTATGGTGGTAATCAAAAGACTTGTTATAAATTAGCGCTGAGCCACGGGGCGGATATTATTGTTATGATTCACCCAGATTATCAGTATGATCCGAAATTGGTTAAATATTTTGCTGAATTTATTGCTGATAGTTATTTTGATGTTATGCTAGGGACGAGAATTAGGAGCCGCCAGGAAACTTTAGCTGGCGGGATGCCGATGTATAAATATCTTGCTAATAGGCTACTAACTATTTTTGAAAATTTTATTAGCGGTCGTAATTTATCGGAATGGCATACGGGGATGCGCGCTTATAAACGCGAAGTTCTAGAAAAAATAGTTTGGCAAAATAATTCCGATGATTTTGTTTTTGATAGCCAAATGCTATTTCAAATAATTGCCCATGATTATCGGATTGGAGAAATACCAGTTCCGGTTCGTTATTTCAAAGAAGCCTCTTCAATTAATTTTTGGCGCAGCTTGAAATATGGATTAGCTACTGTTTGGACAGGAATAAGATATTTATTTGGATTTTTAAAATAGTCGTTTTTTTGTATGCTTAATCATTATCGGCCTTATTTAATGATAATTTTGTTTGGTCTTTTGCTTTATTCGTCTACGGCTTTTTTTGATTTTTCTTATCTAGATGACCATGTTTTAATACTAGATAATTATCCTATTATTAGCGATATTTCTAACGTTGGACGGATGTTTACTGATGATGCTTTTTTTTCAAGTAGTAATTTTTATTATCGTCCGATTCTAAATATTTCCTTCATGTTCGATTCTTTTATTTCCGGGAGTTTACCTTGGTTTTTTCATTTAGTTAACGTTTTGCTACATATTTTAGTTTCTTGTTTAGTTTTTGCGTTGCTTAATAAACTTAAAGCGCCACGTTTTTTATCATTTTTTTTAACTTTATTGTTTTTATTCCATCCGGCCTTAGTCCAGGTAGTAGCTTGGATACCCGGCCGCAATGATTCTTTACTTACAATTTTTATCATTAGTTCGTTTTTATTTTTTTTGCAGTTTTTGGAGAAGTTTCGCTTAACTAGTTATATTTTATATTTAGTTTTTTTTGCTTTAGCTCTTTTTGTCAAAGAAGCGGCGATAGTTTTTCCGTTTTTATTAATTTTTTATTATATTTTTTTAGTCGTCAAAAAAATATCGCGTTCTGATATTTTAATACTAACTCTCGGAACTTTAGCGACTGTTTTTATTTGGTTTATATTTCGTAGTTTAGCGATGACCGAAAATAATCTAAGCATAAATAATATTATAATCTCTATTCTTGATAATTCTCCGGCAGTGATCATAGGGTTAGGGAGGTTTTTCTTTCCGTTAGACTTATCGGTGATGTCAGTTATCAGAGATAATCATATAATGTATGGTTTGTTGGCGGTTATTGTTTTAGCAATACTTACTATTTGCAAAAAAGGGGTGGATAAAAGATATTTTGTTTTTGGATTGCTATGGTTCTTGTTATTTTTTATTCCTTCTTTAATAAATCCTAACTCAACTGCTGTTTTTTATTTTTTAGAACATCGCCTTTATTTGTCTTTTGTTGGCCTTTTAATAATTATTTCTCAGATTAAATTTTTAAATAATCTTAACTATAAGAAGGCGATCGTTTATTTGCCGTTTGCCCTAGTCTTGGGATTTGCTATTTTTCTATCAGCTAAACATTTGCCTGATTTTAAAAATCGTATATCTTTTTGGCAATCAGCGGTTATTAGTTCGCCTTCTTCACCGATGGCTCATCGTAATTTAGGGGCGATGTATTATTTAGACGGTCGCAGCGATGAAGCGCTTATTCAATATCAATTAGCCTTGGATGCTAATAAAAATGAGCCGATGGCTCATAATAATATCGGGCTTATTTATATGAATCAAGGGAGGCTATTAGAAGCGGAAGCGGAGTTTAAAAAAGAGTTAGAAATAAACCCTAGTTATGATAAAGCCTTAGCCAATCTTGAGGGTTTGCTTATTTTAAAAAACCGGTTAAGATAATACTATGTTTAAAAGCATTTTCAGCCGAAAAATAGATAGTATTACCGTCGCAGCCGCTTTAGTGGCGCTGTTTTCGCTTATTTCACGTTTACTTGGCATCGTTCGTGATCGTATTTTAGCCGGTAGTTTTGGCGCTGGGACAACTTTAGATATTTACTATGCCGCCTTTAGAATACCGGATTTAATTTTTAATTTAGTTGTTTTAGGTGCGCTTTCGGCTGGTTTTATTCCGGTTTTTACTTCGCTTATTAAAGACTTAAAAGATAGCGACAAAAAAGGGCATCAAGCAAATCATGACGCTAACCACGAAGCCTGGTTTTTAGCTAGTAATCTTTTAAATTTTTTAGTTTTAGGACTAGCCGCTTTATCTGTCTTAGGAATGATTTTTGCTCCCGCTTTAACAAGACTTATTACTCCTGGTTTTGGACCGGAAGAACAGGCAAAAACAGCCGCTTTAACAAGAATTATGTTTTTATCTCCGGTATTTTTAGGACTATCTGGAGTATTGGGTGGGATATTGCAATCATTTAAGAGATTTTTAATCTATTCACTTGCACCAATCTTTTATAATTTAGGAATTATTATTGGCGCCCTATATTTTGTTGATCTTTGGGGAATAAATGGTTTAGCTTGGGGAGTCGTTTTAGGCGCTTTCTTACATTTTATAGTACAACTTCCGGCTACTTATAATTTAGGCTTTAAATATTTATTTAAACTCTCTTGGGGTGATAAAAATACTAGAAAGATAGGAAAAATGATGATTCCCAGAACCATGAGTTTAGCAATTTCTCAGATAAATTTGATGATTACTACTATTATCGCCTCTGGTTTGCCCAGCGGATCTTTGTCGGCTTTTAATTTTGCTAATAATTTACAATCTTTCCCGGTCGGAATATTTGGGATTTCTTTTGCGATTGCCGCCTTTCCTGCATTATCAGAAAACTCTCATAATAAACAAAGATTAACTGAGCACTTTTCTAACACCTTTAGACAAATCTTATTTTTTGTTATTCCAGCTACAGTGTTGATTGTTACGCTTCGCGCTCAAATTATTCGTGTTGTTTTAGGAACGGGGAACTTTGATTGGCGTTCGACTTTTATGACCATGGATGCTTTAGGATTTTTTGCTATCAGCTTGTTCGCTCAAGCGACCTTACCTTTAGTAGTTCGAGTATTTTATGCTCGTCATGATTCAAAAACTCCGTTTTATGTAGGCCTGATTTCTATTGGGATTAATATTATTCTATCTGTTTATTTGGGAAAGAGTATGGGAGTTGCCGGTTTAGCTCTAGCTTTTTCTATTGCTAATATTCTAAATTTAATCTTGCTTTGGACATGGCTTTATGTTAAAGTAGGAGCCTTAGATTTAGGTAATATTTTGCTAGCCTCTCTGAAATTACTGATTGCGGCCATTGGCGCTGGCTTGGCTTCGCAGATTATGAAAGTTGTTGTTTGGCCGTTTATTGATATGTCTAAATTTAGTGGCGTTTTTATTCAGTTAACCGCCTCTTTCATTGTTGGCCTTTTGGTTTATGCGGTTTTTTGCTACTTGCTCGGAAGTGAAGAATTCTTCAAATTGATGTCAGCTTTAAAAAATCGTTTGCCTTTTAGAAAAGTAAAAATTGAAGACCAGGGTGAAGCTAGAGGAGTATAAATTAAAATATGTCAGATATAAATAAAATTAGAAATTTTTCCATTATTGCTCATATTGATCACGGTAAATCAACGTTAGCCGATCGGATGCTTGAAATTACGGGAACAGTTGAAAAGAGAAATATGAAAGCGCAGCTGCTTGATGGGATGGATATCGAAAGAGAAAGGGGAATTACAATTAAATTGACCCCGGTGAGCATGGAGTATAAGGGATATAACCTTAATTTAATTGATACTCCCGGTCATGTAGATTTTTCCTACGAAGTCTCTCGTTCTCTAGCGGCGGTTGAAACCGCTTTGCTTTTAGTTGATTGTACTCAAGGAATTCAAGCTCAAACTTTAGCAAATTTGTATTTAGCGATTGAACAAAATTTAACCATTATTCCGATTGTTAATAAAATTGATTTGCCGGCGGCTGATGTAGCTAAGACTAAAAGAGAAATTATTAAACTGCTTGGCTGTAAAGAAGAAGAAATATTTTGTACATCAGGCAAGACTGGCGAAGGTGTAGCTGAAGTGCTTGATGAAATAATTAATCGCAGTGAAGCGCCTAAGGAGCCAAAAATATTAAGCGCCGAACATTATTCTCGCGCTTTAATTTTTGATTCTAAATATGATACTTATCGCGGCGTGGTTGCTTATATTCGAGTTTTTAACGGAATTATAAAAAAAGGCGATAAAATAAAGTTAGCTTCAGTTCGGGCCGATAGTGAAGTTCTAGATTGCGGTATATTTCGACCGGGTTATATTTCGACCGGAGAATTAAAGCCTGGACAAATTGGTTATGTAGTTACCGGTTTTAAACAGGTAGCTGATTGTCGAGTTGGCGATACTTTAATTTCCGGAACAAACATCGGCTTTGACGCCCTTGAAACATTGCCCGGCTATAAAGAGGTTAAGCCAATGGTTTTCGCTGGTATCTTTCCGCGCGAAGGCAATGATTTTAAAGAGTTAAGAGAGGCGATGGAAAAATTGAAGCTAAATGATGCCGCTTTATCATATGAACCGGAAAGATCTGATGCTCTTGGTTTTGGTTTTCGTTGTGGATTTTTAGGATTGCTTCATCTTGAAGTATTTCAAGAAAGGTTGCGTCGTGAATATAATTTAGATTTAATTGTTACTATCCCCAGCGTTGCTTATAAAGTTTTTAAAACTAATGGCGAGGAATTAATCATTAGGACTCCACAAAGATTACCTGAGCAAACTCAAATTGCTAGAATTGAAGAACCTTGGGTTTCACTTGATGTTGTTAGCCCGAAGTTTTACATGGGAAATATTATCAAACTCGCTCAAGATAAGCGGGGAATTTATAAAAATACTGAGTATATTTCCGCCGAAGGTGAAGATAGCCGAGTAATTTTGCATTATGATATTCCTTTGTCCGCGATTTTAACCGATTTTTATGATAAGATAAAAAGTGTTTCCGCCGGCTACGCTTCTATTAATTATGAATATTTAGATTATCGCGTTGCTGATGTTGTTAAGATGGATATTTTAGTGGCTGAAGATATAATTGAAGCCTTAGCAACTATTGTTTACCGCGATGATGCTAATCGTGAAGGACGAGTGATAGTGGATATTTTAAAAGATAGTTTGTCGCGCCAAATGTTTGCCGTTAAAATTCAAGCGGCGATTGGCGCTAAAATTATCGCTTCCGAAAAATTATCAGCGATGAGAAAAGATGTGACCGCTAAATTATATGGCGGCGATGTTTCCAGAAAGCGAAAACTTTTAGAAAAACAGAAAAAAGGTAAAAAGAAAATGATGGCGGCCGGTAAGGGAAGCGTTGAAATCCCGCCCGAAACTTTTGTAAAAATATTAAAAAGATAAAAAGATAATATGAAAAGAAAAAAAATTATTAAGGCTATTTGGTTAGTAATTTCTGTTCTAGTTACCGTTTCCATGGTTGTATTTCCGCTGATGATGGGTGGTTTTTAATTTAGACGAATTGAATTAAAGTATGAAAGAATGGTGTATTTTGCCTAAGGTCGGATTAGAATTTAACAATTCATATCCAAACATAAGCCGGATTTTTTTACAGCTGCTTTTTAACCGTGGTCTTAAAGAAGAAGTGGCGATTAAAAGTTTTTTAAGCGGCGAGATTAGCAATGATTTAACCGCCTCTTTTGGCTCTGGTTTAGATTTTTATGACCCGTTTATTTTTAAAGACATGGCCGCGGCTGTTGATTTAATAATCAGTCATATTAAGCAAGGAAGCGGGATTGTTGTTTATGGTGATTATGACGCCGATGGCGTTACCTCTTCAACGATACTTTTAGAAACTTTAAAAATACTTTGTGCTAAGGTTGAAGTTTATTTGCCCGATAGAGTGAGTGAGGGCTATGGGCTTAATAAGATGGCTATTAATCAGATACTGGAGGGTGGGTTTAAACTTATTATTACTGTTGATAATGGAATTCGTAATAAAGAAGAGGTTGCTTATGCAAAGTCTAAAGGCTTGGATATAATTATTACCGACCACCACGTTTTACCGGAAGACGAGAAAGATTTACCAGGATGTCTAATTATTAATCCGGCTGATAAAAGAAATAATTATCCTTGTCCATTTCTAGCGGGAGTCGGCGTCGCCTTTAAACTTATTAGCGCCTTACTGCTTAAGTCTAATTTACCGGAAAATCAGAAGAAATTAATTTGTGAGAAAAGTTTAGATTTAGTCGCGGTAGGAACAATTGCCGATATGGTGAGTTTGCTTAGTGAAAATAGGTTACTCGTAAAAAAAGGTTTAGAAATCTTAAATCAAAATAAACGTCTTGGTCTTAACGCTCTGCTTAAATCAGCAAAAATAGGCGGTGGTAAGAAAATTGAAGCTTGGAACGTTGGTTGGCAAATAGGTCCGCGCCTCAATGCTGCTAGTCGTTTAAGCCATGCTAATACTGCTTTTGGGCTTTTAACAGCGACGACGGAAGAAGAGGCGGAGATGCTGGCGGAAGAATTAAATCAGCGCAACTCAAGCCGTCAACAAATAACCAAAGAAATAACCGAACAAGTTGAACGTCAAATTGATCCAAAAAATATTCCTAATATAATTTTAGGAATAGCGGGCGAAGATGAAATTTGGAACGAAGGAGTAATTGGTTTAGTCGCCGGTCGAATTGCGGAAAAATATTATCGCCCGACTTTAATAATTACAAGATTAATAGAGGAGGCAGAATTTGATATTCAAAAAAAGAAACTGGTCCCTAAAAAAGTCTCATTTAAAGGTTCCGGCCGCTCTATCTCTGAACTCAATCTAGTTAAAGCGATTGAAGCCTGTTCTGAGAATCTAGATAAATACGGCGGGCATCCGATGGCTTGTGGTTTTTCCGTTGACTCTGAAGAAAAGCTAATGAAATTTAAAGATAAAATAACCTCTTTAGCTGATAATGAATTAAAAGGAAAAAGTTTAGCACCTAAATTAGAAATTGAAGCAGAATTAGAAATACAAGATTTAAATTTAGCTTTAGCCGATGAGATAAGCACGCTTGAACCATTCGGGCAAAATAATCAGCAACCAAAAATGGTGAGTTATAATTTGCTCATCGAAGATATTAATTTAATGGGTTTTGATAATCAACATATTAAATTAAGATTATCTGGATTTTGGGCATTAGCTTTTGGCGCCGCCGAACATTATAAAGATTTTAAAGTTGGCAATAGAGTTGATGTAGTTTATTATTTAGAAGTTAACGAGTTTAACGGGCGTCGCGAAGCTCAGATGAAAATTATTGATTTGCGTCTTTCAAATAAATAAAATATGAACATCGAGAAACTAATTATTTTTACTGATGGCGGCGCTCGGGGAAATCCCGGTCCGTCTGGAATTGGAGCAGTGCTCTATGATACGAGCCATAATTTAATTGCCGAAATTTCTGAATATTTAGGAGTTGCGACTAATAACCAGGCGGAGTATAAAGCTTTAATTGCCGCTTTAAAAAAAGCGGCTCAGCTTAGTGCTCAAGAGTTAGAATGTTATTTAGACAGTGAACTAGTAGTTAAACAACTCAAACGAGAATACAAAGTAAAAAATAAAGATTTAGCCCCACTATTCTTAGAAATTCATAACTTAAGTCTTAATTTCAAAAAAATAAATTATACTCATATCCCTCGAGAAAAAAATACGGAAGCTGATCGGCTAGCAAATGAAGCGATGGATAGAGGTCGCTAGAATATCTGAAATATTATAAACCTAGAATTTTCTATATTTAAAAAACCGCCAACTGATAATTGACGGTTTTTTTATTGTAGTATTTATTTTCCTGAACATTTAGAGACGCTAACGTGAAGATGATTATCTTCGTCGAGTGTATAAGCATCAGGGCTGCATGCCTTAGCCGCCGCTATTAAAGCGGTCATGTTTTCTTCATCTCCAAAATCAACCGCATAAGATTTATTGGTAGATACTCCACCGCCATAATGGCAAGAATAGCATTTATGGGCGCAACCCTTGCATTTAGTAGTATTACAAACGCCTAGATTACCAATAAATTTACTATCGCTGATTGAAGAGATTCTTCCTACTCCAGATGTTAATTTAGTACGCATACAATTTAGCAATTGAGCCAGTTCTGGACTTGCATCTCCAGATTGTAGAAAAATGTTAGGATCAAATTTCCCGCCGCCTGTTATCCAAGCGCTACCGTTAAAACTCCCGGTAACTACTGCCGGCTGACTACCACAAGCTCCCTTTGTTAAAACTCCCATTCCGGTAACCGCCGACGTTCCCGCACAATTTCCCGTCCAAATGTCTATTCTTTTACCTTGAATAGCGCCGCCAGAATCATTAATTGTATAAGTCCGACCATTAAAGCAGACCTTATCGCCATAATTTAAGTTGCTGCATTTTGGCCCAGCGATTGAGCCGATATATGGAGCTTCGCCACTCGAAGTACGATTACAGTAATCAATATTTTTAGGAAAAGCATTGCAGGGGCTATAGTGTTTTCCTGCTTTTGCTAGAGTTACAAAAAATTCATCACAATTTTTAGAAGTATCAGTACCCACTCCAGGTGGGCAAGAGCAATTCATAGCAATAGCACAATAGAATTTTTTTGTATTAGCCCAAGTTGGTTGGCAGTATCCAGTTGCATAGAAATTTACTCCAGTTACTAATTCTTGATCAGTTGCACAACCAGCTTTAAGATAAGTTCCTGATTGGCCGGAATTTTTTTCCTTTATTAATTCCGTAACCTCCTTATTGCTAAGCGCCCCCATAGTTATCGGTCGGAATTTTACTAACTCTGGGTTAACAGTAATTAGAAGAACATAAGAAGAAAGAAGAATAACAAGTCCAGTAACTGCCCCAATTATTAAATCGCTCGCTTGTTTTATTTTACTAGCATCACCGCTAGAAATGAGCCATAACACTCCGCCAGCCATAAGTACTATCGCCGCTAAAATACCAGCAACTTTTAAGGCATAATTATAAATCCAAGTAATATATTCCCCGAGCCAATTTACTTTACAAAGATATTCACCGTTATCGTCCTGAGTACAGGTTGGTTGGGTAAAATTAAGACCATTAAGATCAACTTGTAAATCAGGAATTTCAAATTTAGGAGCATCGTCAGATGGTTGTATGCCTCCGTCGCCAGGAACTATGAAATTATCTTCGCCAGTGCAGCAACAGATAGGAGTTTGATAGAGGCCACATTTAGGGGTGTTTGTGCATTGGGGATTTGGTCCAAAAGTTGTTCCAATCGTCCCTCCAATATTAGTGCAAGGAGCAATAGTCTTATTAAAATCACTATAAGCCTCGTAACATCCGTATCCGCATCCGCCGGCATTAGCGGAAATTGCAAAAAACCAAGGCCCAAAAATAGCCATCAAAAATATGATTTTTTTAATTTTTTTAAATTTCATACTTTAGAATATTTTTTGATATTTTCATTAGCAAGATTTTGAATATATTTTATTTCCTCATCTTTTAAATGTTTAAAGCGTCCCTGACCCTTTAAGTAGGTGCTCACTGGTTCTGGTTTAAAATTATTATTTATACTTGAGGAAATGAGTGATCCATTAATATATTCTAAGATCGGGTATAGACCGGTTTTAACGGCTAATTTCCCCATCATGACTGCTTCGTTGTAATTTATTTTCCAGCCCGGGATACAAGGACTAAGAATTTGTATATAGGCCGGTCCAGAAACAGTGAGCGCTTTTTTAACTTTGTTAGTAATATCATCCGGAAAACCGGCGGCTGTTTGAGCAACATATTTTAAGCCATGGGCTAAAGCGATAGCTAACATATCTTTTTTTACCTGATTAGAACCAATTGATTTTTCTCCGTTTGGAGTAGTTGTAGTCGCGGCGCCGTATGGAGTAGAACCGGAAGCTTGGATTCCAGTATTTGAATACGACTCAGTATCATAACAAATATATAAAATGTTTTCGCCCCTTTCCCACATACCGCTAATGAGTCCCAAACCAATATCATATGTTCCGCCATCACCAGCCTGCACTAAAACCTTAGTTGTTTTATTACCCTTTTTATCTAAGGCCGCTTTAATTCCGGAGGCGACTGAAGAGGCGTTTTCAAATAAGGAATGTATCCAAGGTAAGCCCCATGAGCTTTGCGGGTAAGCAGTTGTAGTTACTTCTAAACAACCAGTCGCATTAGCAATAATAGTATCTGAGGTTAAGCCACGCATCACCGCCTGAACGGCTGATAATTGGCCACAACCAGAACAAGCATTATGACCGGGCGATAAAAATTTATTGATAGTATTTTTCATAATTATTTTATTCAGGATAGCAACAAGCTAATCCGCTTTCGCAATTTCTTCCTCTAGCTGAAAATCCGTCATGTTTGTATCCTGAGGCAAGACAAGTTATTTGATCTTCTAAAGGATTTACAGATCCAGGATGCAAACTAGCTGTCGGAAGCCATAATTTTGAACAAAGAGCTCCTGGATCATTGCCACATGGTTCATTCTCTCCCCCTGCGCCCTTCCAACATAATTTATTATAACAGAAGTCAGTGGATACTGGCTTGTCTTTAATGCAAGTTGATCCATTAGAAGCTGTTTCGCATTGGTCAAATAACGTACAATTGTAATAACCGCCAACCGCTTGGCAATTAGTAGGTTCAAATTTACTTGTACTAAGATTGCATTCTTGTTCCATCGAATTTATACAAATTGAATTCGCTAAACCCTGGCCACGATCTGTGATACAACATCCTGGTAGAGTGCAGGTCTTGCCATCTGCGCTAACATAGTATTCTTTAGTAAGATTAAAAACCGTATCAGTGGTTGATAATTTAAAAGTACCGTTACCCTTTTTACATTTTTGGTCGGTAGTCATTTCGGCTCGATTATCATATTGGCAACAACCAGGGATTTCTTTAGCAAGATAAGTTAAGCTAATTGAGTTCAGTTTTAATAATTGGGGATTAACAGTATTAAGTAACATCCAGGCGCCGAATAAAATAACAATTCCGGTTAAACTACCGGCAATTAAATCTTTAGCTTGAGTAATTTTTGTTTCATTACCTCCTGAAGTCAACCAAATAAGCCCAGCTCCCATTAAAATTACAACCGCTAGAATACTAATAATAGTTAAACCATAGTCATAAATTGCGACGAGGTATTTAGCGAGTAAATCACTAGTCATTACTCCACCAACTTCACTCCCGACGTCTATTTGTCCCGACCCCATTCCTGGGATCGGTATTTGAGGGTTAAACTCAAGAGCATTAGCTCCGTAAGCAATACGCGTTTGCGCTAAAAAAATCGAACCAGAAAATAGGGCGATGAAAGCGATGGCAATGATTGATTTGGAAAAATTAATTTTCATATTTCACGGGTGGCTTTTAAATGAATGTTGTTTGTTTCCCTTTATTACAAGAATCTTTAATTATTTTTTGAATATTTTTTTGGCTAATATCTTTTCCGCCTAAACCGACGATATAATTTTTAATATTTATTTTTCCCGTTTGGAAAATAGCCGCCTTCACTTCATTATATAATGGTCCGCCACTCCCCGGGCTAATTGCCTTTTCAATAACGGCAATATTAGAACAATTTTTGATGGCCTTATTTATTTCTTCAGCGGGGAAGGGGCGAAAAGTTGTTATTTTTAATAGACCAACATCTTTATATTCTTTCATGGTTTCTTTTATTGTTCCTGCAAGAGAACCCATGGTGATTAAAATAGTTTTTGGTTTTTTCGCACCTGAATATTCTACTAAACCATTACTGTTATCTTTAAAATTGAACACTTTTTTTAAATTTCGATATTCTTTTTTTATTTCTTCCAAGCTTAAATTAAAGTCTTGCAAAATATTTTCTCTAGTTTCAAAATATTCCGCTGATGAAGAAAAACCTCCCATCGTAACCGGATTTTTAGGATCAAGATATGTTCCCGGCGTCGGAGTATAGGCCGGAAGATATTTTTTTATATTTGTTTTACTAGGGATTGAAACTGGTTCGTAAGAATGAGTTAAAATAAAACCATCAACATTAACTAAGGCTGGTAAATCCATTTTCTCGGCTATTTTATAAGCTAATAAATGTTGATAAATTGCTTCCTGATGATTTTCGGCAAAAAACTGTAGCCAACCGCTATCTCTAACAGCCATGGCGTCAGAATGATCATTCCAAATATTAATTGGGGCGGAGACCGATCTATTAGCGCAAGTCATCACAATCGGAAGACGCATACCGGAAATATTATATAAAACCTCAACCATTAATAATAATCCCTGAGAGCTGGTTGCGCTATAAACTCTTGCTCCAGTAGCGCAAGCGCCGAGTATTATAGAGGCGGCGGCAAATTCACTCTCCGCCCTTACGTATTCATAATTAACCATTCCTTCGGCTTTGAACTTTGCTAAATCTTCAACAATATGAGTTTGCGGAGTAATTGGATAGGCCGAAATAACATCAGGATCAATGTTGTTAATAGTTAGGGCAATCGCTCTTGAACCTTCAAGAATATGTTCGCCTTTTGTTTTTTTTATTTTCATTTTTTCCATATATAATATTCCTCCTAATTTTTAGTAATCTTCTTTCATATCGATTACTTTAACCGGGCATTCGTGTGCACATAAACCACAGCCTTTGCAGTAGTCATAATCAGTTTGCGGTTTTAATTTATTATTAATATTTATCATTTCGATACATCCTTCCGGACAAAGTTTAGCGCATAAAGAACAACCAATACATTTTTCTTGATTGGTAATCGGTCTATGTGTTCGCCAACTTCCAGTTTTGTTTTTTAAAGAGGTATTTGGCTTAATAGTTAATAATTTTTTCATATTTCTAGTCATTGTAAGCTTTTTCAATTGCGATAATATTTTTTTCAATTATTATGGCGCCTTTATCTTGAAATTTTTCTTTAATCGCCGTTTTTAGAGCTTCTAGATTTACTAAACCAGAATGTTTAGCAAAAGCGCCGAGAATAATAGTATTAACAATATTTTTACCAAATATTTCTAAGGCAATTTCAGTAGCGGCGCAAAAAAATACTTTTTTTGATGGCAATTTTATTCTTAACTTATAATTTTCAGGAGCGTTAATTATGAAAATTGTATTTTTATCTGTACCTTTAATTATTTCGGTTGTTTCTAGAAGAGTTGCATCTTGAATAATCAGAACGGTCGGATGGTATATTTGCTCTCTAGTTATTATCGGCTCGTTAGAAATTCGAGCATAGGATTGAATCGGCGCTCCGGTTCTTTCAACTCCAAAATTAGGAAAAGCTTGGGCATATTTACCTTCATTAAAAGCCGCGATAGCAATTAATTCCGCCGCCGTTACAACGCCTTGTCCTCCTCGTCCGTGAATTCTTATTTGCTCCATATTATTTTTGAGTAGTTAACAAGCCTTCTATCAGTTCTTGTAATTTTTCAGTTGTTAGCGCTCCGGTTAATTGATTATTATTTATATACCAAGTTGGTGTTCCTTTTATTTGTAAATAGCTACCATCTTCGTAGTCTTTTTTAATTTGTGGGAAATAACGCTGCTCTTCTAAGCAGGTATTAAATTGATTAATATTCAAATCTAATTCAACCGCTAAATTAGGCATCATCGCTTTTAATTCCTCTTGGCTGATATTAAATTTTTCTTGATTTTCAAAAAAGATATCATGAGCTTCGGAAAATTTTCCTTGTTCACCGGCGCAACGGGCGGAAAGAGCAAGAAAGATTGAATTATCATGAAGAGGATAATCGCGATAAACAATCCTTACCCTATCGGCATATTTTTCCCTGATGTTTTTTAATCCCGCATAAGATTGTTTGCAATATGGACAAGCAAAATCTGAAAATTCAACAATAGTAATCGACGCTGTTTTCGCTCCCCAAGTATTATCAGAAGCGCCATTTATGGCAGTTAAATATTTTTGTCGTTGTTCTTCTAGATTTTCTAGCGAGACGCCGTTATTTATATTTTGTATTTGCTGAACAACATAAATTCCGGAGGCGATGATAAATATTAGAATAATTGCACTAAGACCTATTAAAATAATACCCCACCATTTTTTATACCAGGGACGTAATTTATTTTCATGACGCGCTTTCATCGCGGCATATTCGACTCTTTCTTTTAAACTCATATTGTTTTTCAAATTGAAAAAATATCCAGTTTCCAGTATGCTTATATTATAACATAATTTATGAAATTAATCTCTTGGAATGTTAACGGAATAAGAGCGGTCGCTAAGAAAGGTTTGGCGGATTTTTTAAAAACGGAAAAACCGGATATTTTATGTTTGCAAGAAGTAAAAATTTCAGATTCTGCTCGAGCTTTGGTTGAATTTGATTTTGTTGATTATGAAGAATATTGGAATTGTGCCAAGAGGCCTGGTTATAGTGGCACGGCCGTTTTAGTAAAAAGGGGTTTAACGGATTTTGTAAACGTTAAAAATGGTTTAGCAGAAGATAGATTTGATATTGAAGGGCGAGTACAAATAGTTGAAATGAAGGATTTTTATTTGTTAAATGCTTATTTTCCTAACTCAAATCATGAATTAACTCGTCTTGGTTACAAACTCGATTTTAATGAAGCGCTACTAAAATATGCAAAAAAGCTAGAAAAGAAGAAGCCGCTGATAATTACCGGCGATTTTAATGTTGCCCATCAGGAAATTGACTTAGCGCGTCCTAAAGATAATGTTGGTAATCCCGGCTTTACTATAGAAGAACGTACTTTTATGAATAAATTTTTAGCCGCCGGCTTTATTGATACATTTCGCGAGTTAAACGGTGATAAAGTTCAATATTCGTGGTGGAGTTTTAGGGCAACCGCTAGATTACGTAATATTGGTTGGCGGATTGACTATTTCTGTGTATCCGATAAACTTAAAAAACGCTTAAAAAAAGCGAGCATTCTAGATAAACAAACCGGCTCCGATCACGCACCTGTTGTTTTGGAAATTTAATAAAAAATGAATTTAATTATATGTATAATCATCAAGCAATAGAAAAAAAATGGCAAGCCCATTGGCAAAAAACTAATCTTTATTTAACGGAAGAAGATAAGAATAAACCCAAGTATTATATTTTGGATATGTTTCCTTATCCGTCAGGTGCCGGTCTTCACGTTGGCCATCCTAAAGGTTATATTGCGACCGATATTTTTGCTCGAATGCGCCGGATGCAAGGTTATAATGTTTTACATCCGATGGGTTTTGATGCTTTTGGCTTACCGGCGGAAAATTATGCTATTAAAAATAAAGTTAATCCAAAGGTATCAGTTGCTGAAAGTGTTGCTCATTTTAAAGAGCAATTAGAAATATTAGGTTTCTCTTATGATTGGGAAAGGGAAGTAAATACGACTGATCCTAGCTATTATAAATGGACGCAATGGATATTTTTAAAAATGTGGGAAAAAGGCTTAGCTTTTGAATCGAATGAGCCAATTAATTGGTGCCCGTCTTGCAAAACAGGACTCGCTAATGAAGATTTAGAAGATGGAAAATGTGAACGTTGCGGGAGCGAAATCGAGCAGAAACCGATGCGCCAATGGGTCCTTAAAATAACTGATTATGCGGAACGTTTATTAAATGATCTCGATAAATTACCAGATTGGGAGGAATCGATTAAAGAAATGCAAAGGAATTGGATAGGACGCAGTGAAGGGGCGGAAGCGATTTTTAAAATTGCTGGGACCGATGCAAAAGCAACGATATTTACAACTAGAATGGATACTATTTTTGGTTGTACATATTTGGTTTTAGCGCCGGAAAATGAATTAGTTCTTGATTTGCAAGATAAAATAACCAATTGGCCGGAAGTAGAAGAATATATTGAATCTTTGAAAAACATTCCGGAAATAGAAAGAACTAGTGCGAGCAAAGAAAAAACTGGTGTTAAATTAAAGGGTATTAAGGCGATAAATCCTTTTAATAATGAGGAGGTTGAAGTTTTTATTGCTGATTATGTTTTGAATTCTTATGGGACGGGAGCAGTGATGGCTGTTCCTGCTCATGATGAGAGAGATTATGAATTTGCTAAGAAATATGGTTTAAGAATTAAGTCGGTTATTTCCATTAATAATGAAATACCATTTGAAGGGAAGGCGGCGTTTACTGATGACGGGATTTTATTCCATTCAGAAGAATATAATGAACTTTCTTCAGGCGAAGCAAGAAAAAAAATGATTGCTTGGTTAGAAATTAACAAACTGGGAGCTAAAAAAATTAATTATCGTTTAAAAGATTGGGTTTTTTCAAGACAAAGATATTGGGGCGAACCAATTCCGCTTATCCATTGTAATAAGTGCAAAGTGGTAGCGGTTCCTGAAGAAGAACTTCCGCTTAAGCTCCCGGAAGTTGAAAGTTATGAACCGACTGGAACCGGCGAGTCGCCGTTAGCAGATATTTCAGAATGGGTTAATACTACTTGTCCAAAATGTGGCGGTGCCGCTAAACGTGAAACTAATACTATGCCGCAATGGGCCGGATCATGCTGGTATTATTTAAGATATATCGATAATAAAAATGATAATTCTTTAGTTGATCCAAAAAAAGAAAAATATTGGTCGCCAGTTGATTTTTATGTTGGCGGAGCTGAGCATGCGACTCGTCATCTTATATATGCTCGTTTTTGGCATAAATTTTTGTATGATATTGGTATTGCTAGTCATGAAGAACCATTTATAAAATTAAAACATGTCGGTTTAATCATGGGTGAGGATGGAAGAAAAATGAGCAAACGTTGGGGCAATGTTGTTAATCCGGACGAGGTTGTGCATAAATCGGGAGCCGATGCGATGCGAGTTTATGAGATGTTTATGGGCCCGTTTGAACAAGCTTGTAGCTGGAATACTAACGGAGTAATTGGCGCTCGAAAATTTTTAGAAAAAGTTTTATTATTTTCTGAAATTAGTAATTATCAAGAAGATAAAAAAATTACTTCGTTGCTGCATAAAACAATTAAAAAAGTTACCGCTGATATTGAAGATTTTCGTTTAAATACCGCCGTTTCCGCCATGATGATTTTAGCTAATGAAGTTGCTGATTATAAAGCTAAAGAATCAGCCCTACCGATATCTAAAGACAACTTTCTTAATTTTATTAAAATCTTAGCGCCGTTTGCTCCTCATTTAACTGAAGAAATTTGGGAGAAGCAAGAAAATAAAAATAGTATTTTTTTAAGTGCTTGGCCAACATGGGACGAAGTGCTTATAAAAGATGAGACTATCAATTTAATTATTCAAGTAAATGGTAAACTCCGAGCCTCCTTAGAAGTTGCCGCCGATATTTCAGCTGAAGCCGCTTATTCTCTAGCGATTATTCAAGATAATGTAAAAAAATGGCTGGAAGATAAAGAGGTTGTGAAAAAAATATTTGTCTCGGGAAAATTATTAAATATTGTTATTAAATAAAAAATTTCATGGAAGATTTAGTTGCAAAAACAAGAGAAATTTGTCGAATTTTTGATATTAAACCGAGCCGCTCTAAAGGCCAGAATTTTTTAATTAATGAACGCATTTATAATGATATAATTTTGGCGGCCGAAATTAACTCGAATGATGAAATTTTAGAAGTTGGGCCTGGGCTTGGTTTTTTAACTGTTCGTTTAGCAAAAGAAGCAAAAAGAATAGTTGCTGTTGAGCTAGATGACCAATTAGCGACTTATTTAAAAATGGGATTTGCGGCTCGAGACGAGGAAAAAGTTAAAATTGTTAATGAAGATGTTTTGAAGTTTAATATCGGAGCTGAATTTACTAAAAAATATAAAGTGGTTGCTAATTTGCCTTATAATATTACTTCGATTTTTTTGCGGACCGTTTTAACAGGGAAACATAAACCTGAACTTTTGGTTTTAATGTTGCAAAAGGAAGTCGCAGAAAGAATTATCGCGCTTCCATCAGAGATGAGTATGCTTGCGGTTTCTATTCAGTATTATGCCGATGTTTCTATTGTTAAAAAAGTGGCCGCGGGTAATTTTTGGCCGGAACCAAAGGTTGATAGTGCAATTATAAAAATTCAAGTACGTCCCAAAAAATATAACGAACAGCAAGATAAATTATTTTTCAGAATGGTAAAATCAGGTTTCAGCGCTAAACGAAAAATGCTCAAGAATAATTTAGCTGGTGGTCTACAAATTGACGCAAAAATTATCGCTGCCGCTTTACAAAAAATTGGCTTAGATTTAAAAATTAGAGCGGAAGATTTAAGCCTTGATAATTGGCGATTATTATTTGCGGAGTTAACGGTGTTTATGGTATAATAAAATCAACTTTATCACTTAAAGATGTTTTGATTTCGTTTATGCCGCTAAGTAATAATTTGGACAATAATTCTTCTGAATATAGTTTTAAAAATATGCCTCAGCCGCAAAAAATTGCGGTTATTTCTTTATCTGTTGTCGGTGTAACGATAATATTTTTTGGTATTTTACAATTTAGAGCGAGAGTTAATAATCCTTTTCAATATAATGGTGCTTCAACTTCAACTCTGGCAACAACAGTGAGCTTAATGGATACTGATACTGATAAAGATGGTCTATCTGATTATGATGAAGCTAATGTTTATCAAACTTCGAGGTATTTACCTGATTCTGATAGTGATGGAATTCTTGATGGCGAAGAAATAAAAAATGAAACTGACCCTAATTGTCCAGTTGGCCAAAATTGTTTAGGCGGACAAGATTTTTTAGCAAGCGCTACCAATACGACTCCGGTAGTTGAGAGTGTTGGTAGTTTAGGCGTTATCAGTATTGCTAGCGGTACTAATGAAACGGAACTAAAAAGCGCTTTAGCTGGGGAAGTTGATGCCGCAACTTTAAGAAAATTATTGATAGATGGCGGAGCGAGCCAAGAAACTTTAAATCAGATAAGTGACGAGGATCTTCTCAAAAGTTATCAGGAAGTTTTAAATAAACAAAATGAATAATAAAATGAAGGCTTCTTTAACTCAAAAAAAGAAGTATCAAAACACAGGCAAAAAAATTGCAGTTTTTTTGCTGTTTTTTATTTTAATTTCTTCTGCTCTTCTAGCGCCGCTACAACCTGCAAAAGCGCAAATGGCGGTAACCGATATTCCTAAATTAATTTGGGATAAAGTAACCGAAGTAACTAAAAAACTTTGGCAAAAAGGCGGTTCTTTAGCTTTTCAGCAAACTTTAAGAACAGCTTTAAATAAGATTGCTTACGATTCGGCTAATTGGATTGGTTCCGGCGGTGAAGGTCAAAAGCCGCTTTTTGTTACTCAAGACTGGGGTGCTTATATGAAGCAAGTGGGTGATGAAGCGGCGGGAACATTTTTAGAGAATTTTGCGGCTAATATGGCTAGTAGTAATTCGCCGGAACAATGTGATCGAGAATTAGAAACATGTTTAGATACTTGCAAAAAAAGAAATTCCGGATCAGAAGCAGGTGGATTGGGGGATTGTAATGATAAATGCCGAACAAAATCTTATACTTGTAGCGTAAAAGCAGAAACAGGAGGAACTGGCCTCACTTTTAATTTTTGTCAGCCATCCTCTTTAGAAGCAAAAGTTAAAATTGGCCTAGGTCTATCTCAAGTCAATCAACCACAAGCTCCAGCTTGTACGGCAACAAAAATGATTCAAAATTGGGGGGATGCGGCTCAAAAGTATAGCGATTTTAAAGACCCGCAATTCTTAGAAAAAATAGCTGATGTTTTTGATCCAACCTCTAGTGAATTAGGTATTTGGTGGTCAGCTAGTACTGATTTAACGACCAAAAAAATAGAAGGAGAAGAAGTCTCCAAAACAACATTATTAGCTAAAGGTGGATGGCTTGATCCGAGAACGATTGCTGGTGAATCAAGATCATTACCAAACCAAGCGGAATTACAATCAGAGCAAACATACAGTCAGTATACAAGTAATTTTGGTAAATATACCGGCGATGCTTTTGTTGATGCTGCTCAATTATTTTTAAATCAATTATCGCTTACAGCCTTTAATAAATTGATGCAAAATATTGGTAGTAAAAATAGTGATAGTGTCGCTGTCTCTAGTGGGACCGAGCAGGATCCTAATTACGGTTCCGGTGATACTGCTTTAAAGGATATAACTTCTAAATTAATTCAACCTAATTTTGGCGCTGGATCAGTTTATGATATTTTATCCGAATTAGCGATTTGTCCTGATAAAGCGCACCCAGGCCCAACTAATTGCGTCATTGATAATAAGCTGATGCAAGGAATAACTGAAAATAAAACAGTTGCCGAAGCTATTAAAGCGGGTTATTTGCACGGCGATTGGCGCTTTACTCTAGATAATCAAATTAACGCTTATGAAAATAGTTATTCCTATCGAAATATTTCTATTTTAAAAGCTCATCGAATTCTACCGGCCAGCTGGGAACTTGTTTTTGAAAAAATGAAATCTTTTCAAAGCTTAGCTACTACTCCTAACTCAATCTATAAGGCTAAGGAAGCAACTTTATCTGATTTAGTTTCTTGTTTTGACCCTTATGATAATGAGGATAAATTTAGTCAAAAATTTGATGCAACCGATCAAGCTTGGTGTACTGGCCTAGTTGATCCTAACTGGGTTTTAAAAGCGCCTTTAAATTATTGTAAAAAAGAAGGTTTTAGTGCTCAAATAATAAATAGGAATGTTGTCCCTTCTCAAAAGGCAAATGGCGATAATCCTTATGTCCCTAGTGAAATTAATATCATTAGAGCTGATAGTTATTGCGCTGATAATCAAACTTGCATCAAAGAAACTAAGAATAATGGTTGCGTTGCTTATGGATATTGTAATGAAGAAAAGAGAACTTGGAGTTTTGACGGTGATTCTTGTGAACCAGTAAATAATACTTGCCAAGCTTTTATTAATCCAAGTTCCGGTCAAAAAATAGCTTATTTAGAAAATACCCTTGACTATGGAGTTTGCGGTCCGGAAAATGCTGGTTGTAAGCGATATTCTTATGTTGGCGCTTACGACGTTTTAAAAGGGATGGTAGTTTGGAACACATCCGGTGATGTTTATTTAAATAAAAGTGTTAACGATTGTTCAGTTAAAGATGAGGGTTGTTCAGAGTTTATTAGAATTAAACCAGCCTGGGGAGCAAATTTGGTAATGAATCCCGATTTTATTAATGATAGTATAGGAGCATCTTCAACGAGTAGCTTTTTAAATGATTGGCCAATTACTACTTCTAAAGCAACAATTGTTGATTCCACTAATGAACCAGGAGCAAGTGTCGGTCGCGCTTTAAAATTAGAAGGAACTTTAGCCGTTTCCGTTTATTCTGATTATGATAACTCTTTGTTGCCTAAGAACTTAGAACTTGTTTCTGGGCAAGCTTATACTCTAAGCGCTGATATCTGGGTCGCATCTGGTAGCGGTAGTCGTTTATCAATTGGTAGTCCTACTAGTGCGAATGTTTATGAGAATAATACCGTTGGCGGATGGAAACATGTAAGTTTAACTAGAAAAGCGGGTGATGATTTTAGCCAACCGAGTTTTACCATCACTGCTTATGGGTCTTCTTCGGTTATCGCTTATATTAAGAATATAAAATTCGAGATGAGTAACGGTGATACGGGCTATAGCGCTTACGGTTATAATACCAATGGCTCTTCTAAATTTTATCAAAAATTATTACCGCAATATTTAGAAAATGCTTGTTATAGCGAGGATTCAAGTGGGGCTTTAAATTATCGCTTGAAAGATAATGCCCCAACTAAATGTTTAAATTATGTAAGAAAATGTAGCCAAGCGGAAGTCGGTTGTGATTTGTATACATCGTCCAAAAATAATTTTTCCATCCCGGCGAAAATTGATAGTCTAGATTATTGCCCGGGAGAATGCGTTGGTTATGATGTTTATATTGCGCGAGAAACTTATTTTAATTCCGCTCAAGCTGATAATTTAATTCCTAAAACCGCTAAAGAGTGTAGTGCGGAATCAGTCGGTTGTAATGAATTCACCAATTTAGATAGTTTAGCGGCGGGAGGAGAAAATCGTGAATATTATTCCGCTTTAAAACATTGCGTTAAACCAAGTCAAGCTACTTGCGGAAGTTTTTATGCTTGGGAGGGAACTGGAAGCGGTTATCAATTACGTTTATATAGTTTACAAAAAAATACTGACGGTACTCCCGCGGTAGTTGCCGATGATACAGACTTGTGTAATGAAATAATTTTTAACTCTCCGATAAATAGTCCGCTTTATAATCCCGATTGTCAGCAAGTATATACTTCAACCGGACAAACTTATTATCATCTTAATTCAAATCTGATTACCTGCTCTGATTCTTGTCGTACTTATCGAGTAACCGAAAAAAATTATGATCGTCGTTTGATTCAAAGTGAATGTCTTGGTTCTACTAAGCATTGGGATGCAAATGAAGGTGCTTGTATTTCTTGTATAAATGGTGGAGTTTGGAATAGTATTCATCAAGCCTGTGTTTATCAAGGTATTCCGGGAGAAGGAAAGACTTGCAGTGCTAGTGAAAACGGTTGTCGAGAATATAATGGCAATGAAGGGAATAATGTTCGTTTAGCCGCTTCTTATGATTTTGAAACTCCGGCTGGAACTTGGACCTCTAATTGTAAGAGCGGAATAAGCGTTTCTAGTATCTCTAGCAATAAAAATGGCCATTCTCTATATTATAATAGTCAGGCGGGTGAATGTTCTGAAGTTGGCGGTAATCTTCAGACTTTATCTAAGCGTTTTCCTCTTATTAAACAAATAATGGCTGCGAGCCCTCCTCTATTTCCAGTCGCTCAGCTTAAAGTCACCGGAACCGTTAAACAAGATAGAGCTTATAGCGTTAAATTTTTAGCTAGTTCTCCTAACGGAGCCGATTTGCAACTTTATCTATATAATCCGGAAACTCAAGAGAAAGCAGAATTTAATACCGGCAATCCGATTAAAGTCTCTGGCGGTAGCGCTTGGCAGATTTATTCAGCTAATCTTGATAATTTAAACCATATAGTTTCTAATAATGAAGTTTTAGTGGTATCCGCTAGTAATGATTTTTACTTAGACAACTTTCTTTTAACAGAAATCACTGATCGGTTTTACTTAATTAAATCTTCAAGTCAAATTCCACCGGTTTGTTATTATGATGACTTCGATGTTTATCAGGGAACAGATTATAATTTGGGTTGTTCGGCTTATGTTGATAAATCTGGTATTAATCATAATTTGCATACTTTTTCTAGTATTTGCGATAAATCTTCAATCGGTTGTGAACAAGTAATTAGTACTAATAATTACGCCTCCTATAAAGAGGATATTTGGGGCGATACCAACAAAAATAAAAAATGTGATACTAATGAACCGGATTGCGTTAAGGTGGAAGCCGATACGGCTCTTTATATAGTTTACGATCAAGCGAAAACCTGTAATCCCGCTGATTTAGGTTGCAGTTTGCTCGGTCAAGCTAAAATTTCTAATGGTATAACAGCCTGGTCAGACGTCTTTAAGAAAAACAATCCAAATTTCTATAACAGCCCAAATAGTATTTTATGCGATTCAAGCGGTTTAGGCTGTGAAGAATGGAAGAATGCTGATAATGGCGGTTTAAGCTATTTCCGTGATCCGGGAGATAATGTTTGCATTTATAATTCCGCGCAAAGAGGTTGGTATAAAAATACTGCTAGTGGCCGAACTTCTTGCGATTATTCCTATTTTAAGACCATTGGCTATGGTGGTGTTGGTAATAGGATTCCGGTTCCAACTAAAGAAGTCGGTTTGTGCGATGTTAAATTTTCCGGTTGTCGCGAATATATTGACCCGGTTAGTAAGTTTAATCCCGACTTAGTAATTGCTAGTACAACCAATGTTATGGTTCAGCCGAACAAGCTTTATGTAGCTTCTTCCGCTTCTAGTAGTGAAACAACCTTAACTTTTCCTAATGATGTTGTTCCGTTATTAATTGATAATACTTTTGGAATCTCAACTAAAAAAATAATTGTTGGCGGTACTACTAAAAATTTAATTTTTAATTCCTTAAATAATATTTCCGCTAGTAAGGCGTTAACCGCTACGGTTGAAGTAAGGGAATTAGCAGTTGAATATCAGTTATCTGGTACAGTTGATAAAAAGAGTTGTAATGGTTTAGTTAATTTTAATAATGGTTGCGTTTTATTTAACGAAAGATCAATCGCCGGTGCGGATGGATATAATAAGTTAGCCGGCTTTTATGATCCTTATGTCAGTACCGATAAGTCAGGCCTTGTTAAATGTAATTCTAATCAACCGGGTTCATGTGTGGCTAATCAGCTGATAAAAGTTAGACCGGATCGGGTTTGTTCCGGCTGGCTGGATTGTTCTACTTATGCCAAAGATGAGAATGGTAACGAAATTTGTTATTCTTTGAGACAATGTAATAGTCTCGATGAAAATTATGAATGTAATAATTTTGTTCCGCCAATTCTTGGCCAACAAAATCAACAAAAATCAGAGAATGCTACTGGATATTTCTTCTTGAATAAATATAATATCGGCGGTATGAAAGAGGTCGGTTTAAATAGCGAAGCTCATTTTGATTTTGAAGAAATTATTCCTTCCTTATCTTGTGTCCGAGTTATAGATACAAATGGTAAAGAATGCAGTTTCAGTAATATTGCTAAAGAATTAATTGTCCGAGAGCCAGAAAAGGCTAAAGTCGATTATCCAATCTCCGGTAAGAGCTATTTACGTGTTCCGGCTGCTTATAATGTTTCGCCACAACCAGCCGGTTCTTGGATAAATTTATCGTCTGATCAAGATTATTATCTCAGTTATCTTTTAAATACTCAGAACTCGGCCGGCGGTGCTAAAATAATAATTGAAACTAGGAACGCAGCAACATCAACTGTTTTTACCGCCTCTAGCACTAACGGTTGGGTGAGAAAAATAAATCGTTTTAATTCCGGAAATATTGGAGCTAATAATGGAAGTGTGCAAATAAGAATCAATCTTCGCTCTGATGGTTTATCAGGTGCTGAAGGTGAAGCCTACTTTGATGATATTAATATCGAGCCGGTTCTTCAAGTTGGAGATAATCAATATGTTGCTAGAGAATGTCGTCTTTATCCAACCAGCAGCAGTTTGAGTTGTAAAAATCAAAGTAAAAACGTTATTAAAGACGGTTTAGAAGGCTATTGTTTAGAACATGATAAAGCTAATCCTTCAGTTTGCGTAACTTGGTTTCCGGCTGATCGTGTTAGTTCGTCAGTTCTTGGTAGTCAAAGTTTGGGCTATTCCGGTCCGACTGGTTTAAGTTATTGTACTAATGTAAATGCTAATATTAAATTTGCTAAGAAGATTGTAACCAAGCTAGTTTATAATACTCAGGATAAAGATAACTCTTATTATATAGATGGAATTGGTAGTAATATTCTCTGTGAGCAAGATACAAATAGCGGAATATATAATCCAAATTGTATCAACGTCGGAGGAGCCGGAGGAGCGGTTTCTATTAATAGAGATTGGTGCGGTGAAATGGCGGCGTCTTATGCCCAGACTTATTGTGGCGATCAAGTAAATTATAGAGCAATTCATGTTAATTCTAAGCAAAGTTTTAATAATGAATTTATTTATTGCGTTCCTAGAGATAAAACAAACTCGAATCCTCTAAATCCTAATTTCTTATTTGGAGTTGGGTCGTTAACTACAGCCGTTGCTTCACTACCTTATGCGACCTCGCTAGACACTGCGGTCGCCCAGACTAACTGTGCGGAAATTAAATTTTTTAAGGAAGCTTGGGTTCAAGCTGATGGCTTTGGAACAAATGGGACTTTATTTACTACTCATCCGGTTATTAGGTGTGACGATGAAGCTGAAGGAAAATGTGAAGAAATTAATGAAGCAACTAACGCTAACCCACCGATTAGAATTTATGATATGAATCACCCGGCGGTTGATGAGCAAGGTTTGCAATATTTAGCGGCCGATGCAAGTAATAGAGATAAAGTTTTTAATTTTACTTGCAATAATTTTGCTCAAGTAGTTTCTGGAAGCGGAATAAATAAAGCTTGGGTAGTAAGAACTACGGCTGATCCAAGATGGGCGACCACAACTCCTTATTTCTTTGACGCTATTGCTACCCCCGGAAACTTAAAATTATACGGCCGTCAACGCAATGGCGTACCTTTCGGCGCCGCTGTCTTTCCTGAAGATTTTGATATTTTAAACAGTGGTCCGGTATACTTACAAAATCAATATTATTTAAAGGATAAACAAAGCGTTTTAGGCGGACGTCCTTATGATTGTACCGGAAATGCTTGTATGAATATTGGCTATTGTAGTGATAATCCTAATGTGATGTGTGTATTTTTACCAAAAGATTATCATGTTGTAGGAGACAATATCCCTACATTTTCACTGGGTAATAATGATGGTGATTATGTAAATAAAAAAACTTGTTCTGATGGTGGGTTTGGTGTTTGTCGCCCCCTTTGGAATTCAACGAATTTTGTTGGCTCAGATGTTTTAAGCTCTATTTTCTTACAATCTTATGGAAGCTTTAAGTTTGACTCAGGTACTTACGCTCCAGATTCTGTTAGCTGGAATAAATCGGGTAGCCCTCAATTTAATAGGCCCGAATTTAATCCAAAAATAATTAGCAGCCCAAAATTAAAGTTAAACGGAGTAGATAAGGAAATGATAGTTGATAGGAGTGGCGTCTATAGTTTAGAATTTAATACTTTAGTTGATCCGGAGCATCAGCCTCTTAAAATGGTTTATATTGAATGGGGAGATGGAAATAAGCAAGCAGTTACCGGTCAAGATCATCGCCCAGATGCTGCTAACCCGCATGTTATTTATCATTATTATGATGGTAACTATGGAAATCTTGGTACAAAAATTAAATTGAAGATTTGGGATAATTGGGATAATACTAGCAATTAAAGTATGGCTGATAATATAAAGATTAATGGAAGTAGAGCCGGGTTTAATGAACAACCCGGTAATGATTTACTAGATTCAGAAGAATTTGATGATGAAGCTGATATGGCCGATGAATTTGAGGAGGAAAGCTCTAATGGAAAAAGTAGAAGTTCTAATCGTCAGTCACAGGCAAATCAAATTAAAAATAAAACGGGTTCCGATGAGCGTTTTGATAGTAGTTTAATGAATCCGGGAGAATCTAGTAGCGATAAGGCCGGCGCTTTAAATGAAGCTAAGAGGAAGGAAAAGAGTGGGGCACCTGATCAAGCTAACCCTCAAGAAGAACCGCAAACTTTAAGAGAGGCGGTTATTGCCGCTAAGAGAGAAGAAGCAGCTAAAGATAAAAAAGAAGAAGAGGGCGAAGGTGGGATTAAATCAAAGTTTTCGGCACAGATAAGAAAGACTACTAGTAAATGGCTTTGTGATTCTTGGATAAATTTATGGGATAGTTTTGGCCTAACTCTGTTTTATATAAATTTTCATGTCTTTGCTCGCCTAGTTGTTGGAAAAAGTTGGTTTTGTAAATTAGGCGAAGAATGGCTAGAATCCGGAATAATTGGCGGTACGAATGAGCTAAAAGATGCAGTATTAGGAAAAACGTTAAGTAAGTATACTGATAAAGCAAATACCTGTTCTAATATTGGAGAAAGTACAGTGCTGGGTATTTTAGATTTCGCTTTATTGTTAGTTATTTTTATTAATTTAGCTATTATCGGAGCGATGTTGCAAGTTTTTGAAAATCCGATGGCGTTTATTGGTCAAATATTTGGCTGGGTTTGGGATAGTACCATTGGAGGAATTACTAATGTTAGTTCATAGGTTTAATTAAATAGAATATGAAAATAAAACTGAAGAAAATCAAATTCAATAAAAAGTCGCTGATAATTTTAACGATAATTATTTTTTCGACTGCTTTATTTTTATTTTCAAGAACAGCCGTCTTAGCAGCTGACGGTTCAGGGACTGGCTGGGTGACTTGGTTAGTCGGCGGTCTAGCGCAAGGGATTGCTTCTATTTTAGGCTGGATTTTAATGAAACTGCTTGCTGTTTTAATCCAAGTCGCTCAATATAATGATTTTATCAGATCGGCAGCCATTGTTAACGGTTGGGTAATTGCGAGAGATATTGCCAACATGTTTTTCGTGATTATTTTATTGATTATTGCCTTTGCAACAATTTTACGCATCGAAAATTATAGTTATAAAAAATGGTTGCCTAAATTAATTTTGATGGCGATTTTAATTAATTTTTCTAAAACTATCTGTGGACTGTTAATTGATTTATCGCAGGTTGTTATGCTTACTTTTGTTAATGCTTTTAAAGATGTTGCGGCTGGTAGTGTGGTCGATATGTTAGGCATTACTGGTTGGCAAAGTCTAAATGGAATAAAAGAGGTCGGCGGCTGGACAGTCGCCTCCGCTTACGTTTTATCAGTAATTTATTTGATAGTTACTCTAATTACTATTACGGCGATGATTGGTATGCTAGTCATGCGCATTATCATGATTTGGGTTTATGTTGTTTTATCGCCGTTTGCTTATCTGCTTGCTGCTTTTCCTGGCGGTGCAAATTATTCTTCTCAATGGTGGAGCGAATTTATTAAAAATTTAATTGTTGGTCCGGTTTTAGCATTTTTTATTTGGTTATCTTTTACATCTCTGGTTAGCTTTAATGATAAAGGAAATGATGTTGTTAAAGGCTTTAATGATAGCACTAAAGATATTACCTGCCAGACTGGCGCAGATGGTGAATGTAAATATGGAACTTCAGATTTGATGATTAAATTTATTATCGCAATCGCGATGCTCCTTGGTGGGATGAAGGTTGCTTCAGAAATTGGTGGTGCAGCCGGCGCCGTTGCCGGTAAAGGTCTAGCTAAAGTTTCGGCTTTGGGTTCAGGAGCGGTAAATAAGCTTGGCAGGGGTGCTGAAAAATTTGGATCATGGGCTGGGATGCAACTTGGCGATGTTCGTGATATGGCGAGCGAGAAACTTAAGTTTGATTTGAATCTTGTTGCTGGAGAAAGAAGAAGAAGAGAGCAAGTAGCTGCTAACCGCGAACGTCGGAAAACTAGAATTCGTGATGTTACCACTACAGAAGCAGAAAAAGGAAAAACCTATTTTGGACGAAAAGCGGCTTTGTTTTCTACCGGCGATATTGCTTGGCAAAATTTAATGGATAAAAAGTTTTTTCAAGGCGGTTCTCCAGGTGTAGTTAAGGATAATATAGATAAAATTGAGGCCGAAGAAACAAAAAAGAAAAAACTTAACGAAGAGATAGCAGATATTGATAAGCAATCAAATAAAGTCCTTACAATGTCTGAAAATGATCAGATAATCCAACAATTAAAGGATCTAAATAAAGGCATGCAAAATCTTAACTTCCAAAAGAATGCTATTTTGAATGATCCGACCTATAAGGATCTTAAAGATAAAGAGAAGAAGTTTACTTTAACTGATAAAGAAGAACAAGAACTCGCTAAAGTAGAGGGTATAATTAAGAAATATGACGAAAAGATTGATCAACAAAAAGCAATTAAAGACGGACTCACAAGTACGGTTAGTGGCGCTATAATCGTAAAGAACGAACAAGAAAAGAAAAAAGTTATAGCTACTAACGATAGTCTTATTAATAAAAAAAGAAAGGAAGTTGGTGATGCTGATAAGGAAATAGCGAAATTTTCTGATATTTTACGAAAAAATCAATTATCCGAAGTGCAATCAGCCCGAGCTGATATTAGTGCTAAAATTGAAGCTGAAGCAAGCAAGAAAATTGCTAATTTTTCTAATCCCGATCAACTGGTTGGTATATATAAAGAAGCGGAGGAACAACAAGATAGAGGTTTGATGGCCGCCTGTTATAAAAAATTAGCTAAGACCGGTAATTATAATGATCTTCACCGAGAATTAGGAATAGGAACTGGTTATGATGGGATGGTTAAAATGGCTGAGCGTTTGCAAACTCATGGTGGGATGACTGAACAAGATTCCCGTGGGTTAATCGCAGAAATCGGCGAATTAGCTAAGTCCGTTAATCATTTTGAAGCTTTTGGTGCGATGTCAATGAATAAGGCTGGTCAATGGGAGTTAACCGGTAAAGATGAACAAGAAGCCGCAATTCTAGCAGAAAAATCAAAAATTCAGGTTCAACAATTTGTAAGATCAGCTAATCGTTTAGGTACTGGTGCTTATCGTAATGGGGAGCCACACGATGCTCAACATTGGGATTTAAGTCGATCATCAATTGCCTTGTTTGCTTCTAAAGACAAGTCATATTCCGAGGATTTATCAAAAACTGGTAATATTAATCTTATTCAATTTATTGGAGCCAATGAAAAGAATCTCAAAGCTTTAGAGGCGGCGGGGGCTACAGAAGTAGCTAAAGTTATAAGAGATGTCTGTAAAAAAGCTAAAAGTAATGTCGGTGCTCCCGATGTTTCTAACCCGCTAGCGACAATAAAACGAACTATTACTTAGAAAAATAATATGATAAAATTACCTTTTGATTTGCTAAAACAAGAAATAGATTACGTTGTAGTAAATAACGATTTTCAAGGCGCTTTCGAGTGTTATAATTTAACCAAGAAATGGCTTGATGAGTCAGGACTAGCTAAGAATAGTTCGGACTATATTCAATATAATAATTATCTAATAAAACTTAAGTTTCTCAGTTTTAATTATTTAAGTGATATTAACGAGCGCGTTGAGTTGTTAAAAAATTATTTTAATTCAGCTTTAGAAATTGACGGTTTTAAGCTTTGGGAGAAAATAGAAATAGAGCTGATTTCTATTAGTAGTTTAGATACTCGTGATGATTTCAAAGCAAAAATGCGAGAAGCCTTAGAAAAATGTGAAGATGTTCTAATTAACCGTCAAAAGTATATTAACCAGGAAATTCCAAGGAAGGTAGACGAATGGATTAAAAACTTTATTGTTAACCTAGGTCTAGATAGCTTTGATAAGGTTAAGAAAATGGAATATTTGAGCAGTAGTCGGTATTTAAAAATTTTAGATGAAAAAGATAAAGATAAGGTAAAAACTCTCTTGGATATTTACGAAAAATTAAAAATCTCCTCTAAAACACCGGAAGGATATGAAAACTCCGTGTTGATGAATATAGACGATAAGGCAATTATCTTTGACCATGGAAATGTAGAAGAAGTATCTAGTCTTGATAAAATAAAAAATGTTAGTAAATTAATCGATTCGGTAAAAGATGACGTATTATCAGACTCTATTTCCTCCGCTCCTGTTCCTGCTTCATCTTCGGCTGCTAATGTTGTTTCCGTTCAGCCCCAGAAATTAATTATCCCTCGTACCGTCGAATTAGAAGAAATTTTAAATAGCTATTCACCATCAAGTTTGGAATATAAAGCTATTAGCCAAGAAATCCTGCGCCTTAAAAAAGCTGAAGCTAGAAAAGATGCTAAAAGATAAAATTTCGCAAATAGCGGTTTCCGGTTCTATCGCCTTTGATAAGATTATGGATTTTCCCGGTATTTTTTCCGACAATATTGTTCTTGGGAAACCAAACCAGTTTCATCAATTAAATCTTAGTCTAATAGTCGATAATCTCAAAACTAGTTTTGGTGGTACCGCCGGAAACATCGCTTATAATCTTTCTCTTTTAAAAGAAAAGCCAATCGTCTTCGGGACGGTTGGTTTTGATTTTTTACCATATCGCGCTTGGATGTTGAAAAACAAGCTTAATCTTGAATTTATAAAAGAACGCAAACTTCATTCGACAGCGACCGCCCATATTATTACTGATAAAAATGATAATCAAGTTTCCGCTTTTTATCCTTGTCCTTATATTCCTAATTATGCAACTAAGGCCGTAACACTTGCTTGTCGTAAATATAACATTAAATTAGCGATTATTGCTCCCGATAATAAAGAGATGATGCTCCAATACGCTAGAGCATATAGAGCTAGAAAAATTCCTTTTATTTTTGATTCTGGACAAGCCGTTCACGCCTTTTCTCCTAAAGAATTAAGGGAAGCAATAGTTAATGCCGAAGTTTTAATTGGAAATGATTATGAAATGAATTTTATTTCTCAATCTTTAAAAATGAGCATAGCTGATTTAAGTAATAAGGTTAAAACTTTAATTATTACCAAGGGTAGTAAAGGATCAGAAATTTACCAGAGTGGTCATAAAATTATCGTTAAATCGGCTAAACCAGCTAATTCTTCAGATCCAACTGGAGCGGGGGACGCTTATCGAGCGGGCTTGATTAAGGGGCTAATAAAGGGTTATAATCTAAAGACTTGTGGAAGGTTGGCGGGGACGGTTTCGGTCTATACGGTAGAAAAATATGGAACCCAAACACATAGTTTTACAATTAAAGATTTACAAAAAAGATATTACAAAAATTTTAAAGAAAAGATAAATTTATGACTAGCCACATTAAAGATATAAGATTAGCCGCTGCTGGAGAAAAACGCTTAAAATGGGCCGGATTAGATATGCCGGTTTTAAATATTATTAAGACTGAGTTTTCGCGCACTAAACCCTTCAAGGGTAAGAGAATCTCCGCCTGTATGCATGTAACCGCGGAAACGGCTAATTTAATGCTAACACTTCACGCTGGAGGCGCCGAAATAACTTTAGTTGCTTCCAATCCGCTTTCTACCCAAGATGATATTGCGGCCGCTCTTGTAAAAAATCATGGGATTAAAGTAATGGCCGTTCGAGGAGAAGATAATAAAACATATTATGAACACCTTAATCAAGCCCTAAAAGATAAACCACAAATTACCATGGATGATGGGGCTGATTTAATTTCACTTCTGCATAATAAATATGCCGCTGACGCGAAAAATATTTTAGGAAGCATGGAAGAAACTACGACAGGGGTTATTCGCCTTCGTGCGCTTGATGCTCATGGTAAATTAAAATTACCAGTGATTGCTGTTAATGATGCTAAGACTAAAAATTTATTTGATAATCGATACGGAACCGGCCAGTCTACTTTAGACGGAATAATTCGTGCAACCGATGCTTTAATTGCTGGAAAGAATGTTGTTACCGCTGGTTATGGCTGGTGTGGAAAAGGTTTTGCGATGAGAGCAAGAGGCATGGGCGCAAAAGTTATTGTAACGGAAGTTGATGAAATAAAAGCTTTAGAAGCGGCGATGGATGGTTTTCAAGTTATGACTATGGATGAAGCTTCAAAAATTGGTGATATTTTTTGTACTATTACCGGCGATAAGCATGTTATTGTTGCTCGTCATTTTAAAAACATGAAGAGCGGTTCGATAATTTGTAATTCGGGACATTTTGATGTTGAGATTGATATCCCAGCTTTGAAAAAACTAGCTAAGAAAGTGAATTATCAAGTTAGAAACCAGGTCGACGAGTATATGGTTGGTGGTAAGCGCATATATTTATTGGCGGAAGGAAGATTGGTAAATTTAGCTGCCGCCGAAGGTCATCCGGCGAGCGTAATGGATATGAGTTTTTCTACTCAAGCTTTAGCCGCTCAATCCGTAGTAACTGCTAAGAAAAAATTAGACATTAAAGTCCATAATGTTTCTGAAGATATTGAAAAACGAGTTGCGAGTTTAAAATTAAAATCATTAGGAATCACCATTGATAAGTTAAGTAAAGAACAAGCCGCTTATTTATCCAGTTGGAATTTAGGAACTTAAAATTTGAAAGTTGAAGTTTGAAAAAATAAAATAAAAAATATGAATATTAAATTAATTACTTCTGAGTCCGTAACCGAAGGCCATCCTGATAAGGTTTGCGATCGAATAAGCGATAGTATTTTAGATGAAATGTTGCGTCATGATCCAGAAAGCCATGCCGCCGTTGAATGTTTTGTGACTAATGGCTTAGTTGTTGTTGGCGGGGAAGTAAGAACTAAGGAATATGTTAAAGTAGATGATATTGTTCGTCGTACTTTAAAAGAGATTGGCTATAGTGATGCCGAATCTGGGTTTGATTGCGATAGCGTCGGAATTGTTTCCGCTCTTCATGAACAGAGCCAAGAAATTGCCCAAGGAGTTGATGAAGGAAAGGGCGAACATAAAGAACAGGGAGCGGGTGATCAAGGTTTGATGTATGGCTTTGCTTGTAATGAAACAAAAGAATTAATGCCGCTTCCGATTACGCTTGCTCATAAATTAGCCGCACGCTTAGCGGAAGTAAGACATAAAAAAATCTTGCCTTATTTAAAGCCGGACGGAAAGTCTCAAGTTACCGTTGAATATCAAGACGGAAAAGCAAAACGAGTTGAAACGGTTGTGATTGCCGCTTGCCATAGTTCAAAAATCAAGTTAGCAAAAGTAAGAGCCGATATTTTGAAACAAGTTATTACTCCGGTTTTAGGAAAAATGCTTGATAAAAAAACCAAGGTCTTTATCAATTCGACTGGTGCCTTTACTTTCGGTGGCCCAGGTGCTGATACCGGGCTTACTGGCCGCAAAATTATCGTTGATACTTATGGCGGCTATGCTCGCCATGGCGGCGGTTGTTTTTCCGGTAAGGATTCTTCTAAGGTAGATAGATCGGGCGCGTATATGGCGCGTTATGTTGCTAAGAATATTGTTGCGGCCGGATTAGCTGATAAATGTGAATTACAAGTTGCCTATGCAATTGGGATTGCTAAGCCAGTTGGTATTTATATTGATACATTTGGAACTAGTAAATTTTCGGAAACTAATATTTTAAAAGCAATTGAAAAAGTTTTTGATTTTAGACCGCGAGCAATTATTGATATTTTAGGACTTAAGAAACCAGTTTTTCAGAGGACAGCTGCTTATGGGCATTTCGGACGCAATGAATTTGCTTGGGAAAAAATTGATAAGGTTGCCGCTTTGAAAAAAATAGTAAAATAGTTTAAGATGAAATGTTCGAGTTGAGGGGTAAAATAAAAACCCCCTTACGGGGGCATTTATTTATCTTACAGGTTGCAATATAGACAAGCCTTAACGTTCATTATAATAGCAAAAATTTTTTTAAGTGTCAAAAATAAGTATAGCAAACACGAGATAAACAAAAGATAAAATATGCGCGTCATCGCCTTTGGAACCTTTGACAATCTTCATCCCGGCCATCTTTCCTATCTTTCCCAGGCCGGTATTTTTGGAGATGAGCTGATAGTGGTGGTTGCACGCGATACTAATGTTTTAAAAGGAAAGGGTCGCCTACCTCAAGAAAATGAAGAAATCCGTCGTCAAAAAGTAGAAGATGCGGTCAAGGATTTAGAAATAAAAGGGCGAGTGATATTGGGTAATTCAGTGGATAAATGGCAACTTATAAAAGAATTGCGTCCTGATGTTATCTGTTTAGGTTATGATCAAAAAGTAGACATAGAAGCGCTTGAGCAATTTATAGCTTCGGAGCGCTTTTTTTGTAAGATAAAAAGGCTCGAAGCTCATCATCCTGAGAAATATAAATCAAGCCTCTTACGTACTAATTAGAATTGAATAATATGGTTAAACCAAAATATACAGTTTTAGTTGAAGATTATAATGTTCCGCTTCATCCTTGGATTTTTTGGAATGAAATTTTTGGACCTATTAATTATGAATTAACCGGTCGTGGAATTTATATTGATAATCTCTATGTTTTTGAAAAAGAAAAAGTAACTTGGGGCCCGATTCATGAAAGATTTGCGGGAAGTGGAAATTATTTTGAGAAGCAAATGAATAATGATAATAAATTTGTCAGTCGTATCGTTTCTAATCAGTTAGCCTCTTTTCGTAAAATAAATATTTTCGCTAATAAATTATTGGTCGCTGATTTACGCGGATTGAGTAATAAGAAATTGTTTGCTTGGTATGATGAGTTTCACAAACTTTGGGTTGATTGTGGACGTTTAGCAGGAATACCGCCTTATATGGATATGAGTGATGATAAATTATCAGATCGCGTAAAAATATCATTAGAAAAATATTTAAGGGATAAAAATGATTTAGAAACAATTTTTAGCAAATTAACAACATCCCTAGGAGATACTTATTTATATAAAGAACAGATAGCTGTTTTAAATTGTTTAGTGAATTGGAAAAAGAGCTCGGATATTTGGAAGATATTTGTAAAAAGTAAAAAAATAGATAACTTGCCTAAAGAAATAATTAAAGATTTAAATAATCTAGCTAAAAAATTTGGTTGGATGCAATTTTATTATGATGGTCAAGCGGCTAAGGCAGATTATTACTACGATTTAGTAAAAAGGCATAAAAAAAATCCCGAGAAAGAATTATTGTCCAAGAAAAATGAAAAAGTAATTCTTAAAAAGTGGCAAGCTAAAATAATGAGCGGTCTTAGTAGAGATTTAATCAAGCAGATTAACGCCTTAAAAGATTTTTCTTATATCAAGGAGCTTCGCAAGGAGGTGCAGATTTATAGGTTGAACTTTGCGATGCAGAAATGGTTTCAAGAAGCCGCCCGTCGTTTGTATTGCACGGCGACTTTAGTAAAATATCTTTTTCCTGATGAAATAGAGCTTTGGTTAAAGAAGGGAAACGTTCCATCAGTCGAAGAATTAAATAAACGTTATAATTGTTTAGCCGTATTGCAGGTAAATGGAAAGGAGACTTTTTGTACGGGCGCTAAGGCAATGAAATTTAAAGAATTATTTTTTCCCATTGATACAAAAATTTCAGGCGATAAGGAATTAAAAGGAAATACAGCTTATCCGGGAAAGATTAAGGGGATAGTGAAGATAGTTAATGCAAAGAGTGATTTAGAAAAGTTTCAAGAAGGTGATATTTTAGTAAGTTTTTCTACTAATCCGTCTTTAGTTCCGGCTATGAATAAGGCAGCGGCGATTATTACTAATACGGGCGGAGTAACTTGCCATGCGGCGATTGTTGCCCGTGAGCTCAAAACCCCTTGTATTATCGGCACAAAAATTGCTACTAAAGTTTTGCACGATGGTGATTTAGTAGAGGTAGATGCAAATCGAGGGATAATAAGAATAATCGAAAGAACAAAAAATTAACTTATGACTAAAAAGTTTAATCTCCCTTTAGTTGTTAACCCGAAAAAAGATCTTTTTCGTTGGAAGGTTGATGCTTATCCGGCGTTGATTTATGCTGTTTGTCGCGACATGAATAAGTCTCCATATGGTTGGCCGAAATCAGAATGCTTTTTTTTCGGACACGACTTTTATTGGTATAATAATTGGTCAGATATTTGGGCTAATGGTAATAAATTTATTAAAAAATATTTAATTAATTCTCAAGGAAAATTACCAAGCAATTTGATGCTTAAATATAAGCGAGCATTTGAAAGCTTAAGCCAAGAAACAAGACGAGTTTCTAAAATTGATTTGAATAGATTAAATTTAGAAGAATTACGACGGGAATGGTTTAAATTTTTTAAAGTTTATTCTAATTTTTGGTTTATAATTACTGATGTTGAAGTTTTAACTTACGCCGTTAGCAATCATTTAGAAAAAATAATTAAGCAAAATAAAGTATTATTAAGTCCCGAAGAACTTTCTCAGCTCAGCGCTTTCCCGGAGAAGTCCTATATGTTAGAAGAGGAATATGCTTTGCTAAAAATTGCTTTAGAGACTAATTCTGTGTATCGGGCCCAGTTATTGAATCAGCATATTAATAAATTTTCTTGGATTTTAAATGGTTATCACGGAGTTCGTTTAGCTGATAAAAAATTCTTTAGTGAGCGTCTAAACAAATTGATTAAAGATAAGAAAACATCAGAACGTTATTATTATTTTCAAAATTATCACCGTGAAATAACTAAACGGTTTAATCAACTAGTTAAAAAATATAAGCTTAATGCGGAAATTATAAAATATGCTAAATTAGTTCAAACATCTTCCTATATCCAAGATAAACGAAAAGCGCTAGCTTGGCATATTACTGGCCAGATAATAAAAATGTATGAGGCGTTAGCGAAGTCTTTAGATATTAGCCTTGAAGAATCTTTATATATTCTTTGGGATGAATTTGATTGGGCCATGAAAAGTTCGGAATTAAAAAAAGAAATTAAAAAACGTCAGGTTTATTCTCGTTTATGTATTATGGGCGATGACGTAGCTATCAGTACCGAACGGGTGAAGGAAATTTTTACGATTTTTGAAAAAGAATACACTAAATCACTAGATAAGGAGGTAAAAGGAGTAGTCGCCTATCCGGGGAGAATAACTGGTCGCGTACAAATTATTCTGAATGGTCAAAAAATTAATAGTTTTAAGGCGGGACGAATATTAGTAGCCTTAATGACTTCACCGGATTATGTTATTGCCATGAAAAAAGCTAAAGCTATTATTACCGATGATGGCGGTTTAACTTGTCATGCGGCTATTGTCGCGAGGGAATTAAAAAAACCATGTATTGTTGGAGCAAAAAACGCTACCAAAAGACTGCATGACGGAGATTGGGTTGAAGTAGATGCCAATAAAGGAATAGTTAAAATAATAAAAAAATCAAATGACTGAAAGTGAAATAGCAAAATATATTATAACAAACAAAGATGCTTATGAAGTAATGGCTTCTCGACCCTTTACCGTACAAAGAGTTGGCATTGTTGGTACTTTTTGCCGTCATACTTTAGGTATTTCATCTTTATGCGTCCCTCTTCCAGATGGGAAGGATAGTATTTATATCGAAAAAAATGCTCATAAAAAATATAAAAGTTTTATTAATAAATTATTGCAAGGTGATAACTTTAAAAAACATTTAGCAAACTATAAAACTTTAGGAAAAAAATTATTAGAATCAAGTCGTAAAGCTAAACATGTAAAATTAGACCGTAAGAGTCTTTTGACTTGTTACAAGTCTTGGGATAAGAATTTAACTGCTTTTAGCGTCTATTTTATTTCTCCATATATAATTGAAGATGATTTATATCATCGTTTCGCCAGTAAGGTTAAAAACGTAGATTTAATTGCAGGTATTTCTGGCCCAACTCAGCTGTTTGGTTATCAAAAGTTTCAGCTTGAATTATTAGCTATGGGTGAAAAAATTAATTATGATAAATTAGTTAAAAAATACGCTTGGTTAAATGAATATTCGTTGAAAGAAAAGTTAATGGATAAATCAGATGTTAATAAAAGAAAAAAAGAAATAACAAAAAGAGATTTAAAGAAAGCGATTTTAAGTTATAGATCAACTATTTCTGAAAATAAGCATCATTATCAAGAAGCTATTAAAAAGTTAGACGGAAAAGATAAATTAATGGCGGAAATTATTCATGAGTATGTTAATATTAGAACCGATAGAATAGAAATATATAATCAAGGATTAACCGCAATGCGGAGTTTCTTCAAGAGGTTAGCTTTATTGGTTCAAAAAGAGTTCCCCTGGTTTTCTTATTATGATGCGGTTAATCTTACTAACCAAGAAATAATTGCTTACTTAGAGAAAGGTATTTTGCCCACCCAGGAACTACTAGAAAAAAGAATTAATCGTAAAACTATTATTTTTTCACCGGCGAGTAAAAAGGGGGTACACGAGTTTTTCATTTATAAACCCGAATTAGTTAAAAAAGTAATTGCTAAATACTTAGAGGTCGAATCAGCCGTTAAAGAAATTAAGGGTGTTGCCGTTTCTTCCGGTTTAGCGAGAGGAAGAGTAAGATTAATAATGGGGGCGCAGGATTTTAAGAAATTTAAAACCGGAGAAATTTTAGTTGCTCATTATACCTCACCCTCTTTTATGATGGTTATGAAAAAAGCCGCCGCAATTATTACTAATGAAGGAGGAATAACCTCTCATGCGGCAATTGTTTCGCGGGAGTTAAAAAAACCCTGCGTTGTGGGGGCAAAAATCGCTACCAAAGTTTTGCACAACGGCGATATGGTTGAGGTTGACGCGGATAAAGGAATCATTAAAAGAGTAAAATAATATGGATAAAAAAATTATAGAAAAAGTTTTAAAGTATAAATGGGAGCCTTGGCTTAGGCGTCCTTTTTATGCTTTTATAATGTCTTTATTCCATGGTTCTTCTTCCAAAAAAACTTTTAAGAAAATTGGTCTTAGTGGCTGGGAAATGGATTCATTTATTTTTACAGATAGTACTTGGTATTGGTCCGATGAAGTGTTTAATAAAACCGTTCCGCAGCTTAGAAACTGGTTGAAAGAACATAAAATAGAGGAAATATCAGAAAAACTTGAAGTTTTCTATCAAGCAAACAAGCTAGAAGTTGCTCGTCTTGGCGCTGATAAGAAAATGAGTTTAAAAAATAAATTAATTATTTTAGAAAATATTTTGCAGCAGTCATCGGCTTTTATTTGGTCGGCGCATATGCTTGAACATGTTATTTGGCATGATTTAAAAACAAAAACCGTAAAATATATTAAGACGGATTTAGATAAATATATTGGCGACGCTTCTTATCCGGAAAAAAAGAATGCTCTTGAATTAATGGAAGAAGAAATGAGGGCGGGGGTTGATTTAAAAAGTATTAGAAAAAAATATGGTTGGATGAGGGCGCGTGATGGCTTTGCTAGTCCTTATAGTCTTAAGGAATTAACGAAATACCGCTCTAATCTTAAAAAGCATGAACAGCATATTTATCCTGAGATACCAAAACCTTTACGCACACTCTATCGCGAAGCAAGAGAATTAGTTTATTTACGCACTAGGAGAACGGATGTTTTTTATGAATTAATCTTTTTATCCCGTTCAATTTTACAGGCAGCAGCTAAAAAATATGGAATTC
>Ga0172379_10001243_pt1 | contig 52858 bp, 57 predicted proteins | sample GrowelOW334metaG_FD_119756 | JGI IMG/M metagenome (GOLD analysis project Ga0172379, IMG submission 119756) | Groundwater microbial communities from an aquifer near a municipal landfill in Southern Ontario, Canada - Groundwater well OW334 metaG | ecosystem: Environmental > Aquatic > Deep... | reverse complement strand
GCCGAGCTGAACGTTGTTTAGCGTAAGCGACGTACCGGTTGCGCCAGGGATTGCGATTCCATTGCGGAACCACTGTCCCGTAGGCGTAGGTGTGCCAGTCGCAGCCGACGTGAACGTGACGTTCTGGCCGACATTGGCGATTTGGTTTCCCGGTTGCTGGGTGATAATCGGCTTTTGCTGGGTCTGTACACCGAATGGCAGATTGATATGGATCAAGCCGTCGGTGATATCGCCCTCGCCGAGCGTCGTGTTGCCGACGCCGATTACGAAATGTCCAAGCTTACCCCAGCAGAATTTCCCAACGTTGGGACTCCACCAATTCGGGGTATATTCCGGGTGGGAATTCCATGGCTGTATCAGCGCCACTGTAAATGCCAGCTCTGTGGCCCAGTCGGGCGTAAGGCTCGACAGGTTCACGCGCATTGACTGGCCACGCACAAAGGCCTGGGATGGCGTGAATAACATGGGAATCTGCGCGTTTGGCCCGAACTCTACCGCCAAGAAAACCTGAAGCGGCGGTGCCGGTGTCGACGTCTGTTGTACCACGACTAGCTCGTCGTAGTAGTAGCCGTCGTTGCACGGTACCCACCTGTAGTGATCTTCGCGATATGCGTAGATCGTCTGGTATTGGGTCTCCGTGATCCGAGGGACGTAGTTGTCTAGGTCGTGGAAGAGGTCCTTCAACGGCCTGTTGTCGAAGTACACGTCCACCCAAAGGTCGCCATCGATCGGCTGGACCAAGATGTGCGGCGGAGGCGTGACCCTCGTTGGGATGGGGCATCCCGCCGTGGTGATGAATACGGCCACCGCCAAAACGGCGAGGCCTAACCAATGTTTCCAGGCATTTTTCTTCATGATGCTTCCTTCCTTAGCCCCGGAGGGCAAATTGCCCCAATGGGGCATCCACTGTAGTTTGTTGACGGCTCTTAGAACGATCCTCGAGTCGTCTCTTTTTCTATCCTTATCTGACACCGCCATCAAGCGGGCCAGGTTATTCTTTCAAAAACCTTGTTGTAAATGTACTACATTAGTACATTCTAGGTGAGATAAAGGCCCACTTAGAATAGACTAATTTAGCACATTATTTAAATTTTGTCAATATTTTAACTAAAGTTTATTTTTAGCTTTTAATTATATCCCAATTTAGATAAAAATCTGATTAAGAATGAGCTAATTTATTTAATAGTCAAAAGAATAATAGCATCCCTTGACTTAAGGGAAACTTTATTGACTGTTTCTCCATTGTTGACAGAAGTGTCCTGTGTTCCTAATATTTTTTTATAATTTTTTTCCAACTTTACATTCTGATCTTTATCAGTGGCATTGACTATGACAATCCCGTTTTCAAAATTTCTTCGCCAGACGCCGTCTTTTATTTCTTTATTGCTCTTGGGCAAAACATTAAGCGCGCTTGCTACCGGTTGGCCGAGATTTTGTGTGTATTCATCATAAGTCCAGAATTGTTCTCGCAGTTGCGTTCCATAATCAAAACTATAAAAGCCGTTGAAAAGCAAAGCACTTCCCAGGCCATAGCGCATGGTTTGATAATCTTTGTTGTTACCGGTGTTGTTGGTGTCGCTGTTCATTATGTTAATGCGAGGAACCGTACTGGTGGCGTTGTTGGATATTTGATATCTTTTCATGGAGCCGGCCCATTCGCCTTCCCAAAATTCAGGGAAGCCTTCAAACAGCCTGCCATTTACATTGTCATACACGCCGTCGCCGTTTCCCATAATTATATATTGGCTTCCTAGCCGCGCCCTTAGTTTATTAAAAAAATCCTGATGGCACTGATGCCAAAGTTTATTTATTTTATTTATATCATCTGCTTTACCGTCAGAATCAATATCTATTTTGTTATTGACCCAGGCTACTTCTTGCCAGGTGGTGTCAAAGAATATCCCATCCCACAATCCTGAGGAGATTAATTTTTTATCCAAAAAGTTTGCCATATAATCCATATAATATTTGCCGTTGGCATCTTTGGCGCAAGGATTTTGCGAGGTGTTCTCCGGCCACCATGATACATTTTGGCCGTCATATGTCTTGAACTTCCAGGCGGGCTTAATGCCGGAAGCCAAGTCATGCCAGACTCCTTTGTCTCCCGGCTCTCTTAGGCTTAATTTTGGCGACTCAGTAAAGGAAGTGTAGGCCAAAATAATTATATGTGGATTAAGTTGCCTGAGATATTTAATGGCCTCTTCGCTTTGGTTTTGCGCTGACATATCCAAAATCAGTAAGTCCCATTTGGCAAGCGCGGTGGCATCTTCCTTGGTGATTGGTGTTTTCCAATATAAATTAGCCAGGCGGGGATATTGATATTCCTTTTCGGTAAATTTTGGAAGAACGCGCGGACTTGGTGTAGTTAAAACCAACATTAACTGCACAACACAAAACAAGATAACGGCTATGGTTCCGGAGGTAAAAATAAATTGAAATAGGAGATAGTGATCTTCTTTGGTTTTAGCTCTTTTTTCTTTTTTGTCAATTTGTTTACCGGCAGTCGCTTTGCTCTGGGCAATTAATTTATTGTATAGGCTAATTATTTTTTTATAATGCTTGCCGGAGTCGTATTTCTTGGCCTCCGCTTTGGCGTTTTTGCTCAGCAGTTTTAGTTTGGCACGATCTGCCAGTAGCGAGTCTATGGCCGTGGCTAGTCCTTTGGCACTGTCAACATTAAACAATAGGCCGGTTTTATTATTTTTAACCAGTTCAGGAATGGCGCCGACTTTGCTGGCAACGACTGTTTTGCCCAGGACAAAACTTTCTGAAATTACTAAGCCGAAGGTTTCATGCATTCGTGACGGAAAAACCGTAAACAAACAATTGCTTATGGCCTCTGCTACTTCCGCTTTTGTTTTGTGCCCTAAAAATTCGACGCGATCATCAATCTCTAATTCTTGGGCTAAGGCTTTTAATGTCGCCTCTTGGTCTCCTGTGCCGGCAATTTTTAGTTTGACTTTTTTGTCGGCGATACGGCTAAATGCCTTAAGCAATGTGTCTATGCCCTTGCTTTCATCAAGTCGGCCGAAAGACAATATATAGTTTTGGTGTTTTCTTTTTTTGGCTCCGACGTTTTCCGCTTTTGTAAAATGTAAAACAGTGATTATTTTTTTACTGTCAAATCCGTTTTCAATAAGTTTTTTTCTGACAAATTGCGACGGCGTGATAAACAAGTCAATGTTTTTTTGATAAACTTTGGTAAATTTGTGGAAGGCAAATTCTGTTTTTAGCAGGCGGTCGACTATATGGGAGTTCTTTGGCGTCTTTTTTTTGCCGTCAGCTCGCAGGGTGTAGTCGTGAATAATTAGCTTAAAATCATGGACGGTCATTACTATCGGCAAGTTGAATTTTTTTATTGCTTTTAATATTGACGGAGAAATTTGATGGTAAATATTATGGATATGGACAATATCCGGCTTTTCTTTTTTAATTAGCTTGGAAATTTTTCTAGCCGCCTTAAATGACCAGAAGATTCTTCCTAATTTAAAAAGCGACGTGAATGAAAATTTACTTAAATCCAAATCAGATATGAAAAGCTCTTCATTTTTTAAAGTTATATTTTTTGAATTTTTCTGCGAAAAATAAATTACCTCATGGCCGTTCTGTTCCAAGAGTTTACTTAATTCCAGAAAATATGTTTCAGCTCCGCCCTTAGGATAGAGGAATTTGTTAATTTGAAGAATTTTCATTTTTGTTGGTTATAAACTTGCTGGTTCCCAGCAGTCCTAATAGCATCCATAAAAAGATGCTTGTAAAATTGGCTTCTAAATATGGTTGAAAAAAACTTGATAATAAAAATAAAATTATGGCCGCAAAAATTCCGGCATAATAAGGCCTTAAATCTTTATCCTTTACAATATGCTTATAGCTGGCAAATAATACGGCAAGAATAAATAGTCCAAGAGATACAAAACCGACTATGCCTGTTTGGACCAGTATAGCTAGGGGAGAGTTATGGATATTTTTTACATCTTCAAATGTCTGCCAATCGAATGTTTCCAGTGACAGCTGTTTGCCAAAACCGATTCCAAAAAAGGGATTGGTTTCCCATTTATGTAGCGCATCTCGCCATAAGTCCATTCTCCATGAAACGCTAGTATCGTCGCTGGCGGTTAAAAATGACACAACCCTGTTTTTGGTGCTGTCGACTATATTTACAAATGATCCCGAAGACTCTGACGCCGGCATCAGATTAGCAAGCAAAAGTGCTAGCAGTATCAGAGTAATTATGATAACTATATTTTTAGCAAATATTTTTGAAAAATAACCCTTTTCTTGTTTTGGAGAAATTATAAATAGAGCGCCAACAGCGATAATCAAAGCTACCCAAAGATGCCTCATCATTGATCCGACTATACCTATTAGCCATATCCACATCAACGCTAAGGAAAATAAAATATTGTTTAATTTTTTTGCGATTAAGAGGCCAAGTGCTATTAGTATCGCAACAGATAAATAAAAAGCATGAGTGAAGGCAAGAATTCTTGTGCCTTCAGTTGAAAGCGGGGTGAATTCAGTCCACAGCCCTTGGCCGGTTGCAATTCCATAAACAATAAAACCGATTAGGCCGATTGAAAATAATAAAAATATTTTAATGAAGTTCTTAAATTTTTCTCTGCTGTCAACGGCATAGATTACCACAAAATATATCAGCGGATACCAGAAATAATTTTTAAATGAACTGAAAGCCGTTGCAAATTGGGCATTAAGATCCATCGTGCCTCTTAACATATTGGCGCAGACAATTAAAAAGAAAATACCTAAAAAAATTTCAGGCCAGTTAAATTTAAATTTTTTGTGGATTAGTAATTTAATGATTATCGCCAAAAAAACAACAGCCATCAACGCATCTATCGGGTAGAGTTTGTAAGCGTTATCGCCGATTATAAGCGGCTGCAGCGTAAAAAGCTTTTCAAAAAACATTGTCAGGCCGATTATGCAGATAAGTCCCAGATACTCATAAGAGGGCAAAAAGAAAATAAGAGCGCACAACGCTATGGCCAAAAAAAACGGCATAGTCAATCCGCCAGTGAAAATATAGGCCAAAATTATAATGCAAAAAAATGCTAAAGCAAAAGTGCCTTGAATATAAAAATCTTTTCCCAAAACGGAATCGTCAGTTATTGTATGCGAGATAGAACGCATTTGTTTATATTATGACTCTTCTCTTAATGAAGGGTTTGAAGGGTCGTTGCTAGGAATGGAGTAATCCATCCAGTGGGGGTCATACGGGGTGAAGTTGTTTATCGCTTCGCCGTTTCCAAGCCCGATTGTTTCGTCTTTGTTGACGAAAGAGTTATATTCAGAGGAAAATACTTTAAAAATTTGCTGCCTTGGAAATATTACAACAAAACTAAATCCCAGAAATAATCCCAGCGCTAAGCCGATTAGGGAGTTTTGAATTATTTGCACCTGATTCCAGTTTTCAGCTATTGAGGGGTTGTCAATTACTTTGAATGTGGCTTTCTGATCAAAACCGTCATACTGGCCATGTTTTGAAATTAAATTGGAAGCAACGCTTTGGTTTAATTGATAAGCCTGGTCTCTTGAGTTACTAAAAGATTCAATAATTATAATTCCCTTGGTGTCTTGCGTTTTAACCTTAATTTCCTTTCTCCATTGTCTTAAGCGCTGATCCTGGCTGGTGCCTAGGTCGTCTCTTAGGCTGAAGTTGTTGTCATAGACGCCATTAATAAAGGAGTTTGAATAAACAACCTCTGAAAGTATTCCTGTAATATAGCTGGAATTTTTGGAGGCAGTGTAGGCGTCCATTCCTTGTTCACTAAAGACAACTATCAGCTTTGAGGCGGCTTTATATTTGGGCGTTAGCCATAAACTTAAGCCAAAAGCCACAGCCATAATAATAATGGCTATGAGGATAATAGTTAAGATATTTTTTGCCGTTGATTCTCTGTTTTCCATATTTATACTTATTTTAGATAATTTATGTTAAATTACCACTTAATATATTAATAGACCAGATTAACACATTTCATCTAAATTGTCAATAGTTGCTCACTTTTAGAAAAACAATTATAATATATAAAGCTAATAAGTCATACGAATGTTTTTATTTAATTTACGCGAAACAATCGCCAAAAGCCCGGCTAGAAGAAATAAAATAATATTGACCTGTTTATTCTCCTCCTTGGTGTTAAACATCTTGCTTTGGGTTATTTTGCTTTTTAAGTTTTTCAACGCGCCGGAGTTCATAATTTTGCACTATAATATATACTTTGGAATCAGCGACTTAGGGTTTTGGTTTGAAATACTTCTTATGCCCTTGTTTGGCCTGGTTGTTATTTTAGTTAACTTTGCTCTTGCCTTTTTTCTTTATTTAAAAAATTCTTTGCTTGGATATTTTTTGGTATCGTCGGCTTTATTTCTAAATGTTATTTTATTCGCGGCCGGCATGCTGCTTATTTATTTTAATTTGTAAAAATTATGAGTTTTAACTTTATTGTCATAAAGATTTTTTTCTTGGCCTCGCTTTCTTTTGTGATTGCTTTTTTAATGACGCCAATTTTAACTCATTTTCTTTACAAATTTAAATTAGGTAAGCAGATTAGGACCAGTGATAAGTCGCCGATATTTTCCAAGATGCATGAAAAAAAATCCGGCACACCGTCTATGGGTGGAATATTAATTTGGCTGACGACTTTGATTTTAGCGGTCTTCTTTTTTTATTTCGGCATGTGGTTTGATCATTCTTTTTCATCTTTGAACTTTTTAACTAGGCCGCAAACATTACTTCCTCTTGGCGCTTTGGTTGCAGCGGCGTTAGTTGGCTTATTTGATGATTATTTAAATGTTAGAAAAATTGGTCCATATGGTGGTGGCTTGTCGGTAAAGTATAGATTGATTGTTTATGCGCTTATTGCCATTGTTGCCGCTTTTTGGTTTTATTTCAGATTAGATTGGGATATAGTCAGAATTCCTTTTGTCGGTAATTTCGCAATCGGTTGGTGGTTTATTCCTTTTGTGATTTTTGTTATTGTTGGAACCGCTTTTTCGGTTAATGAAATCGACGGGCTCGATGGCTTATCAGGCGGAACGCTTCTGACAGCTTATGGGGCGTTTGGTGCAATTGCGTTTGTTCAAGGTAAATATGATTTGGCAACATTCTGCGCAGTAATTATTGGAGCACTCCTCGCCTTCTTGTGGTTTAATATCGCACCGGCAAGATTTTTTATGGGCGATACGGGGGCGATGTCTCTGGGGGTTGTTTTGGCAATTATTGCCATTTATACAAATTCTATTTTGCTTTTGCCAATTATTGGCTTAATGTTTGTCATAGAAGCCTTGTCTGTCATAATTCAGGTATTGTCAAAAAAGATTAGGAAGAAAAAAGTATTTTTATCCGCGCCAATTCATCATCACTTTGAGGCCAAAGGCTGGCCTGAGTCAAAAGTGGTAATGAGGTTTTGGGTTATTTCGGCCATGACTTCAGTTATCGGATTGATATTGTTTTTGATGGATAGGGGAGGATGGCATTAATTCTGCAAAATTTGTAAGAGAAAATTAATTGATTCCGCTGTCTTTAAGATTGGAAAATAATTATTTATGGAAGATTTAATTTACGATAAGAATAATAGCTTTGGAAATGATATAAACATTCGTTTTGCCAGAAATAGAATAAAGAAGACGCAAAAAATATTAAGAGGGATAATTAAAAATAATAAAATAAAAAATTGTTTAGATATTGGTACGGGAACCGGATATTTTTTGGATTTTATAAAAAAGTTAAGCCCGTCTATTGAATGTTTTGGCATAGATATTTCCGCAAAGGCTATTGCGATAGCCAGAAATAATTATAATGATATTAATTTTAGTCAGGAGGAAATAGCTTCTTTTGCAAAGAACGGCAAAAAATTTGATCTCATTTTATCCTTAGAAAATATAGAGCATATTTATAATCTGGATGAATATCTTGCAATTGTCTCTAAGCTGCTTAATAAAAATGGAATTTTGCTTGTATCAACGCCGAATCTAAACAGTTATTTAAATCGCTTTTTAATACTATTTGGCATGATTCCGCGATTTCAAGAGTATTTTCTTTTTGACAATGTGCCAATTTTTTCAATAGGCGGAAGAGACTTTCCTTCTAATCCGCCGCCGCCATCGGGACATATCAGAATTTTAAATTGTACGGTATTGGATTATATTGCCAAAAAATTTAAGTTTAAAATTATTGCAAGATATGGTGCTGGCTTGTTTGGACATAAAAAGATACTTGGTTCCATTGATTTGTTTTTTTCATTTTTTCCACACTTGGCCAACTGTTTGATTTATGTTTATAAAAAATAAATGATAAAACCAAAATATTTCGAATTTACATCATATAAAATTGAGCCGGTAAAAAATCGGATTTCTTTTGGTTATAAAATAGAATTTTTAAATTCCAAGCCGCTTTTATTTACTGAAATATTAGAATTTCCAAAGCCGTTTAAACTGGATAAAATTCCTGCCCAGCTTTTAAAAAATTCTTTAGCTAATCTGCATTTGATTTTGGGCATTAGTTATTTTAAATTATATTGTCCGCCGGAATTCAAGATGAAATACAAGCTTAATAAAGAGGGGGCTGATTTTTGGCATGCTGTTTATCAAAAAGGCTTGGGAGAATTTTTGTATCAGAATAAATTAGATCCAAAAATAATACCGCAATTTCCATCTCAGAAAAAATCAGAATTCGAATCAGTATATTATCAAAGAAAAAGTCGTTCACTTGTGGGAATTGGCGGGGGTAAGGATTCTTTGGTGGTGGCAGAACTCATGAAAGAAAATAAAATGGATTTTACCGGCTGGATTGTTGAAACCAACTTTGATTCGCAGTTGATTAAAAATGTAATTTCCAAATTAGATATTGATTCTTTAAAAATCAAAAGACTTTTAGATAGAAAAATATTTGAAAAACATCCCGACAGTTTTAATGGCCACATTCCTATTTCGGCGGTTTTGGCTTTTATTGGCGTGTTGACGGGAATAATTTATGATTATAAAAATATCGTTGTTTCAAATGAATATAGCAGTAACTTTGGAAATATAAAATATAAAGGATTGGAAATTAATCATCAATGGAGCAAGTCGGCGGAATTTGAAAAAATGTTCCAGGATTATTGTAAAAAATACATAGCTCAGAATGTAAATTATTTTTCTGCACTTCGTCCGTTTTATGAAATCAGAATTGCAGAATTATTATCAAAATATCCGAAATACTTATCGACTTTTTCCAGCTGTAATAGGAATTTTAAAATTTCAGGTCACAGTGACAAATTATGGTGCGGCGAGTGCCCAAAATGCATCTATACATTTTTACTTTTATCCGCATTTTTATCGAAAGAAAAATTAGTCAAAATCTTTGGCAAAAATTTATTTGATGACCTTAAATTGCTTTCTCTATTTAAGGATGTTTTGGGCTGGGGGAAAATGAAGCCGTTTGACTGTGTTGGCACATTTGATGAAGCTAGAGCGGCTCTATATTTGGCAAAAGACAAATATAAGAATGAGTCGATCGTAAAAGAATTGTCAAAATTTGAAATTAAGAATCCTGAACAGTTATTAAAAAAAGTTTTTGGGACATACCAATCTGAGGCGAAAATGCCGACGGCATTTAAATTTTTAGGCATTAAAAATGTTTTGATAGTCGGTTATGGCAATGAAGGCAAAGTTACCAAAAAATACTTGAGCCAGAAATATCCAAAATTAAAAATCGGCATCGCTGACCAAAAGGATGGCGACAACTATTTAAAAAAACAAAGCGATTTTGATTTGGCAATTAAAACTCCAGGCATACCTAAAGAAAAAATTTCAATTCCTTATACGACTGCCACAAATTTATTTTTCTCACAAATAAAAAATTTGACGATTGGTATTACTGGAACAAAAGGCAAATCTACAACAGCATCTTTGATTTATGATATTTTAAAAACTGCTGGCAAAAAAGTTAGACTGCTTGGAAATATCGGCAATCCAATGCTCGAGGTTTTGTCTAAGCCGATCGATCCGAAAGAAGTCTTTGTTTTAGAATTATCGAGTTATCAATTGGATGATTTGGAATTTTCACCAAATATTGCTGTAGTATTAAATTTGTTTCCCGAGCACATGAATTATCATGGAAATATTGATAAATATTACATTGCTAAGAAAAATATTATAAATTACCAAGGCTCGGAAGATTACTTTATTTATAATTCTAAATTCCTAGGCTTAAAAGAATGGGCTAAGGATTCAGCCGCTAAAAAAGTAATATTTGAAAAAGAATCTTTGAATTTTGATTCGAAATTATTGGGCGAGCATAATAAAAGTAATATTTTAGCAGCGGCTAAAGTCGCGAAGATTTTAAAAATTTCTGATACAATTATAAAGAGGGCAGTTTTAAATTTTCAGCCATTGCCTCATAGGTTGGAATTTGTCGGTGAGTTTAAAAAAATAAAATTTTATGATGATGCGATTTCTACAACTCCAGAATCGACTATTATGGCAATTAAATCTTTGCCAAAAATTGGGACGATATTTTTAGGTGGAGAGGATAGGGGATATGATTTTAAAGAATTAGAAAAAGAGGTTATAAAAGCTGGCATTAAAAATGTGGTTTTATTTCCTGAAACCGGAAAAAGAATGTTTAAAAATGGCGGTGCTTTAAATATTTTGCGAACCAATAAAATGGAAGAAGCAGTAAAATTTGCTTATAAAAATACAAAGCCGGGAGAGATATGCTTATTATCGACTGCGTCGCCAAGTTATAGCTTGTGGAAAAATTTTGAAGAAAAGGGAAGTGAGTTTAAAAAAGCCGTTAAAAAATTAAAATAAAAAAATTGTCATTTCGGCTAAAGTCCAAAGCGGGTGGATTTTAATCAAAATAACAATTAATTCTGTTCTTATAAAATTTTTAGAAAAAAAGGAGACGGGAGAGCGTGGCTTCGTGGCTAGTTCTCTTAGTGGCTAGCTACTATTCCTTCTCTCCCGCCTTAGGGTGGTCCAGTGCCCGTAAGCAGGGACCGCGGGGGGATAAATATTTTGTTAATATGAGGGCGGGAATCGTCGAACTTCGCCGCCCTCGCCTTCAGCTTGATGATTCCCCGTTCCCTGGGTGGGATGGAAACCACAACGCATTGAAGGTTTGATGCACGCATGCCATCATCATGCCACTTAGTCCCCGTAGCTGGTTTTGCCTTGGGGAACAGGTCGTTCCAGATGGACACGCGAAAAAAAACAAAATTGATGGGCTGGGCGAGGAGCAATGGTTCAAGAATCAGCTCCCCGCCCAGTTGCACAGTCGAGATTTGTTGCGTTGGCTACACGTGGCCTACATCTCGACTTGCTGGGTCGGCCAGTCGGTACTACCAGCCGGCCAAAGTTCTTATGATTATATCCCGCAAAACAATTAATGGAACATGCCCATTTAAGCACGTATATTATTTTTTGTCAATAGTCCATGAGTTAAATTTATAAAATTATATCTAAATTTAGAGTAAACAATGTTTAGAATTTATTAAAAATATGAGGCGAAAAGGTCTTTCTATTAAAGAAGGCATTAAATCAATAAAAAATTTATTCATTAAAAAAGAAACCGATAAGCCGGATTGGTATTTTATTGGGGTAATTATTTTTTTAACTCTTCTGGGTCTTATAATGGTTTCCTCGGCTGGCGTGGCTCAAGGTTGGGATAAATTCCATGATCCTTATTATTATGTAAAACATCAATTTTTCACTGGTGTAATACCTGGGCTGATAATTTGTTTCATTCTTTCTAAAATTGATTATAGAGTTTGGAAGAAGTATGCCCCAATGCTTTTATTCTTTTCTATTATACTTTTGATTTTAGTTTTCATTCCCGGTCTTGGCGCTCCATGGGGGACAGCTCACAGTTGGATCAAGGTTTTTGGTTTTTCCGTACAGCCATCTGAAATTGTTAAACTAACTTTTCTTTTATATTTAGCGGCCTGGCTTTCGTCTAAAGAAGATCATCATCTTAAAGATCTTCAATATGGCTTTATTCCGTTTTTGGTAATACTTGGGGTAATTGCATTTTTGCTTGTGATGGAGCCGGATACTGGTACGATGATGATTATTGTTTTAATGTCTCTAGTGGTATATTTTGCTGCCGGTGGAAGAAAAAGGCATTTAAGCTGGCTGGGAATTTTGGGCGCCGGTATTTTATTTTTACTTTTAAAAATTTCTCCATATCGAACAGATCGTTTTACTACTTTTCTTCATCCTGAGTTGGATCCGCTTGGCAAAGGTTATCATATTAATCAGGCGCTCTTGGCCGTCGGTTCCGGAGGAATTATCGGCAAGGGTTATGGACATTCGCTTCAAAAATTTGCCTATTTGCCGGAAGTTACAGGAGATTCAATTTTTGCAGTAATTTCTGAGGAGCTCGGATTTATATTAACTGCTTTGGTTATAATTTTATTTTTATATCTCGGTTTGAGATGTCTAAAGATTGCCCAAAAATGCGAAGATAATTTTGGAAAGCTTGTGGCTGTTGGGATCATGGCTTGGTTTATGATTCAAGCCTTCTTTAATATTGGAGCTATGCTTGGAATTTTGCCTCTTACGGGAGTTACTTTGCCGTTTATTTCTTATGGTGGCACGTCAATTATGGCTTGTCTTGCCGCAGCTGGAATTTTGATTAATATTTCCAAACAGGCTAAGATATAGTAAGAGGTTAAAAATTTCACAAATTGGCGCTATTTATATGAAAATATTATTTGCTGGGGGTGGCACTATGGGGTCGGTGAGTCCCTTGGTAGCTATTTATCAGGAGATAAAAAAGGACAATCCGCAATCGGAGTTTCTTTTTTTGGGAACAAAAACTGGTCCTGAGGCTCGGGCTCTTGAGAGTTATAAAATAAATTTTAAGGCAATTTCCTCCGGTAAACTGCGAAGGTATTTTGATTGGAAAAATATTGTCGATATTGTAAAAATTATCGCTGGTTTTTTTCAAAGCCTCATGCAGATTTTACAATTCAAGCCAAAGATAGTAATTATTGCAGGAGCGTTTGTCGGTGTGCCGGTGGCTGTCGCTGCCTGGTTGCTTCGCGTTCCAATAATTATTCATCAGCAGGATATTTTGCCCGGATTGGCTAATAAATTAATGGCTCCATTCGCTACAAAAATTACAGTGGCATTTGATATATCATTAAAGGATTTTGCATCAAGTAAAACGGTTCTAACCGGTAATCCTGTCAGGCGCGAATTCTATCATTGTGATATGAATAAGAGCAAAGAATTTTTTGATTTAGTGGGAAGCATGCCACTCGTTTTAATTTCTGGCGGGGGAACCGGCGCAATCAAAATAAATGAGTTAGTACATAAAGCCGCTCCTGAGCTTGCAAAATTTTGTCAAATAATTCATATCACCGGCAAAGGCAAAAAAATTAATTTTGAACTGACAAATTATTATCAATATGAATTTTTGACTTCAGAAATGCTCGAAGCTCTTTGCGCTTCGGATATAGTGATTAGCAGGGCAGGACTTTCTACTTTGTCAGAATTAATTATTATGGCAAAACCGACTATACTTATTCCCATGCCCGATACTCATCAGGAATTCAATGCGCAGTATTTTCAAAAATCAAATGCAGTCGTGAATCTATCCCAGAAATCTTTGACTGCAGAAATGCTAGTTAGTCAGATAAAGGAGATAATTGATAATAAAAATAAAATGGCACTGCTGTCAGGAAATATTTCAAAAATGATGGCAAGAGACGGCGCGAAGAAAATTACAGAGCTAGCAATGGAAATTACAAAATAATGGATTTAAATAAAATCAAAAAAATTTATTTCATCGGAATCGGAGGCAACGGCATTTCAGCTGCCGCCAGGATTTTAAAATTCCAAGGCAAGGAAGTAGTTGGAAGCGATGAAAATGAAAATGAAATTACCAAAATGCTTGAAAATGATGGCATAGAGGTTATTATTGGTCAGAAATATGAAAATGTTCCAAGCGATGCTGAGCTTGTTGTTTATAGTGTTGCCGTGCGTGAAGATAATCCTGAAAGAATGGCAACAAAGAAACTCGGCATAATAGAAATGACATATCCTCAGTTGCTTGGAATGATGATGGCGGATAAAATCGGTATCGGCGTATCAGGAACAAATGGCAAAACTACCGTAACCGCCATGGTAGGTAAAATTTTAGTTAGTGCCGGCTTGGACCCGACCATTATAGTTGGCAGTAAGGTTGATTATTTATCCGGAAATTCGAAAGTGGGAAAAAGCGATTATTTTCTTTTTGAAAGTGATGAATACCGAAGAGCCTTTGAAAACTATAATCCTAAGATAGCTGTAAACACTTATATTGGTGAGGACCATTTTGATTATTATAAAGATCTAGGCGATATAAAATCAGCTTTCTCCTCATATTTTCATAAAGTTCAAAGTGATGGTTTTTTAATAATTAATTCAGATGATGAAAACTCTTTGGAAGTGTCACAAAATTGCGGAGCAAAAATTATTACTTATGGAATTAATAATAAGGCTGATATAATGGCAAAGAATTTACAGGTTGAGGATGGTCTTCAAAAATTTGATTTGCACCTTGAAGATAGGATGTTTGAAATGCAATTATCAATTCCCGGAAAATTCAATGTCTATAATGCCTTAGCCGCCATTGCCGTCAGTTACCATTTGGGCGTGGATATGGAAAAGATAAAAAGCGCGCTCGCAGAGTTCAGGGGAGCTTGGAGAAGATTTGAAAGATTGGGGAGTTTGGGAAAAATGACAGTTATTACCGATTACGCTCATACGCCGGATGCAATTTCTAAAACAATTTTAGCTGCCAAGGAATTTTATCCGGGAAAAAAGGTTTTAGTAGTGTTTCAACCCCATCAATTTAGCCGAACAAAAAATTTGTTCAAGGGATTCTCCGAGGCATTCTCGGGTGTAGATAAACTTATTATTCCTGACATATATTATGCAAAAGGCAGAGAAAAGCCGGAGGATTTTGATGTTAATTCACAAAAACTAGTTGACGCGATTAAATTAAACGGAATAAATGCCGTTTATGGGGGCACTTTGGATCAATCCGAAAAACAAGTTGAGGAGTTAAAAGATGACTATGATATGGCCTTAATAATGGGTGCTGGAGATATTTACAATTTGGCCAAAAAAATAGTAAATAAATAGTGATGAAAAATTTAAATTTAGACTACCTAGAGCAAGAGTTAGAAAGAGCTAAGTCCAAGAAGAAAAAAGTAAAAGGAAGCGGCTTTTCCAAGCAGAAACAGATTATTGAGGAAAACAAGTTTTATTCGCGCAAAAAGAAAAAATAAATTCATGCAGGTTAATTTTTTAAATCCAATAAAAGAATTGGTCAAAGAGAATGAGGTTTTGGCAAACCATTCTACTTTTAAAATTGGCGGTCTTGCCAGATATTTTGCCATTGCTAACACGACCGAAGAAATAATATTATTAGTTGAAAGCGCAATTAAATCAAAATTGTCCTATGTAATAATCGGCGGAGGCAGTAACATTTTATTTAATGATAGCGGTTTTGATGGATTAGTCATTAAAGCCAATAACGGGCGTCTTAAAATTAAGGATGATACGATGGAGTGCGAAGCTGGAGTTCCACTTGCCAAGGCAATGGGCGAATCAATAGGAGCAGGAGTCGGGGGTTTGGAGTGGGCCGCAGGTATACCTGGAACAATTGGTGGAGCAGTGAGGGGCAACGCCGGAGCCTATGGAAGCGATATGAGCAAAAATATTGTTCAGGTAAAAATTTTGAGAAATGGCAAGATTAAAGAACTGTCAAATAAGGATTGCGAGTTTGCATATAGGCATAGTATTTTTAAGAAAGAAGGAAATGCTGATATAATTTTGTCTGCAGTTCTAAAGTTGGAAAAAAATAATATTGACGAGTCAAAAGAAAAGATAAAAAATATCTTAAAGGAAAGGGTTTTAAAATTTAAAGGACTTTGCGCCGGCTGTGTTTTTAAAAATATTGAGATTGATGATGTGGAAATGACACAGTTTAAAAAGCAACACTCTGATTTTCCGGATCAGTATGTAAAATATAGAAAGATTCCGGCTGCTTGGTTAATTGACCAATGTGGATTAAAAGGCAGAGAAATAGGGGGCGCAAAGGTTTCTGAAAACCACGCCGGAATTATTATTAATACTGGAAAGGCAACAGCAGAAAATGTTATCATTCTAATAAGTATTATCAAACAAAAAGTCAGAAGCACTTTCAATTTGCAATTGATGGAAGAGATAGAATACATAGGATTTTAATCGTTGTGTCGTTTCGTTGTTATCTCGGATTTATTTTAATTATCATTTCGGCGAACTCTGCTTTTAGCCCTGATGAAAATCAGGATGGAATTTTATAAAACGATATTAAATTTTATTTAGTAAAAATAATTATTAATAAAAATAATACTATGAGGATCAACATTAAGGCCACTAATTCTAAATTGAGTCCGGAATCAAGGGAAATAATTGAAGAAAAGATTATGGGATTAATGAAATATTATAGTAATATTATCGAGGCAAATGTTGAAGTGGGAATCACAACCTTTCATCATCAAAAGGGAAACATATATCGGGCTGAAGCGAATCTGGTTGTTCCAAACGCAACAATCAGGGCCGAAGCCGAAATGGATGACATCACAAAATCAATGAATGAAGTCAGGGATAAATTGAAGGTTGAATTGGTTAAATACAAAGAAAAAAACCAGGAACAATAAGAAAAACAGCTTTAATTGCAAAACCGCCCGTAATTAGGCGGTTTTTTGTATTGACTTTTTTATTGATACATGATATAATATTTTGGTGTTTTGATTGTCAAGGAGGAGGCTTCAAAAGAAGTAGGGGGCAGTGACAGTAACATGAGTAGTAGAACCGGTTTAGCGGCAGACGGGGGCTTTTATCGTTCACTGGGATTAACAAGGAGGAAGACCTTAACCACAGTAATTGCCGGTTGCGAGGAGGAGAAAAAGAAGGTCCAGTGGCTGGAGCAAAAAAAAGGTTTTGAGCTTCAGCGCGATCAAATAAAGGACCACATTGAAAGGCATCGGATCGTGCCCGGTAGTCTCGTGTGCAATATCCTTTCTTCGCGAATTGGCATTGTGGGGGCGTTTGAGGGTTTTCAGATCATAATAAATGACAAACAATACGACCCCTGCGCTCTTTTTGTTGTAAGGATCGGCGACACCGTGGAAAGTAAGACTACTGGCTCTCAGGTGATCAAGGCTATACGCCAAGGGAGGATTCTAATTGGGGGGAAATATTATAACCCCAAAGATTTTTCTGCCGTGGCTTCTCGTTGGCCTCGGAAAGAATAAGCGACTTAATCAGTTGCTTTCGCATAGGGTGGGTCTTGGGAGCGTACGCGCTTCCCCGACCCTTTTTTATTTGAATAAATTTCAATATTTTGATAACATTATCGGTATAAATAATCAAACTATATTCAATAAATATGTCTATATTTAGCAAAATGTTTGGCGATCCAAATGAAAAAGTCGTTAAGCAACTAGAGCCTTTGGTTGACGAGATAAACAAATTTGAGCCAACATTGCAAAAATTATCTGATGAAGAGTTAAAATTTCAGACGCCTAAACTCAAAAAATTTTTAGCAGAAGGCAAGACTTTAGATGAAATTCTACCGGAAGCTTTTGCGACTGTCAGGGAAGCAGCCAAAAGAGTCTTAAACCAAAGACATTTTGATGTGCAGTTAATCGGCGGAATTGTTCTTCATCGCGGACAGATAGCTGAAATGAGAACTGGTGAAGGAAAAACTTTGACCGCTACCAGCCCGCTTTATTTAAATGCGCTTGAAGGCAAGGGCGCCCACCTGGTTACTGTAAATGATTATCTTTCCAGAATTCATGCTGATTGGATGGGTAGGATTTTCGATTTTTTAGGCATGACTGTCGGCTGTATCCAGCATGAGAGCTCTTTTAAGTTTGATCCGAATTTAAAAGCAAAAGAAGGCGATGATGTTTTGGATGTTCAGAATTTAACTCCATGTTCCAGGCAAGAAGCTTACAATTGCGATATTTTGTACGGAACTAATAATGAATTTGGTTTTGATTATCTTAGGGACAACATGGTTCAAAATATTACAGATATGGCGCAGAGGGATCTGCATTACGCAATCGTTGATGAAGTCGATTCAATTTTAATTGATGAGGCTAGGACGCCTTTAATTATTTCCGCTCCCGACATGGAATCAACGGATAAATATTATCAATTTTCTTTATTAGTAAAAAAATTGAATGCGGAAGAAGATTATAAGATTGATGAGAAGTTAAGAGCGGTAACTTTGACCGAAGAAGGCATCGCCAAAGTTGAAAAATTGCTTGGTGTTGGAAATATTTATACCGATAGGGGAATTGGCGATGTCCACCACATTGAGCAGGCATTAAAGGCTTGGGCGTTATTTAAAAAAGATAAAGACTATGTAGTTAAAGATGATGAAATAATTATTATTGATGAATTTACGGGCAGAATGATGTTTGGCCGAAGATACAGCGATGGCTTGCACCAGGCAATTGAAGCAAAAGAAAATGTAAAAGTACAAAGAGAAAGCAAAACATTAGCTACAGTATCATTTCAAAATTATTTTAGACTCTATAATAAATTGTCTGGCATGACCGGAACAGCTGAAACAGAAGCAGAGGAATTCCATAGTATTTATAAATTGGAAGTGGTTGTAATTCCTACAAATAAGCCGATGGTTAGAAAAGATTTAAATGACAGAATTTATAAAAATGAAACAGGAAAATTCCAGGCCTTGGTCAGGGAAATAAAAGAAAGGCATGAAAAAGGACAGCCCGTTTTGGTCGGTACTGTTGCGATTGAAAAAAACGAATTGCTGTCAGAATTTTTATCTCGTGAAGGAATTGAGCACCAAGTCCTAAATGCTAAGCATCACGAAAAAGAAGCACACATAATTGCCCAGGCTGGAAAAGTTGGAGCAGTAACCGTTGCCACCAATATGGCCGGTAGAGGAGTTGATATTATCTTGGGCGGATATCCTTTTGAAGAAGAGGAATTTAAAAAAGTTGTCGAGGCTGGCGGTCTTTGTGTAATAGGTACTGAGCGGCATGAGTCAAGGCGTATCGATAATCAGTTAAGAGGTCGTGCCGGCCGTCAAGGCGATCCTGGCCTGACACAATTTTATATTTCATTGGATGATGATTTAATGAGAATTTTCGGTTCAGATAGGATGAAATCTATTATGAATACTTTAGGCGTGCCCGATGATATGCCGATTGAAAACAGGATAATTTCCAAATCAATTGAGTCTGCCCAGAAAAAAGTTGAAGGCAATAATTTTGATACTAGAAAACATCTGGTTGAATATGATGATGTAATGAATAAGCACAGAGAGGCTGTTTATAAAAAACGAAAGCAAATTTTACAGGGCGTTGATACAAAAGAAGCAACTATTTCCGCCGTGGAAAATGAAATCGATAGCTTGGTTACAACTTATACTCAGGATCCCGATGAAAAGGTTTGGAATCTGGATCAGATTTATGATATGGCGGGAACTATTTTTCCCGTTAATAAAGAAGCGCGGAAAAAACTTGAAGAGCTTAGGGCGGAAGCCGGTGATAAAGACCAGGATCAGACGGCTCAGGAAATGATTGGCGGTTATTTAAAGAAGTTGGCCGTGCTCGCTTATAATGAGCTTGAGGAGAGAGCAAACATGTTGCCGAATCCTCGACCCGAAGTTGCGGTCATGAGGCAAATCGAGCAGGCCATGTTTTTGAGAATCATAGATAACACCTGGATTGAACATTTGGAATCAATGCAATATTTAAGAACCGGAATCGGGCTCCGCGGTTATGGACAAAGAGATCCTTTGGTGGAATATAAAAGAGAGGCGTTTAGAATGTTTAAAGAACTTCTCTTGTCTATTGATCAGCAACTTGCATTCAGTATTTATAAAATTGGAATGGTAACTCCTCAGGAAATTCCAACAGAGCAAGTCCCACAAAATAATTTACAATTTTCAGCTCCAAGCAAGGAGTCGTCTATGAAATCTCCAATGATGGCAGATGAGGGATTGGAAAACAGGAAAGCAGATAAAATTTTAAAAGACTCAACTCATTATAACGGCGAGAAAGTTGGCAGGAATGATGCTTGTCCTTGTGGAAGTGGAAAGAAGTTTAAGAATTGTCATGGGAAGTAGGGTTTTGTTTGTAAATACGTTTTTACTTTTTCTTTTCTAAGAACAGAAAAAGCTAACAAAAAGAATCCGCCGCGGCGGACGTTCGCTGTTTAAAAATCATGGCCAAATTTTTTACTTCTCTCACTAAAACAGCTAACGCCTCTGCTGAGGCTAGAGCTGTTTCTTAACGTTCGCTTCGCAAAAAATTGGCACAAGATTTTTAAGACTCACAAGGGGGACGGGGAAATGGTAAGGAGAAAAGTAAATACAATCACTCTTTCGTCATCCCGGCGAAGGCCGGGATCCAGGATTAGAGAGATGATCTTATTGGTTAAAAAATATGGAAAAAGAAATTTTTGAAAGGGAAGTTGCAATGTGCAAGAAGTTGGCAAAGAAAAATGGCGGTAAATGCAATTGGGGTGAATGCGAAAAATGCGGTGTTATTCCTTTGTTGCATAAGTTGTTTGGCGGTAAGATTTATGAAAAGGAAGATGAGGTTAAGGAATTAAAACGAGCTACGTTAAAAATTTAAATTAATTTATGAGCCAATCTAATAATGTAAAAATCGTTGTGTTTGTTCCAGAGTCCCATGCGGATTTGGTTCGCGATGCTATGGGAAAAGCAGGTGCAGGAAAAATTGGCAATTATGCTTTCTGTAGTTTTTCATCAAAAGGTGTCGGGCGATTTTTGCCCCAAGAAGGCGCGCATCCGGCGATAGGCAAGGTTGGAAAGTTGGAGTTTGTTGCTGAGGAGCGGATAGAGGTTGTTTGTAGCCGTGATATTTTAAATGATGTAATTTCTGCAATGAAAAAAGTTCATCCATACGAAGAGGTTGCTTTTGATATTTATCCTTTGGAAGAAGTCTGAATGTGTGGTTGTAGATAAAAAAATAAAATATGACTGACTATACTATAATTTCAAAGTTTAGAAACAAAGATCAGTGTGATTATTTAATTTCTGAACTGAGAAATAAAGGAAAGACCTGTTATAATTTTTGTGATATTCCTGCTGATCCTAAAAATCCACATTTAAATCCAGAAAGGCAAATGGAAGCATTTGAAAATGTTAAAGATTTTTATAATGATTCTTTTTTTAAATTTGTTTTTGATACCGACCTAAATGGATTAAAAAATGCTGAAAAAATTATTATGCTTTTACCGGCTGGAAATTCTGTACACATAGAGGCGGGGATTGCGTATGGATTAGGAAAACATTTAATTTTAATAGGTGAAGCTGAAAAACCTGATAGTTTATATCTTATATTTGAAGAAAGATATAGAACGATAGAAGATTTTTTACAATCTTTATAACATGCAAATAAATTTTAACAATTCAAAAATAATTGCCGGATTATCGGAAAGATCTGATGGCTCGATGGTGTGGCGGAATAGATTGCCAGTTGATGAAAAAATCAAACAGAATAGGGATAAATACTTTACAGAAATTGGTATTGATCCAAATAGGGTAATTGCGGTTGGAATCAAGCATGGAATGAATGTTACTGTTGTTGGCGAAAAAGATGCTGGAAGTTATATTTTAGATTCTGACGGATTGATAACAAAAGATAAAAACTTATTTTTATCAGTTACTGTTGCTGATTGTCTGCCGGTTTATTTTTATGATTCGGCAAATGAAGTTATTGGAATTTCTCATGCAGGCTGGAAAGGACTAGTAAAAGGAGTCTTAGAAAATACAGTTAAAAAACTCCAGGAAAATTTCAATTCAAAACCTGAAAATTTAGAAGTGATAATTGGACCTCATATTTTGCCTTGTCATTATGAAATAGGGGAAGAGGTTGCTGAAAATTTTAGCAAACAAAATATCATAACTCGAGATGGAAAAATATTTGCAGATTTATCCGGCGAGGCAAAATTAAGATTAGAAAGTGTCGGAGTAAATAATATTACGGTTGATGAAACTTGCACTTATTGCAATGCAGATAAATTATATTCTGCCAGACATGACAGGTTAGAGCAGGTTGATGGCATGGTAGCTTATATCGGATTAAGCTTATGAAGACAAAAAAAGATATTCAATATGTTGATCTGTTTAAGTATGGTTTTATAATTGAACCACGATATTTTTTCTATAGCTGGAGTAACTCTTCAAAAATATTTGGCAGAAAGTCAGCGGTAGAAAAGTTAGTAGAAGCAAAAAAATTATTGCCAAAAGGATATAATTTTAAAATTTGGGATTGCTTAAGAGAAAGAAAAACAAATATTTTAATGCAACAGAGTTTTAAGAAAAGGTTAAAACTTTTATACCCCAATCTATCAAATGCCAATAGGCTAAAACTATTGGTATGGTTTTGCGGATCTGTCCCAACGCCCTTGCGGGTGGTCGGACTGGGTACTCACAGAAATGGAGGCTCTTTTGATTTAACAATTATTAATAAAAAGGGCGAGGAATTATATATGGGTACCGGTTTTGATGACTTAACAGAAAAAGCCGCCTTGGATTTTTTTGAAAATAAGAGTATAAGAACACTGCTGGAAGATGAGGCATTCAAAAATAGAAAGTTACTAAAAAAAGTAATGAACAAAGTAGGATTTATAAATTATGCGCCGGAGTGGTGGCATTGGAGCTATAATAAATAATAAAATAATATGGAAGAAATTGAAGTAAAATTTTTAAATATTAATCCTGAAGAAATTCAGGAGAAGTTAAAAGAAATCGGCGCAGAAAAAGTCGGTGAATTTTTTTATCGCCGAAGAGTTTTTGATTATCCTGATTGGCGGTTAGACAAGGCTTATTCTTGGCTTCGACTTAGGGATGAGGGGGATAAGATAACCCTTAGTTTTAAAAAGCGCTTGGGTGTGACTTGCCATGATGGTATTACAAATGATACTGGCATGGAAGAGATAGAAATTATTGTCAGTGATTTTGAGGATACTGCAAATTTGATCTTAAATCTTGGATTTATAGAAAAGCATTTTGCTGAAAATAAAAGGATCAGATGGGTCAAAGATGGCGTTGAATTTGATATTGATACTTTCCCCGGGCTTGAGCCGTATTTGGAAATAGAAGCGCCGAGCTGGGAAAGGATTGATGAGGCAATTGCGTGGCTTGGTTTGAATTCAGAAGATAAAAAAATATTTTCAACTAATCAGATTTATAAATTAAAAGGAATAGTGGTCGCTGATTATGTGCGCTTAACCTTCGATGAACTAACTAAAAGATAAATATGGAATTAAAATTGTTAAAATACTTTGAATCAATAATGGAGACTGAAGTAGCAAAGAATATTTTAGACAGCAATGGAATAAAATCAATGCTAGAAAAATCAGGCATTCATTTCCCGGGCGATGGGGGAGATTCTATGGGCGCAGGTTTATATGTAAGTGAAGAAAACTTAAATAAGGCTAAAGAATTATTAAATTTATGATCATTGGTATAATCGGCAGCATGCAATTTGCTGAAGAAATGTTGGAGTATAAAAGGAAGTTAGAATTAATGGGACATAGTGCCATCACCTCTGGATTTGTGGATTCCTTTATTGATAAAAATGAAGAAGAAAAGGAAAAAATAAAAATAGAGCAGAAGAATAATGATGATGCGATGAAACGAGATATCGAAAGAATGAGAAATGCGGATGGTTTTTTGGTTCTTAATTTTGATAAGCATGGAATAAATAATTACATTGGTGGCAACGCTTTCTTGGAGATGGGGTTTGCTCACGTTGATAATAAAAAAATATATTTATTAAATCCAATTCCCGAGATCGCTGTATTTAAGACGGAAATTGAAGCTATGAAGCCAATTATTATAAATGACGATTTAGCAAAAATAATTTAGAATAATTATGGAATTATCTGAAAAAGCAAAAAATTTAAAACTCGGTGTTTATGAGCATTTTAAAGGAATGAAGGTTGAGGTTATTGGGGTTGGATTTGATAGTGAAAATTTAAAGGAAATGGTTGTTTATAGAGAATTAAGTGATAATAATTTATGGGTTAGGCCTATTGAAATGTTCTTAGAAAATATTGAAAAAGACGGAGAAATTAAGCCAAGATTTAAATATCTAAATTAACTTAAAATCGAATACTTCTCACGTGTGTGAAGTGTTCATTAAAAAACCATAAAAATATGGAAAATATAATTCGCAAAGTTCAGACGCTATGTTTAATCCGTCAAGGGGATAAAATTCTTTTAGGTATGAAAAAAAGAGGATTTGGAGCGGGCAGGTGGAATGGTTTTGGAGGAAAAGTCCAGGAAGGGGAATCTGTTGAAGATGCGACTATTAGAGAAATGCTTGAGGAAAGTGGATTGCGTGTTAACGATCTTAAGAAATTCGGACTAATGAATTTTGAATTCGATTCAAGGCCGGGAGAGGTGATTGAGGTGCATATGTACTGGACAGATAATTATGATGGTGAATTAACAGAAAGCGAAGAAATGTTGCCAAAATGGTATCATGTTGATGAAATTCCGCTTGATCAAATGTGGCCGGATGATCGCTATTGGATGCCGTTGTTTTTGGCCGGTAAAATGTTTACTGGCAGATTCTTGTTTGGCGACGGCGATGCTGTCTTGGAGAAAGAGTTAAACGAGATTTTGTCTTTAGAAAAATAACCATAATAAAAAATGATAACAGTAGAAAAGTATTTATGTCCGCAAAATCATCCTTGTCCAGCTATTAGAGTCTGCCCTGTTGGAGCCTTAACTCAAGCTGGAGTTGAGGCCCCAATGGTTTCTGAAAAATGCATCGATTGCGGAAAATGTGTTAACTTTTGTCCTATGGGTGCTTTAAAATTAAATTAATCTATGCCAGAACTTCCTGAAGTGCAAACAATCGTCTCTGAATTGGATAAAAAAATTAAAGGAAAAAAAATAAGCAAGGCAGATGTCAAAATTCCCAAGATGACTAATCTGCCTGTTTTAGAATTTGAAAAAAAAGTAAAAAATAAAACAGTAAAATCCGTTTGGCGCAGAGCAAAGATGATCATTATTGATTTAGAAGGAAAAGGGTATTTATTAATTCATTTGAAAATGACCGGGCAGTTAGTTTTTGTTCCGAAAGCAGGCAGGGTAGTTTCCGGCGGACATCCGATTGCCTCAACTATTGATCTGCCAAATAAATTTTCTCATTTTATTTTTTATTTTTCTGATGGATCGAAATTGTTTTTCAATGATATCAGAAAATTTGGTTGGATCAGATATGCGGATAAGGAATTAATGGAAAAAGAAACCGGAAAATATGGAGCTGAACCGCTTACTGATGATTTTACGTTTAAATATTTTAATGATGTTTTAAATAGATATCCGAGGCGAAATATCAAACAGATTTTAATGGACCAATCGCTTATTGCGGGAATTGGAAATATTTATGCAGATGAATCATGTTTTAATTCACAGATTTTACCGATTAGGATATCAAATACTTTGACTGAAGTTGAAAGAAAAAAATTATTTAAAGCTATTCCAAAAATATTAAAATTAGCAATCGAAAAGGGCGGAACAACTGCCGACACATATATCAGAACAGACGGAAGCAAGGGGAGTATGTTTAATTATTTAAATGTCTATGGACAGCAAGGCAAAATTTGCAAAACAAAAAAGTGCCAAGGCACTGTAAATAAAATTAGATTAAATGGCCGAGGCACTTATTTCTGCGCGGGTTGCCAGAAATAAAATGAGGCTCGAATTGCTTCGAGCTCTCGTTGGTTCCAAGGCCATCAATGGTGGGTCGGCTTAAGTTCAATTCGAGGAAAAGGCGATCTCCTCCATGATGTGTTCTCTCAATTCGGGATCTTCTGGCCATTCCCCACGTGCAGCCGCATCCATGTCTGCTTTGCAGGGAGGAATTGTTTTACGGTCGTTGTGTTTCAAGGAACAATCTCCTTTTCAGTTTAGTCTATTGTGGGTTGCTATATTATTATAAGTCATTGTATATTAGAAGTAAAATATATTAATTTTAAATAATCATAAAAATAAAATAAATCAAAGCGCTCAAGGCGCCCCCAAAGATTACGCCAGCAGCAACTTCTGATATTTTATGGCCGACGCGTTCGGTAAGTAGGGGGATTTTTTTATCTTTAATCAATTTTTTTGCCAAGTAATTTGTCAAAATAGCATTCTTGCCGATTTCTCTTCTAAATCCTACGGCATCTCTGATAACTACCAACATTAAAATTAAGGCAATCGCAAATGCGGCAGAGTTTAATCCTTCTCGGAGTCCAATAACAGTTGCAAGCGAAGCGACAAATGCAGTATGTGATGATGGCATTCCTCCATAGTCTCGATATAAATGTTGCCAAGTGAAATTATTTGGTATACCATCAATAATGAGTTTTATTGCCTGAGTTATCGCTCCCACTAGGATGGGGATAAGAATAAGTAGATACATTTTATATAATTAATTTTTAAAGTTATGGATTATTTGTTAGCAATTTTAGCAGGTGCTATTCAGGGCATTACTGAATTTATTCCCGTATCAAGTTCGGGCCATCTAGTTTTATTTCACGACATTTTTAAATTCAACTTGCCGGACAATTTAATGTTTGATGCGCTTTTGCATCTGGGAACACTAGTCGCATTAATAATATTTTTTTTCAAGGATATTATCAAATTGATTGCAGGATTTTTTTCAAGCTTAGTCAAATGGAATTTGAAAAATGATCAGAATCAGAAGCTGGCTTGGATGATTATTATTGGCATAATTCCAGCAGGATTAATCGGATATTTTTCAGAAGATCTGATTAACAAATATCTTCATCAGTCAATTTACTCTTCTCTTGTTGTTGCAATTATGTTAATTGTTGTTGCAATTTTATTTTTTGCTATTGAAAAATATGCTTCCTTAAAAAAGGATCTGACTGAGTTAACGGCAAAGGATTCTATAATTTTGGGATTTGCCCAGGCCGTTGCCTTAATCCCTGGCACATCAAGATCCGGTATTACTATTATAGCAGGTATGTGGCGGAATTTTAAGCGGGAAGAGGCGGCAAGATTTTCTTTTTTACTTTCAATCCCGATTATCCTTGGTGCCGGGCTCAAATCATTTATGGATGTGGGCGAGTGGTCAGCTCAGCAAATGCCTTTGTTTGCCGTTGCTTTTTTAACTTCTGCCATTACCGGATATTTTGCCATTAAATTTTTACTTAAATTTTTATCAAATCATTCTCTAAAAGCGTTTGCCTGGTACCGGTTAATTATTGGCTGTTTAATATTGATTTGGTTTTTTAGTTTTCTTCTTTCATAAATAAAAAAGAATATTGTAAGTGTTACTGTCAGAAGATAGTTTAAGGCAATATCGCTTTTTTGTAATTTTTCAAGGCTAAAAAGTTTCTGCCAGGCGGGAGTCTCATAAAAATAATTTTGAGCGGCCGATGACGGCACATAGCTTTGATCATCAACTGAAGAATTGGTTCCCAGGACTCTTGATCCAAATAGTTGAACAACGACGATGGTTGGTCTTTTGCCCATTTTTCCCTTTACGGCAGAAACTCCTATTTCTTGATATTGGGTCTTTACAATATTGTCATAATGTTCAGGGCTATCTATCCATGCCTGGAAAACACTATCATCGTCTTGAAAATCAATGGCTAGATTTTCTCCGACGTAAAAATATTTATAATCAACATCTTTGATCCAGTCAGAGAATTTTTTCCCTTCGGGTGAGGTGTGGTCAAAAAAGCCACCCGTTAGGATATCTCGCGCTTTATTTACTGCAGCCTGATCAAGGCGCGGGTCCTCCTTAAGGGGGTTAAGGCCGAGGCTTGTCCTGTAATCATTTGTTAATTTAATAATGTTTTTGGAGTTAATTTGTACGACATCATTTTCAACAATTGGGGGATAAATATAAATTGCGCCCGCAACAGACATTTTGGCTATGGCAAGTAAAATAATTATAATAGCTAGGAAGATTTTTATCTTTTTTCTCATGGATATATTATAACACAAATCTTGTTATTATTACTCTCACTTGCTATAATAAAAAAATGAAAAAAATAGTATCAATTTTAATTATTATTTTAATTTTGGCGGTGGGATTATCTTATATTTTTGCCGTTAATTCTAAGGGGCATTATAAAAGTCAGAATTTTTATATTGAAAAGGGTGATGGCTCAAACGAAATCGCCGAAAAATTAAAAGATAGGGGAATCATAGGCAATAAACTATATTTTAAAATATACTCTGTGCTCTCAGGTAAAGCATCAAAATTTGTGCCTGGCGATCATGTTTTGCCGGCTGATTTAAACTATGGCGGCATAGCGGAAAAGCTTATTGACGCTGGTAATATTAATAAGGAACAGACCATAACAATTTTGGAGGGCTGGTCCGCAAATGAAATTGCCAATTATTTAAATGAACGGGATGTTATTACCAAAGAAGAATTTATGGCCGTTGCCAGCATTGATTTGTGGCGGGGAAAATATAGTTTTTTACAAGACCCTAAAATTAAAAGTTTAGAGGGTTATTTATTTCCGGATACTTATAGAATTTTTATTGACGCCTCGCCAAGTTCAATCATTGAAAAAATGCTTAATAACTTTGAAGTAAAAGTGACAGAGCAAATGAAAACAGACTTAGCGCAAAGGGGACTGTCTTTAAATGAGGCAATCATTATGGCATCAATTATTGAAAAAGAAGGCAAGTACGCTAATGATAAAAAAATGATCTCTGATATTTTTTGGAAAAGAATCGATGCCAAAATGGCTCTTCAGTCAGATGCTACTATTAACTATTTGACAGGAAAAGGGGAAACTCGTTCGAAGGGTTCAGACCTGGAAATTGATTCTCCTTATAATACTTATAAATACAGAGGCTTAACGCCTGGGCCAATCGCTAATCCTGGATTAAATTCAATCGTTGCTTCAATTTATCCTACTGCTAATGATTTTTACTATTTTATTACTGATAAAAATGGTAAAGCTTACTTTGCCAAGACTTTTGATGAGCATAAATCAAATATTGCAAAATATTTGGAGTAGTATTGACAACTTTGAAATTTTTGCTATAATTAACACATAAATTATTTCCACAGACAGCGGGCATTATAAAAAAATAAGTCCTGCCGAGGAAAAAAGCCTTATTTTGGCTCTTTCTGTGGAAAACCACAGTTTTTTTATGCTTAAAATTGGTAATTGAAAAATGGAAATTGAGGTCGCTCTTTCAAAAATACCTTATCCTCAGTTTCCAATTTTCAATAACTAATGAATCACTATGCCTAAATCTAAAGCACAAAAATCTGCTATTTTGAAAAAAGTAGAAGAAAAAATAGCGAAAATGAAATCGGCCGTTATGTTTAACTATTCTGGCGTTTCTGTAAAAGAAATTGATCAGCTTAGAAACAAATGCCGTGAAGAGGGAATTGACTACATGGTAGCCAAAAAAACATTGTTGCAAAAAGCAATGATTGAAAAAGGCTTGTTGCCTGATGATAAAAGTTTTGAGGGTGAGATTGCCACAGTATTTTCTTATGAAGATGAGGTGGCTCCAGCCAGAATCTTGGCGGCCTTTGCCAAAGAGCAAAATAAAATAAAATTTGCCGGTGGAATTTTTGAAGGAAACTATATTGACGCCGTAAGAGTAACCGAACTTTCCAAAATTCCTTCACGTAAAGATCTTTTGGCAAAAGTTGCCGGTTGTTTATCAAATCCATTATCTGGATTGGTAAGGGTTTTAAATGCTGTTAGGGAAGATAAAGAAAAAGTTACAGCTTAATATAAATTAAAATATAAATTAAAACAAATATTATGTCAGAAGAAACAAAAGAAATCGTTGTTCCAGAGAAATTTAAATCTCTTGTAGAACAAATCGATAAATTGTCAGTAGTTGATTTATCTGAGTTAGTAAAAGTTTTGGAAGAAAAGTTTGGTGTTTCTGCCGCCGCTCCAGTCATGATGGCTGCCGCCGCCGAGGCTGTTGAAGAAAAAGACAGCTTTGACATTGAAATCACAAACTCTGGCGCCAATAAGATTGCTGTTATTAAGGCAGTCAGAACTATTACAGAATTAGGCTTGAAAGAAGCCAAAGATTTAGTCGATGGTGCTCCTAAGGTTGTAAGAGAGGGAGTTAAGAAGGAAGAAGCTGAAAAGATCAAGAAAGACTTGGAAGAAGCTGGTGCTACAGTCACTTTGAAATAAAAGTCTCATTCTAAAAAACCACCCGAAAGGGTGGTTTTTTATTTTTTTAAATTTATGATAATGTTAAGTCGTGGCTTAAACTGGGTTCAACCGAAGGAGAATCGTTATGGGCAAGACAGTGGTTCGAGTACCGCTTTTAGTAGGCCTTCCGTGGCAGATTCCAGAAGGGTTACTGGACTATGCCAACATTATCGGTCTTCCTGAGCATGTGGCGATGCGGGTCGAAGAGGATAGTGGAGAGGTTTGCGAAGAAACGAATACCTTCGCCTACTATCCCCAAAAAGACGCCGTCATTAATCCCAATGGGGAAATATATGTGGAGTCGCCCCTGATAGTCGAATCCCGGAGAAGGGTTGTCAGCCGGATGGAGTTTCATCTCGGCTGCCATGAGGCGTTGAGTTTTGATTGCGACACCATCGTGGTGCTCGGCCCCGAAGCGACGAGGTCGACAAGATTCCAAGATTTGCCCCAAGATGCTTGGGTGGCTCTTAGACTGTTAGCGAGAACACGCTTGGTGATTAAACCGGGTCGTCTTCACGGTTTACCCTTCCCTTACTATCATGGCCGTGCCCGCGGTACGGTGATGCTACCCGAGGACACCCACAAGAACAACACGTTCTTTGTGGATTTCCCCCAAGGCTTTTGCCTTAAGCCTGTGTTACCGAGCCGATAGGGAGCTTGGCAATAGCGGCTGAGGTATCGGGGCGGAGAGATGTTATCTCCGCCCTGTTTTTTAGTTCGGAGTGGTTTTATTATTGAAAGATGTGTAATTTTATGCTAGTTTGCATTTGGGAGGAAATCCAATGGATAATTGGGGAAAAAGGAAGGTGCCCATAAAAAAAAGCACGTGGGCAATTCTTGAAAAGATCAATTCTGCTGGTCTCGTTGGAATTAATTTTGGGACTATTGTGGAGCATGTTATGGATAGTCCCATAATAAATCCCACAGGCTCCGACGTATATGGAGTAAGGAAGATCGTGTCTTCCGCCCTCCAAACTTTGGGGCGCAATGGATTTATTACCAAAGAGGAAAAGAAGGGAGGATTGTGGTTTATAACTGAGGCGGGCGTTCTAGCCTTGGGTGCGGCTAGTGGGCCATTGATAATGGGCGGAATAGATAGCGGAGAGCCTGTTATTAGAAGGTCCGAGTCCATTCACGTTGCCATCAGGCGTCTTCTTGTCGAGCGGCCAGGCTTAACGCCGGAACAAATCGTCAAGGGGTTGAATTGCCGTTTGTGGAATGAGGATGCCGTGATGAGCTGTCTCCGATTCTGCGTGGAGAATGGCCAAAGGTGTTTTTATCGCAAGCCGAATAGGGCCGGTTGGCTTGCAAGGGGGGTATAGTCTACAAATACGCGCACGCAACCCGGTGCGCTTTTTTATTTGTCATAAGCTGGATTTCTATATCCCAGTATTTATAACAAAAATTTTATTATCTGATAGTAAATAAATTTTCTTTTCTTTTTCATTTAGAGCCATTGATTTGATAGAGGTAAATTTTGGCGAGGTGATTTGAACTTTTAGCCCGCCTTTGTCGTCAAAGATGGCAATTTTATTTCCGGTTTTATCCAAAACATAAAGATAATCGTGGCTATCAGCGATCAGTTGGACTGGTGATTTTAGAACCGGATCAAGCATTTCATACTTTATATCAGTTAAGGCTCCCTTGCTGTATTTTTTTATTTCACCGTTGTCTTTAAAAATGAAGAAATCGCCATTGACCGCAAATGAATTTGCCTGGTTTAGATTTGCATTGTCTTTTAATGCTGTTGTTGCGCCAGTTGCCTTGCCCTTTTTAATTTGATATTTAACAATTTGGCTTTTTGATTTATCAAGCAGATAAATGTTTCCCAGATAATATGATAAATCAGCTATTTGTGTCGCAGGAATCAGCCCTTCACTTGAAGTGGCTTTGATTGCATATTTGAATACGCCCTGAGCGCTATCAAGAAGAAGCAGATTTGTTGCGTCAATTGGTGATATTTTTGAAACATTCAAACCTTGTTGGGAAAGAGGACTGGATAGTACTTGTTTCTTGGTTAAATCAATTTGGCAAATATTTCCGCCTTGCCCGCCCGAAACAATAATGTTTTGTCCGGTCAGCGCGATTGCCTCGGCTGGAATTCCATTATTAACCTGATTTAAATCGAATAATAGTTGAGGATTTTCGATTGAGGAAATTTTTTGAATTGTCATCCTCGTTGAATCAATCTTCTTTTGAAGCGTATCAATTAAGGCTAAGTTACTTTTTTTCTTAGGAATTTTATTTAAAAGTTGCTGGGCTTCAATAATTAAAGTTTTTGCTCCTTCCCCGTCGCTGAAAATATTTTGCGCTTCGGCCAGGTTTATTTTATCTTCTATTTGGTTGGCGCTGACCTGGGACGCTTTTGGCGGGATGGGCTCCGAGCCTTTGCCCATTAATACCACACTTTCACTAAAGGCAAATATTAGGATAAAAACAATCAACAGTATTATTTTTTGCGATTTTTTCAGTATGGCGATTTTTTCTAAAACTTTATTTATCCATTTGCTTATTGTTGAAAAAACACCCGGCTCTTGTAGCTCTCCCATTAATTCCTCGTTTGGAGTATCTATAAAATCAGCAGGCCTAGGATTTTTATCAATTAAACTCATCGGAGCCTTGCCTTTTTTGAATATTTTTTTCAAAAGTGCAGCTGTCAGTTTAAATAATTTTTTGGCAATATAGGCAATGACGTTTTTAAATTTTGGATAGAGGTAGGCGCACGTTTTTCCGATACCTTTAACTGTCAGTAATAAAACTTTTTTCCAGCTGGGCATTGATGATGGCGTAAGATATCTCTCGGTTTTCCTTTGAGTTGTAAGCAGGTTGTTTAATGAGTGTTCTGGAGGGGTTGCGGGAACGGTTCTTTCCACCCGTTTTTGCGACTGGACCTGTGTTTCCATTGAATCAATTCTTTCATAATCAGGCTCAATTGTTAAAAGATAAAAGTTATCATCTTGGCTTTGCGACCGCAATACTCCTTCTATTTCTCCGGCAAGGCTCAGCGGATTGTTTTCTACGGCATTGATTAGATCAGGGCTAGTTATATATTTTGAGGCATTTTCACTGAGAATAAAAACTACGTCTCTGCCAGATATTTGACCGCTGGTAATGTCGTGGAATATTTTTTCTCCATTGCTTTTTAATTTTTTTTCGCCGGTATTTTCTAATATGTCTATTCCAACCAGATTGCCATCTTTTCGCATATGCAAAAGATTCGCTACTACTTTGCCGGAGTAGGCCATGTGGATCGAATTTTTAAAGGATAATCCGATCAGTGCATTAATACTGTCTAAGTCAACGGCTTCAATTGATTCATTGATTGCTTTGTGGATGCGTCTGTTTGCTCTTTGAATGCACTCCTCAAATCTTTTTTCGGGACCTGTTTCAACATGGAACGGTGGCAGATAATATTCGGTTTTTAGATCATTTATAATTTCTAAAAATACGTCGTTGAATTCATCAGAAATTCCGTTTAATTCAATAACGCCAAAAATTATGCCCAGGCTTTTTGCCAGGCTTCTTTCGGGAGAACAAATAAAAACATCCCCGGCGGAAGTATCGGTCATTTCGACTTTAGCTTTGCCGAATTTAACGGATAATAAATCCATACGTTCTTTACACTTTACTGTTAATATTATACAATAAAGTTGAAACAGCGACAAGTAAGTAAGTCAATTTATTAAATTAATGTCGCATCATGCCAGTTCTCAATAGTTTTTTAATCAAAAACCGTTAATCTATGCTTGAACACATTTTTGGTTCCAAAAGCCGGGTAGTTTTACTCAGGGCATTTATAAACAATCCGGACAAATTCTTTTTTGTAAGAGAAATAACCAGAAACCTGGAACTGCACTTAAATTCAGTGAGGAGGGAGTTAAGCAATTTGGAAATGATTGGTATCGTGCAGTCTTCTACTAAAGAGGATTTTGAAAAAGAGACTGAAAAGGCGACCAAAGACAATAAGAAATATTATAAGCTTAATAAAAACTTTATTTTTTTAGATGAGCTGAGATCCATTCTTATGAAGTCTAATTTATTGATGGATCGTTCATTCGCCAATAAGATTGATAAGCTTGGTGAAATATGGCTTTTGTTGCTCTCCGGTGTTTTTATTGGCTGGGAAGGCGCACCAACTGATGTTTTGATCGTTGGCAATGTAAATAAGCCTAAATTTCAAAAGTTAATAAGCGAGATAGAAAAAGAATTGAGCAGACCGGTTAATTATACAATAATGAGCAAGCAGGACTTCATGTATAGAAGGGGATTAACGGATCGATTCTTATATAGTATTTTTGAGCATAAAAATTTAATCTTACTGGACAAAATAAATAAACGAAGCGAAATCGTTTGATAGATATCGCAAATTTATGAATAAAATTATTGCCTGCGTTTTTTGCGTAGCTATATTTTTGATACCGTTCGTGGCCAGGGCTGGAATAAATTCCGAAGTTAAAATTTTTAATGCGGAAGGAGATTTAAAAACATCATTTAATGGTCTTTATCCCGATTATCAAGGAATGGTTGATTTAACGGTTGGTGACTTTGGAAAATCAGGCAAAAAAATATTAATAAGCCGAGGCAGCGGAAATTCTCCAATAGTGGAAGCCTATTCGAGTGGGGGCGTTTTTGAATACTTATTTGACGTGTTTGACGCCAACTTTAGGGGAGGCTCTTTTATTTCCGCTGGAAATATTGACGGAGATGAAGGCGACGAGATTGTTGTCGGGGCCGGGTATCGAGGCGGTCCGCAAGTTCGAGTGTTTAAGGGAACCGAAAATGTCTCTAATTTTTTTGCTTATGACAAAAATAACAGGGCCGGAGTAAAAGTTCTTGTTGCGGATATCGTCGGCGATTCAACCGAGGAGATTATAACCGGGCCGAATTTAAATAGTGATCCGGTCATTAATGTTTTTGATTCAAAAGGAAATAAATTAAAATCAAAGAAATTAAACTTGAGTAAAGTCGGCGGCGTGAATCTGGCAAGCGGCGATATTAATGGAGATGGCAAAAGGGAATTAATCGTTGGCTCCGGTTATGGCAATAAATCGCAGATAATAATTTTGGATAATGATTTAAATGAAATTAAAAAAATATACCCTTATGGCGATTATCAGGGTGGAGTGAATGTTGGGGCTGGTGATTTAAATAGCGATGGCATTGATGAAATTGCAATTGCCCCAGCTTTTCATGGCTATTATTTAGTGAGGGTGATAAATGCCAATGGCGACTTAATAAAAGAATTCAGGGCGTATGATGAAGGTAAATATTTTGGAGGTATTGATTTGGAAATCGCAGATATTGACAGCGACGGGAAAAATGAAATAATTACCATACCGCAAAGGATTAATTCAAATATTAAAAGCGAAGCATATAAATTTATTGAAGTAAATCTCAAAACCCAAACCCTGTCATTTTGGCAGGATGGTAGAAAATTAGATTCTTTTTTAATATCATCAGGAAAAGCAGGAACTCCTACGCCCAAAGGAGAATTTAAAATTTATAATAAAAGGCCCAATGTTAGAATGTCCTGGTACTATGGTGCCGGCAATCCGATGAATTATGATTTGCCGAATGTGCCTTGGGTTGCATCTTTTAAGGGCGCTTATACTATTCATGGCACCTATTGGCACCATAATTTCGGCCATCCAATGAGCCATGGCTGCGTAAATATGTATACGCCTCAGGCCAAATTGATTTATGATTGGGTGGATATTGGAACGCCTATCGTGATTTATTAGATGTATCATTTTTTTAAATAAAATGGCTAATGTTAGCTATTTTATTTATTTTAGTATTGACTTTTATTATTAAATGTGCTATACTTAAAAAGCACATTTAACTGCTGACCCAAAATACGACTTGTGTCGTAATGGCGGCTCGGCAAAAATCAAGAGGATCTGACCATGGAAAACATGCTCGGCGTACTCAGAAAGGTCGTTGGTTTGTTGGTGTTATTGTCTGATGAGATGATGCCAACGCTTTATGACCTTATGGTAAAGCTTTCTGGCGAAGATGGCTGGAATTGGCTAGCTGAACTGAAAAAACTTCTCCGTAAGCAGGCTTGGAAGAATTACTTGCATCTTGTCTCGGGCGGAGAAAGGCTGATAATCGACGCGATTAACAGTAAGGAAACCATGCAGGCGGGAGGGTTTTTCAGCTTCAGAAAGATTTCGACGTATTTTCTATATCATGTAAGTCCGCCAACCACTCCGAGGGAGGCTGCTGTTTATGGAATCAAAGACGGCGGGACTTTCTCAAAGATGTTTGGATCGCTAGCTTTATGTGGCGACGTCTTTGACCTTTGCCTAACGCCAGGCCAAATAGCCAACTTTGTAACGAAGTATCCAGATTGGCTTGCGCATGGTGGTGCCTCAACGTTTTTTCTAACGGAGCAAGACGGTCAGCTCCTCGTTGTAGACGTAGCATTTGTTGAACCGACGTCACATACGCCAGACATGGGTGATCCAATGAGTTACCGGGATACTACAATATGGCCTGGTGGACATGACCGTCGATTAGTCGTGCCCATACCCGACTAGCAGCCGCTACGGCGAAATGCCGTTTGCTCCTTGGATTCTGATGCAGGAATCTAAGGAGTATTTTTATTTTAAAATAATTTTGTTACAATAAATTTATGTATCTAATAATTAACACAATAGACGATAAGCAGATCAAGGTGATCTTGGCAAAAAGCAAAGATAGTTTTAAAATTAAGACAGTAAAAGGCGAGAGACGTCAATCGGAAAAATTGCTTTTGACAATTGAAAAGATTCTAAAAGAGAATGGTGCTTCACTCGGAAAAATCAAAGGCATAGGAGTTGTCTCTGGTCCCGGTGGCTTTACTTCTGTGAGAATTGGCGTGGTCGTGGCAAATTCCTTAGCCTACGCCCTGGGTAAGGAAGTATATTCACTTCAGCTATCAGAATTTAAGGATAATAATGATCTGGTACAAAAGATTCTCAATGGATTTATAAATAAAAAATCAAAAAAAATCGCTTTGCCATATTATGATAGAGAGCCAAATATCGGGTAATTCATAATAATTAAAAGTAAAAATATATGAAACAAGAAATTAAAACAAAGGCAAAAGTCACCATCTCAACAAAAGCAGGCACTTTAATCCTATCTGCTTATGCCGTTGTTATTCTTTATGTGGCTGTTTTTTTGGGATTATTTAGATAATAAGTTTTCTCAATATTTTTATCCGCATACACCTGCTGGCGGCGGGTTTTTTTATTCTAAGGGTGGATAACTTTTATCTAAATTATAATAATTGAGGTATAATATAATAAAGATTAATCTGAAATTATTTATGTCCATACGCGGGGTTGGTGGGTCAACTGCTACAAAAACAAGTTTAAAAACCTTGATTTTAATAAGTGTGATTGTAATTTGTGCTTTGGCTTCTTTGGTTTTTTTCTCTTTTAATGTCGCTAGAGGGATGAATGTACTGTTTCCAAATTTAAGTAATTTGATAAAGTCTTTAAGTAATTCGAATTTTAAATCCGGCTCAGCACAATATATCCAAAATGGCAGTACAACTACCTTAGCTGATTTTTCCATCGGTGGTTCTAGTTACGGTGTCAAAACAAATTCGACTAAATCTTTTATCTCATCATCGACAAACTATCAACTTGGAATGGCATCAGTGGTTTATGGACTTTCACTTAATGCCGGAATTAATCTAAGGGCAGATGATAGTTTAATTAGGGTGGTTTTGGTTGATAAAAATAATAAAGAATATTTGGTTTATGAAGCCTACCCGGTTTTAAATAATAAAGGCCAAATAACCGTTTCTAATATTTGTGAAGAAACTTGCGTTTTAAATGCAATTGTTCCAGCATATTTAAAATTGCAAATAAATGATGCAGAAATTACCATTAATGCAGTGAATTATTTAAATTCGCCTTCGTTGGTAAATTCTCAGGTTAAGTCTATGGGTGTTGAGGCATACGATAATCAACTCAAAACCAAACAAATAGATTATAAGGTTGCCAAGATTAATGAGGAGATAAAGTCTAGCGGTATGCACTGGTTGGCAGCCAGAACTTCTGTCTCCGATTTGAATTATGAGCAAAAAAAGAAATTATTCAGCAATCAAGACGGGACTCCAGTTAAAGAAGTTCCAAATTTGCAAGGATTGGAATATTACAAGGGGGGAGTCTTTGAATTAAAAGATTCAAGCCCAGAAGTAAAGACAGTCGCTTCTCCAACGATGGTTTTGCCTGATAATTGGGACTGGCGGAATGTCAATGGTGAAAATTGGATGACCAGCGTTAAAAATCAGGGCGATCAGGGTACTTGCTGGGCATTTGGAGCTACTGGACCGATGGAATCACGGATTAATCTTTACTATAATTCTAGTACTTTAGATATTGATTTGTCAGAACAGATATTGGTTAATTGTAGAAATACTCCTGGTTACAACAGTGAAGACTCCATAAAGCTGTTATTTAGTGATGCTGGCATTGCGGATGAGCAGTTTATGCCGTACACGGGCGTTGTTAATAATGGTGCTTGTTTGATTAATTCTGATTATAAAAGCCGTTCATGGAAAAGCGCTAATTTTTCTTTGGAAAATCAGATGAACATGAATATAGTGAAAGAGTCTTTAATAAAGAATGGCCCCTTAGGCAGGGGATATTTATTATTGAAACATGCCATGACTTTGACGGGTTATGGCGTAATAAAAGAAGGCACGCAGATTTTCCCTGGATATATCGCCATGCAATCTAATCAGCCAATAATGGCTGGCGATAGATTAATAGGTAAAACATATTGGATTGTAAAAAATAGTTGGTCAACAGCATGGGGTGAAAATGGTTATGGAAAAATAATTATTAATGGAAATCAAAATACGGTTATTGCTCCTCCATTTACACCGCCATCATCCACTGCGTATAAAATTTCTTGCACCGATAGGGACTTGGATAAATATTGCAATTGGGGAATAAGCGTTCAACCGCCAGCAAGCTCAACTTGCCCCTTAACTTGTAGAAAAGCCGCTGGAAAATTTATCAAGGATTTTGATGATTTTAATCCTAAACTGGTATCATTTATTTCAGAAACAAATCTAAATAGTAGAAGTAAGTTTGATATAAATGGAGATATGCTTATAAATTCCGCTGATCAGCAAATGGTAGTTGATGGATCGCTTGGCAAAATAACGATTACTCAAAACCCTTATATTGATTTAGACGGTGATGGCAAGGTTAATGCAGTCGATGTCCAGCTGGAAATAAATGGCATACTTGGAAGATAAAATATTTCAAATTGTTAAAAATAAGATGCTACGTAACTTGCTACGTAGCATTTTTGTTTGCGATATTTAAGGGCTTAACTATTGGCTGTGTATAACTTTTTTTAAAATAAAAATAATTAGGATAAAAGTTTTCCCCGTTTTATCCACTATTAAAGAACGAAATAAAAAAATCCCAGAAAATGGGCATTTTTTAATTGTAAAAAAATGGAAGAATATGTTGACCGGTACATAATGGTGGTGTATAATTACTATAAATGGTGAAAAGTGGTGAATCTCAGGAAGGTGGCAATTTAAAAATAAAGGCAATTATGTTCATAGGCCAATACTCTCATAGCTTGGACAGCAAAGGCAGAGTAGCTGTTCCAGCAAAGTTCCGAGCGGAACTTAAGTCAGCAGTGGTCACAAAGGGTTTGGACAACTGCCTTTTCTTGTATCCGCAAAAAGAATGGGAAAAGATGGCAGAAACGGTTGCTAACATGCCGATAGACAGATCTGATAATAGAAAATTTTCCAGAGCAATTCTTGCCGGAGCAACAGAAGTTGAGTTTGATAAGCAGGGAAGAATTATTTTGCCTGAGTATCTGCGAAGCTTTGCCGGCATTTCTAAAAACGTAGTTATTGCTGGTTTATATAATAGATTGGAGATTTGGGATGAAGAAAAATGGAATACCTACAAGGAAGACAGCGACAAGAATTATAACAGCATTGCTGAAACATTAAATGATTTAAGAAATTCAGTTACTTCCTAAAAGTAAATCTAGCCCTTTAAGCAACTATGGCAACCATTCATGAACCCGTACTCCTGAAGGAAGTAATAAAGTTTCTGGATCCCAGGCCGGGAAAAAATTTTATTGATTGCACGTTTGGCGGAGGAGGCCACTCCTTAGAGTTGGTTGAGAAGGTAAAGCCAAATGGACTGGTTGTAGGAATCGATTGGGACTGTGAAGCGGTTAAGGATAGTAGCAATGATAATTTAGTTCTTGTAAATGATAATTATAAGAATTTAAAAAAAATTTATCAGCAAATAAAAAATGACAGGAGAATTGATAAAATTGACGGGATTCTACTTGACCTTGGCCTATCATCAGATCAGCTCGGCGCAAGGAATAGGGGATTTAGCTTCCAAGATCATGGAGTTTTGGATATGAGGTATAGCGTAGATTCTTCCAGGCCATCTGCCTCGGAAATTCTAAATACTTATAATCAGCAGGATTTATTTAAAATATTTAAAGATTACGGAGAAGAGCCTCTTGCTTGGCAAATATCGAAAGCGATAATTAATAAAAGGGAAATTGGAGAAAAAATTGAGACGGTTGAAATGCTTGTCCAACTAGTCTCAAGTGCTTACCAAAAGCATTTTAAAACAAGATCCAAAAAAAATCCCGCCACCAGAGTTTTTCAGGCTTTGCGAATTGCGGTAAATGATGAATTGGGAAATTTAATGTCAGTACTTCCCCAAGCGGTGGAGATTTTGAGTCCCGGTGGAATATTTGCCATTATTTCTTTCCACTCTTTGGAAGATCGCATAGTAAAAAATTATTTTAAAGAAGAGGCGAATCTTGATTATCCAAGGCTAAAGATGTTAATCAAAAAACCGATTATCGCCTCGGATGCTGAAATCTTAAAAAATCCGCGCAGTAGAAGTGCAAAGTTAAGAGTAGTAGAAAAATTATAATCAGCTATTTGCTATCAAAACTATCAACTAATTTATGTGCAAATTTTTTAGAAGAGAGAAATCTAATCATCATTTCCCCGAGTTAAACAAGAAAAAGGGCGTGGCCAAGGCTCTTGCCGTATTATTTGGCGGTTCAAAAATGAATTATTGGGCAATGGGCTTAATGATTGTCGTCGGATTTATATATTTTGCTCAATCAAATATCACGGCGACAAAAGGATATATGATCAAGGATATGGAGAATCAGATTGTTGATTTGCAGGAAGCGAATGCAAAATTGAATTTAAATTATATTCAGAGGCAATCAATGGCAAATATAGTCGGCAGCGCTTCCAAAATGGATTTAGTGCCGGTCTCTAATGTTGACGTCATTAATGCCAATGGAGCAGTGGCTTTGAGATAGCTTTTATTTCGACACCTACTTAGATGGGTGTTTTTTAAAGAGGACAATATATGCATTGGCGATCCTCAATTTTTAGAAATAGGAATACAAATGACAAGAGAGTTAAGGCCTTAGCTTTCTTTTTTATTATTGTCGCAGTCATTATGATCGGCCGCCTTTTTGATCTGCAAATTATAAAAGGAGGTTTTTATTCCGCCTTAGCTTCCGGACAGCACGATTTGTATAAAAAATTATTTCCGCAACGAGGTTCCATTTATGTTTTGGAAAATAATGGCGGTAAAAAGGTCTTATATCCATTAGTTACAAATCAAAAACTAAGCACGTTATATGCTGTGCCGGTAAATATCAAAAATCCCACTTCCACTGCTGAAAAATTATTTGAAGTATTGGGTTTTCCGGAAAATGTGGATCCAAAAGAAGCCAAATATTCCTCGTCGTCGCTCAGTAATTTAGATCCGGAGCTGGCAAAAGAGATTCAATCAAATAGAGAGCAAAAATGGAATGAGGAACAAAAACAAAACGAAATAGACAGGTTGATATTAATATTATCAAAGCCCAATAGGCTTTATGAATCAATCCGCCAGAAATTAACAGATAAACAGGTTGAAGCAATTAAGGTCCTCAATTTGGAGGGGATAAATTTTAAAGAAGAAACCTGGAGATTTTATCCTGAGCAGGGCATGGGCGGACATGTTTTTGGTTTTTGGGGATTTGAGGGAGATGATCGGCAAGGCAAATACGGCTTAGAGGGTTTTTATGACACTTTGCTTTCCGGTGAAGTCGGTGAAATCCATACTCAGCGCGATGCATTGGGAAATATGATTACGGTTGGTGATAATTCCATAACAGAAAAAAGTGATGGAGCGGATTTAGTTTTGACTATTGATCGCTCTATTCAGTATAAGGCTTGCCGCGAATTATTCTTGATGGTTGAGAAGTCAAAGGCTAAAGGCGGATCTATAATTGTTATGGAGCCAAAAACCGGCGCCATTTTGGCCATGTGTTCATTTCCAGATTATGACCCCGCAAAATATAATGAGATTGAATCCATTCAGACATATAATAACCCCGCTATCTTTAACGCTTTTGAGCCCGGTTCAGTTTTTAAAACCATTACTATGGCAGCAGCATTAGATGCGGGAAAAGTAAGGCCCGATACTACTTATGTGGATACCGGCGTTGTCGATTATGGTAAATATAAGATTAGAAATTATAATGACAAGGTTTATGGCCGACAGACTATGACCAATGTTTTAGAGGCGTCTATTAATACTGGCGTGATTTTTGCGATGAGGGCAACGACGCCAAAAGTTTTTGCGCAATATGTTAGAAATTTTGGTTTTGGCGATTATACGGGAATTGAATTGGATAAGGAAATGCCTGGCAATGTTTCAAATTTAAATCTAAAGGGAGAAGTTAATATAGCCACTATTACATTTGGCCAGGGCATAACTGTTACGCCATTGCAGATGGTTACGGCAGTCGGCGCCTTAATTAATGGTGGTAAGTTAATGAAGCCATATGTTGTATCTCAGATTATCAAAAGCGATAAGAAAATTGAAAATATTGAGCCCAAAGTTGTCAGGCAAGTCATTTCACCAAAAACTTCCTCGCTTATTTCAGCTATGATGGTCAGTGTTGCAGAAGGCGGACATGCTAATAGCGCTAGAATTCCCGGTTATAGAGTTGGTGGTAAGACAGGTACTGCTCAGGTTCCTCAAAAAGGAGGCGGTTATCAGCCCGATAGTGTTATTAATGGATCGTTTGTGGGATTTGCGCCCTATGCTGATCCAAAGTTTGTTATTTTTGTAGATATTTTAGAGCCGCAGTATGGAAAAGTTGGTGAAACGGTGGCTGCGCCGGTATTTTCAGCTGTTGGAAAATTTATTTTGCAATATTATAATGTGCCTTATGATAACCCGAGTGATCCGGCGTTAAAGAAAGGCTAATTTGACTTTCATAATCAGCTTTGTAATAATAATTTCAGCTTTTCACAATTGAATAGCTGATTTTAATTAGTCTTTTGTAAGCGTTGAGCTTTAGACCTGTGTAAGTTGCCCTCTCGAAAAGAGCGGGTTTCCCCATTGGCCTTTAGGAGGATTCGGATGATGGTCATCGATGATTTGGATATAAGGAGTATCGGAGTTTTACAAACCATCGGCCAAGGAGGCAGCATTCTTTATAGAGTTGAAATCAACACAATGATTCAACTCGACTTCGTTGGTGAAGGTGGGGACCTGTCTTCCGCGGTAAAGGCAGCCTTAGGATGCTACAGGTCAGATTTGGCAAGAGCCAGAATAATCAACCGTCAGGTGGTGAAAGGAGGGTACAAAGTAACTGCCAGAGGTGACGCTGGAGTTCGCTACTGCATTAATAGCTCAGAGGCATTGGCCATTATAGTGGCTCTTGCCATGGCTTCTGAGTTGTCGTAGAGGACCGTTTATCGTTGAAGGGGTTTGGCTTCGGGTCAGGCCCCATTTTTATTTGACTTTAATAATTTATTAATTTAAAATAATACTATGAAAACTTTCACACAAAATTTAGTTATCTTGTCAGTCGATAAGATTCTCTCAAATTCGGGTGGAAGTTTTGAAGTTGCCTAATAGCTATTTAACCTCAACTCCACCCTATCGGTGGAGTTGATTTGTTTTTTTGGAGTATTTAGGGACAATAGGAGGATGGGCATCATGGCACCTTTGTCGGGGGCAGAATTGAAGGCAATAAGAGTAGCTAGGGCAGAAGAAATGCTGAGGCTATTGCCGGAAGCTGAGCAAGTGTTGGTTAGTCTCGATCGGGACTGTATTGATGGTTTAGAGTGTGAGACGCCAAGTCTTGGGGCAGTTATAGCCTATCTTGCGAATTGCACCGCAGAAGAGGTAGGAGTCGCTGGAGAGTACTATCAACAAATGTTGGACGTTGCTAAGGCATTATGCGATTGTTGTGGCGAACGAGCTCATAAAGAAGGAAGTAAATTCTGCCACATATGTGCCTGTCGCTGTGGCATAAATGCACGCAAAAGTGGGAGTCGGCATTGCGAAGCCTGCACTCCTAGCGCATAGACTCCCGTTTTATTCAACGAGTGTATGCCGGTCAACTGCGATCAGTTTGGCCGGCCTTTTTTGACTTTTAGTGCTAATTTATATAAGATTAATTTTCACATAAAATCAGGTCGATTATTGGTGTTGCTATCGACCAGGGGTGCTGGTTTTGACGTAAAAGCGTTTAGATGTCAGCCACCCCGTTGGTGAGCTGATTTTATTTTTGGACTTTGGAGTTGTGGGGAGGAGAGGTAATTATGGAAAAACCTTTACGGGTCTACAAGAAGGGGGTAAGCCATCCAGAGGCGCTTCTGGATGTCTTCGATAAGAAACTCGGTCTTAGCGGAGAGCAGGCTAACAAACTTATTGGGCTGATGAAGATCAGCCTTCCCCAAGGTGTTTGGGGTTGTGCTCTTGTCTTGGATGCTGAGTCATTTGGATTGACGTTATTGCTACTGCAGTCCGACAATATCGGTGATCACGTCTTGGTAGGGGTAGGCCTTGCAGTTCTGAGGGTCAAGTTGAGTCTCAATCCACCCTTGGAAGACATTATAGAGAAAATTCGATCGGCCGTTCGGGCTTACTGGAAGGATAAGCTTGAAGCGGCACAAAGAGAGGTTAGTACCGCCCAGAAATACCTGGATCTTCTACCATGAAAGATGTTCTCGTAATTTTCTATTGTTCGACTGGGATCGATTCTCGGCCGGACTTTTTTTCTTGCAAAAAAGCTAAAAAAATTCTAAAATTACTCTATTAATTAAATATATGGCAACAATTGAAGATTTTGCAAAATTAGACATAAGAGTAGGGAAGATTATTGAAGTTAATGACTTTCCAGAAGCTAAAAAGCCCGCTTTTAAGCTAAAAATTGATTTTGGCTCGGAAATTGGCATTAAAAAATCAACAGCTCAATTGGTTAAAAATTACTCAAAAGAAGATTTAGCTGGAAAATTAATTCTTGGTGTAGTAAATTTTCCTCCACGACAAATCGGTCCGGAAGTTTCCGAAGTTTTGACTCTTGGCGTACCGGATGAAAACGGCGAATGTATTTTAATTACACCTGATTCAAATTCTCCAATCGGAGGCAAACTATATTAATTTATGTTAAAAATCTACAATACCTTAAGCAGGAAAAAAGAAGAATTTAAACCGCTTAAAGACAAGCAGGTTTCTTTTTATCAATGCGGTCCGACAGTATATTGGACTCAGCATATTGGTAACTTGCGGGCAATGGTTTTAGCAGATTTAATAAAAAGATCGCAGGAGTATCTTGGATATGATGTTAAATTTGCCAGGAACTATACTGATGTTGGCCATATGACAAGTGATGATGATGAAGGTGAAGACAAAATGGAAGTTGCATCAAAGAGAGAAAAATTAGATCCTAAGGAAATTGCCGACAAATATATAAAGACTTTTGAAGACGATATTAAAGAACTCAACTGTGAAGATCCTAATTTCAAACCTCGAGCCACAGAATACATTTCTCAAATGATTGAAATGGTTCAAGAGCTTTTGAAAAAAGGTTTTGCATATACAGCAGACTTGGCTATTTATTTTGATATTTCTAAATTTGAAAATTATACAAAACTATCCAAACAAGATTTATCAAAAAATATTTCTGATGCCGGTAGGGGAGAGGTAAGTGATTCCAACAAAAAAAATTCTGCAGATTTTGCAGTTTGGTATTTCAAGGCTGGTGCGCATGAAAATGCTTTGCAAACTTGGCCAAGTCCATTTGTTTCCCCTTTGGTTGAAAATGGCGAAGGATTCCCAGGCTGGCATTTAGAATGTAGTGCGATGAATAAAGCGATCTTTGGTCCTACAATTGATATGCATATGGGAGGAATTGAGCATATTCCAGTTCATCATACTAATGAAATTGCCCAAAGCGAGGCCGCCAATGGAAAAGAATTTGTCAGATATTGGATGCATAATGAGCATTTAACCGTTGATGGCGGAAAAATGTCTAAATCACAGGGCACGGCTTATTCTTTGGCAGAAATAAAGGCGAAAGGTTTTAATCCAATGGTTTTGAGATATTTTTTTATGCAAGCGCATTATAGAAGCAAGCAGAATTTTACATTGGAGGCCTTGGAATCAGCACAAACAGCTTTAAATAATTTGAAAGAAAAAATATTGGAATTCAAGGCTGACGGTTATGGAAAAATTATTGAAAGTTCTAAAAAGAATTTTACTGAAGCCATTGAAGATGATTTTAATATCCCACAGGTTTTGGCAATTGTTTGGGATTTAGTTAAATCAAAAGAGAGTGGCAAAGATATTTATGCTACTTTGATGGAATTTGATAAGGTTTTGGGATTGAGTTTGGATCAAATTAGAGAAGAAAAAATTCCTCAGGAAGTCGTTGATTTGGCAAAAGAAAGATTGGCTGCGAGATCGGAGAAAAATTGGGCTGAGTCAGATAGATTGCGAAATGAGATTGGAAAGTTGGGATATGAGATTGAGGACTTGAAAGAGGGGTATAAATTAAAGAGAAAATAATGGAGGCAACCAAGAGTAAAGTAAACGTAGATTTTAATTACTATCGCAAAGAAATTGATTCCGAATTAAAACTTACAGAAAAAATGGTTGATGAGGCTATAATAAAGCATGGTCGTTTGCCAGATGCTGTTTTTGATCTTCGGGCTGTATTATATGGTTTGGCCATGGAGGTGGCTGGAAAAGCTCGAGCGGGAGATCTCGTCGCCATGTATGAATTAATAAAGCCAAAAGAAGGCGAGTCCTCAGTTGAAATTGCTTCTGGTACGGGTTTTCTTACTGTAAAACTCATTGAATGGACTAATAATACCGTTTTTGCCGTTGATCCAAGTGAAAAGCAACTTCAAATATTGAAGGGCATTTGTCCGCAGGCAATAACCATTGTTTCCAATCCTGAAGATCAAGAAATATTTGATTATATACCAGTTGGACAAATCGATATAGTAACAAGTTTTGGCGGTATCCATCATAATTTACATCAGCGGAAAACCTTTGAAAATGTTGCAAAAATGTTACGGCCAGGCGGTCGATTTTGTGCGGCAGATGTTGCAGACGATACTATTTTAGCGGAGCATTTTGATAAGGTTGTTTCAAAAAAATGTCTTACTGGTCACAATAGGGGTGCCTGGTTATCAGAAAAACGATTGCATGAATTGTGTGATGGCCTGCCCTTAGAAATTATAAAAGCAGAAATAAAACCTCTAACCTGGGATTTTGAATCAGAAGCTGAGATGGTTTTATTTTTTAAGGGTTTGCATGCTTATGATTTGCCGGATCAAGAAATTGTGAAAGATCTTAGGAATACTTTAGGTTGTAAATATGAAAATGGAGTCTATAAATTAAATTGGCCTATGTTATTTTTTGAAATTATAAGAAAACGATGAAAAAAATTTTAATCTTTGATTTTGATGGCGTAGTGGTGGATTCTTTTGACCTTTGTATGGATGTATATCTTAGGTCGTGCAAAAGAAACGGCTATTATGTGATTAAATCCAAAAAACATCTTTTGGAAATGATGGAGGTTAATCTATTTGAAAGTTTGATAAAATTGGGTTTGACTAAAGAAGATATTGGAAAAATTGTGAAAGGCACATCTGAGGAAAGGTTGATAAGCAAAGAACCAAAGATGTTTGCCGGCATGAAAAAGATATTAGAAAAATTATCGCAAGACAATATTATGTATATTGTCACATCTACGCCGGGTAAATCGGTAAAAAACACTTTGAAATTTTATGGTTTGGATGCATATTTTAAAGATGTATATGGACCGGAAAAAAGTCCGAGCAAAATTAAAAAATTAAATTTTATCAAAACCAAGCATAAAGATAATATATATTTTTTCATCAGTGATACGGTTGGAGATATTGCCGAAGGCAATGAGGCTGGAGTTGAAACGGTTGCAGTCAGTTGGGGCTGGCACAACAAGGCTAAGTTATTAAAAGTAAGTCCAAAATATTTTGTTGAGAAGCCAGGTGATCTATTGAAATTGTTTAAATAAAAAAACACCCACTCGACTCTACTTTGACGTTTAGAGCCGTGTGGGTATGGGGGGGGTGGCAGGTGTGTTTCGATCTTCAGCCGTATTTTTCCATCAGCTTCGCAAGCAGGGCGTCAATGTCCTCCCCGTTGGTGATCGGGTTGCCGGATGATTTCGCAAGCTGGATAGCAGTTATGGCTTTCTGGCCAAAATACTGAGCCATGGCTCTTTCCAGGTGTGCCACGCTTTCCAAATCTTCGGTTGTAAATGTAATCGTGACTTCCATGAGCAGATCATCCTCCCAGTTCAGTTGTAGTGAAAGTATTGCCAGAGCAGTACTAATGATAGCACCGCTCCTATTGTGTCAGGAATCAAAATGTACCAATTCCTGATTATCGCCGCGTGAATTGCTCTGGAAACCTGGACTGACAACGGCATGACCGTCATCATGAAGCTCTGTCCGCAGGAATGGTCTATGTGGTTTTTCCACACTTGGCTAGTTAAGCCAAGAAAAACCATTCCAAGAGCGAGCCACATTGTGATGTTGCCCGAAACGTCCTTGCTTTTCATGGCAACTCCCTTGAGGTAGAATGTACGCCTGATTTATTTTATGCTATTTGCATAATTATAATTATATAACATATTAACCAAAATGTCAATAGATAAAGCCAATTTTTGGCACAAATTAAATAAAAATAAGCCCATATTAGCGCTTGCTCCTATGGCTGGAGTAACAGATTCGGCTTTTCGTCAGATTTGCAAAAAATATGGCGCTGATGTTGTTTATACGGAAATGGTTTCGGCTGACGGCCTTTTTTATGATTCCAAAAAGACTTTAGAATTCTTAAACTTCACAAAATCCGAACGCCCAGTTGTTATTCAGTTATTTGGAAAAAATCATGAAAAATTTACCAAAGCAGCAAAGCTAGCGGAAAAAGCCGGCTTTGATGGCATTGATATAAATTTTGGTTGTCCGGCCAAAAAAGTTGCCGGCCATGGCGGGGGAGTTACATTGATGCGCGATTTGGGAAAATGCAAACAAATAATTGAAGCAACTTTGGCAGGAACTGAATTGCCGGTGTCAGTGAAGTTGAGATCTAGTATAAATAAAATTGTAAATTCAAAAGAAAAAGTAACTGCCCTTGATTTTGCAAATTATATGAAAGATTTGCCAATTTCGGCAGTTATGGTTCATGGACGTTCATATGAACAGCCTTTTGACGGCGAACCGGATTATGAAATGATAAAGGCGGTTAAAGATTTTTATAAAAAAACCAAAACCGTTGTTTTAGGCAATGGGGGAATTCACACTCCTGAAGATGGTAAAAAAATGATTGCTAATACAGGAGTTGACGGATTGGGAATTGCCAGAGGAATTTATGGCAAGCCTTGGATTTTTAAACAAATAAAAGACTATTTAAAAACCGGAAAATTTAAAGAATTTACTCAAAAGCAAATAATTAAAGTTTGTGTTGAGCACGCCAAGGCAGCTCAAAAAGATAAAGATGATCACGGACTTATCGAACTTCGCAAGCATTTGCTTTGGTATGTAAAAGGCTGGACGAATGCAAAGGAATTAAGAACTGAGCTGGTAAGGGTTTCGAAAATATCAGACATAAGTAAAATTTTCAAATAAAAAATCCGCCATCTCGGCGGTTTTTAAAAATTCTTGATTAACTTAAAGCCACTTTTTCCTTTTGAAAAATAAAAGCATGCCTAGAGCTATGACAACTAGCAATCCGATAACCATCCAAAAACCATAAGGTGATTCTCTAAATGGCATTCCGCCGGTATCCATGGCAAATAAAGCCGCAAATAGCGTAAGCGGAAAAACAATAACCGAAAACATAGTTAATGTTTTCATGACATCATTCAATTTAAAAGATACTAAAGAAGTGTTTGTATTTTCTAAGGCGTCTAAAATTTCTTTTTGATTATTTAAAATATCCCAAATTTCCCTGGTATGCTCGATGGCATTTTTAAAGTAATCTTTAAAATCGCTAAGGTTTAAAAAATCAATTTTTTCTCTGGTGAGTTTATTAATGACTGATTCGTGCGCCTGCATTATTCTTCTAAAATTCAAAATATTCCTTTTGACAGTCAAAATTTCATTGACCATGCGTCTTTCCCGTCCGGAAAAGATGTTATTTTCAATGTTTTTAATATCTAAGCTGATATGATCAAGCATTGGATAACAATGCTGTTGGAGCCTAGAAATTAATTCGTAAATTAGAAATCCGCTTTGGCCGGTAAAATATTGGCTTCTGTAAAATTTGTCATTTTCGCAGAAATTATATAATTCTACCATTGGTAATAAGCTATTTCTATGCAAAGTAATGACGTAATCCCAGCCGATGAAGAAATTCACTTCTTCGGCCTCAACCAACTTACTTTTTTTATTATAGAAAGGAAATTGCAAAATTAAAAAACAATAGCCGTTTCTGACATCAAACTTCGGCCTTTGAGCAAATTTTTGAGCGTAAGAATCATTTAAATCCAAATCATTGAATTTAAATTTTCTTTTCAAATATTGGATTTCTTTTTTGCCGGCATTGACGATGTTAATCCACATCATTTGTTTGTCGCCGGATTGGATTGTAGAAATGTTATCTTGCATGGGGAAATGCTGAAACAAACTTTATAAATATATTATAGCATATTAAATTAAATTATTGTATAATATAGTTAATTATGACTCCAAACAAAATTCAAAATTTTAATCCTGAGCAAAGAATCGGCGGGGCACCGATGCCGGAAAAAAGATTGCCTGAACACTCTTTGGATACTGAGGGCAGTGTTGGCGGTGGAGAGTTTTTTGAAAGAGATGGTGAAATGGCAATTCCTGAAATTCAGGATAGGCTTTATAATGTTCCGGCTAACGTGGCTCAAGTTCCGAATGAGTATAAGATTTTGGAATCCATTATGGAAGAGGGGTTGGCTGATATGTATGCAAAAATGTTGCCAATGGATCAACAGAAATTCAAACAAAAAGGCGAAGAAACCGCCAATTTGATAATTACTATTCTTTCTGCGCCCAAGGTAAAAATCAAGAAAATTTTTGAATTATTAAAATCATGGCTAAAAATGATTCCGGGCGTTAATAGGTTTTTCTTAGAGCAAATGGCCAAAATCAAAACAGACAAGATAGTCGGTTCGATTAAGGACAAAAAAATTATTTAATATGGATTTGGATTTGTTGCAAAATCAACTTTCGCCATCAAACTCTCTGGCATCGGCGCCATCTTTTGATTTGATGTATCAGCTCATATGGATTATGGGCTTTGTCGTAATCGCTATAGTTTTAATCTTTGTTATCCTTTTAATTTTAAAAAAGGTTTTTTCTTCACACAAGATTTATCCGGCCATTTTTGAAAAAAAGATTTTTATGCTTACTGTTCCGTCGATGATGGATGCCGATGAAGAGAAAGAAAAACAAAATAAGCAGATTAAGGACGTGATTGGCTCGGTGGAAAATTTTTACTCAGCCGTTGGCGGAATACCGGCACAAAAGGGATTTAAAACTTGGTTATTTGGAAGATTTGACAGCTGGTCTTTTGAAGTTGTGGTCGGTGGAGACGGTCTGATTACTTTTTATATGGCAATTCCCGTCTATCTTGAACAATATATAAAACAGCAATTATTGTCGCAATATCCTCATTGCCAAATAGAAGAGGTAGAGGATTATAATATTTTTGGACAGCAGGGATTTGCTTCGGCCGGTTATTTGAGATTATCAAAAGCCAATATGTTTCCGCTTTTGACATTTAAGCAGATGGAAAATGATCCTTTGCTTGGAATTTTAAGTACGCTTTCCAAGTTGGGTCCTGGACAGTCGGCGGCAATCCAATTTGTGATGAGGTCGGCTCCATCAGGCTGGCGTAAGAAGGGTGTTAAAATTGCTTCATCTATGCAACAAGGAAAAAATTTAAAGCAGGCAATGGCTGTGGATAACCCACTTGTTAATGCTTTAGGGAAGCCTTCTGACTGGATTGGAACAAGCAAGTCGGCCCAGTCGCCAAAAGATCCTTATAGGTTATCGCCACTTGAAGAGCAGATGATTAAGTCAATTGAAGAGAAGGCGTCAAAAACCGGCTTTGATGTAAATGTGAGAATTATTGCTTTTGCTCCAATTGAAAGCCAGGCCAAAGAAATTTTAAAATTTGTGGCTAATGCGTTTTCACAATATTCAAATTATCAGTACGGGAATAATTTCAAGGCAATTATAAAAGGATCAGGACAAAAACTGATTACTGACTTTATT
>Ga0172379_10001242_pt1 | contig 52863 bp, 54 predicted proteins | sample GrowelOW334metaG_FD_119756 | JGI IMG/M metagenome (GOLD analysis project Ga0172379, IMG submission 119756) | Groundwater microbial communities from an aquifer near a municipal landfill in Southern Ontario, Canada - Groundwater well OW334 metaG | ecosystem: Environmental > Aquatic > Deep... | reverse complement strand
CCGCCGCTGAGGAAGAACGCGCCCAGTGCGAGATCGCCGACGAGGATGCCAGAAAGTGCGGTGCATGCCACACGTCCCCAGTCACCATGTGGGACGCCAGCGAGGATGGTGCTCTCACCCCACAATAGTTGCAGGACGAACAAGAGGAACAAAGGGGCGAGCCATGTCATGCCATTGATGTAGTTAGGCCATGCGGTGCAACTCATCAGCAACAGCAACACCCATGCGAGAAGCACAAAAGTGGCCGTGTCGGTGCGCGGTGCTGGCAAGGTGTGCAGATGCGCGAAGCGTTTGAGCAGGCTGGGGAACGAACCAAGCCAAGCGCGCATCAGCAATACGGCGGGCGTGAGGGCGGCGAATACGAATGTGAGAAGCACAGTGTTGACGAAGTCGAATCCTGCGAGAGACAGCCAAGTCGCAACATAGTGATTGAGATAAAGCAGCAACCAGCCAAACACGCCGCCGGCCAGTGCCATCGTGGAAAAATAATTCCGTTGCACGGTGAGTGGCGCATTGCCACTGCGTACGGCAAGCATGCGGTTGGCTAACCACAGCAGAGCCAGCAAGGTCAGTATCACAGCGATGAGCGGGAAGCTGCTGGCATGAAAGGCGGTAGCGGTGTCGAGGTCGGCCCACTCGCCACCACTCAGGAGTAGTCCTACAAAAGGCAATAGCAGCAGGGCGCTGACGAATAGGGCGAGTCGAGTCTTCATTCGGTACTTTCTTGGGATGTGTCGATGAGTTGCCAGTGGTCGTCTTGCAAACCTTGCAAGGGTTGGAATCTTGCTTTGTAGGCCATCTTGTGTGAATCGCGTATCCAGTATCCCAGATAGAGAAAAGGTAGGCCAAGTTTTCGACATAGCTCGATCTGCCACAGCACATTGAACGTGCCGAAGCTGGCATTGGGGATGCCTATGTCGTAAAAGGTGTAGACGGCGGATAGGCCGTCTGCCAAAACGTCCACGATGCTCACCATGCGCAAGGCATTACCCTCGCGGAACTCCACCAGCAACGAGTCCACATGACTTTGCAGTAGAAAGTTGCGGTACTGCTCGGGCCCGTCGTCTTTCATACCGCCTTCGGCATGCCGCGTCTGTTGATAGCGTTGGTATAGCTCGAAATATTCAGGCTTGTCTTGCAAGGGCAGAATATCGATCTGCAGGTCGTGGTGACGCTTCCAACTCCTGCGTTGTGAGCGTGAGGGTTGAAAATCCGCCACGATTACGCGAGCGGGTACACATTGCCGACAAGCATCACAACGCGGGCGATAGGTGAAGGTGCCGCTACGGCGGAAACCGTGACGCACCAACTCCGAATAGATGGGCGTCGTGATGAGAAAGGCGGGCGTGGCGACTTGTGAGCGCGCTTCCAAGCCCTCTAAATAACTGCAGGGGTAGGGCGCAGTCAGATAGAGCTGGATGGAGGAGAGCGGGATGTCGTTCAATAAGCTCATCAGAACAAGTCGGTATCGAATTGAAAGTGTTGCATGGGTTCGCAGTTTATCAAGTCTTGCAGGCGGGCGATGAATTCCGCACGCGGAATCTCGCGCGCACCCAACGAAGCAAGATGGGGCGTGTACATCTGACAATCGATCATGCCGAAACCCCTGCGTTCTAACTGCTTTGCCATGTGGGCGAAGGCGATCTTCGAGCCGTCCGTGCGGCGACTGAACATGGATTCGCCGTAGAACATCTTGCCGAGGGCGACACCGTAGAGTCCACCAACTAACTCGCCTTCCATCCACACTTCGACCGAATGCGCATGACCAATGCGGTGAAGTTCACAATAGGCGGCGATCATCTCATCTACGATCCAGGTTCCATTCTCGCCTTGACGCGGGGCGGCGCAGGCTCTGACCACTTGCTCGAAGGCGTGATCGACCTTTACATCGAACCCGCCCTTTCTTAGGGTTTTCTTTAAGGAAGTGGAGAGTTTGAGTTCGGCGGGAAACAGCACCATGCGTGGGTCTGGGCTCCACCACAGGATAGGGTCGCCCGGGCTGAACCAGGGGAAGATGCCGTTCCGATAGGCTTTCAACAATCGTGTGGGAGACAGGTCGCCTCCTGCCGCGAGCAAGCCGTTGGGTTGGGTGAGTGCGCGCGCCACAGGCGGGAATCCCTCGTCGCCTTGTAGTAAGGGAATCATGGCGCGGCTGTGGAAAGGGATAAGGACATCGTCACGGCCTCGTCAGCGGATGTCTTGGTTTCGACAGAGTAGGCGCGGCGCGGCGCAAGAAGGCCAGCAAGTACGGCTTTTGGTGTGTGTGGTATAAACATTGCTAATGTATTAACCAATGGACTGGGCGTGTATCGATTCGGTCGATGGATGGGGTTGCCCATCCGATGGGCGTAATATTACGCCCGACGAGGCGCGAAAGCGCGTGGGAGGCGGCAGTGGCACTAGGACTGTTTGGAAAAAAATCAGATCACCCGTTGGCGGACATCAAGACTGCGCAGCAGTTGCTGGACGATATTCCCAAGACCGACTCGCTCAAGGCGCTGCAAGAGATTGGTGAGTGGATAGAGTCGCTACGCGAACAGGCTAACGATCTCAAACTGGATCACCAGTGGGCGGTGTTGCGCATGTTCGATCAAGCCGCACAACCGCATGTGCGCAAGTTGTTGCACGATTATTTCCCCCTGCAAGCCCTCTCCAAGTTCCAAGAGAACCGCCTGTGGACTTTGTTGGATACTTTTTACATCCAATCTGAAGCGTGCCATCACGATGTCTTTACCCGTTATCGTGAAGGCGCCAAAGGTGCTTCCGCCATCAAAGGGGAGCTGGCCTTGTTGTGCGCCAGAGGAATCGTGGCGAATACTGGGCGTCTCAAGATGTCTGTCGCTCGTTACGGACTCGTCGATCCCTCGCTTTGGCGGCATGTCGCTGCTTTCTATAGCTTTGCCGAGGCGCAGGGCGTGCAGTCAGAAGTGGTGACGATGTATCCGGGATCGATCACCTCCGTGGCGCAAGAGTTCGCGGTGCTGGTCACGTGGTTCGGCTCCACGGCAGGCACGATGATTCCCTTGCACGCGCATATCACGGAGCGTTTGTTCACTTACTTGGGCAAAGGTTTGCAGATATCCAAATCGTATAACGGTATCGGACTATTTGCTTTCGATACCGCCCAGCCCACTCCACCGATGCGCGCGACCGCTGAAGCGACCATCCATCCCGCGATACGCTTCATCGAGGCGGAAGGCGTGCGTCAACAGTTGGATAGCCTCATCAAGACATTGGACAAGGGCATCATCCCGGATGCGCTGAATCTGTATGGTGCGCGCATCGAGGCGGAACAGGTGCGTGAGATCGCGAACTCATTGATGCAGAGCCTCACACTACCGCCTCCTACACGACGCAATCCGCGCCGCCAGATCAAAGTGAACCTGAAGGTCGCCAATGGTTTCTTCAAGATGCTAGAGCAGACCGATGTCGGTTTGAATTTCGGGGCGGATGAGAGCGACACCTGGGAGATCGAGGATATCAGTGCTACTGGATTCCGTAGTGTCGTCCCACTCGCACGTGCCGAGAACGTCAGGATCGGCACCTTGGTGGGCAGTCGGCCGGAGAGTGTCTCCCACTGGGGGGCGGGTGTGGTGCGCCGATTGAGTCGGGACGCGCAGAACAACTTGCATATCGGTGTCGAGGTATTGAGTTCACGTTTTGTCGGGGTGCCATTGACGGACAAAGCGAAGTCAGGTGCAGATGCCGGCATGCTGGGGCTTTATTTGAATCGGTCGGCGGATACCAGCGGTGAGGCTTGGCTGTTGATGAAGGTCGAGACTTATGCCAATAACCGTAGCTTGGTGATGCAGCTCAATGACAAGGAGTATCTCTTATTGCCCTTGGCGCTGGTCGAGCGTGGGGATGATTACGACCTCGCGCGCTATCGTATGATGGAGCAGGACAAGGGTGAGGATGAGTGAGCGCGGCCTCACATCCTCGCTGTGAGCCACTGCGCTATCGCATCGATCTCTTCCATGCAGACGGTGTGCGGCATCGCATATTCGTGCCATTCCACGCTGTAGCCAAGCGCTGATAGTTTTTCCCATGAAGCTTTACCCAAGACATAAGGCACGATAGGGTCGCTGCGTCCATGCGCCATGAAGATGGGCGTCTCCAGGGCTGTGGGATGCGACTCTGCTTCTACGGTCTCAGCCAAGGGTAGATAAGTCGACAAGGCGAGTATGCCGCCCAATCTTTGGGTGGCTCGCAAGCCGCAATGGAGTGCGATCGCTCCGCCTTGAGAGAAGCCAGCCAAAAAGATACGTGAAGGTGCGATCCCTGCTGCCATCTCTTGCGCGATGAGCGCATCCACCGCACGCTGTGACTCGCCAATACCTTCTGCATCCTGCGCTTCAGCGATGTCATCACTGCGGATGTCATACCACGCAGGCATGATGAAGCCGCCATTGATGGTCACAGGACGCTTGGGTGCATGCGGGAAGATGTAGCGTACTGGGTGTGGTAACGCTATCTCGTCCACGATGGGGACGAAGTCGGAACCGTTAGCGCCCAAGCCGTGAAGCCAGATGATGCTGTAAGACGGGGAATTCCCTGTTTGCAGGGTGATATGCGGCAAAACTGAAATCATGGTTGCGGGATGATCTCTCTCAACACTTGGAATATCTCGCGGTAATTCTTTGGCGGCTTCGCGAGTTCTTTTTCTTTTTTCGCGTTGCGAATCAAAGTGCGCAGATGCTGTGCATCCGCTTCGGGGTACGCAGCTAGCAACTCGGTCAGCGCGTCATCGTCCTCGATCAAGCGGTCGCGCCATTGCTCCACTTGATGTAGCCAAGCGGTATGTTGGCGCGAAGTGCCACTCCAAGCTTCCATCTTGGCCAAGATGGGGGCGGTGTCGATATCGCGCATCAAGCGACCGATGTAGAGCATCTGGCGTTTGATGGCGCCGAACTTGGTGATGCGTTTGTACTCGGCGCATGCCTCCATCATGTTCTCGGGGAGGTCTAATTGGCGCAGTTTTTCTTTGGGCAAGTTGGCGATCACTTCGCCTAACTCTTGCAATTCGATCATCTGTTTCTTGATCTTGGTCTTGCTGGGGGGCAACTCTTCCAAGTCGTCATCGTGCTGTTGGTGCGGTCTCATCATCTATTCTGGAATAACAAAGGATGTTGTTATGATAGCGCCCTTGCAGGATTTCCTTGATCAAAATTTATGCACCCCTCCGCAAAACCATCGCCAGCTAAGTCATCCAATCTGAGTCAACTGGCCGCAGACATCGTGGCTTACGCCAAGAAGCAGGGCGCTACGGCGAGTGCTTGCGATGTCTCCGAAGGCTTGGGTAAGACCATCAGCGTGCGCCAAGGCGTGGTCGAGACCATCGAATACAACCGCGACAAGGGACTGAGTGTCACCGTGTTCTTGGGACAGAGGCGTGGCAATGCCAGCACCTCGGATTTTTCTCCTCAGGCCGTGCGTGACACGGTGGATGCGGCACTCAACATCGCGCGCTTCACCGCCGAAGACGATTGTGCGGGGCTGCCGGAGAAGGGGGTGTTGGCAACGAACTTCCCTGATCTCGATCTGTATCACCCGTGGCTGCTGAGTGTCGAGCAGGCCATCGAGTTGGCGTGCGAGTGCGAGGAGGCGGCATTCAAGACAGACAAGCGCATCGTCAATTCAGAAGGGGCGAGCGTCAATGTGAATGAATCCAATTTCATCCATGCCAACAGCTTGGGATTCATCGGCGGCTATCCTGCTTCGCGCCACAGCGTCAGTTGCTCCGTCATTGGCGGCAAAGGCGATGGGATGCAGCGTGACTACTGGTACAGCGTGGCGCGCGATGCCAAGGAGATATTGCGCGTGGACGAGATCGGGCGCATCGCAGCCGAGCGTACCGTACGCCGTCTCAAGGCTCGCAAACTTGCCACCACGCAATGTCCAGTTTTGTTCGAAGCGCCCATCGCGGCCAGTCTGTTCGGTCACTTCGTAGGTGCGGCCAGTGGTGGCAGTCTGTATCGCAAATCTTCGTTCTTGATAGATCAGTTGGACAAGCCAGTCTTCTCTGACGTCGTGCGTATAGACGATGTGCCTGACATCCCGCGCGGTTTGGCGAGCAGCGTCTTCGACGATGAAGGGGTGCGTTCACAACGCCGTACCGTCGTCGAAAACGGCGTACTGCGAGGATATTTCTTGGGTAGCTACAGTGGGCGCAAGTTGGGAATGGCGACCACGGGTAATGCGGGTGGGACGCACAATCTGATCATGCGTCACGGCGATTTAGATTTCACAGGGCTATTGCGCAAGATGCAGCGCGGATTGGTGGTCACTGAATTGTTGGGTCACGGAGTCAACCCCGTCACGGGGGATTACTCACGTGGCGCAGCGGGTTTTTGGGTGGAGCACGGTGAGATACAATTTCCCGTCGAAGAGATCACCATCGCGGGGAATCTGAAAGAGATGTACAAGAACATCGTCGCGATAGGAAGTGATGTGTTGGTGCAAGGCTCACGCCAATGCGGCTCGGTACTGATCGAGCGGATGTCTGTCGCAGGGAGCTGAGTAACGTAGGAGGGGGGAATGAAGGTCGTAGCACTGCTGTTTTGTTTGCTGTTCAGTCAGATATCGTATGCCGAGGACGTTGCCGATCACTCTTCGGATTTCGTCTACCAAGTACAGTCCGGCGACACCTTGAGCAAGCTGGCCACCAGCCTGCTCGACAGCCCCAAACGCTGGCAGGAAGTCGCGGCATACAACCAACTGCCCGATGCGAATCGCATCGAGCCCGGCCAAAAGTTGCGTATCCAACAACCTTGGTTGAAATCGAAGGCGGGCAAATTGAAAGTCGAAGCAGTGAGTGGGCTGGCGACTGCGGATGGCAACGAGATCATGGTGGGCGACGAGATCGCCGTCGGTGCGGAACTGGCGACCTCGGCTGGCGGAGCTTTGCGTCTGCGTTTGCCGGATGGCTCTTTGGTTAACATGATGGAAGGCGCGCAGCTACAGGTCGAAAAGCTAGAGCAGCGGCAAGGTAGCATGTTCGTCGCGCTATTTCGCTTGGTGACAGGTCAAGTCGAAGCCTTCAAGAAGAAATATCCGGACGGACAAGCGGATTTGGCGATACGTACCAAGACAGCGACGTTGGGTGTGAAGGGTACGCATTTCCGTATGCGCCAAGAAGGTGATCGCGCCTACGCCGAGATCGAGCAAGGACTGGTCAGTTACGATGCGCAGAAGACACCTATGATGTTGGCCTTGGCCGGTGGACAAGGTTCGGTCGCTGACGGCGAACATGCTGCCGAGGTCGTCGACCTGTTGCCTCCCCCTAGTTTCCCGCTGTTGCCGACCGAGTTCGATACGCCCTACATCCAGTGGATGATGCCGGAGCTGGAAGGAGCGACCGGCTTCCTCGGTGAGCTGGCGCGCGACGAAGAATTCTCTAACCATCTGGTGTCGGTGCGAGCCAAGAAACGCAAGATCATCCTGACAGACCTGCCCAATGGGCGTTATTGGTTGCGTTTGCGTGCGGTTGACAGGCACGGTCTGCAAGGCCGAGAGGCAAAGGTCTCGTTCGCGGTCAATGTGCCTCCACGCAAGTTCGCGATGACTAAGGTGTACGTCACGGGGAATGGCGTGCAGTTGCGTTGGGTGGGGCGCAAAGAGGGGGGCGGTTACCAAGTCCAGATCGCCGACAATCTGCAATTCAACAAGCCTATGTTGGATGTGAAGACATCCGATAACTCGGTCGAGATCGCCCGCCCCAAGCCGGGGCAATATTTCATGCGGGTGCGCCAGATATTCAACGGCGGCGTCACCGACTCATGGGATGTGCCGATGGTGTTCGAGGCGCCCAGATAGCGCCTCGTTCAACTAGACTGCGCCGCCCTTAACAGGCGGCGTTTTCTTGTCTGCGGCGAGGTGGTCTGCCGTGATAAAATGCGCACCTTTCTTTGTTCACCTTTAAATCTGGAAGGCCATCATGTTCTCGCGCAAAAACACCCTCGCTGTCGTCGACCCTGAATTGTGGAATGCGATTCAACAAGAAACCAAGCGTCAAGAAGATCACATCGAGCTGATCGCTTCGGAAAATTACACCAGCCCAGCGGTGATGGAAGCGCAAGGCAGCCAGCTCACCAACAAGTATGCCGAAGGTTATCCCGCTAAGCGTTACTACGGTGGTTGCGAGTATGTGGACATCGCCGAACAGCTGGCGATTGATCGCGCCAAGGCGCTGTTCGGTGCGGAATACGCCAACGTGCAACCGCACTCCGGTTCGCAGGCGAACCAAGGCGTGTACGTGTCGGTATTGAAACCCGGCGACACCATCCTCGGCATGAGCTTGGCGCATGGCGGTCACTTGACCCACGGCGCGACTGTGAACATCAGCGGCAAGTTGTACAACGCCATCCAATACGGTCTCAACGACAAAGAAGAGATCGACTACGACCAAGTGCAAGCCTTGGCGACACAGCACAAGCCCAAGATGATCGTGGCAGGTGCTTCGGCTTACGCGCTGGTCATCGACTGGAAACGCTTCCGTGCCATCGCGGATAGCGTTGGTGCTTATCTGTTCGTGGACATGGCGCACTACGCGGGTCTGATCGCGGCAGGTTATTACCCCAATCCGGTCGGCATCGCCGACTTCGTGACCACCACTACCCACAAGACATTGCGCGGTCCGCGCGGCGGTCTGATCCTGGCCAAGGCCGAACACGAGAAGGCGCTGAACTCGGCCATCTTCCCGCAACTCCAAGGCGGCCCCTTGATGCACGTCATCGCAGCCAAGGCGGTGGCATTCAAAGAAGCAGCGAGCAGCGAATTCAAGGCCTACCAAAAACAAGTCATCGACAATGCGCGCGTGATGGCAAAGGTATTGACCGAGCGCGGCGTGCGCATCGTCTCAGGCCGTACTGACAGTCATGTGTTCCTTGTTGACTTGCGTGCGAAGAAGTTGACCGGTAAAGATGCTGAAGCAGCATTGGGCAAAGCACACATCACTGTGAACAAGAACGCGATTCCGAACGACCCAGAAAAACCTTTCGTTACTTCCGGCATCCGTATTGGTTCGCCCGCGATGACGACACGAGGCTTCAAAGAGTTGGAGGCCGAGAAATTGGCTCACCTCATTGCCGACGTGTTGGATGCGCCGACTGATGAAGCAGTGATCGCACGTGTGGTCGGTGATGTGAAGAAGCTGACGACGCAGTTCCCCGTTTACGGAGCCTGAAGTGAGAAGGGGAATGAGTGAGGAGGGAAGGGGCAAAATAAATCCCATCCCTTTGTTCTTCTCCCTTTTCCCTTCCCAATTATGAAATGTCCGTTCTGTAAACACCCCGACACCCAAGTCGTGGACACACGATTGAACGACGAGGGCGACAGCATCCGTCGTCGTCGTCGTTGCCTGTCGTGCGACAAACGCTTCACTACTTTCGAGATGGTGGAGTTGCGCATGCCGCAGGTGGTGAAGCAGAACGGTATGCGTAGTGAGTTCGACGAAGAGAAGTTGCGCACCAGTTTCAATCGCGCTCTGCACAAGCGTCCAGTGCCGACCGAACTGGTGGATGTCGCTATCGATCACATCACACAAAAGGTGTTCGCTTTCGGTGAGCGCGAGATCGGTTCGCGCCAGATCGGCGAGATGGTGATGAAGGAATTGCTGAAGTTGGACAAAGTGGCCTACATCCGCTTCGCATCGGTGTACAAGAGTTTTCAAGACGTGGACGATTTCACCGATGCAGTGGATGCGGTTCGCAAGTCACCTGCGCGTCGGCGTCAGACGGATAAGCCATGACACTTGCGGCTGACGCAGCTTGGATGGCGCGTGCGTTGCAACTGGCGGAACTAGGTTTGCGTACGACATCGCCTAACCCGCGTGTCGGTGGTGTGTTGGTCAAAGACGGCAAGAACATCGGTGAAGGTTGGCATGAGCGGGCGGGTGAGCCGCATGCGGAAGTGCATGCTTTGCGAGCGGCGGGTAAAGCAGCTCGCGGTGCGACAGCCTATGTCACGCTAGAGCCGTGCAGTCACCACGGGCGTACACCGCCTTGTGCGGATGCGCTCATCGAGGCGGGTGTGTCGCGAGTGGTGGTCGCCATGCAAGATCCGAATCCCTTGGTCGCTGGGCGTGGCATCGCCAAACTGCAGGCAGCGGGCATCGCGGTCGAATGTGGTTTGATGGAAGCTGCGGCGCGCGAACTTAATATTGGATTCGTCTCGCGTATGACGCGTGGCACACCGTGGGTACGTAGCAAGATCGCGGCGAGTCTGGATGGGCGCACGGCATTAGCCAACGGTGTGAGCAAGTGGATCACCAGCGATGCGGCGCGGCAGGATGTGCAACAGTGGCGTGCACGTTCTTGCGCGATACTCACAGGTATCGGCACGGTGTTGGCGGACGATCCGCAACTCAACGTGCGCGATGCTGATGCAAAGAGACAACCATTGCGCGTGGTGTTGGATACCGAGTTGCGCATCTCAGTGAATGCGAAGATATTGCAGGGTGGGAACGTACTCATCTACACCGCTTCGACAGATACGACCAAGCTAAGTGTGTTGCGTGAACGTGGTGCGGAAGTGGTCGTGATGCAAGCAGCAGAAGGTGGATTGCCGCTGGCAGCAATGCTAATTGACCTAGCCAAGCGTGGCATCAACGAAGTATTGGTGGAAGCAGGCAAGACTTTGAATGGTGCGCTTCTAAAGGCAGGATTGGTCGATGAGTTAGTGCTATATCTCGCGCCCCAATTATTGGGCGATGTTGCGCGTGGTTTGGTAGGTCTGGGTGAATTGACGCAATTGGAACAACGAGTGGAGTTGGCTTGGCAAGATGTGCGCCATGTCGGTAGCGACATTCGAATCATAGCGAGGGCCAAACATGTTTAGTGGAATCATTGCAGACGCAGGTTTGATCAAATCTGTGCAAGACCGCGAAGGCGGCCTGCGCATCATGATCGCGACCGAAGTGCTTGGACTGGACGATGTGGAGATCGGCGACAGCATTGCGGTGAACGGTGTGTGCCTGACGGTCATCGAGGTGGTGGGTAATGACTTCATCGTCGATGTCTCACGCGAGACGTTGAATTGCACCACGGGTTTGCAAGAGAAGGGCAAGCACGTTAATTTGGAAAAAGCCATGCGGTTGTCAGATAGGTTGGGCGGACATCTGGTGAGCGGGCATGTGGATGGTGTGGGCGAAGTGGTCGCCTTCAACGATATCGGCGAGAGCTGGCGTTTGATCGTGCGTGCACCGCAAGCACTTTCCAAATACATCGCACCCAAAGGTTCCATCACCATCAATGGGGTGAGCCTCACCGTGAATCGTGTTGCAGGGCATGAGTTCGAGGTGAACCTGATCCCGCACACACTTGAAGTGACGACATTGAATGAATTGAAAACGGGCGTGCGAGTGAATCTGGAGATAGACCTCATCGCACGTTATGTGGAACGCATGATGCAAGCAGAGAAAGAGCAAACGAAATGACAGATGTAGCACCGATCACAGAGATCATCGAAGAGATACGCGCCGGCCGCATGGTCGTGCTGGTGGATGAGGAAGACCGCGAGAACGAAGGTGACCTCGTATTCGCAGCCGAATTCGCCACGCCAGAGATGATCAACTTCATGGCCAAGCATGCGCGTGGATTGATCTGCCTCACCTTGACGCAAGCGCATTGCAAGCAGCTCGAACTGCCATTGATGGTGCGCGAGAACGGCTTGCCGTTGGCGACGAACTTCACCTTGAGTATCGAAGCGGCAACGGGTGTCACCACCGGCATCTCGGCGGCAGACCGTGCGCGTACTGTGCTGGCGGCAGCCCATAAGAACGCAAAGCCTTCCGACATCGTGCAGCCCGGCCACATCTTCCCGCTTATGGCGCGTGATGGTGGTGTGTTGGTACGTGCTGGTCACACAGAAGCGGGTTGTGATCTTTCACAACTGGCGGGCGTGACACCTGCCGCAGTCATCTGCGAGATATTGAAAGAAGACGGCGAGATGGCGCGCTTGCCCGACCTCATCCCCTTCGCGAAACAACACGGATTGAAAATCGGCACTATCGCCGATCTGATCGAATACCGAATCCATAACGAACCGTTAGTCGAGCGCGTGGGTAAACGTACAGTCCAGACAGCCTACGGCGAGTTCGAGTTGTTCGCTTATTCTGATAAGAGTACGCAGCGCACCCATCTTGCATTGGTCAAGGGAGACATCCAGCCAGAGTTCGAGACATTGGTGCGCGTGCACGAGCCCTTGTCTGTGATGGATTTCATGGAGCAGGCCAGTTTCGATAAAAGCACCAGCGTACATGACGCGCTAAAGAAAATCAGCGCGGCCTCTAGCGGTGTGTTGGTGTTGATGCATCAGGATGAGACACCGCAAGCCTTGCTCGCACGTGCATTGGATACGCCTGCCGAGCATTACACTGCAAAGTGGGATCCTAAGAGTTATGGTATCGGCGCGCAGATCTTGCGCGATGTCGGTGTGGGCAAGATGTGTCTCATCGCCACGCCACGCAAGATGCCAAGCATGGCTGGTTTTGGGTTGGAAGTCGTCAGTTACTGTTCTGCTAAGGAATGACTATGAGAGAGATCGAAAAGAATTTGAACGGTAAAGGCCTGCGCATCGGCGTCGTGCAGAGCCGATTCAATCCAACTGTTTGTGAAGGTCTGCTGGCCTCTTGCTGCATGCAGCTCGTGAAGAGTGGTGTGAGTGAGAATGACATCACCTTGGCGACCGTGCCGGGTGCGCTGGAGATACCGCTGGTGTTGCAGACGATGGCGCAGTCAGGCAAGTTCGATGCGCTCATCGCTTTAGGTGCGGTCATCCGTGGTGACACCTTCCATTTTGAGATCGTGTGTAACGAATCTGCGCGTGGCGTGGGTGAAGTGCAGTTGCACAGTGGTGTGCCTATCGCTAATGCCATCCTCACTACCGACACTGATGAACAAGCCGAAGTGCGTATGAACATCAAAGGCGCTGAAGCAGCGCTCGTCGCTATCGAGATGGTAAACCTGTTGAAAGAAATAAGATGAGTGAAGGCAAGACAGTGACACCTGCCAAGAGCCTGCGCCACCGCGCACGCGAATTGGCGATGCAAGGGGTGTACGAGTGGCGTTTGTCTGAGAAGCCTGCCTCTTTGATCGAGAAAGCGACGCTTGCTGAAAAGAGCATCGGGCGTTACGACTTGGAATTATTCAGTTCTTTGTTGCGTGGCGTCATCGCGGAAAGCGAGAATCTGGCAGAGCAACTCACTCCGCATCTTGATCGCCCCGTCAAAGAATTGAGCCCTGTTGAATATTCGGTGCTGTTGCTTGGCGCGTATGAATTGATCCACCAAGCTGAAGTGCCTTATCGCGTCGTCATCAACGAGGCGGTCGAACTCGCCAAGACCTTCGGTGGTAGCGATGGCCACAAGTTCGTCAACGGCGTACTCGACAAACTGGCGGCGCAAGTCCGTGCGGCCGAAGTCAAAGCGAAGTAAATAGCCGCTTCGGATTTGACGCATGTCTGAATTCGATCTCATCCATAAATATTTCACCCGCTCCACTCCGAGCGCAGAGCTTGGGGTGGGGGATGATGCCGCATTGCTGCGCGTATCCGATGGAAAAGAACTCGCCATCTCCACCGACATGTTGGTGAGCGGTACACATTTCTTTCCTGATGCCGATCCCTTCCTATTAGGTCACAAGACCCTCGCGGTGAATCTTTCCGATCTTGCGGCGATGGGGGCTGTGCCGCGCTGGGCGACGCTGTCACTTTCATTGCCCTCGGTGGATGAGCAATGGTTGCAGCGTTTCAGTGAAGGCTTCTTCGCTTTGGCGGATGACAACGGCGTCGAGCTCATCGGAGGCGACACCACGCGCGGCCCGCTCAATCTGTGCATCACCATCATGGGCGAAGTGCCGCGCGGCAAAGCCTTGCGCCGCGATGGTGCGAAGGTGGGTGACGACATCTGGGTGTCGGGTAAGTTGGGGCAAGCTGCACTCGGCTTGGCGAACTTACAAGGTAAATTCAAATTCTACGGCGAGGTGCGCGACGAATGCCTCAAGGCATTGCACCAACCGCAACCGCGAGTGTCTTTGGGTTTGGCGCTGCGTGGCATCGCCAATAGTGCCGTCGACATCTCGGACGGATTGCTCGCCGACCTTGGGCACATCTTGGAACGCTCGAAGGTCGGCGCGGAGATCAAGGTTGAATCGCTCCCCATCGTGGATGACGGTGTCGAAAAAGACGTCGCACAACAATGTGCGCTGGCGGGCGGTGACGATTACGAACTGTGTTTCACTGCGCCAGACAGTCAGCGCGATGTGCTGACGGCGCTCGCCGAACAACTCAAATTCCCACTCACACGCATCGGGCATATCAAAACAGAGTTGGGATGCGTGGTACGTGATAGTGAGGGCAAAGCAATGAAGATCGAGAAAGGCGGCTATGACCACTTTGCATGATGAGTTGACGCATGATGAATTGAAAATCCAGCCGAGTTGGAAGTTCTTGTTCAGCCATCCCGCGCATCTGCTTTCGTTCGGGTTTGGTGCAGGGTTGGCGAAGAAAGCCCCCGGCACATGGGGTACGCTGGTCGCCTTCCCTATGTATTGGTTCTTGGCGCCACGTTTGAGTGACGCCATGTTCCTATTCGTGCTCATCTGGGCGTTCGCTATCGGCGTGTGGGTGTGCGACAAGACAGGTAAAGAATTAGGCGTAGGTGATTACGGCGGCATCGTGTGGGATGAGATCGTCGCCTTCATGCTCGTACTGTTCTTCACGCCCGAAGGTTTCTTCTGGCAAGTGCTCGCCTTCTCGTTGTTCCGTTTCTTCGACATCGTCAAACCGCAACCCATCCGTCATTTCGATTCGCACTGGCATGGTGGCTTGGGCGTCATGTTCGACGACCTGCTGGCGGCGGGCTATGCCTTGCTGTGTCTGGCAGTTATCAAGATCGCTCTCACTTGAGATACCTGCTCTCCTTAATTCTTTGCATCGCGTTGAACGCGCAAGCGGAATTGTTCGAGGCAAAAGTATTGGTGGTGATGGATGGTGATACCGTGTTCGTTCAGAGCGGTGCGTTCAAAGCCAAGATCAGACTGCTGAACATCGATGCGCCTGAGAAGGATCAGCCCTACGGCAAGCAATCGCAAGAATCATTGCAGTCGCTCATCGGCGACAAAGTCATTCATGTTGAAAGCAAAGCAACCGACAAATTCGGGCGCACCATCGCGCTCATCAGTGTCGGCGATATCAACGTGAACGAAGAGCAGGTGCGGCGCGGAATGGCATGGGCATCATCCCGTTCACGTGATAGGCGAACCTACGCAAGATTGCAAAGCGAAGCACAGCAAGCAAGGTGCGGCTTGTGGCAGCAACCCGATCCGCAACAACCTTCTCAGTGGCGCAAGCTGCATCCATCCGAGCCAGCCAAGCACACACCTCAGCAACAACATAAAGCACAGCCACAAACGCAAAAGCTAGAGAAGTTCAGCAACTTGGCCTGCGGCAAGAAGAACTACTGTTCACAGATGGTGACTTGTGATGAAGCGCATTTCTATCTGACCGTGTGCGGGGTGAAAAGATTGGACACCAACAAAGACGGCATCCCGTGTGAAAGCCTGTGCGGCGTGTTGGAGTGAGAAGCCGAATTTAAAAACGGTGGCGGTAACCCAGCGCAAGAAAATCCTCACCATTCGCGCCATAGTCATTCAACAGATTGTAGATGGTGCAGCGATGGTGAAGCCGTACGAACACTTCTTCCGAACTCATCGTGGGCAGCGAGAATCCCAATTCGATCAGTAGCAGGTTGAGCGTGCGGCTACCTTTGCCCGTTGGCCCGCGCTCTAATGGGCTGATGGAAGTCGTGTACGAAACGCCGAGTGGCGCTAGGCGCAGGCCAGTTCGCAAAGTCTCGCTCCACGGGAAACCATCCCAGCGCACGACAGGTGCGATGCCGATCTCCTGCATCGTCACAATGCCCGATTGATGGCCGATCATCCCGTCTATCTCAAACGATAAAGGCAGTGTCTCGGCGCGCCAGATCGTCTTGCTGGCGGTGAGTGCGATGAGGTATTGTTTCGCGAATCTTGCGTCACCTTCCAATATCCAAGCGGGTGCCGTATCGTAATGCTGACCTGCGTAGCCGCCGATGCTCCAGTCGTATTCCTTGCAATGGCTAAGAGTAGGCATCAAGAGACATGCGCAAAAAAGTAAGCGGGTGAAGTAATGGAATTTGGCTTGCATGATTTTCTCCCATGCGGTTCGCCAATTGTAATGCGAGTTTTGGCAGGTGTAGTAGATGAACTTGCCTAACCTCAAACCTCTTCCCAATGCATCCCATCCACATCGCAACGTAACATGCGTGCGCTACCGCTATCCCAATCGCCCAACACCCAACGTTCGCATTCGTGTCCATCCACCTGATGTGAGTGTTTGTCAGGGCGGTGTGTGTGGCCGTGGATGAGGCGGGGGTAGTGGTGCTGTCTCAGTAGTTCGTTCACTGCATCGGTGTTCACGTCCATGATGTCCATGGTTTTGATGCGTTTCGACTGTTCGCTTTGTGCGCGCAGTTGTTCGATCTGCGCTTTGCGTTGTGCGAGGGGTTGCGCCAAAAACTCGGCGCGCCATGCGTCACTGCGCACCATGGCGCGGAACTGTTGGTAGCTGGCATCGTCGGTGCACAGTGCATCGCCGTGGGTGAGTAGGGTGGGCGTGCCGTAAAGGTCGAGCAGTGTCGGATCGTCTAGCAGGGTCGCACCACAGGCCGCGGCGAGTCGTGTGTCCATCAAGAAATCACGGTTGCCGTGCATGATGAAGAGGCGCGTGCCGTTCTCGCTCAACGCTTTCAACGCAGAGCAGATGGATAAGTGGTAGGTATCGTTGAGGTCATCATCACCTGCCCAGTATTCGAACAGGTCGCCCAAGATGTAGAGTGATTCTGCCTTGGGCGCGGTATCTGCAACGAACAGGTAGAACAGTTCTGTGCTGAGCGGATGTTCGTTGCTCAGGTGCAGGTCGGAGATGAATAAAGTGTGGGGCATGAAAGTAAAACGGCGCCGAAGTCCACAAGGGACGCAATTTTCTATGCGGTAAACCGCATGAAACTGGTCGGCGCCGTTTGTTATTTTGCTACGACTTCAGCCTTGGTGATGATGACGTCTTCTTTAGGTACGTCTTGGTGGAAGCCGCTGTTGCCTGTCTTCACTTTGCCGATGGCATCGACCACTTCCATGCCTTCGATCACTTTGCCGAAGACGCAGTAGCCCCAGCCGTCTTGTCCTGGATAGTCGAGGAAGCTGTTGTTCTTGGTGTTGATGAAGAACTGCGCAGTCGCGGAGTGTGGGTCGCCGGTGCGTGCCATGGCGATGGTGTATTGCTCGTTCTTCAGGCCGTTCGCTGCTTCGTTCTTGATGGGAGCATTCACTGCCTTTTGTTTCATGCCGGGCTCGAAGCCGCCGCCTTGGATCATGAAGTTAGGGATGACGCGGTGGAACACGACGTTGCTGTAGAAGCCGGCGTTCACGTAGTCCAAAAAGTTCTGTGTGCTGATCGGTGCTTTTTCAGCGTCGAGTTGAATGGTGATGATGCCGTGGTTGGTATGGAGCTTGACCATCTTGGTTTTTCCTTGAGTTGAAGTTGAAGCGGCGTGAACTGGCAACGCGAATAGCGCGGCCAAAAATATTGCGGTGAATAGGCGAACGAATTTCATTTATGCGGAGCCTTCGTAAATTATCTGCCAGCGTCCGTCGCGCTTCATCCAGTACTGACGCTTGAGCATGCGGTTGGAAAGATTGTTGCTCGAATAATCTTGTTCGAAATTGACCACGACTAAGCCTTGTTGGCTGGGGTAGGGGAAGACGCTGAGCTTGGACAGTTTCACCTTGATCCAAGTCTTGCCCGAGTTGACCTTGCGTTTTTGCTCGGCGAAATCTTTCAGTTTGGTACTGCCAGTGGCAAAGTCACGTGCGTAATGCGTGAGGTAGGCTTCTGTCTGGCGGCTCTCCCAGTCATCGCGCCATTTCTCGATCGAACTCAAGAGGTCAGCGCGTTCGCTCACATCGTTCTCATCGCTCCACTCCATATGGTTGGTGATGATGACGGGGGTGATGCCAACTTGTAGGTTCTTTCCCAGATGGGTGAAGTCGTTGTTGGCTAGTACGACGCAACCATTGCTGGCGCGTGGTGGGCGACTATAGGTATCGCTTGGCGTGCCATGCAACCAGATGCCATGGCCATTGCGACCTTGGCGTTTGTCCCATTCGTTGGGGTAACTGATGGGGTAAGCGCCGGGGCCATAGAAGTCGGTCAGTTTTGCAGAAGAGATATGCTCATCCACGAAATACACGCCGAGCGGGGTCTTCTGGTCGCCTTCGCTTACTTTGGCAGCCCCCTTTTTACCCACGCTGATGTAGTAGTCCGCCACATAACGTGGCTCACCTTTCACGTTCTCGTAGAGGTAGAGCGTGGACTTGCTGGTATCCACCACGACAGCAAAACGCTGTTGATCATTCAACTGCCACAGATATTTTGGAACGGCGATGGGTTGCTGTTGCTGTACGCGATGTAGACGCGCATTAGCTTCTTCGCGCAGGTCTTGCACGCGGTCACGCGGGGCGTTGGGTGCGTCGCCAAAACTGTTGATGGGTTTGGAGCGCGCCATCAGCAGGTCGCCACGAACCAGTTGCGCTAACTTGAAGTTAGGATGGGCTTTGAGGAGCGAATCAACCTCGTTCAGCGCGATGTCGAGGCGGTTGTTGCCGACCGCCTGCAAACTCTTAGCCAGCGCCTGCTCCATGTCGCGCGAAGCTTGCTCTGCTGCTACTGGAGTTGAGAGCCAGGTACAAATGAATAGTGCGCTAAGCGTCCGAAACTTCATCTGATTCACTTAGCTGAACGTTCTTCCGTGATCTGCCAGTGTCCATCGTTCTTGACCCATACCAAAACTTTGCTGGAGGATGTCTTCAGGTGGCTGGCACGGTAGCTTTGCTTAAAGCTGACACTCGCATGTTTATTGTCTTGCTCTTTCACTTTCGCATCCTGCACTTCGACCTTGATGGAAGCTGGTTTTGCGATGCGCTCTTTGCGTTGAGCTTCCCAAGCGCTACGGCTCATACCATCTGGTGTGATGAAGTCTTTGGCGTAGAAGGCAAGGTACTTGTCGCTCTTTTGGGAAGACCATGCTGCGGCCCATTCGCGTGTCGCTTTCAACACCTCGGCGCTGACATCCACGATAGGCTCGGCTTTGACGGGTGCTTTGGCAACCACGGTCGGCGCAGGTGCGGCAGCTACTACGATTGGTTTGCTAGCAACAGTCGCGGGAGCAGTCGTAGCGGCGGGGGGGGAGGTGGGACTTGTCGTAGCGACGGCGCTAGGTGTCTCGGTTGGTGCTGATACGGTCGCAACCGCACTGGGTTTGGTCGTACGCGGGGTCTTGCTGAACAGGTCACGGATCAAAGCCAACTTGGTTTGGGTACTGGTGTTGCTCTTGTCCAATTGCAAGGCGCGGTCATAGGCTTGGCTAGCCATCTTGGCGTAGATGTCGCCCAGATTCTCGTGTGCGGTGGCATAGCTTGGATGGGTGCGGATCGCCATCTCCAATGCGATCTTGGCTTTTTCGTATTGGCTTTGGCTGGCGTAGAGGACGGCCAGATTGTTGTATGGCTCGGGCAACTCAGGATAGTCGTCAGTCAATGCGGTGAAGATGCTGATCGCTTCGGTGGTGTTGCCTTGTTCATTCACGATCAAGCCTTTAAGGAAGCGGGCTTGAGCGTCTTTGGGTTTGGTGGCGAGGAATGTATTCACCTTTTCAAGTGCTTGTGCATTCTGTCCTTGCTTGAACAGTTTGTTGGCGTCCTGAACATCGTCAGCAAAGCTGAGCGAGCTGAAAGAGATCAACGCACAAAGTGCCGTGGTGAGGGTGAATTTTTTTAGAATAGCCATCGTATGTTTTTTCGTGATTGGTCATGGATGGGGACAGCCCATCGACAGGGCGCGATTCTATCAAATAAGACGCGGACTTACACGGGTTGCGAATCATCTAACTGCCCATTGGATACGGGGCGGTTTCGGGTAAAATCCCGCACCTTATTCACCGAACAACTTTGGACACAAAATGAGCAGTAATGCCCCCGTTCCAGCCGCCCCCGTTTCCAATTTCATCCGCACGATCATTGATGCCGACTTGGCCTCGGGTAAGCATCAGAGCATCACGACCCGCTTCCCGCCCGAGCCGAACGGTTATTTGCATGTGGGGCACGCCAAATCCATCTGCCTAAACTTTGGCCTAGCTAAAGATTACAGCGGCCTGTGTAACCTGCGTTTCGACGATACCAACCCAGAAAAAGAGAGTAACGAATACGCGCAATCCATTCAGGATGACGTGCGCTGGTTGGGCTTTGCGTGGAATGGGGAAGTGCGCTGGGCATCGGATTATTTCGATGCGCTGTACGATTTTGCAGTCGAACTCATCAACAAAGGCTTGGCCTATGTGGACGATCTGACGCCGGAGCAGATGCGCGAATATCGCGGCACATTGAAAGAGGCAGGGCGTAACAGCCCAAACCGTGCGCGCTCTGTCGCAGAGAACCTCGACCTGTTCACGCGCATGAAGAATGGCGAGTTCGCCGACGGCGCGATGGTGCTACGCGCCAAGATCGACATGGCTTCGCCCAATATGAACATGCGCGACCCGGCCATCTACCGCATTCGCCGCGCTCACCATATCCGCACAGGCGACAAGTGGTGCATCTACCCGATGTACGACTATACGCATTGCATCTCAGATGCGTTGGAAGGCATCACGCATTCCATCTGCACGCTGGAATTTGAAGACCATCGGCCCCTGTACGACTGGGTGCTCGACAACATCACCATCCCTTGCCATCCGTGCCAATACGAGTTCTCTCGGTTGGAGCTGCACTACACCATCACCAGCAAGCGCAAGCTGCTGCAACTGGTGAACGAGAAGAAGGTGAGCGGTTGGGACGATCCGCGCATGCCCACCATCAGCGGCATGCGTCGTAGAGGCTACACGCCTGAAGGCATTCGCGAGTTCGCCAAGCGCATAGGCGTCTCCAAGAGCGAGAATAGTGTGGACATGGCGATCATGGAAGGTGCGATCCGCGAAGACTTGGAGCTGCGTGCGCCACGTGTGATGGCCATCATCAATCCACTCAAAGTGACTATCACCAATGCAGATGGCGCGCAGACGCGCGAAGCGGATTTCCACCCGAATGTGCCTGAGTTGGGCAAGCGTGTCGTGCCTTTCTCCAAAGATCTGCTGATCGAGGCGGATGACTTCGCCGAAGTCCCACCTGCGGGATGGAAGCGTCTGACGCTGGGCGGCGAGATACGCCTGCGCCACAGTTACGTGATGCGTTGCGACGAGGTGGTGAAAGATGCGGCAGGCAATGTCATCGAACTCAAATGCAGCATCGACCATGCGACATTGGGCAAGAATCCAGAAGGTCGCAAAGTGAAAGGTGTCATCCATTTCTTGTCGTGCGAGCATGCACTGCCCGCCGAGATTCGTTTGTATGACCGTTTGTTCAACGTGCCCGAGCCTGACGGCGACAAGGATGTGGATTTCCTCACACACATGAATCCGACTTCGCTCACGGTTGTGCAAGGCTGGGTGGAGGCGAGCGTGAAAGATGCGGCTCCTGAGACGCGTTATCAATTCGAGCGTATCGGCTATTTCTGTACGGATCGTCGCGACCATCAAGCGGGCGGCAAGCTGGTATTTAACCGCACTGTGACCTTGAAAGATTCTTGGACGAAGGAGTAAGGCATGAACGAGATCATCGAATCTAACGAAGTCAAAATGACGTCGCTGAAGACCATCACCCAAGTGGTTTATGTGCTTTACGCACTGTCTTACTTTACGGGTATCACAGGTATCGTCGGCATCATCATCAACTACGTGAAGCGTGAAGATGCGGCAGGGACTTGGCTGGAGAGTCACTTCACCTGGCAGATCCGCACCTTCTGGTATGGATTGCTGTGGTGCGTGATCGGCTGGATGACGTTGGTCATCTTGATCGGCTTCGTCATTTTGTTTGCGGGCTTCTGCTGGATGGTCTATCGCATCGTCAAGGGGGGGCTCTATCTCAATGACAACAAACCGATGCCAATCTAGTAGTCATTCCCGCGCAGGCGGGAATCTATTTTTGTAAGCACTGGAATCCCGCCTGCGCGGGAATGACGGTAAAGGTGAAATGGCGGCATGTTAAAAATCTACAACACCCTCTCCCGCGATAAGCAGGATTTCAAACCCATCATCCCCAACACTGTTCGCATGTACGTATGCGGCATGACGGTGTATGACTACTGCCACCTCGGCCATGCTCGTGTGATGGTGGTGTTCGACATGGTGCAACGCTGGCTCAAGGCCAGTGGTTACGACGTGACCTTCGTACGCAACATCACCGATATCGACGACAAGATCATCAAGCGCGCAGCAGAGAACAAAGAATCCATCCATGCGCTGACACAGCGCTTCATCGACGCGATGCATGAAGATGCAGACGCGCTCGGCGTGCAGCGCCCGGACCATGAACCACGCGCCACACAGTACGTGTCGCAGATGCTCGCCATGATCGAACAATTGGAAAAGAACGGCCTAGCTTACAAAGCTGCGGATGGCGATGTGAACTATGCCGTGCGCAAATTCGATGGCTACGGCAAGTTGTCTGGGAAATCGCTAGAAGACTTGCGCGCCGGAGAGCGAGTGGATGTGGCGAGTGACAAGAACGATCCGCTCGATTTCGTGTTGTGGAAATCGGCCAAAGAGAACGAAGCAGATGAAGTGAAGTGGGATTCCAAGTGGGGAAAAGGCCGTCCCGGATGGCATATCGAATGCTCTGCGATGGGTTCTGAATTACTCGGACAGCATTTCGACATCCACGGTGGCGGTGCAGACTTGCAGTTCCCACACCACGAGAACGAGATCGCGCAGAGTGAAGGTGCGCACCAGTGTCAGTTCGTGAACTATTGGATGCACAACGGCTTCGTGCGTGTGGACAACGAGAAGATGTCCAAGAGCTTGGGCAACTTCTTCACCATCCGCGAAGTGCTGAAGAAATACGATGCCGAGGTCGTGCGCTTCTTTATCCTGCGCGCGCACTACCGCAGCCCGCTGAATTATTCCGACCAGCATTTGGATGATGCTAAGGGCGCCTTGACGCGGCTGTATACGGCGCTGAAGAATCTCCCCTCGCCCGCAGGTGGGAGAGGGGCCGGGGGAGAGGGACGGATTGATTGGAACGAACCCTACGCGCAACGCTTCAAAGCGGCGATGGATGATGATTTCAATACGCCGGAAGCGGTGGCGGTGTTGTTCGACTTAGCCAATGAGGTGAATCGCTCTCAGTCGGTTGAGGCTGTTCTGCAACTGAAGACACTCGCGGCTGTGCTCGGTTTGTTGCAGCGTGATGCACAAGAATTCTTGCAAGGAAGTGCATCTGTCGGTGGAATGGACGATGCATCGATCAAAGCTCAAATCGAAGCCCGCCTCGCCGCCAAGCAGTCCAAGAACTTCGCCGAGGCCGACCGCATCCGTAAAGAGTTGTTAGAAGCAGGGATCGTTTTGGAAGACACACCGCAAGGAACCTCGTGGCGCCGTAGTTAGATTCATACTTTCGGGGGGAAGCTATGCGTTGGGAGAATGATAGGGAAAGTAGCAACGTAGAAGATGTGCGCGGTTCGTCTGGCGGCGGTCGTGGCCGCAAGATGGGGTTGTTGGGTACGGTGGCAGTGGGGTTGATCGCGCTGTACTTGGGCGTCGATCCGCAAATGGCCATCGAGCAGGTCAGCAATATGCAGGGCGGTGGGCAAGTGCAGACGGCCGATCCTTCCACTCGCAGTGCAGAAGAAAACCACCTCGCCAAATTCTCATCCGTCGTCCTCGGCCAAACTGAAGACACATGGCAACAAATCTTCGCTGAAAACAATCGCCAGTATGAGATGCCCAAGATGGTGTTGTTCACGGGGGCGGTGCAGTCGGGTTGTGGCGCGGCAGAGTCGGCGATGGGGCCGTTCTATTGCCCCGCCGATCAAAAACTCTACCTCGATCTTTCCTTCTTCGATGAACTACACAACCGTCTCGGTGCGAAGGGTGACTTCGCACAAGCTTATGTCATCGCGCACGAGGTGGGGCATCACGTACAGAACATGCTCGGCATCGCGCAAAAAGTTCACGCCGCACAACAACGCGCGAGCGAGGCAGAGGCGAATGCGTTATCGGTCCGTATGGAATTACAGGCAGATTGTTTGGCGGGTGTCTGGGCGAATCGCACCGATGCGTCACGTAGCTTCCTAGAGCAGGGTGATATCGAGAGTGCGCTGAGTGCGGCGGCTGGCGTGGGGGATGACCGCTTGCAACAACAATCGCGCGGCTATGTCGTGCCCGAATCGTTCACCCACGGTAGCTCAGCGCAACGTATGCACTGGTTCACTGTGGGTGCGCAAAGCGGTGATATGAATCAGTGCAACACTTTCAAGGCGAGCTAGTTGTAACGGGTGGTTAGGGAAGTTTTCCTGCGGCGACTAGGCGGTTGAATAGTTGTGGGCGTGATATCCAAACTAGGATGTCATCAAAGTTTGAGTTGGGTACATCACTTTGATAGATGCCACTGGTTTGTTCAAATTTGGGGTTGGGTTCCGTTGTATTTGCATTTTCAGCGTTGCCCACTAAATCAGTGCCTGTAGAAAAAATAATGGCGATTGGTTTTTCTGTTCCGGTAAGTGCATTCCCTGAGTTGTCCTTGATGAGTAGAGAGTCGCTTGAGAATCCCGTTGTAAGGGTGATCAGCGTGCTGGTCTTAGCAAAATTGCGATCCACGCGATAACGCCAATAGCCTTTCCATAAGTCGCTAGAGGAATTTCGCTTAACCCCCCAAGGGTCGATTTCTGAAACCCCTAGTGTTTTCCATGGCAGATACCCCTCTGTTGTCGGACTACTTGTCCAGCAATCATTGGCCTCCTTGCCGTAATCCGCGTTGGTCGGGTCTGCTTGTGTGGTCGGACAGGGTAGTCTTTTATTCATCACAGCGAAGCCCATCAGAGATTGTTGAATTTCCGCTAATTGCTTGCGAGCCTCTGTTCTACGTTGTTGTTCTATTTGGCTGGTTAGATTCGGTAGCATGGTTGCCATCAGCAGGCCCACGATAGCGAGCACAATGGCCATTTCCACCAGGGAAAATCCCAATATTCGTTTGGGTTGGAGTGCGGCGTTCATTGGTAAATTAATGTGTCGTTGAACGAGTCAGTAGGTGCGCTGAGGACGAATGTATTGCTCGTGTCACTTGGTGGATTGATGCTAACGCTTTCATTACCGCCCTCAAGATAATAAAACCTATCTGCCTTATTCGCGCTTCGGTTCGTTTGGTTTGGTGTGCTCAATTTTTTTCCGGCCACCAGCACGACGAATTTGGCCGGGGTTGTCGCATTGTTTATATTCAAGCACCGACCTGCGGTGGTGCAGACGGAAGGGAAGCTGGACGGCGGAGTGTCATTGGGTCTGAAACTTCGCGCTACGCCATAAAAAACTAGCTCCTTCCAGCTGAGCCACCATCCGGAGGGGGTGTTGTTGTTATGGGTATTGCAGTTGGATTCCCATTGGTAGCTCATTTGGTAGCTACTTCCATTCCAGCTATCGGACTTTGTGTCGTTCATGGTGTCTGGAATGCGCCCAAAATATACAGCGGCATTGTCGTTGTAGTTCGATCCGGATTCGGAAGTGGGGGCCGCCCAAGGGTAGCGATCATTGTTGTTAAGTGCGTAGTCAACCAAACAATTCTTTACTTCTGCAGCGACTCGTTTTTGAATCCCCAGCATGATGCTCTCCGATGTTAGAGGCAATATTTGATCATTGATTAGAATATTATCAGTCCGTGTTGCGGGATCGTACGAGTTGACGCGTCCTTGAATGAAGCCGTCTGTAACTGAACTATCAATGAAGCTGGCATTGTCGTGTTGAATGCCGTTTAAGGTTGCAACATCTAGGTAGTTGATAGGATTGCACTTTGGGGTGGCTGTGTGGGGTGTCGTCGTGCATACCTCGGCAGTTGTGCAATTCGTACCCACAGTACAGCTCCGGTCTTGCAGGATATTATCCTGCCTCGTTATCGCCGTACTAGGTGCGATGACGATGGCGACCGCTCCAGTGGTAGAGGCGCCATTGTTCAGTTGTGTGCCATCGGGGGCAAATACGCTGATGGTACCCGGGGTGTCGCTGTTTAATGTGGCCGTGCGCGTGCTGTATTTGAAATTATTCGAGACTGCATACCATAAGCGCTCACCACTCCCATCCCGCAAATCAGGCAGGCCCAAAGTTTTCCAAGGAAGTCGCCCGATTCGAGAAGACTGGCCGGTGCTTCCGGAAGCATTTCCGCAGGATGATTCTTGTAGTCCGTCATTGTTGGTGTCTGGGCATGGAAGATCACCAGGTCGGGGACAATTCGGAACGCAGCCATTGGAGTTGCTGACCTGAACTTTGAGGGCATATCCTATAAGGGCCTCTTTGGCTTGAGCGAGAGATTCAGCGGTAACTCGGTCGCGTGCATTTTGCATCGCACTATTGCTCAAAGAATTTACGAACATAGTTGTAATTCCCAAAACCAAAATGACCAACATGATGATGAATGCAGCACCATGTTGATTGCGTGAATTCAGTTGAGGTCGGTGTTTAAGTCGCACGATCTAATCATCCTCATCGCTGGGAGATTTGGAGGTGGTCGCTTTTGTGGGAATATCATCGCGGGATTGTTCTTGAGATGGTGTATCCAACATCAACCGTTGCCCGACTTTAACTGGCACGTGTTTTGATTTACCAGGCACGGCGACATCGATACTCGCAGGGTTGCTGTTCGCTCGCACGGGAGTTTGTGCCTCACCGTTCAGCCAAACGATTCTGTTCCCGCCTTGCTTCTGGATGACGCCATTGACCACGATGAAGTTGCGCTTCACCCCTTCTATGGTTGCGCCGCTAGCTTGTTGAGCTTCGAGTTGCGTGCGCTCTTGTGGGGTGTAGAACAGACGGCCTAGCTCGGAAGCATTCGCCAATGAGGGAGTTGAGGCCATGAGTGAAGCAGCAAGGAATAATGCGACTCGATCCAAGTAGGCAATCATGGTGCGCTCCTATTCTTCATAGTGAGCCAACCGCCCGCACAATCCGCTTTGAGCGATGCGATCCCAGTCGTTTGTGTGGTGCCAGATGATAAGGCGCAATGCTCCAGTACGAACCATCCATCCATCTGCATCATCATGGCGGAGAAGAGTCGGTCCAATTGTTCTTCATGTAGCAGATCGATTTGCAATGTCATCGGGCTTAGATTGAGCGCGAAGCTTCCAGCATCCAGCGGGGGATTGGGGGTGAAGCTCTGTTGTGGTCCGATGGAATATTTGAAATCGAGCACGATACCTTGCTTGCGGATCTTTTCCAGCCCTTCGATCCAATCCAAACGCTGCTCGTTGCCGATGACTTTTTGAGACTCCAAAGCCTCGTACTCAAGCTTGTAGGTCGCCATGTTCTCGAAGTCGTTCTGCGCGATAGACAAACTCGCGCGCGCTTTGTTGAGTTGCTCCTGCGCAGATGACTTGGCCTTTAATGCGTTATGCCGATAGTCTTCACTGAACGTGGCAGCGCCAATCACTACGGCGACGCTTATGACGAAAGCGCCAAGGCTCCACTTTATCTCTGGTATGTCCGAGGCGGAAAAGCTCATGATGGATGCCTCCAGATGATCTTTAATTTGAATTGAGCATGCTTGCCATCGTTGACGCTCGCGTCACCACTGATACTCCCTTTGGAACTGATGTCCAGCGGCATGGTGTCTACACTCACGGTATAGCCGTGTTGAGTCAACGCTTTCTGGAAACGGTCAAGATAATCCAAAGATTTTCTGTGGTCATTGCCGAAATCGGTGAGTTCGCCATCGAACAAGATGACCTGAGCTGGGTATGGTGATGGAGCCGCATCGGCGGGGCTGGTTTGCCAAGACAAACTGCGTAAGGTGATGCGGGGGAAGCTATCCATCACGGCACTCAATTCAAAGAGCACCTCTTTGGGTGGGTGTGAATATTGACTTAGACTCCGAGCCAATAACACAGCAGTTTTCATATCTACCGCAGGCACTGAGGTGTCGCCGAAATTGCTCTGTACCTGCCGGGTTTGTTGTTGGATCTGCTCGATCTGAGCCTTGGTGTGTTCAGTCTCGCCGACGAATTGATTGCCCTGCGTGAAAGAGAGCATGCTCCACAACGAGCCAGCCAGTAATGTCAGGATCGCAAGTCCTGTGAAAAGGCGACGTAGCCGCCACAGCAGGTGATAGTGCGTGTGGTCGGAGTTGGCGTAGTGCGATGAAGGTGTCTTGGTCGCCAGCAGATTGAGCAAGAGCGGTGTCGCATCCGAATCGGCGAACTCGTGTTTGCATTTTTGGCGCTTTGCGAATTCTTGGATGTCGATGTAATTGAATGCCAAGTCACTGTCGCCAGCGAGCTTGGTTTGTAGATCTGCTACGTCATTCGCATGGCAGATCAGATGGACTTCCAATGTCTCACCCGGCGGAGGGAGCGACAGGCTCTTCAAATATTGCTGGGTGCGAGGGGTTTCCGATGCTACCGACTCGCTGAAGGTACTTCCCTGATTGATTGGGGTCAATCGTGAGAAGTGCAGTTGTTTGTTCTTGAAATAGGTTTGGCGCAATCCCGCGCCCCTTTCCCAAGTGAGGAGAAGCACGTGTTCTGCGGTGATCTCTTTCAGCAGTGGAACGCTGATGTTGGGGACGGAGAAGATGCCCACCAAGGGGACCTTCATTGCCAGCAAGGCCTCCAGCCATGGCGAGATGCGTTGCGGGTTGGTCAGCGCGGAGAATAGGAACTCATCATCGCGCCGGCCTTCTTCTTGGCGCTTTAGAAGGGTGGCTTGATGGAACGGGGTGCTGCGATAGTATTGTTCGAATTTGCGTTCCAGTAACGCTGTTCGACTGGAGCCGACCAGATGCGGCACGGTCTCAAGATGGAAGTCCTCTTCGATGATATCGACCAACATGTACGCCGGATATCGATAGCGCTCCAAGAAAGCGGCGAATTGTTCTCGGCCATCTGAATCGTTGGAGAAGTTGCGCGCGACTGCGATGCTCGCTCCTTTCCAAACGAAAGCTTGGAAGGATTCAGCACTGAGGAAAAGTAGGGTGCGCGACATTACAGTTTCACCTTGCCGATGATGTCGTAGATGGGCGAAAGCACGGAGAGCATCACCCATCCGAGCAATGCACCAAGGATGATCGTCATCATGGGTTCGATCATCACTTGCACCTTCTTGATGGAATCTTTGACGTCACGATCATAGAAGTAACTGACATTGAGCAAAGCTTGGTCGAGTTGGCCTGTCGCTTCGCCCACTTTGAGCATGCGCACTACCAGTGGCGGGAAGATGCCCGTCTGCTGGAAGCTCTGTGTCAGGTTCTTGCCGGATTCGATCTCTTTCATCACGTTTTGCAGGCTCTGTGCGATGACTTGATTGTCCACCAAGTCGCGCGAGTTGGCGATGCAATCCAGAATGGTGATGCCTGAACTGTACATCATGGCGAAGGTGTTGGCGAAGCGTGCCAGAATGATTTTGCGCAGGATGGGGCCGGTCGGCCAGATATTGAGTTTCAGGTTGTCGACGTGATATTGCAATTTTGGATTGACCTTCAACGCCCCCTTGTAAGCGCCAAACAACACGGGAGGTGCAAGGAGTATGACGTACCAGTAATTCACAAAAAAATCCGAGGTGGCGAGCAGGATGCGGGTCTGGATCGGGATGTCTTGCCCCATGCCTTTGATGAATCCGACCAGTTGTGGCACCAGATAGATCATGAGGAAGAAGGTGATGGCCAACACGATGGTTCCCACGAACAAGGGATAGATCATCATGTTCTTGGTCTGCGAGGCCATCTCGTCCTGCCACTTCAAGGACTCGGTCAGGTGTTCGAACACTTCGACCAAACGTCCGCTGTCTTCTCCTGCTTTGGTGAGATTGACCGTGATCTTGTCAAAGGCATTCGGGTTCTCGGCCATCGCTTGCGAGAGTTTCTTGCCGTTCTCGATGGATTCGACCATGCTAGCGATGATTTCGCGAAACTTGGCTTCTTCCATCGTATCGCGCAGGTCTCCCAAACATTCCAGCAAAGGCACGCCCGCACGGCTGAGTTGACCTAGATTGAAGAAGAAGGTGATGAGGTCGATGCGCTTGACCTTGCTGGCACCGAAGGCGGCGCTACTTTCCTCTTCCTTGCCGCTGATGAGGTCGATGCCGCCACGTTTCAGGCGCATCTCCAAGTCGATCAGATTGGCGGCATCCTGCATGCCTTTGACGGACTTGCCGTGACTGTCGATCGCTTTGTAGGAATAAAGTGCCATGTGGGTCTTTTAACGGCGATCGGTCAGATCGACCACGCGCGATACCTCGGCGACCGAGGTGGCACCTTGCAAGATGCGTCGGATGCCGTCTTGTGCCAGTGGCCGGAAACCGCCTTCCAGTGCGGCATGTTTGATGTCGCGGATGCTGGCGCGGCGCGCGACCAGATCGTCGATATCCGAGTCCATCTTGAGTATCTCCATGATGGCTTGGCGGCCTGTGTAGCCCTGATGGCGGCAATGTTCGCACCCCGCCGCACGATACAGGGTCACTTCTTCGTTGTGCACTAGCCCGAGCAACTTACGTTCGACCGTATCCGGTTGATAGGGATACTTGCAATGTTTGCACAACATCCGAATCAGCCGTTGCGCCACGATACCGATGATATTGCCAGCCAAGATGTCGGGCAGGATGCCGATATCGAGCAGGCGAGGGATGGCACCGACAGCGGAGTTGGTGTGCAGTGTCGAATACACTTGGTGGCCGGTCATGGCGGCGCGGAAGGCCATCTCTGCTGTCGGGTGATCACGGATCTCGCCGACGAGGATGATGTCCGGGTCCTGCCGCATCAAGGAACGGATACCGCTGGCGAAGTCGAGTTTGGCTGCTTCGTTCACCGAACTCTGGCGGATCAGTGGGATAGGGTACTCGACTGGGTCTTCCAAGGTCATGATGTTCACCGACTCGGTGTTCACATGATTGAGTACGGAATACAACGTGGTCGTTTTACCGCTACCCGTCGGTCCGGTCACCAGTACGATACCTTCAGGCTTGGAAATGATGGAGAGCAGAGTGGACAAGGCCGCATCGTCAAGGCCGATCTGATTGACCGGTACGATGCCTTTCTGGCGATCCAATATGCGCAAGACCAAGTTCTCGCCGTAGGAGGTCGGATGTGACGCGACACGGAAGTCGATAGGGCGACCAGATAGGCGTAAGGAGATGCGACCATCTTGTGGCGCACGCGTCTCGGCGATGTTCATGCCACTCATCACCTTCATGCGCACGACCATTGCTGGCCAAAAACTCTTGTGCAAACTGCGCACTTGGCGCAACACGCCATCCACACGATAGCGGATGCGCAGGAAGCTGTTCTCAGGTTCGAAGTGGATATCAGAGGCGTTCTGTTGTACCGCTTCCGTGAGGAGCGCATCGATCAGACGTACGACGGGCTGACTGAATTCATTGACGCCCTGTTGCAAGCCCTGATGCTCAAGTTCACCCGGCTCGATCTCATGCAAGATGCCGTCGATGGATAGCTCGAAACCGTAGTACTGGTCGATAGCACGCAGGATGTCCGATTCGCTGGCCAGCAGGGTGATGAGACGATATTCGTCGCGCAACAAGGCGCGTACTTGGTCGAGCGCAATGATGTTGTCAGGATCGGCGATTGCCAGTGTGAGGTGCTTGTTGGACAGATCGACCGACAAAGGGACCAAGAGATAACGACGCGCGACCTCTTTGGGGATCATGGAGACAGCGGCTGAGTCAACGACTACGCTGGCGAGATCGACGCTTTCCTGCCCTAGGTTCTCCGAAAGAACGTCGCGGATAGTGGCTTCAGACAAGAAGCCCAGACGCACCAACAAACGTCCGAGTGGTTGCGGTGATTTGGCCTGTTCCTGCGTGGCGATGCGTAACTGGTCTTCGCTGATGACGCCTTTAGCGATGAGCAATTGTCCGATAGGCTGCTGGATCTGTTGTTGCGGAACTGCCATCGTCGTCCTTAGTGGGAAGGGCTTAATTCATTCAGTCGTCGTTGTGCTTGGGCGTGATCGAAACCGGCATTGCTGGCGGGGTCGAGTTGTAACGCTTGTTGGTAATACTGCGCCGCCAATCTGCTTTGCCCAAGATGGTCTAGGCTCACAGCCAGATTGTAGGTGAACTGTGCGTTTGAGGGTTCTAACATACGCGCGTTGAAGTACGCTTGTTGCGCATCGGCCCAACGAGATTGGTCTGCATACACATTACCCAGGGCGTAGTTCAATGAGGCTGAGCGTGGTTGTTCCGTCAGCATCTGCTTGAGTTGGCTTTCGGTATCGACACCATTACTTGCGCTATAGGCCGCCATCGCTCCAAGGGCGACGGGGTCGCGTGGATCAAGCAACAACACTTGGCGGTAATAATGCTGAGCGGCCTGATCTTGTGCTTGCTGTTGGGCAATGGCGCCTAAACCGAGCAAAGCATCGCGGTTGCGCTCATCACGTCTCAGCACTTCCTTGTAACCCTGGGAAGCAGTGGCGTAGTCGCCGCGTTGGTATGCTTGATAGGCATCCATGAGTGCTGGCGTGATCATGTCTGTCGCTTGCTGGCGTTCGATGGACATACCAGTAGGGACTTTTGGCGCGGCAGGTTTGGAAGCGACCTTGGCGCGCGGTTTTGCAATCGTGTAATTCAAGGGGGCGGGTTGTTTTTCTACCGCAGGGGCTATGGAGGTAGGTGTCGTTTCTGTAACAGTGGGTTGCACAGGCTTCTCAACAGCAGGCGCGATGTTTGCAACCAAAACGGGGGCCGGTGTGGTGATCGGTGTTGGCGCCTGAGGTGTGATCGGACGCTGCTCTGCCACCCGCTGAGGCGGGTTCAATTCTCGCCAAACATAGTAACCATAGATGCTGCCGATGACCGAGCAGATGATGAATGTTGTTGGTACCAGTCCCAACTTCCAGCGAAACTTAGGAGCTTCTTTTTTCTTCTTAGCCGCAAACAAGGTTTGCCCTGCAGCGCGAGAAGCAGATGTGGCGCTTGAATCAGATGTGGGTGCGCTACGAGACGCAGTGGGGGTAGCTTCTTCCAATGACATCCCCGACAATCCCGTGCTATGGGATTTGTCTCCAGATTTCTTCATCGCGTCGAGTAGAAGGCTCATCGTTGGGCTTTCTCATCTTCGGATTTCAGATAATTCTCATCTGGTAGCGTGTTTTTGTAAGCACTGTAATCGCCATCCAAACTCGAATCCTTAATGACGACTGGGCGCAAGAAAATAACTAGCTCAGTCTTCTGCTTAGAATCGTCACGGCTCTTGAATGCGTTGCCAGCAAAGGGGATGTTCGATAATCCTGGAATGCCGTCAGATTGATTGTTGATCTCGTCTTGCATCAGTCCGCCGAGGATGGCGATCTGATTGTTCTCGATCTTGAGTACCGATTCCATCTCGCGTGTGGAAACCTGTGGGATCTTATTGGTCACGACGAGGCCTGGTGTCGGATCGGTCACGGAGGCTAGCAATCGAGTGATAGTAGGACGCACGTTCAGCAATACGGTGTCGTTCTCATTGATCTGGGGTGTGATGCTCATCGAGAAGCCCACAGGTACCGTGTTGACCGTAGTCGTGTACGTGACAATGGGGGTGCACGGAGCAGGTGAGCACGGGGTCGTCGTAGAGTTCACGATGAAGTAGACGTTGTTGTCTACCACACGCAACATTGCGGTTTGGTTGTTCAGCACGCTCAATTTTGGGCTGGAAAGAACCTTCACATCGCCGAAGGTCTCTAGCAAAGAGACGCTGCCGCTGAGGCTGCCGAATTTGGAGGCGGGATCGGTGTAGTTCAGTATCAAGGCGCCAACCGTTGCAGCGGCAGAGTCGGGTCGCAGTGCCGTTCCAGCTTGACCGATAGAGATTCCTTTAGTGCCTGCGGGGACAAGCTTGGACCAGTTGATGCCTTGTTGGTAGCTACTGCTGAGGCGGACTTCTGCGATCGTTGCTTCGATCAAAACTTGGCGACGTGCATTTCGCATCACGTGTGTGATGAACTCTTGGATCTTCTCGTGTTGCCGACCGGTGGCACGCACGGTGATGATGCCAGACTCGGGATTGGGAATGACGGACGCTGCTTCTCTGAAGGTGTTGCGTCTGGTGACGGTGGTCCCTTCTCCTTCTATCGTTGCGGCCGCTCCGCTACCATCGGTGGCATTTTTTGAGGTTGTTTTTTTGGCTTGTGGGGTTGTCGTGTTAGTCGAGCTTTGCTCAATCACGGTCTCACTTGATCCCTCTGGCAAAATCTTGTCGGTCTCACGCAAGATATCGGTGATGTTCTTCACCAGCGTGTCCCAAAAATGATTCTTAGACGTGTTGGTGATGGCTAGCTTTGAATTATTGCCACCCGCAGCCGCACCACCCGTACCGCCGCCAACTTGACTAGTATTTGAGATCCCACCTTCGGCATCACGCGTCATGTTCACGTAATCGACCTTGTAACTCTTCAAATAAGGACTGTCAGGCATCACCACCAAATTGTTGTCGTTCAGTTCGTAACGGATGTCGACTTGTTTGGAGATGCGATCCAGTATTTGTGGGAGCGTTTGATTGATGGCATTGATGGTGACTTCACCGATGACGCCAGGGTGTATGTCTATGTTCAACTTGGCGTCGCGTGCCAACGCGAAGAGGATGTCCCTTGCGGGCAAGTTGCTGACGACGACGCTATAGGTCTCGACTTTTTTTACAGGAGTTGGTGGTGGCAGAACGACCGCGTTCTTGCTGGTCTGGGGAATGACGCCACTCCCTTGTTTGACGGTGTCAGGTGTTTGCTGGATATGCTTGTCGGAAGGTTTGAGCGCTTTCGTGCCGCACGCAACAAGCATGGCGCAAGTGCAACCTAATGTTACTGCGTGGATTAACTTCATTCCGTTTTCCCCTTTTTAGCCTTTTGTTCTAACAGCTTTGAACTCAAGGTAACACTAAATACTCGACACAGGCAACATGTCAATTTGTCTTTTTAGTTTCATCAAGTTAAGGTGTTTCCTGCGAGTCATCTAGCAAGTGCAGGGTGGGGGCGAACGCTTCCCGATATCGTTGCGGCAGAGAGGGGATACTGTTGCGGGCAGTATCGCTATTGGGGAAGACACCAAAGATGACGCGGTACGCATCATGTCCACTCAATCTGATGGGTAACACATAGATCTCGTTCAGAACCCCCAATTTATCTGCTCGTTTGAGAAAACCCTCCATGCGTTCGGGTTGGGCGTTGTCGGTATAGAACAGCTGGATGCTGGCGCTTCCTTTGGAGGTCGAGCTCAACATGGCATGTGTCGCCTCCAATCGTTGTTGCAACAGACTGCCGGAAGAGATCATGGGTGGGGTGGTGTGCTTTTCCGGTGCAGCCTTTATGTTTTGCGCAGTTTTGTTGGCTTTTGCGTTTTCGCTTGCTGGGGGCGTCACTGATTCGGTTATCACTGCTGCCGCCGCATGCGTCACCGTGGTCGATGGGGCGGAAATGGCGACCGCCGTTATAGGAGTCGATACGGCAGGCGTTGCGGGGAGGGCTACTGTCACCGATGAAGCGGCAGTTGCTGCGACGGGCGATATCTGACTGTTGGTCGGCACACCTGGGTGATCACGTCCCATGAGCCATGTCGCACCAGCAAGGATGGCGGCGAACAGTATTGCCCCGCCCGCTATGCCGAGATTGCGCCGATTGCCCCATTTGTGCATGGGCGTCATCTCGCTATCGCGGATGGCGGCTTGTACATGATGCTCTTGTATGGTGTGTGTGTTCTCGACGAATGCGGCAAGCAATGCCTTGTCTGCCAAGATGTTCACGCGTCGCATCAGGCCATGTGAGGCTTTGCCGATGAGTTTCTCGGCAGAGGCAGAAAAATTGTCTGGCCCTTTATAACCTGCCGCACGCATGCGGAACATCAGGTAGGTGTGAATGACTTTTTGCGAGATGGGCAGGATGATGAAGTGATGGACGATACGATCCTTCAGTTGGCGCATGTTGCTTTGCGACAATTTCTCATCAAGTTCGGGTTGGCCGAACAGCACGATCTGTAGCAATTTGTGCTTGCCTACCTGAAGGTTGTAAAGCAAGCGCAATTCTTCCAGCGTATCCAGCGGCATGGCGTGCGCTTCATCCACCAGCACGACGCAACGCTCGCCTTTCGCATATTTCGCTTCAAGGTCGTTTTGCAGGTTTTGCAGGATGACGCTGACACGCTGACCTTCTAGGTCGAGGCCGAGGCGGTCAGCGATGGCGTAGAGCAGTTCGTCGCGAGACAGGCTGGGGTTGGCGAGATAGATGGCTTTGATGTTAGTAGGGAGCTTTTCCAGCAACATGCGGCACAGCATGGTCTTGCCGCTACCCACCTCGCCGCTGATCTTGACGATGCCTTCGCCGTCGGTGATCGCATACACCAACGCATCCAAGATCTCGCCACGATTCGCTCCCGAAAAGAAGAAATCGGTGACGGGGGTGATCTTGAACGGCGGTTCGTTAAGCCCGAAGTGCTCTAGGTACATCCCATTCCCCTTATTGGTTCGCTCGGTGTTTCTGCAAAGCTTCCATGCGGCTGTACAAGGTGGTGCGTGCTATCCCCAGCAGTTTAGCGGCCTCACTGACGTTGCCCTGAGCCAATTCCATCGCGGTATCGATATAGCGCTGAGTATAGCCCATCAACATATCGTCCAGATTGAAGCCGCCCTGTTGCAAGATGCGTCGCAGGTCGCTCGGCAATTCAGTGGGTGAGGCGCCCGCTTCGATGAATTGCTGCTCGAATTCTGCTTCCAGTTGTGAGGGGCTGACTTTCGCACCGGCGTATTTGGTGACCAAACGAATTACGATGTTACGTAGCTCGCGCGTGTTGCCTGGGAACGGATAGTTTTGCCAAGCAGATTGAGCGGCATCATCCAAGGTGAAGGGCTTGCGCTGCATCTGCTTCGTATAGAAATCACGAAAGTGTTCCAGCAACAGCCGTTTGTCGCTATCCATCGTGTTCAGCGGCGGTACGTTGATGGTGAACACACTCATACGATGGAACAGGTCGGCGCGGAAGTTACCGCTACGCACGGCTTGTGCCAACACCAGATTGGTAGCCGCGATGATGCGCGCATTGCTTTTGCGGGTGGTCGTCTCGCCTACGCGTTGGTATTCACCATTCTCAAGGACGCGCAGTAACTTGGCTTGCAGTTCTTGGGGTAGCTCACCGATCTCGTCCAAGAACAAGGTGCCGTTCTCGGCTTTCTCGAAGAATCCGACTTGGGCCGTGGTCGCGCCTGTGAATGCACCCTTGGCGTGACCGAAAAGTGTCGATTCCAACAGATTGGGCGCGATCGCTGCACAGTTGATGGCGATGAAAGGTGTGTTGGGGTTCCTGCCCAGACTTTGCAGAGCTTGAGCCACCAACTCTTTGCCGCTTCCTGATTCGCCTTGGATAAGGACGGGGTAGGGGGTGCTCGCGTAGAGCTTGATCTGCTCACGCAATGTCTGGATGACTGGGCTTTCGCCCACGATACCCAGTTGCGATTGACTCAGGGCAGAGGAACGTTGTTCACTTTGTTGAGCCGACAGTGCGGCATGCAATTGAGCGCGGATGTCGTCTGGTTTGCAGGGTTTTGCGACGAATTCGAACGCGCCCAAGGTGCGCGCATGACGTGCATTGCTCTCTTCGCTTTGGCCGGATAGCGTGATGATCTTGATCTGGGGCGAATGCGCCAACAGTTCGGTGATCAGTTTGAAACCTTCTTGCGGGCGATGAGGGGTAGGCGGGAGGCCGAGGTCGACCAAAGCCAGTTGTGGGGCGGCTGGCAAATCGCGCACGAGGCGGATGGCTTGTGTGCGGTCTTCGGCCAGTGTGATGTCAAAATCGTCCGACAGTACCAGATTCAAAGAATCACGTATGAGCGGGTCGTCATCTACGAGCAACAGGGTTGGAAGTGGGCTTTTATTCAAAATATAGAGCTAGCTATAAAAAGTACGGGCGGAGGATAGCTACTAATGGCGACAAGCTCAAGGGTGATGGAGCAGAGAATCTAGTGCGGGGGTGATGTTAGAATGCGCGCCTTGAAATCTGGCAAAAGCAAAAGGTCACTGTGTCAGCACTGGTAGAAATCAACGACGTCAACTTCTCATACGATCAGCGCGCCATCCTGAAGGGCATCAACATGTCTTTTGGTAAGGGCAAGGTGATCGCTGTGATGGGGGGGAGCGGCTGCGGTAAGACCACGCTGTTCCGTTTGATCGGCGGTGCGCTCAAACCTACGCGCGGCGAGGTCAAGATCGACGGACAGGTCATCCATGAGTTGGATGACCGAGGGTTGTACGAGATGCGCCGCAGGATGGGCGTCTTGTTCCAGTTCGGCGCGTTGTTCACCGATATGTCGGTGTTCGACAACGTGGCGTTCCAAATGCGTGAACATACCGATCTGCCTGAGGACATCATCCACGACTTGGTGATGCTGAAGCTGCATGCAGTTGGCTTGCGTGGCACGCATGATTTGATGCCTGCGGAATTGTCTGGGGGCATGGCGCGTCGTGTCGCGCTGGCGCGCACCGTTGCGCTCGATCCTATGCTCATCTTGTACGACGAGCCGTTCGCCGGGCTTGATCCTATCTCATTGAGTGTGGTCGGACAGTTGATCCGCCGGTTGAACGATGCCTTGGGTGCAACCTCGGTGGTGGTGACACACGATGTGCAGGAATCTCTGAAGATCGTGGATTACGTCTACTTCATCGCGGACGGTGTCATCGTGGCAGAAGGTACGCCGGATGAGATACGCGCTTCGGATAAACCCTTCGTGCATCAGTTCGTGCATGGCGAGATGGATGGGCCTATCCCGTTCCACTACCCCGGTGCGACCAGCTATGCGCAAGACCTGAAAGTGAGCGCCTGATGCCTTTGGTCAAGAGTGTTCGAGCGGTAGGACATCGGACGGTGGATATCGTGTGGCGTGTCGGCGTGGCCTCGCGTTTCTTGTTGCAGACCTTGTTGCAATCTGGCATGAGTTTCCGTCGATTCAATCTGGTGGTGAAAGAACTGTTCGCCAGCGGCGTGATGTCGCTGGTCATCATCGGCGTGGCAGGCATGTTCGTCGGTATGGTGCTGGGCTTACAGGGCTTCGAGACGTTGAAGCGTTATGGTTCTGAGTCGGCTTTGGGTTCGTTGGTGGCATTGAGTCTGGTGCGCGAGTTGGGGCCAGTATTGGCGGCGCTCTTGTTTGCTAGCCGAGCAGGATCAGCGATGACGGCCGAGATCGGACTGATGAAAGCGACCGAGCAGATCGCGGCGATGGAGATGATGGCGGTGAGTCCCATCGCTCGTGTCGTTGCCCCACGTTTCTGGGCTGGCGTCATCTCTATGCCATTGCTGGCCGCCATCTTCTCGGCGATGGGTGTGTTTGGTGGTTACGTGGTGGGCGTGGTGCTCATTGGTGTGGATGAAGGTTCGTTCTGGTCGCAGATGCAGGCGTCAGTGGACTTTCAAGCAGACATCATGAACGGCGTCATAAAAAGTTTCGTATTTGGTTTTGCGGTCACAGTGATCGCCCTGTTTGAAGGTTTCGATGCGCCACCGACGGCAGAAGGTGTATCAGGCGCGACGACGCGCACGGTCGTGCAATCATCGCTGGCGATATTGATGCTGGATGTCATATTGACCGCGTTCATGTTTCGAGGAGCATAAAGATGGAACGTACTAAATTGGATCTATGGGTTGGCGCGTTTGTCGTTGCCGGTATCGCCGCGCTGGTGGTGTTGGCGTTGAAGGTGGGGAACCTAAGTACCTACAACGTATCCGAGACCTACCAGTTGCAAGCTTATTTCAACAACGTCGGTGGCTTGAAGGCGACAGCGTCGGTGCGTAGTGCGGGTGTGTTGGTCGGACGCGTCACCAGTATCACCTTGGATACCGAGCGGTATGAGGCGAAGGTGACGATGAGCATCGACAAGCGTTACCAATTTCCTAAGGATACGTTCGCCAATATCCTGACATCAGGTTTGTTGGGTGAGCAATACATCGGTCTATTGCCCGGCGGCGAAGACGAAATGCTAGCGGATGGAGGCGAGTTCAAAAAGACGCAGTCCGCCATTGTGGTGGAAGAGTTGATCGGTAAGTTCATGTTCAATAAGTCGGAGAGTTCGAATTGATTATGGGAAAGTTGACCATGCGTAAATTGATGGCAGTGGTGATGTTGCTGGCGGCGAGCGTATTGCCAGCGTCAGCGATGGCAAACGAGGTGCCGCCACCCGATGTGCTGATCGAGCAGACCATGCATGAAGTGCTTGAGATCATCAAGAAGGACAGCGCACTGCTGAGCGACGAGAAGCGATTGCTCGAACTGGTCGATGCCAAGATCCTGCCTCACTTCGACTTTGGCCGCATGACGAGGTTAGCTGTCGGCAAGGCATGGCGCACTGCTACGCCAGAGCAGAAGCAATCTCTGACCAATGAGTTCCGTACCATGCTGGTGCGCACCTATACCAAGGTGTTCACCACTTACAAAAATCCAAAGGTGGAGACCAAGCACGTTCAGGTCGCTACGGGTGTGGAAGAGATCCCAGTGAAGACCATCATCAGCTTCAGCGATGGTCGTTCTGCCAAGGTCGAGTACGAGATGGAAAAGACACCAACAGGTTGGAAGGCATTCGATGTCACCTTGGAAGGAGTGAGCTTGGTCACCAGCTATCGCGGCTCCTTCGGTGATCAGATCCAGCAGACAGGTATCGATGGCCTGATCCAAAAATTGGCGGAGACTAATCGCGGTGCATCTGCTGCCAGTGCAAAAAGGGCGCAAGCGAAGTGATCGTCTGGGCTGACAACAAGTTCGCCGTATCCGGCGCGTTGACCATCGATTCGGCCAAAGCGCTTCAACGTTTCCCCTTTGAGCAGAATGCCAAAGGGGAACCCTTGGTGGTGGATATGGCGCAAGTTGCAGCGGTTGATTCTGCTGCGGTCAGCTTGATGTTGTCTTGGTTGCGGCAGGCAAAAGCGCAGGATCTGCAGCTTTCATTCATCCACGTCCCGACGAATCTGCACAGCTTGGTCGATCTTTACGGTCTGTCCGAAGTGTTGCCGTTGAATTATTCCTAATCTGTTGACGAGTACCTATCCATGCAAAAACTAGCAATCCAAGGCGGCAATCCATTACGCGGTGAAGTGCGCATCTCAGGCGCGAAGAATGCCGCATTGCCCATCATGTGTGCCAGCTTATTGACCGCAGACACGCTGCGACTCACTAATCTGCCTGATCTGCACGACGTTGGCACCATGCGCAAGTTGTTGCAACAGATGGGTGTGGCAGCAGAGACTGCGACGAACGAGATCATCTTCAAGGGCGATAAGATAGCCAACTGGGAAGCACCTTACGAGATGGTGAAGACCATGCGCGCGGCTATTCTGGTACTCGGCCCATTGGTGGCGCGCTTCGGTGATGCCAAAGTCTCTTTGCCGGGTGGTTGCGCAATCGGCTCACGTCCAGTCGATCTGCACATCAAAGGCCTGCAAGCGATGGGTGCGGAGATCACCATCGAACATGGCTATATCCACGCCAAAGCCAAGAAACTCAAAGGTGCGCGCATCTTCTTCGATATCGTTAGCGTGACGGGAACTGAGAACCTGATGATGGCGGCGGCATTGGCCGATGGCGTGACTGTGTTGGAGAACGCCGCGCGTGAACCCGAAGTCATCGACTTGGCGAACTGCCTACGTGCGATGGGCGCGAAGATCACAGGTGATGGCACGGATAACATCACCATCACGGGTGTTGAGAAGTTGCACGGTGCGACGCATCACATCATGCCGGATCGTATCGAAAGCGGAACGTTCTTGGTGGCGGCTGCCGCGACGGGCGGCAGCATCACTTTGCGAGAGACGCGCGCCGACATCCTAGAGACCGTGTTGGAAAAGCTCATCGAGGTGGGCGCAAAAATCACAGTGGACGGCACTTCGATCCATTTGGAAATGAGCGGTCGTCCCAAAGCGGTGAACGTGCGCACCGCACCGCACCCAGCCTTTCCCACAGATATGCAAGCACAGTTCATGGCGCTCAACTGCATCGCTGATGGCAGCGCTATGGTCATCGAGACTATCTTCGAGAACCGTTTCATGCACGTGCAAGAGCTACGTCGCCTTGGTGCCCAGATCGACGTAGAAGGCAATACTTCCGTCGTGCGCGGAGTAGATCATCTGGAAGGCGCGACGGTGATGGCGACCGACCTGCGTGCTTCGGCTTGTTTGGTCATCGCCGGACTCGTGGCTCAAGGGGAGACTGTCATCGATCGTATCTACCATCTGGATCGTGGCTACGAACACATCGAGAGTAAATTGACCCAGCTTGGCGCTAACATTCGACGTATCAAATAGTAGAAAGACATCATGATCACCATCGCCCTATCCAAAGGCCGCATCTTCGAAGAGACATTGCCGCTGCTCAAAGCGGCAGGCATCACCCCGCTGGAAGATCCCGAGACCTCGCGCAAACTCATCTTGCCAACCAATCGCGATGACGTGCGTCTCATCATCGTGCGCGCTTCCGATGTGCCCACATACGTTCAATACGGTGCTGCCGACATCGGCGTGGCGGGCAAGGACGTGCTGAACGAACACGGTGGTGATGGTCTGTACCAACCGCTCGATCTGAACATCGCCAAGTGCCGCATGATGGTCGCGGTGCGTAGCGACTTCGATTACGAATCCGCTGTGAAGCAGGGCGCACGCATCCGCGTGGCGACCAAATATGTGAAGACGGCACGTGAACACTTCGCCTCCAAAGGCGTACACGTCGACCTCATCAAGCTGTACGGCTCCATGGAGTTGGCGCCATTGGTCGGCCTGTCCGATGCCATCGTCGATCTGGTGAGCAGTGGCGCCACCTTGAAGGCGAACAACCTTGTTGCAGTGGAAGAGATCGCACAGATATCTTCGCGCTTGGTGGTGAACCAAGCCTCGCTCAAACTTAAACGAAGCACCCTGCAACCCATTCTGGATGCATTTGCTGGAGCCGTTCAATGAACATCACAAGACTTTCGACCCAACAAGCCGACTTCGACGCCACGCTGACCAAGCTGCTGGCATTTGAAGAAACAGCGGATGACAAACTAGAAGCGACCGTCGCAGCCATCCTCTCTGATGTGAAGAAACGCGGCAACGAGGCTGTGCTGGAATACACCCGCAAGTTCGATCGTTTGCCTTCGATCACTGAGACTTCGATGGAATTGCCGCAGTCCGAGTTGAAGGCGGCCTTTGAGGGTCTACCTGCCGATCAGAAGCTCGCTTTGGAGCAAGCCGCGCAGCGCGTCACTTCCTATCACAAGAAACAAGTGCAGGCCTCGTGGACCTATCTAGATGATGACGGCACCATGCTCGGCCAGCAAGTCACCCCGCTGGATCGCGTCGGTCTTTACGTACCCGGGGGCAAGGCTGCCTACCCTTCTTCCGTGCTGATGAATGCCTTGCCAGCCAAAGTGGCGGGTGTGGCCGAACTCATCATGGTCGTTCCAACACCTGATGGCGTGAAGAACCAATTGGTGCTGGCGGCGGCTTATCTGTCCGGTGTGGATCGTGTGTTCACCATCGGCGGCGCACAGGCTGTGGGCGCGCTGGCGTATGGCACAAGGACCATTCCTAAGGTGGACAAGATCGTCGGCCCAGGTAACGCCTATGTGGCTTCGGCAAAACGTCGTGTGTTCGGCGTGTGCGGCATCGACATGATCGCGGGGCCTTCCGAAATTCTCGTCATCTGCGATGGCGGTACTGATCCTGATTGGGTGGCGATGGACCTGTTCTCGCAAGCTGAGCACGACGAGTTGGCGCAAGCCATCCTGTTGTCGCCGGACGCCAAGTTCATCGAGGCGGTGGCCGCCAGTGCCAACAAGCTGTTGGAGCAGATGCCACGCAAAGACATCATCAAGACCGCGCTGGAGAATCGCGGTGCGTTGATCCATGTGAAAGACATGGACGAAGCCTGCCACATCAGCAACCGTATCGCGCCAGAACACTTGGAGCTGTCCGTGGCTGCCCCGCAGGCATGGCTGCCCAAGCTGAAGCACGCTGGCGCCATCTTCATGGGGCGTTACACCTCCGAGTCGCTAGGTGACTACTGTGCGGGCCCTAATCACGTCCTGCCCACCTCGGGCACGGCGCGTTTCTCCTCACCGCTGGGGGTATATGACTTTCAGAAGCGCAGTAGCCTTATCCAAGTCTCTGCCAAAGGGGCGCAAACGTTGGGCGCTATCGCCTCAACTCTCGCATTTGGCGAGGGTTTGCAGGCCCACGCGCAGTCTGCGCTGTACCGAAAGAACAGCTAGGAAACTTTAAGTTGTGTACTTTTCAGGGTTTGGGGTAGAATCCGCGCCTCATTTTTGCAACTGGTCTGGAGTTAGTCATGGCACGCGTCTGTCAAGTAACGGGGAAAGCCCCAATGGTTGGGAACAACATCTCCCACGCGAACAATAAAACCAAGCGTCGTTTTTTGCCGAATCTGCAACAACGCCGTTTGTGGGTGGAGTCTGAGAATCGTTGGGTTTCTATGCGTATAACGAATGCTGCTCTGCGCACCATCGACAAGAACGGCATTGATGCTGTCCTGTTCGAGATGCGTGCTCGCGGCGAGAAGATTTAAGGGGAACAGTCATGGCAAAAGGCGCTCGCGAAAAGATCAAGTTGGAATCCTCTGCTGGTACAGGGCATTTCTACACCACCAACAAGAACAAACGCACCACACCAGAAAAGCTCGAATTCTTGAAATTCGATCCAGTGGTACGCAAGCACGTGGCATACAAGGAAACCAAGCTGAAGTGATTCAGTGAAGTTCCAGTAGGCAAAAGAAAACCCGCAGCGATGCGGGTTTTTTGTTTTGGTCTGAATGACCTTTAGGCTTTTGCCCAGCCCTGCGCTTCTGCGTAGTCGTTGAACACCCGAATATCCGCATCCACGAACAAGCGTGACAACCAAGCTTGCCATGTGAGCCACTGGTCATCGGTGACGACGGCGATCTTGTTGAAGTCGTGGTTGTGTTCGCGGCTGAAGAATTTGATCTCTTCCCATGCGACATCCGTCGTGTAGTCGATCATGCCGCGCAGGTCGAATATCAGATTGGTTTGGTCGCCGCTCTTGAGCTTGTACAGCGCGTGTTCCTCGAACTGCTTGAAATCGGCGAGGGTGAAATCACCCATGACGGCGATGTTGACGAGGTTGGTTTTGTCTTCGATGGTGATCATTTGCTTACCTCTGTGTTTGTGGGAGCTAGGCGCAAGCTTAACATGCCGCTGCCGATGACGAGTGCGATGCCAAGCCATGCGCTGACGCTCAGTAGCTCGTTCCAGAAAATCAATCCAAAAAGAGCGGAGAAAACCACGGTGCTGTACGCCAAGCTACCGACGACCAAGGTCTGTCCTGTGCGGTAGGCGCGCGTCATGAAGAGCTGCGCGAAGGTGGCGGATGCGCCGATGGCGATGAGCAAAGGCAGGTCGCCGAATGTGAGCGCGTGGAGGGGGGCGGTGAGCATCCATGCGCCGCTGATGAGCGTCGCGATAAGATTGAAATAGAACACCACGCGTGTGCCGGACTCTCCCGCCATGCCGAGTTGTCGTACGTTGAGTAAAGCGACACCCGCCAGCACGCCCGAGATGAGACCGAGCAAGCCGGGAAAGAGTTGGTCATGTTCCAGCGTCGGATGCAACAGCAGGATGATGCCCGCGAAACCCACTACCAGTGCGCTCGTGAGAGGCGCATGGAACTTGTCTTTCAACACTAGTACGGTGAATACGGATAGGAACAGGGATGATGTGTAATTGAGGGTGATGGCGGTCGCTAGTGGCAATACGCTGATGCAGTAGAAGAACAGCAACATGGCGATGGTGCCAGACAAGCCGCGCCAGATATGGCCGCGCCAATGCGGGGTGGCGAATGCGAGTTTGGAGCGATGCAACATCGCATATACGATGATGAGGCCGAAGAAGGAGCGGTAGAACACTAGCTCGCTACTGGTGAAGTCGGCACCGCCGAGTTTGACCAGTGAACCCATGCAGGCGAAGAGCAGTCCGGCCACTAACATCCAAAGTGAGCCCATTTTCGGCGTGAGTGTCGGTTACAGGTGTGGTGCGAGGTTGCGCTTCAGGTACTCATGGAAGTGCAACATGCCATCTTCGGTTGGGGACTGATACGGGCCGGCTTCTTCGATGCCGCGTTGATAGAGCGACTTGCGGCCTTGATTCATGCGCTGGCAGATGATGTCGTCTTCAACAGCAGTCTCGTTATAGGCCTTCTGTTCAGCTTCAACGAAGTCACGTTCGAACATGGCGATCTCTTCCAAGTAGTAGAACTCGACCACATTGGTACACGCTTCCGCACCGCGCGGGATGAGCGTACTGATGACCAGTGTACCGGGGTACCACTCGACGGTGATGTTGGGGTAGTAGGTGAGCCAGATCGCGCCGTACTTGGGTAGCTTGTCGCCGTAGTAGCGCAGCACCTGTTCCTGCCATTTGCCATAGACCGGACTGCCGACCTTGCGCAGCGCGTTGCTGATGCCGACGGTCTGCACGCTGTACTGTTCGCCGAACTGCCACTTGAGGTCGTCGCAATCGACGAAGTTGCCTAGTCCAGGATGGAATGGCACGACGTGATAGTCCTCCAGATACACCTCGATGAAGGTCTTCCAGTTGAAGGCATATTCGTCCACTTGGATGCGATCCAGCATGTAGCCGGAGAAATCCAAATCCTTCATCACGCCCATGTTGGCGAGGTCTTTGGCAACGTCACGCTTACCCGAGAACAGCAGACCGTTCCAGTTCTGCAACGGTGACTTGTTCAAATGTAGGCAAGGATTCTGCGGAAAGTGCGGCGCACCCATCAACTCGCCATCGTTCTTGTAAGTCCAGCGATGGAGCGGACACACGATGGTCTTGGCGTTGCCGCGACCTTCCAGCATGGTGGCTTGACGGTGACGGCAGATGTTGGAAAGCAGCTCCACGCCGTTCGGGTTGCGCACCAACATCTGCGCATTGCCATCCAGCACGTGGTAGTCGCCCAGATTCGGCACCATCAGTTCATGCCCGACGTAGTTCGGCCCATTCTCAAAAAGTGCGCGGCGCTCTGCCTCCAATACTTTTGGATCGAAATACCAGCTCATCGGCGGTTGTGCGATGACGGGATTGAACTGTTGAACTTTTGCGATTTCTGACATACCCACGATTCCTCTGTGAATACGGTTAAACGGGGCGGCGATTGTCCCCGAATTCAGAGGGTGGGGCAACAATAATTGGCTCAAGCAATGGGGCTTGGGTAAAATGGCGACCTTTCGCAAGCAGGGCGTTGTTCATGGCCGGTAAAGCACAAAAAACAGTCAGTTTCGAAGCGGCGATGACCGAGTTGGATCAACTCGTCGCAGACATGGAAGGCGGGAAACTATCCTTGGAAGATTCGCTGGCGGCCTATAAACGCGGTGCCGAGTTGCTGTCCTTCTGTCGAGGCAAGCTGGACGATGCGCAACAACAAGTGCGCGTGTTGGAAGACGGCGTGCTGAAAGATTTCGCCGTAGGTAACGAAGCGTGATGGCGAAAGCATTCTCTAGCTGGGTAGCCGACCAGCAAACTCGATTCGAAGATGTGTTGCGCAACCTGTTGCCTTCAGCAGAGGTGGCGCCGCAACGTCTGCATGCCGCCATGCGCTACAGCGTGTTAGATGGTGGCAAACGCGTGCGCCCTCTGTTGGCTTTTGCGGCAGGTGAGTTGGCTGGCGCAGACGTTGCGCGTGTGAATTACGCTGCCGCTGCCGTCGAACTCATCCACGCTTATTCGCTGGTGCATGACGACATGCCTTGCATGGATGACGATGTGTTGCGTCGCGGCAAGCCGACTTGCCATGTGGAATACGACGAAGCCACGGCGCTGCTGGTGGGCGATGCGCTACAAAGCTTGGCGTTCCAATTCTTGTCTGAACAGCCTCTGTGCGATGAACCTGGCAAGCAATTGCAGATGGTGAAGTTACTGGCGGTAGCTTCCGGTTCGCGCGGCATGGCGGGCGGTCAAGCCATCGACCTCGCCAGTGTAGGCAAGCAACTGACGCTGCCCGAGTTGGAGCAGATGCATATCCACAAGACTGGCGCATTGATACGTGCCGCCATCCTGCTGGGCGCACATTGCGGCAATGGACTGAGCGATGCGCAGCTCGATAAGTTGGATCGATTCGGCAAGCTCATCGGCTTGGCCTTCCAAGTGGTGGATGATGTGTTGGATTGCGAGGCAGATACCGCGACCTTGGGCAAGACTGCGGGTAAGGATGCCGACAACGACAAGCCGACCTATGTGAGCTTGTTAGGCTTGCCAGAAGCGAAAGCGATGGCGCAGCGTCTGCACAGCGAGGCGTTGGAATCTTTGAGTGAGTTCGGCGAATCAGCGCGTCGTCTGCGCGAGTTAGCTGACTTCATCGTGATACGGAAATTCTGATGTACGCACTTCTCGACACCATCAAATCTCCCGAAGATCTGCGCAAGTTGGAGCGCGAGCAGTTGCCGCAACTCGCTGCCGAGTTGCGCGAGTTCTTGGTCGAATCGGTGAGCAAGACGGGCGGACACTTATCGTCCAACCTCGGTACGGTCGAACTGACCATCGCCCTGCACACCATCTTCAACACGCCGCAAGACAAGCTGGTGTGGGATGTGGGTCACCAGACCTACGTTCACAAGATATTGACGGGGCGTCGCGCAGCGATGAGTACCCTACGCATGAAGGGTGGCATCGCGGGTTTCCCCAAACGTGAAGAGAGTCCTTACGATACTTTTGGTACCGGGCATTCCAGTACTTCCATCTCGGCTGCGCTCGGTATGGCGGCGGCGGCGAAGCTGCGTGGCTCGGATGAACGCGCAGTCGCCATCATTGGCGATGGTGCGATGACCGGCGGTATGGCGTTCGAGGCTTTGAACAATGCGGGTGCGATGGATGCGAACCTGCTCGTTATCCTCAACGACAACGACATGTCCATCTCGCGTCCCGTCGGTGCGCTCAACAACTATCTGGCAAAGCTGATGTCGGGGCGTTTCTATGCGGCTGTGCGCAGCCGCAGCGAGAAGATGCTGAAGGGTATGCCACCAGTATTGGAGTTCGCCAAGCGTACCGAGGAGCATCTCAAAGGCATGGTCATCCCAGGCACGATGTTCGAGGAATTCGGCTTCAACTACATCGGCCCCATCGACGGGCACGATATCAACGTGTTGTTGGATACGCTGAGCAACATCCGCAAACTCGAAGGCCCGCAATTCCTGCACATCGTCACTCAAAAGGGTAGGGGATACGACAAAGCAGAGGCGGATTGTCTGCTCTACCATGGCGTATCCAAGTTCGATCGAACCAGCGGCATCATCCCTAAGCCCACCCAACAACAGACCTACACGCAGGTGTTCGGGAATTGGCTGTGTGACATGGCGGCGGCGGACGAAAAATTGGTCGGCATCACGCCTGCGATGTGCGAAGGATCGGGCATGCCCGAGTTCGCCGAGAGATTCCCGCAACGCTATTTCGATGTGGGTATCGCGGAGCAGCATGCGCTCACCTTCGCGGCGGGCATGGCGTGTGAAGGATACAAACCGGTGGTGGCGATCTACTCCACCTTCCTGCAACGTGCGTATGACCAACTCATTCACGATATCGCCATCCAGAATCTTCCGGTGATGCTGGCCATCGACCGTGGCGGTCTGGTCGGTGCGGATGGGGCGACCCATGCGGGCAGTTTCGACCTGAGCTTCCTGCGTTGCATCCCCAACATGACGGTGATGACACCCAGCGATGAGAACGAATGCCGTCAGATGTTGAGCACGGCTTACCGGATGAATTCGCCCACCGCAGTACGCTATCCGCGCGGTACGGGGCCGGGTGTGGCGACAGAGAAGAGTTTGCAGACGATCCCAGTCGGTAAAGGGGAAGTGCGCCGTGCGGGTAAAAACATCGCCATCCTCGCCTTCGGTTCCATGCTGGAGCCGGCATTGGAAGCGGGTAAGCAGTTAGGCGCAACCGTTGCCAACATGCGTTTCGTCAAGCCGTTGGACGAGGAACTGGTGTTGCAGTTGGCACGTGAGCACGTACTCTTGGTGACGGTGGAAGAGAACACCATCCAAGGCGGAGCGGGCAGTGCGGTCGCGGAATGCCTTGCAAAACATGGTGTTGCTGCTAAGTTGTTACACCTCGGGCTGCCCGATCACTTTGTCGAGCAAGGCGAACATAAGTTATTACTTGCAGAATGTGGGCTTGATGCCGCAGGTTTGGCAAAGTCCATTCAATCGGTCACAATAGGAAAATAGCTTGAGTGAAACAGTGGGGCATTGGCTATAATCGCTCCATATCCAATTCAGAAAGCACGAAATGAATTCCACAGTAGCTATCCCCGACGTACAGAGCTCCGCCGACACTCGCCACTTGGCGATCAACAAGGTGGGCATCAAGAGTATCCGTCACCCTGTCGTTGTCAAAGACAAGAGCGTGGGTGTGCAACACACCATCGCCACTTTCAATATGTATGTGCATCTGCCGCACAATTTCAAAGGCACGCACATGTCGCGCTTCGTGCAGATATTGAATCATCATGGGCGTGAGATTTCAGTCGAGTCGTTCGAGAGCATCCTACGCGAGATGATAGAAAAACTGGAAGCGAAGTCGGGTTACATCGAGATGTCATTTCCGTATTTCGTGAACAAGACCGCGCCAGTGTCGGGCGTGCAGAGCCTGCTGGATTACGACGTGACTTTCATCGGCGAGATCGTCGAAGGCGCATACCGCTTTACCATGAAGGTGCTCATCCCCGTGACCAGTTTGTGCCCGTGCTCCAAAGAGATCTCCGAGCGGGGCGCACATAACCAGCGTTCACATGTCACGCTCACTGTGCGTACGAAAAAGTCGGTGTGGATAGAAGACATCGTGCGAGTCGCTGAAGAACAAGCATCCAGTGAGCTATATGGCTTGTTGAAACGTCCCGATGAGAAGTTCGTTACCGAGCGCGCATACGACAACCCCAAGTTCGTTGAAGACATGGTGCGTGACGTGGCTGCCGCGCTGAACGCAGATGACCGTATTGAAGCCTATGTGGTGGAATCAGAGAACTTTGAATCGATCCACAATCATTCGGCGTATGCACTGATCGAGCGCGACAAGAGTAAAGATTGAGTTTAAAGGGGGTGAATAGCCCCCCCTTGAAATCCTGCCTGACCGTCCCAATCTCCTGCGCACCTTGTAACAACCATGCAACAGGAGATAAAAGATGACCGATAGCAACGCGAGCCGCGAAACCCTAGGTTTTCAGACCGAAGTCAAACAGCTGCTGCAACTGATGATCCACTCGCTGTATTCCAATCGCGAGATATTCCTAAGAGAACTGATTTCCAATGCCTCTGACGCCTGCGACAAGCTGCGCTTCGAGGCGTTGCACAACGATGCACTGTACGAGAATGCATCTGACCTGAACATCCGCGTCAGCTTCGACAAGGTAGCGCGCACGCTGACTATCGCCGACAGCGGTATCGGTATGAGCCGCGACGAAGTGATCGCCAACCTCGGCACTATCGCTAAATCCGGCACACGCGATTTCTTCACCAAGCTCTCCGGCGATCAGCAGAAAGATGCCAACCTCATCGGTCAGTTCGGCGTGGGCTTCTATTCCGCATTCATCGTGGCCGACAAGGTCTCCGTGCTGACGCGTCGCGCAGGCGAAAAGTCCGATCAAGGCGTGCGCTGGGAATCGGACGGTGGCGGCGAGTTCTCTATCGAGATGGTGGAGAAGCAGACGCGTGGCACTGAGATAACCTTGCATCTACGTGCAGACCAAGACGACCTGCTGGCGGGTTACAAACTACGCGAGATCATCAAGAAGTATTCCAACCACATCGTGCAGCCTATCCTGATGAACAAGGAAGAGTGGAAGGACGGCAAATACGAGACGCTGGCGGAAGACGAGACCGTCAATCAAGCCTCTGCTTTGTGGGCGCGCAGCAAGAACGACATCACAGAGGAAGAGTACAAGGAATTCTATAAACACGTCGGCCATGATTACGGCGACCCGCTGGCGTGGAGCCATGCTCGAGTTGAAGGCCGTCAGGAATACACGCAACTGCTGTACATCCCCGCACGTGCGCCATTCGATCTGTATGACCGCCAAGCGCGTCACGGCATCAAGCTGTATGTGCGTCGCGTGTTCATCATGGACGATGCTGAACAACTGATGCCGAGTTATCTACGCTTCGTGCGTGGCATCGTGGATTCTGCCAATCTACCACTCAACGTCTCGCGCGAGATATTGCAAGAATCGAAGGACATCGAAACGATCCGCAAAGGATGTACCGGCAAAGTGTTGGGCATGTTGTCTGACATGGCCGAGAACGACAAAGAAAAGTACGCTACTTTCTGGGCGCAGTTCGGCCAAGTGCTGAAAGAAGGCATCGGTGAAGATGCTGCCAACAAGGATAAGGTCGCAGCACTAGCTCGCTTTGCTTCTACGCAGGCGGACAATGCGGATGAGGCCGTCTCGCTACGCGACTACATTGCGCGCATGAAGGACGGCCAAGAGAAGATCTATTACGTCACAGCGGATAGTTTCAATGCCGCCAAGAACAGTCCGCACCTCGAAGTGTTCCGCAAAAAAGGCATCGAAGTGTTGCTGCTATCTAACCGCGTAGATGAATGGATGGTTAGCAATCTGTTTGAATTCGAGGGTAAATCGTTGACCTCCGTTGCCAAGGGCGGTCTTGATCTAGGGGCGTTGGAAGACGCCGCTGAGAAGCAAGCCCAAGAAAAACAGGCTGACGAATTCAAAGGGCTCACCGAGAAGAT
>Ga0172379_10001241_pt1 | contig 52878 bp, 49 predicted proteins | sample GrowelOW334metaG_FD_119756 | JGI IMG/M metagenome (GOLD analysis project Ga0172379, IMG submission 119756) | Groundwater microbial communities from an aquifer near a municipal landfill in Southern Ontario, Canada - Groundwater well OW334 metaG | ecosystem: Environmental > Aquatic > Deep... | reverse complement strand
TTCGACTCGTGTCCCAGGTCCAAATCCCGTTCGGATTTGGACGTACCCATCACTCGTCCGTTCGACTCGTGTCCCAGGTCCAAATCCCGTTCGGATTTGGACGTACCCATCACTCGTCCGTTCGACTCGTGTATGGGTACGCCTGATTTTCTGAAATACTTGGAAACGATGATGTCGGTCGCGAGCTGACTCCAGCTTTTCGGGACTTCCACGTGGTCCATCTGAAATACGACCGATCCGTCCGGGTTGCTGATGACCGATTTGCGGTGGGCGTACTCGATCTCGTCAAGCGGCCCGGTTTCCTGGCGCGTGGAATGCCGTTCGAAGACAAGCCCCCCGGTCAAAGCCTCTTGATCCCTGCCGTTCCCGTTTGCTCCCGCGCTATATTTCTTCGCCGTTTTAACGCTCATATGCCCCGGTCTCCCTTGATTGTCAGCCATTCCAGAATGATTGCATTTGTCCATATATTGCGTTTAGAAAGCCTGCCATGCGCTACATATAGTATAAATCAGGAATCCTCCCCGTTTCAAGAACTCTTTCACGGATTTTAATTGAGACGGACAATCGCGTAGTTCAGATAGACCGCAAACGAGCACCACGCCCAGTAAGGGACCCACAAAAGCCCTGCGAGACGGCGCACCCGGAAGAAGGCCGCCATCGTCACCGTCAAAGTCGCCCAAAGGACGACGATCTCGGCCAGGGCCAGCCCCGGAGAACGGAACCCGAAAAAAATCACGGACCAAAACGTGTTCAGCACGAGCTGCGTCATAAAAAGCAGAATCGCGTTGCGGACTTCCCGATTCGAAAATCCCCTTTCCCAAACAAGCCCCGCCGCAGCGCCCATCATCGTGTAAAGAACCAACCACGCGGGTCCGAAAACCCATGCCGGAGGATTCCAATGCGATTTCACGAGGCCCGCGTACCAAGTCGGAATGGCCGCGACCGTCACAAACGAGCCGGCGATACCGGCCGCTTGAGAAACGGCAACAAAGACAAGGATGGCGATCCAACTTTTTCGATTCATGAAATCAGGAGATGCGTCTTAGAAAAATCCGGGCGTTGAGGAGTTGATTTTTGGTTGAGGGAAAATTTATTTTACCCACACGAGTCTTATATCAAAAAAAAAATCCGATTTCAATCGAAAGAAAAAAAATTTTTTTACGCGGTTTCCGCAACGAAACAAAAGAGGAATTTATCTTGACGGAGAACAATCGGGAGACTTCGAATCGGCCGAAATAAGACGGCCGGAGGCGTCGAAACGCACATCAATGTGTTCGGAATGGAACCAGGTCTTGTCGCCGTGCTTGTAAGCCATCACCTCGTTCCCCTCTTCCACATCCTTGATCACCGGCGCGCCGTAGCGACCCTCAAATGCTGCGACAGAAACCCCTTCTGGAACTTTGCCCTCGCGAAGATCCCGGCAAAGGCGCTCATAATTCTCTGTCTCCTGCGCGACAAGGCGGCCTTGGGCCTCCGTGTCTTTCCCGAGCGACGCCAGAACGCCGATTTTTTCCATGCGCGAGCAGCCCGCGCTCAGAAACACGAACAGGGAGATTGCCGCAAGCCTAATAACGGGGGAAAACTTGCGCTCGCGCATCGTCCTCACGCGCCGATGGGGCCGAAGGAGTTCGGCTGGCCCGTGGCTTCCAGCACCGAAAACCAGAGCGGCCCTTTCGGGTCGACCCGTTTTCGCCCCTGGCCCACGAGCGGCATCGGCAAGTGGACCAGCTTGTCGTGCCTGAGCCCCACGACCATCTCTGTGCGCCCCGACATCGCAGCGTGGACAGCCGACTGCGCAAGGCGAAGGCAGTAAGCGCTATCCAGAGGAGATGCCGGAATACTGCGGATCATGTAACTTGGATCGATCACTTTAATCGTGACCGGACGGCTCTTCGATTGGAAGTGGCTTGAGATCCTGTCTTTCAGGAGAACGGTAATGTCATGGAAGCGCACGTTCCCGGACGCGTCCTTTTCAACCTTCTCGCCCTTGAAATATTCCTGGCCGGCACCTTCGGAGGCCACGATCACGGCGTGGCGGCGCCGGGCCATGCGCTCCTCGAGATGGGCAAGAAATCCTCCGGCCCCTTCGAGCGCAAACGGGATCTCCGGAATCAGCACATAGTTGACGTCCGTCATCGCCAGCGCTGCGGCGCAGGCGATGAACCCCGAATCCCGGCCCATCAGCTTCACCATGCCAATGCAATCGGGCGATCCGATCGCTTCGGTGTTAGCCGAAGCGATGGCCTTCACTGCCTCCGAAAACGCCGACTCGAAGCCGAAGCTTTGATCGATATAAAGGATGTCATTGTCGATCGTCTTGGGAATTCCGATCACGCTGATTCCGGTATTGCGCTTCCGGGCCTCGCGGGAAATCGCGAGGGCCGCGCGCAGGGTCCCGTCGCCGCCGATCACGAACAGCGTTTGGATCCCCCGCTGCAGGAGAAAATCGACCATGCGTCCGGTATCCTGCTGGCCGCGGGAGGTCCCGAGAATCGTTCCGCCGAGCGTGTGGATGTCTTTGACGCCATCCGGCTCGAGCCGTGCCACCGGGTGGCCGTATTCGGGGATCATGCCCTGATACCCGTACTTGATCCCTTCAATGTGTTCGACGCCGTAACGGTAATGGAGTTCCATCACGATCCCTCGGATGACGGCGTTGATGCCTGGGCAAAGCCCTCCGCAGGTCACGATCGCGGCTTTCGTCTTCTTCGGATCGAAATAAATCATCTCGCGGGGCCCGACGACTTCGGCCGAGGGCAGTTTTTCACCGGCGCTGCGATACCGTTCATTCGTCTCGCAACTGGAGTAGAAAAAAACGCGGGACGCATCGGGCACAAAATCGATGTGCGACCCTAGATGGGATGAAAGATTCCTGAGGGGCGACGGGATCCGGCAGGGCCCCAACTTTAGAATTTCAAGCTCGTCCGCCTTGATCATAGGGCCTCCGGATTACGTTTGGGAACGAAGGTGTGGGTGGCGTGGCCATAAAAAGCTTCGGCGGTCTCCATCAGGGTTTCGGAAAGCGTCGGATGCGGGTGGACCACCTCCGCCACGTCGCGGGCGGTAGCCCCCATCTCGACGGCCAGGACGCCTTCACCGATCAGGTCCCCGGCCCCGTAGCCAACGATCCCGACGCCGAGGACGCGCTCCGTCGCGGGGTCGAGGACAAGCTTCGTCATTCCGTCAGGACGGTCCAAAGTCATCGCACGTCCCGAAGCCGCCCAGGAAAACCGGACGCACTTCACGTTGATCCCGCGGGCCTTCGCGTCCGTTTCTGTCAATCCGCACCAAGCAAGCTCCGGATCGGTGAACACCACGGCGGGAATGACGACGTCCTGCATCGTGCTGGCCTCGCCGCAAATCACTTCGACGGCAACCTTGGCCTCTTTGGCGGCCTTATGCGCCAGGAGGACACCCCCAGCAATGTCTCCGATCGCATAAATGGAAGGATCATTCGTGCGCAGCTGTGAATCCACGCGGATAAATCCCTTCTCGTCCACCGTGGCTTTTGTATTTTCGAGTCCCAGGTTCTGGCGGTTCGGCTTACGGCCGACAGAGACCAGCACGCGGTCGTACAATTCTTCCTTCACCGCTCCGCCGTGCTCCATCACAACCTTAATCTTGTTCTTCTGCGTGGCCATTTTGATCACCTTGGCCTCAACGCGGACTTCTTTGAAGTTGGCTTCGGCGTATTTTTTGACCGAACGGGTCAGGTCGGGATCGGCTCCCGTCAAAATCGACGGCAGGGCCTCGGCCATCACGATCCGGCTCCCAAGACAGGCATAGACGGTCCCAAGCTCCATCCCGATGTATCCGCCGCCCACGATCAAAAGGTCCCCGGGGATGTCCTGAATGTCGAGCGCCTCGGTCGACGTCATGATTCGCTTGTTCCCGAGGTCGAACGCAGCCGGCATCGCGGGCTCGGACCCAACGGCGACGATGGCGGTTTGAAACTTGATGAACTGCTGACCTTCCTGGGTCTCGACCCTCAGCAGGTTGGAGCCTTCGAAATATCCGCGGCCGTTGAGGACCTTCACACCCCGCTTCTGCGCAAGCGTGGCAATACCGCCTGCGAGCTTGCCGATCACAGAATCCTTCCAGCCACGCAAAACCGCGATGTCGATTTTCGGATCGGCAAACGTAATGCCCATGCGGCCCGCTTCCCGGGCTTCGCGCACGAGCATCGAGGCATGCAAAAGCGCTTTGGAAGGAATACATCCGCGGTTGAGGCACACGCCCCCCAGGCTTTGGTCCCGGTCCACGAGGATGACTTGTTTGCCTTTGTCGGCAGCGTAAAAAGCGGCCGTGTAGCCTCCCGGGCCCGCTCCGACCACCACGATTTCTGAATCGATCCTATCCATTTATGATTTCCTTTTTTTTCGGGCCGGTTTTGGCTTCGCGGCCGTTTTGGATGTCCCTTCGAGCTTGACGAAGGTTTCGTCGAAGCGCTCAAAAGCCTCCACCAGGTCCGTGATGAACCTCGCGGCGCTTCCCCCGTCGATCAACCGGTGATCATAAGAAAGAGACACCGGCATGATCGAGGCCTTCACGATCTTCCCCATCTTGACGACCGTCTTGAGCGAGGCGCGGCCAAGCCCCAGGATGGCCACCTCCGGGTGATTGATGATGGGCGTAAAATGAGTCCCGCCGATCCCCCCCTGGTTAGAAAGCGTAAAGGACCCGCCCTGCAAATCTTCGATCGCGATTTTTCGGGTGCGCGTCTTTTCCGCAAGCGTCGCGATGTCGAGGGAAAGCTCCAGGACGCTTTTTTTGCCGGCGTCCCGGATGACCGGGACGATCAACCCCTGCTCGGTATCGACCGCAAGGCCGATATGGCAATAGTCCTTATAGACCACTTCACCCGCCTCCTCGTCGAGGCTCGCGTTGAAAACCGGGTGCTTTTTTAAGTTGGCCGCGATCGCCTTGAGCATGAGTCCGGTCAGGGTCAACCGCACCCCTGCCTTCTCATAGGCTTTCACGTACTTTTCCCGCAGGCGCGCAAGCTCCGTCACGTCGGCGTCGGCGAATTGCGTCACATGCGGGATCGACTGCCAGGAAGCTAACATTTTTTCGCTGATTTTTTTTCGCAGCGACGTCATCGGGACGCGCTTGACCGGACCAAACCTTGAAAAATCGACCTTGGCGCCCGCCGTTTTCACGAGAGCCGGTCCGGCCCCTTGAAGGGCCGCGACATAGCTTCGGACGTCCTCGGCCGTGATGCGTCCGCCGGGTTCCGTTCCCCTGACCCGCGTCAGGTCGAGCCCCATTTCCCTAGCCATCTTGCGAACAGAGGGCGATGAGGGAGGCGGCACTCCGGCCGGCGACTCATAGCGGTAACCCGCATCTGAACGCGCCGGCTTAGACAAAGCGACCGGTTCGGGAACCTGCCGCTTGGGCAATTCCGTCGCCTGCGGCTCGGAAGCCGTCGCGCTGCCGGCCCCGGATAACACCATCACTCTTTTTCCGACAGCGACAGCGTCCCCCACAGCCGCTTCAATTTTCTCGACCTTTCCGTCAAACGGCGACGGAATAGGAGCAACAGCCTTCTCGGTCTCAAGCTCAAGCAATGTTTGGCCAGCCTTGACTGTGTCCCCTTCCCGGACCAGGAGGCTCACAATCGTGCCGGAGCTGATCCCTTCCGCCAAATTCGGTATTCTTACGTCCATGGCAGCCTTTCTTTTTGGATGTTATCCGTTGATCGCGGGAAATGCTTTTTCGGGATCCACGCCGAGTTCCAGGATCGCCCGGCTCACTTCCCCACGGGCCATCGCCCCCTTGCGGGCCAGCGCATCAAGCACCGCAATCACCGTCATTTCCGCGTCAACCTCGAAAAATCTTCGCAGGTGCGCGCGGGTGTCGGAGCGTCCGAACCCATCAGTCCCAAGGACCGTCATGCCGCCGGGAACCCAGGGCAGGATCTGCTCGGGCACCATGCGGACATTATCGGAAACGGCCACAAAAGGGCCCTGCTCTTTTTTGAGAAGTGCTTCCAGATAACATTCCCGCGGAGTCTGGTCCGGATGCAGCAGGTTCCACCGCTGCGCGTTCAGGGCATCGCAGCGCAGCCGCTTGTAGCTCGTGGCCGACCACACGTCCGCCGAAACTCCGAATTTCTCGGCCAGAATGGCCTGAGCCCGCAGAGCTTCGCGCAAAATCGGACCGCTTCCGAAAATATGCGCGCGATGCTTGAGTCCGTCCGGACCGGAGCGGAACCGGTACAACCCCTGCAAGATCCCGTCCTCACAACCCGCAGGCATCGGCGGCATTTCGTAATTCTCGTTATAGAGCGCCAGATAAAAGAAGATCTCCTCGAGGTCCCAAAACATCCGCTTCATACCGTCGCGGACGATGACCGCCGTTTCATAGGCAAATGCCGGGTCGTAGACGGCTGCGGTGGGATGCGTGCTCATCATCACCAGGCTGTGTCCGTCCTGGTGCTGAAGCCCCTCGCCGTTCAGCGTCGTCCTTCCCGCCGTGGCCCCGAGCACAAAACCCTTGGCCCGGATGTCGCCCGCAAGCCAGAGAAGGTCCCCGATCCTCTGAGGCCCGAACATCGAATAGTAAATATAGAAGGGCACCATCGGAGTTTGGAGGCTTGCATACGCCGTGCCCGCGGCAATAAAGGAAGACATCGCACCCGCTTCCGTAATGCCTTCTTCTAGGATCTGTCCCTGCTTGTCTTCGCGGTAATAAAGGAGGGTCTCTTTGTCAACGGGGTCATAGAGCTGGCCTTTGCACGAATAAATTCCGATTTCACGGAAAAAAGAATCCAGGCCGAAAGTCCGCGCCTCGTCCGGAATGATCGGGACGACCCGCCTGCCGATCTGAGGGTGGCGCAGGAGCTTGCTCAGGATCCTCACGAACGCCATGGTGGTCGAAACCTGGAGCTGGCCGGACCCCTTGAAGAACTCGGAGAACTCCTCGACAGTCGGCACTTCGAGGCGCTCCTTGGAAACCTTCCGCTCGGGAAGGAACCCTCCAAGGGCCTTGCGGCAGTCCGTCAGATACTGAATCTCCGGGCTGTCCGCCGGAGGCCGGTAAAACGGCGTCTCGGCAATCTCTTCGTCTCCGATCGGAATTTCGAAGCGATCTTTGAACTCGCGCAGTTCCTTCTCGTTCATTTTTTTCTGCTGGTGCGTGATATTGCGGCCCTCTCCGGCTTCTCCGAGGCCGTAGCCCTTGACGGTCTTCGCCAGAATGACGGTCGGCTGTCCCGTATGGGCGACCGCCGCATGATAAGCCGCATAGACCTTTTCGGGATCGTGCCCGCCGCGGACCAGCTTGTGAAGTTCCTCATCGCTCAAATGGTTGATCAACTCAAGGAGCTCGGGATATTTTCCGAAAAAATGCCGGCGGATGTAACTGCCCGGTTCCACGGAGTATTTCTGGTAATCGCCGTCCACCGCCTCCTCCATCCGCTTCAGGAGAAGTCCCTTCGAATCCTTCGCGAGCAGCGCGTCCCAATCCGTGCCCCAGATGACTTTGAGAACGTTCCAGCCCGCGCCGCGAAACGTCCCCTCGAGCTCCTGGATGATTTTTCCGTTCCCGCGCACTGGTCCGTCGAGGCGCTGCAAATTGCAGTTGACGACCCAGATCAGATTGTCCAATCCCTCGCGCGATGCCAAAGTCAGCGCGCCCAGGGTCTCGGGCTCATCCGTTTCCCCGTCTCCGACAAAGCACCAGACCTTCGGCTCTTCGCCCTTGATAAAACCCCGGGCCTTGAGGTAGCGGTTGAAACGGGCCTGATAAATCGATGTGAGCGGCCCCAACCCCATCGAAACGGTCGGGAACTGCCAGAACTCCGGCATCAGGTAGGGATGCGGATACGAGGAAAGCCCGCCCCCGGGGGCCAGCTCCTGGCGAAAATTGTGCAGATGCTGCTCGTTCAAGCGGCCTTCCAGGTAAGCCCGGGCGTAAATGCCGGGTGCCGCGTGCCCCTGAAAATAGATCATGTCGGCGGGCCTTGTGCCTTCCGCGCCGCGGAAAAAATGATTAAAGCCGATTTCATACAGCGTCGCGCAGGAAGCGTAAGTCGAGATGTGTCCGCCGATCCCGGGATTGACGCGGTTGGCTTGGACCACCATCGCCATGGCATTCCACCGGATAAGACTCTTGACCCGCCGCTCGATCTGGCGATTGGCCGGAAAATGGGGCTGAGACGCCGCGGGAACGGTATTCAGGTAGGGAGTGGTGGTGAGCGGCGGTACCTTGACGCCCGCATCCCGCAGGCGGTCAACCAGCGTATCGAACAGGATCTGGGCGCGCTCGGCTCCGCTGGATTTAAACGCCGATTCCAGAATCAGTTCGATCGAATCAAGCCACTTGGCGGTTTCGTCTCTCTGCGGCATAGCGCCTTTCATGTTATATTTAAGCGTGTGGTAGAATATAACATTTAGGTGCCGAATGAAATATCTGAATTTCACCTATCCGAGTCCTGAAGCGAACCTAGCCTGCGACGAGTGGCTGCTGGACCGTTGCGACCGGGGCGAGGGGCCGGAGGTCCTCCGCTTCTGGGAAAGCTCCGTGCCGTTCGTGGTCTTGGGGTATGCCAAAAAGGTCCGTGACGAAGTCCACCGAACAAACTGCCGGCGGCTTGGCATTCCGGTTCTGCGGCGGCCGAGCGGCGGAGGAACGGTCCTGCAGGGGCCGGGGTGCCTGAATTACGCGCTCATTCTTCGCATCGGACCTGGAGTTTCGAACATCACGGAAACCAACCGCATCGTCATGGGACACATCCGCACAGCGCTCGAACCACTCCTTGGGCCCGCACTCGGCATCCGCGGCGATACGGACCTCGCACTCGGCGTGAAAAAATTTTCGGGCTCCGCCCAGCGGCGGAAGCGTCATGCGCTGCTGTTCCATGGAACGTTCCTGCTCTCGATGGATCTCGAACTCATTTCCAAAACGCTCAAGCTTCCACACCGGCAGCCCGTCTACCGCCAAAACCGCCCCCACGGCGACTTTCTGCAGAACGTCAACCTACCGCCCGAACTCATCCGCCAGAGCATGCGCTCGCAGTGGAAAGCGCAAGACGTCATGGCCCCCGTTTTGCCCGGGCTCTTGGACGATCTGATCCGCGAAAAATACGCAAACAAAAACTGGAATTTCAAATTTTAATCCCCTATCATTGGACTCTATGACTCCGGCGATGCTCCGTGATTTGATGTGGGCACTTCCCTTTGCGGGATTGCTGCTATCCATCGCGATTTTTCCCCTCTGGAAGCCCCACGCATGGGAAAAATATTATCCGTACGTCTCGATCCTCCTCGGCCTCAGCGTCGTCCTGCATTACATCTTTGGTCTCAAACAAACCGAGATCCTTCTCGAGACCGGCCAAGAATACCTTAGCTTCATCATCCTGATCGGCTCTCTGTTCGTCGTCTCAGGCGGCATCTTCCTCCAAACCAGGGGCGAAGCCACCCCTGCCAGAAACTGCATCTTCCTTTTTGTCGCCTCTTGTTTCGCTAACCTGCTCGGAACCACCGGCGCCTCGATGGTCTTCATCCGCCCCTGGATCCGGATGAACAAGTACCGGTTTACCGGCTTTCACCTGGTTTTCTTCATTTTTCTCGTCAGCAATATCGCGGGAGGCCTGACCCCGATCGGAGACCCTCCCCTTTTTCTCGGATATCTCAAAGGCGTGCCTTTCTTCTGGGTCCTCTTTCACGTCTGGCCTATGTGGCTTATCGCGATGGCCTATCTTCTCGTTCTTTTTTTCGTCATCGACACGATCAATTTCCGCAAAGCCCCGAGAGCCATCCGTGATTTGGAAACAGCCCATGATCAAACCTTCAAATTCCGCGGCAAGCGCAATATTCTCTATCTGGCGATGATCCTCGGAAGCGTGTTCATCAATCACCCGCCGTTCCTCCGGGAGGGCCTCATGCTGATTGCGGCGGCGCTCTCCCTGTGGACAACCCCGCGGGACGTCCATGAAGCCAACGATTTCAATTTCAAGCCCATCCGGGAGGTGGCCATTCTGTTCCTCGGTATTTTCGCCACCATGATTCCGGCCTTGGAGTGGCTGGAACATTACGCGCGGGAACTCGGGATCCAAAGACCCGGTCAGTTTTTCTGGCTGAGCGGCGCCTTGTCATCGGTCCTTGATAATGCCCCGACGTATCTGAACTTCCTGAGCTTGCAATGCGGGTTGTTCATGGGCGAGGCCGCCACCCATATGCGGCTTGATTCTCTCCCGGCCGAGAGCGTTGTCCCGTGGATTTTGAGTTTCCACCCCGTCTTCCTCACGGCCATCAGCGTCAGCACGGTTTTCTTCGGCGCCATGACCTACATCGGCAACGGCCCGAATTTTCTCGTCAAATCGATCGCTGAGCACGCGAAAGTCAAGACTCCGGGCTTTTTTGGGTATCTGGTCCGCTACGGCCTGCCTATCCTGCTGCCGCTGTTCGTCGTTCTGTGGTGGCTGTTCTTTAGATAAAAAAGGGGGCGGTTACTTTTTCTGGTGACTGGGACCTTTTTTCCGGGTATATTGATGGCCCGCTTAGTACAAACCATTCCCGGGCGGTTAGCTCAGTTGGTTAGAGCACTACCTTGACATGGTAGGGGTCACAGGTTCGAATCCTGTACCGCCCATATTCCTAACCCTCACCAAAGTCATGGGGTTACGGTCTAATGCAGATTGAGTTCCCTGAATCAACTTCGCGCTAGGAGTTCCCTGACGGTGTTCAAATCGATGCCGTTCATTACGAGGGAAGAGGCGAAGGTGTCCTTTTTGCGTTCTACTAGACAAGTTCTTGTTTAAGAATACTTCTATTCGATCTCAAACAAACTTTGGTGTCGAGGTCGTTAAGCGTCTTCTTGATGGGGTCTTCGGTCATGGTTTCCTCAAGGTCTTGATTGCCCAGATAATAAAGCGAAGCAATAGATAAAGTGGAAATATCAAATATTGGAGGAATAGGCCTGAAAAAATTAGCACTCCGCTTGCAATATAATCCCTTTCAACTATTTCAGCCGGGCCAAATGGCCGGTCAGTCGCCTCAACTGGGGGGTGAATGTTTTGAAGTGTATTCAGACTTTCTAGTTTCGATTTTTCCGCCGCTTGATAAAGAACGCTCCCCATCCGGAAAGCACGATGCCCTACGGCGAATAAAACAGCAACCGCCACAATTGCGAAAAATGCGACCCTTATCCACTTGCCTTTAGCTGTGGAGGATTGCAATCTCTTGCACTGCCTATGCGCCCACAGCAAGAAACGCAAAACAAGATAATAAGCATAACCTATAAACATCCAGTGGTAGGTCATAAAGAAAAGAGTGAGGCAAATACCCAAGATAAGAAAACATAAAAAAATCAACCCCTCTCTCGCAATTATCTTTCTAACATTCATCCCCACAACCCCCTCCTATTTTCTCAGAAGTTTAAATCTTCTTTGATAACACGAGAAAATAAACTGCTACGCCCAGATCGATCGGCAACCAAAATAGTCTGTCTAGGTAAATTGGAACAACGGGATTAAATAATATCGCAACCAGGATTAATGGAATGAAATGCCCAACCAACGTCGCATTGGCTTTAAACACGTATGCCGCATAGCCCGCCGCACAACACACCGCCAGTCGCAGTAAGGTATAATAACCATAGGGTAACGCAGGGATCACGGCCACACATAACATTAACCCTGCAATTAAAAGGGCTATCTTTAAGGGCTTTGATGCATTGCTCATTTCCACAACCCCCCTTTTCTGTTCCCGTGCTTCCTTACTTGAACTGCGCTTTGACATTGGGACGAGTGAAATAGAAAATCAAAACACAGTTAAACATAACACCAAGCAGAACCAGTATTAAGTAAGTTAAGAACCGAACCAATAGTAATTAATACGACAAGTATCGTTATCCCCTTCAACTTCTTAGTTTCCTCTATTTCCATAACCCCCTCCTTTGCTCTCTCGCTTCCTTCTCCAGCTTCACGAACAACTCCTGACACTTCACATTTGGCGGGATGGTCATGACTTGGGCGTAGCCTTGTTCAACCAAGTAGGCATTAAGAAACAAATCCATCTCTGTTAGCCGTTCCATTTTTGTCAGGGAATGAACAAAATCATAAATTGGTTTTTCTGGAACAACGTAAACATACGCCAGCAACCGCCCATACTTGTCCCTCTGCTGAACATCATACTCCAGCCTGACCTGTTTGCCCCCTGCGAGCTTCCGGGTGAACTCGGCGGCCGCCTTGCCCATCTGGATGATCTCAGAGCGGTCTTGGCCTGTCTTTTGGGCATCCCGGCGGAGCTTTGGGTTGTCTGCGGATTCTGAGGTGTCTACGCCAATTAGGCGCACCTTCTCGCCGTTCGAGAGTTGGAGGGTGTCGCCATCGACAACACGCTGGACGGTATAGAGTTGTTCTTGTTGAACTGTGGGATTCGCTTGAGGCCTGGTTGAGGCGGCAAAGCTAACTGGGGCAGAATGGGCCAAGACGGCGAGTAACAACAGTATGTTGACAGTAATCAGCCTCTTCATGCCGGGGTGGGCTCCTCATCTGGCATTTGCAACCAATGTCTATGTGCGTCCAGCGGCTTCCAAAATCATTGTCTGTTTTTTAATCTCAGAGAAAATCTTTTTTAATGAGCACCTCGAAAAAGTCAAAACTAATTTGATATACGACTCAATTAAGTCGGAATTAAGCGGCCTGCCCCACTGCCTGAACGGCAGCCTGATAATTCTGGAATTCGCGGATAAGGAAGTCTGAAAACTCCTGCCCCTCGGGGGTCTGCTCGAGGAACCATGAATTGATCTCGCCGTCGGTTTCTTTAAGCGTATCGGCGCCCAGCATGCTCCGGAGCCGTGCAGAGTCCTCACGGAGCCGGGCGGCCAAAATCGCCACCGGGAAGTCCGCGCGATGGCGGTTGTCCGAGGCCCCCAGAACGTTGTCGGCGATTAATCCAGGGTTTTTAGATAGGCCGTGAGGAGTTGCTTGGCTTTTTCGAGGGCGACCGCCCTGTGTGAAATCTTGTGTTTCAAGTCGGCAGGAACCTGTCCGAAGGTCTTACCGTAAGGCGGGTAAAAAAAGAGAGGGTCGTAACCGAAGCCGCCATCCCCGAGAATTTCGCGGCTGATCATTCCATGCACATGGCCTTCAACGACGCCGATCAATTGGTCGGGACCCGCAAGCGCTACCGCGGAGGTAAAATGAGCCCCTCGGCGCTCGTCTGAAACGGCCTCGAGAAGTTCGAGGATTTTCAAATTATTCGCGTGATCATCCTTATCGGGGCCGGAAAATCGTGCCGAGTAGACCCCGGGTTCCCCGTTCAGCGCATCACAGCAGAGGCCCGAATCGTCGGCCAGCGTCAAGAGGCCCGCCTGACGGGCATATCCTGCCGCCTTGAGCGACGCGTTTTCGGCAAACGTGTGCCCGGTCTCCGGAACCTCTTCATGCGACGGCAGGTCGGCAAGGCAGATGACGTCAAGACCCAAACCGGCAATCAGGGTCCGCAATTCTGCGAGTTTCTTTTGATTGGTAGTGGCCAGAAGAAGTTTAGGCATCGCAAGCCGTCTCTAAGCGGTGACTTTCTTCTGAACTTCAACAAGGTCGCGAATCCCCCGTTTGGCCAGAAGCAGGAGTTTGGCAAGCTCCGCATTCGTAAAAGGCTCTCCCTCCGCGGTCCCCTGGACCTCGACGAAACGGCCCGAGCCCGTCATGACGATATTCATGTCGACTTCGGCCTTGACGTCTTCCTCATAGCAGAGGTCGAGAACCGGGACGCCGCCGACGATTCCGACGCTGACGGCCGCGACGAAATCCCTGACGGGGTCCACCTTGAGAACCCCCGCCTTCAGGAGCTTTCTGACCGCCTCGCGGAGCGCGACAAAGCCGCCCGTAATGGCCGCCGTCCTCGTCCCCCCGTCGGCCTGAACGACATCGGCGTCGATCCATATCGTGCGCTCGCCCAAACTCTGGAGGTTCGTGACCGAGCGCAGGCTCCGGCCGATGAGGCGCTGAATTTCATGCGTCCGGCCCGAGGGATGGCCTTTCGAGACCTCCCGCTGAACGCGCTGGGTGCAGGACGCCGGAAGCATGGCGTATTCGGCGGTCAGCCACCCCTTGCCCTGACCTTTCAAAAAGGCAGGGACTTTGTCTTCGATCGTGGCGGAGCAGATGACGCGCGTCTGGCCCATTTCGATGAGGCAGGAGCCCGTCGCATTTTTGAGATAATCCTTGCGGATGGAGAGTGTCCTCAGCTGATTCGCTTTACGTCCGTCGGGTCGCACTTGTGCCTCCTGTCGTAGGGATGTCATTTCGAGCCACGCCCTCTGGGCGAGAAATCTCATGACAGATTCTAGTTTTTTAAGGCAATTTCCACAAGCAATGAAGACGCGGAAGGATTCGCACATCCTCAAGGACCCTCAGCGCACGGCGCTGGAGTCCCTCCATGAAAGCCAGGATCTGAGGATCCTGCGCGGTGTCCATTCTACCCGAGACAGCCTGTAAAATCACGGGAGTTTGCGCAGCGGTGTCCGCGACAATCCCGATCAAGCTGTCGAATTCCGCCACAACCAGATCCGAAGAAACGGCGATCTTGACGAAGACTTCCTTCGCTTTGGCAATCGCAAGAAATCGGCGATGCTCCGTCCGGTAGTCCGACAACCCCGTCACGCTCGCCGGTTTCATATCCATCGCGATCGCGTCGCAGGACGAAATCGCTTGAGCCATTTCTTCCCACAGAATCCCGGAAGTCTCAAGGTAGTTCTTGTACCCGAGGGCCTTCAGGCCGTCGAGGAGCGGCAGAAGGAAAGGAAGGGAATACAGGGGCTCTCCCCCCGTGAGACTGACAAAACGATGGGGCCCCCATCCACGCTCGAGGCGGACGAGTTCCGTGAGCACTTCCTCGCGCATCATCTCACGGGCGGGCTTGTTCGCTTCATCACAGTAGGAGCAGCGCACGGGACAATCGCCGAAGCGAACGAACAGGTGGCGCTCCCCCAGATGGGTCCCCTCGCCCTGGAGCGAGGAAAATATTTCCGAGATCCTCGCGCGCTCAGCTGTGGCAGGAGGAAGCATCGGCAGTCCAGGGGTCTTCGATCCCTGCCTCGCGGAAGCCCTTGATCCTCAAAAGGCAAGAGTCGCAGGTTCCGCACGGAACCCTGCCGCCACGATAGCAGGACCAGGTCTTCTCGAACGGGACCCCCAGGGAGGAGGCAAGCAGGATAATTTCTTTTTTGGAAAGGGACAGAAGAGGCGCACAGATCCGAAGCGGCCGGCCCTCGACGCCCGCGCGGGTCCCGGCCTCGAGCATCCGCTCGAAAGCCTGGAGGAATCCGGGGCGGCAATCGGGATAGCCGCTGTAATCGAGGGCATTGGCGCCGATGAAAATGGCCGAGGCTCCCTCAGTCTCGGCCCAGGACGCGGCGACGGCCAGAAAGATACTGTTTCGGGCCGGGACGTAAGTGACCGGAATGTCTGAAGCCATTTGCGATGCCTCCCGGCCGGAGGGAATCTCGATCGCGGGATCCAGCAAAGCACTCCCCTTCCAGGGCAGCGATATCGTCACGATCTCGTGGGCGATCCCTAGGCCGCCGGCGATCGCGCGGGCGCATTCGATTTCTCGTTCATGCCGCTGGCCGTAGCGGATAGAAAGAGCGCGAACATCGTAGCCCTCATGCGAAGCCGCGTAGAGACAAGTCGCCGAGTCCAGCCCTCCTGAAAGCAGGCACACCGCTTTGGGCTTCATCCTTTGTGCCTCACGACCTCGACCCTATCGAGCTTTTCGCCCAAAAAAGTCTCGCCGACGGGGACAAAATTGCCGGGCATGTCGCTGACGTAAATGCGCAGCTCCCCGCGCTGGGACCCCGCGTGGGTGAGGCCGTTCTGGTTCAGAATCGCCGCGAGCTTCCGGACCGTCGGAGCGGCCGAGTCGATAAGCTGAACGCGAGCGCCGACATTTTTCTGGATCGCGCCGTACAGGAGCGGATAGTGGGTGCACCCGAGAATCAGCGTATCCGGACGCTTGGCCTTGACGGGGGCCAGATACGCTTCCACGATTTGATCGGTGATCTTGCCCTGGACCCACCCCTCTTCGACGAGAGACACGAACAACGGACAAGCCGCCTGAAAGACCAGCGCCTTCGGGTTCCGCTTCTTGAGCGCCCTCTCATAGGCTCCGCTTGAAACTGTCGAGCGGGTCGCGATCACGCCGATCCTCCCCGACCGGGTCATCTGGACGGCCATCTGCGCCGCAGGCTCGATGACGTCGACGACGGGCAGGCTGAAACTCCGCTTGAGGAAAGCGTACGCGGCGCTTGCCGAGGAATTACACGCGACGACGACTGCCTTGACCTTGTGCTTCATCAAAAACAGGGTGTTTTGGATGGAATAATTGAGGATCTGCTCTTTGGACTTGATCCCGTAAGGCAGGCGGGCAATGTCGCCGAAGTAAACGATGGACTCCGACGGAAGGAGCCTCCGGATCTCGCGGACGACGGTCAAGCCGCCAAGTCCGGAATCGAAAACTCCGATGGGCCGTGCCGACGAGCCCGACGTCTTGGATTTTAATGCCTGTGCCACCCTCGTCAAACCTTTCTGGAAAGATACTTCTGAAGAGGTCGCCTCAGCAGGATGATATCCGGCCGACAGTACCTTCGAATGCAGAATTTTAGCACAAAGCGGATCTCACCGCAGAAAAATAGTCAGTCCTACTCTTCTTCCCTTTCGCCGATTTCAGACTCTTCGTCGTCGATGGTGCAAAGAACCTCGCCGCGTGCGACGACTTCCCCCTCGTCGTAGTAGACTTCTGCCAGAACCCCGGCGCTATGCGCCACGATCGTCACGGTCCCTTCTTCGGACTGCAGTTCGACGAGATCGTCTCCCTCGCTGATCGCGTCCCCCTCCTCAATAAACCAATTCAGGATCGTCGCCTCTTCCACACGAGCTCCCAAGCCTTCCAGCAAAACCTCGACCATGATGCCTGCCCTCCCCGAGTCTACGATGAGAATATGGATTGCGCGTGATACGAACTTCTCACATAAGGCCCCGCGAACACTTCCCTAAAACCCAGGGCCTTAAATTCGTCGGCTAACTGGGCAAATACTTGAGGAGGAATATATTCGGCCGTGCGAATGCAGCCTTCGGCGGGCGCCAGATATTGGCCCAGCGTCAGTAGATCACACCCGGAGCGCCGGAGGTCGGCCGCCGCCCGCCGGACCTCGTCAAGCGTTTCGCCGAGGCCGAGCATCAGGCCGCTTTTGACGGTCATGCCCGGATCGAGAGCTTTGACGGTCTCGAGGACGCCCAGCGATGTCCGGTAGTCGGCCTGCGGGCGGATCTTCGCCTGCAGAGACTCGACGGTCTCGAGGTTGTGATTGTAAACGACAGGGCCGGAGCCGACGACCTGCGCGATGAGTTCGCGCCGGTTATGAAAATCGGGAGTCAGGACTTCCACCCGCGCGCATGAAGAGATCTCCCGGATTTTCCGGACCGTCTGAGCGAAGTGCCCGGCCCCTTCATCGGGGAGGTCATCGCGCGTCACGGAAGTGACCACCGCATACGCCAGAGCGAGTTCCCGGATGGCGTTTGCGACGCGCTCCGGCTCTCCGGGATCCACGCGCTGAGGAAGCCCCTTTCGGACCGCACAAAATCCGCAGCTGCGTGTGCACACGTCCCCGAGGATCATGAACGTCGCCGTTTGGCGGGCATAGCATTCACTCTGGTTCGGGCACCTCGCCTCGCAGCAAACGGTCGTGATGCCGTGACGGCCCAGGATGGAGCGGGTCCGCGACGACGACTCGTGATCGAGCGACCTGCGCAGCCACGGAGGCAGACGCTCCTCCCGCCTTCCGGCATTGAGCGCTTCCGTCATGACGACTTCGTGTCCTTTGACTGCTCAGAACCGGAGCCGAAGAGACTTCCGAGAACCGTGTTCAAAATCACGGATTCCGGAGACGCCTGCGTCGGTGACGAAGGCGCGTTGGGATTCGAAGCCGTCGACGACTCCCCGGAAGCCGTCGTGCCTGATGACTGCGGCGACTGGGCTTTAGGTTCGAATAAACCGCTCAGGAACTCCGTGGCCTTGCTGACCGCAAGCTTCGCCCCGAGATATTGAAGATCGGGCATCATGGCCACTTTTCCGGGCGGTCCCTCCCAACGTAGCGGAATCCGGATCGAACCGCCCTGGTCGGTCAAGTACTGCAGCTCACGGACGCTGCGGATCAGGGCCGCCGAGAGATCGGGCTCGATAGCCAGCATGGTTCTCGCGGTCACATACCCCTCGGCCGTCACCTGGGCCTCTCCGGTCACGGAAAAATTTCGCGTCGCAATCGCAATGTCCGGCAAAACGGCCACGCCTCCCTCCACAGTGAAATTCTGACGGATATCGGCCAGGACCGTATCGGGTTCCTTGAGCTGGTCCTGGTAGGAAGGCGGAAGATTCGTGAGGAGGCGGTTCACCAAACCGGGAATCATGTCGATCCGGTTAAAAACATCCCGGAGGATATTCAGATTTTTCACGACAGGCCCGGCAATCTCCACATGTCCTTTCCCGGAAGCGCTTCGCGCCCATCCCAAAGCGTCGGTGCCCTGGCCCCGGATCTGCCATTCGCCGCTTGCGGCTCCGGTCATGCGCGCCGGACTGTCGGGTGACGGCGGAATCACACGCTCCAAAGAAATCCCTGTGAAGCGCCCCTCGAGGGCTGCAGCCGGCACCTTCTGAATCCCCCGGACATCGGCCTTGAAGTGAACCTCTCCCCCCGCGGCGGAAAACGACGCCTCCTCAGCATCGATCGAGTCCGCCGTCATTTTCATCTTAAGACGGATGTTGTCCAAGGCTTCAGCCAGCTCCGGAAGTTGCCACCGGCCGTCTCGAATCTGCAGCGCTAACTCCGGCAGTTTGCCCACCGCAAGCGGAAGCTCCAGCCGGGACGCATCAATCGTCACAATGCCCTTCAAGTCCGAGGGAAAGCCGGCCGCCCCCAATTCCGGAAGCGAACGCAGAAGGGCCGACCAATCGATGCGCCCCAAGTCCGCCTCCAGATGAAGGTCCCTGATTTGCGTCTCGGGGCGAACGACCGGCAACGTGACCTGGGCTCGCAAGCTCACATTCTTCTCTTGACCGTAAAGCGCGGCCGAAGCCTTGACCCTCAGGGGCGAGGTCATCGAGATATCCGTCAAATCGACATCGGCCGACTGAAGGCGGACCTCCAGAGACGGGCGGAAACTTTCATCAACATAGAGAACTTTTCCCCCGCGGATCTTCATGTCATCGATCAGAACCGAGAGAGCGGCCAAGCCATTGCCGTTCCCGGAACCGCTCACAGCAGCCGGAACCTCCCCGGGGGAAATCCCCATGAGGCGAAACAAGCCGTCCCGGCCCCTGATGATCCGCACCTCGGGGCTCTCGAGACGAATGGCCCCGATTTTGACCCTCTGGCGCAGGAGAGGCAGGAGATCGAGAGTCGCCGACGCCTCTTCGACCCGGACGGCGGGATCGGGGGCATTCTCTTTTGCGTAAACGGAAAACCCTTTGAGCCGGATTCCGAGCCCCCCAGCCCAGCCGAGCGAGACGGAGTCGAGCCTCACAGGATAACCGGTCGCCTCCGTGAGCTTCGCGACGATGAGCGCGCGGGCCTGACCGGAATCAAAAGTGAAAATAAAATATCCCACGGCACCGCAGGCAAGAATGACGACTGCAATGAGAACCATCCACCACTTCTTCATTTTGGCCTCCATACAAAAAAGGACAGTGCTTGTCTAACGGCTTCTGCGGTGGGCGCGGACCCATCCGAAGGACATCCTCGCCGAATTCGCGTAGGCGATGTCGTGGACGATTTTCTTGAGCGTGAGCTTCAAAATCCGAACGAGGAGCGACGGCTCCCGGTAGTCGGCCGGCGCGAAGTGGTCCGCGCGCTGGCTTGCCACCATCGTCTTGACGAGTGGCGGCACCGCCGCGGCCGGGTTAAAGACCGCGATGGCATGCCCCCCGTAGCGCTGCACGACCGTCATCGAGGGAATGTCCGTCTGGCTGTCGCCAACGTAAATCATGTTCCGGAAGGGAATTCTCCGCGCCTCGTCGCTCATGGGCCCGTTGGGGTCGTCTTTCATCTCGAGCTTTCCTTTATTGATCCTGAACAAAAACTGCGTCTTGTTCGTGTCGTTGATGACGAGCTTCGGAAAAAGCGGGCCCTTCGGGCCGTATTCGTACTCGCAGGCATAAACTTTTTTGAAAGCCTTGAAAATCCGAGCGCCCTCGAGAATTTCGAGCATGCCGCTCGAAACGATGTAGTGCTCGAGCTGGATCCCCCACTGCCGAGCCTCGGGCTGAGACCTCAAGAAACGGTTGATCCGGTCAAAGTAGCCGGGGACACCCGGAAAATAGCTCAAACGCCCAGCGAGGCGGCGCAGTTTGCCGCGGTCCAGGGGTCGCTTTTGAAAAACGGGATCGTGGATCAGGAGCTTCAGATAGGCCAGCGTCCGCTCGTAGCCTTGCCGGACAAGCCGGTCAGACTTCTTCCACAGCATGCTGCGGCCGATTCCCCATTCGCGGAAAATGGTATCTTCCTGCATGTTGTGCGGCGAAAGGGTTCCGTCGAAATCATAGACGATCCCGATGATGTTTTGCCGGACGGCCTTCGTGTGTCGCATGGAGCATTATGCAATCCCGGAAGGGGGGTTGACAAGCTCAAACCATCATTGCATTATGAGGCCGTTTCCCGTGTCATCCTGACCGCCATGCGCCAACAAGGAGAAAAAATGCCGACCCTCTTTACGAAAATCATCAGCGGAGAGATCCCCTGCCACAAGGTCATGGAAGACAAAGACCACCTCGCCTTCCTGGACATCCGTCCCGTCAAGCGGGGCCACACGCTCGTCATTCCCAAGAAAGAAAGCGATTATCTTTTCGCTCTCGCCGACGAAGAACTTTGCGCCCTCATGCGCTTTGCCAAAAAAGCCGCTGTCCGGCTCAAAAAAGCCGTGCCCTGCAAGCGCGTCGGAGTCATGGTGGCAGGTCTCGAAGTCCCGCATACCCACGTTCATTTGATTCCGATGGACAGCGTCCGCGATCTCAATTTCGCGAATGCTCAAACCGCTTCCGCGGAAGAATTGGCGCAAACTTCTGAGGCAATAAGGCAGGCGGGACAGGAAGACTAGAGCGGCGGAAAAGGCTTTCCCTTTTTGGCGTTGCGGCGGGAAGCATCGCGAATCAGAGGTTCGATGCTGACGTGAGAGGCTTTCAAACGCGCGATCTCCTGATTGAGCTCCTCCGCGCGGAATATCCACTGCAAGACGGTTTGGGACCTCTCCTGAAGCTGGCCGTTCAGGCGATCCCTCTCGGCCGTCAAAAGCTTCATATCCTCTTCGAGCTTCTGTCGGGCTGCGGCCAATGAGCGATGCGACGGCCTCAAATGGTCCAGCTCGACCGTGGCTTCGGTCAGTTTCGCCTCGAAATCCCTGCGAGCCGTCAATTCCGCATGAATCACGGCCTTGCAGTTCTCGACTTGCTTGGCCAGTCCTGTTTTTTCGTCTAAAAGCCGGGCCACCTGCCCTTCATGGTCGCGAATCATGACTCCGTGCTGCCCGAGCTCCTCTTCGAGCGCCGCGATTCTCAGAGCGCGTTCCTGCAAAGCCGTTTCGCGCTGTGCAAGATCTTCTTCAAGCTTGCGGCGGCTGGCATCCAGCCATCCCTGCTTGACGGTCAACTCCTCGATGGACGCATTCGCGGCATCGCGCCCCGCAATAATCTCGTTGATCCTCGTCTCGAGCTCTTTTCTCTCGGCGAGAACGGCGGACTTCTCCAGGCGTTCTTTTTCGGCCCGTAGGGAATTTCGCTCGCCCGTCAGGAGGTTCACAAGCTCCCCTTGATCCCGGATTTCTTCATCCCTGGCCGTCAGATCTTCCTCAAGCTTGTGACGGAGAGCTTCGAGCTCCTGACAGCGGGCTTCAAGCTCCCAGCGAGCCCCTGTCATTTTCTCCGTCTCCGCCACCGCCTCGAGAAGCTTGGCTTCCACTGCCTGCCGCCCCGACGTCTGACCCTCATGAGCCGCCAAAAGATTCTCCACTTGCCCCAAGAGCCCGGCCTTCTCCTCCTCAAGACGGGTGATTCCCCGCTCATGCTCGCGCAAGGCTGCGCCGCGCCGCTCAAGTTCCTCCTCGATCTCCGAGATCTTTTGTCTCCGCTCCCGCAGGGACCAGTCGCGCTCCGCGAGTTCTTCTTCGAGTTTGCGGCACGCGGCATCCATCGCTTGCGATTGCTCCATTTGCTTTGTCTGAGACTCTCTGAGCGACTCGAGCTGGGAGGCCGTCTCCGTAAGCTTCTCTTCGACTGCGCGCCGTGCTTCCGTCTCAGCCTCATGGGCCGCCAGAAGGCGCTCCACTTGCCCCAAAAGCCCGTCCTTTTCCTCCTCAAGCCGGACGATGGTCTGCTGTTGTTCGCGCACAGATCCGCCGCGCCGATCAATCTCCGCCGCGGCGTCCTTGAACTTCGCTTCGATTTCCCGGCGGAACGTTTCTTCCCCCTCGTTAGCCGCCAGAAGATTCTCGACCTGCGCCACGAGACCGGCATTCTCCTCCTCGAGGAGGGCCGCTCTGCGCTGATGATCGAGCAAGGCCGCGCTGCGCCGATCGAGTTCCTCGTCAAGTTCCGCGATCCGCCGCGCCCGTTCCTGATGAGCCCCGTTACGCTCCGCAAGAATGGCTTCAAGTTTTCTGCGAACTTCCTCCAGCGCGAGAACCTGCTCACGCTGTCTCGCCTCAGACGCCTTCACCGCATCAATCTCTGTAGCCGCCTGCATGATCTTCGCTTCAAGCTCCCGCCGGGCCGCCGCGTCGCCCTCATGAGCCGCCAGGAGATGTTCCACTTGTCCCGCAAGGCCGGCCTTCTCTTCCTCCAGGCGGACCGCACTCTGCTGATGCTCGCGCAAGGCCGCGCTGCGCCGCTCAAGCTCCGCGTCAAGCTCCGCGATCTGCTGCGCACGTTCCTGATGAGCCTCGTTACGCTCCGCAAGAATGGCTTCAAGTTTTCTGCGAACTTCCTCCAGCGCGAGAACCTGCTCACCCTGTCTCGCTTGAGACGCCTTCATCCGCTCGAGCTCTGAAGCCGCCTGCATGATCTTCTCTTCGGCTTCCTGCCGGGCCGCCGCTTCGCCCTCGTGAGCCGCCAGGAGATTCTCCGTTTGCTCCACAAGGCGGGCCTTCTCTTCCTCCAGACGGGCCGCCCTCTGCTGATGCTCGCGCAAGGCCGCGCTGCGCCGTTCCAGCTCCTCGTCAAGCTCCGCGATCCGCCGCGCCAGTCCCTGATAAGCCTCGTTACGCTCCGCGAGACCGGCTTCAAGTTTTCTGCGAACTTCCTCCAGCGCGAGAACCTGCTCACTCTGTCTCGCCTGGGACGACTTCATCTGCGCAAGCTCTGAAGCCGCCTGCATGATCTTCGCTTCGGCTTCCCGCCGGGCCGCCGTTTCTTCCTCGTGAACCGCCAGGAGATGCTCCGTTTGCCCCACAAGGCCGGCCTTCTCTTCCTCAAGACGGACCGCACTCTGCTGATGCTCGCGCAAGGCCGCGCTGCGCCGCTCAAGCTCCGCGTCAAGCTCCGCGATCCGCCGCGCCAGTCCCTGATAAGCCTCGTTACGCTCCGCGAGACCGGCTTCAAGTTTTCTTCGATCTTCCTCCAGCGCGAGAACCTGCTCACTCTGTCTCGCCTGGGACGCCTTCATCCGCTCGAGCTCTGAAGCCGCCTGCATGATCTTTTCTTCGGCTTCCCGCCGGGCCGCCGTTTCTTCCTCATGAGCCGCCACGTAATGTTCCACTTGTCCTGTAAGGCCAGCCTTCTCTTCCTCCAGACGGGCCGCCCTCTGCTGATGCTCGCGCAAGGCCGCACTGCGCCGCTCAAGCTCCTCGTCAAGCTCCGCGATCCGCTGTTCCTGTTCCCGGAGGGCTTTGTCACTCCCGGCTGCCTCTGCCGCAAGCTTCGCCTCGACGTCCCTGCGAGCCTCCGCCCCCGCCTCGTTCGCCGCACGGAGCTGCTCCGCTTGCCCCATAAGCCCTGCTTTCTCATCCTCGAGACGGGCGATTCCCTGCTGATGGCCGAGAATGATCCCCTCGCGCCGTTCGAGTTCCGCCTCAAGCTGCCCGCGGAGTTCTTCGAGGTTATGCAGACGGTCGGTCGCTTCGCAGTATAAAGTCGTCGATTTCTCCAAGTCCGATTTCATCCCGGCGAGCTTCGTATCCAGAAGGGTCCGGCGGGAGCATTCCGCGTCGCGCTCCGCCTCCATCACGCAAAACTGACGATTGAGAAATTCGGCCTGCTCTCGGGCCTGCCGGAGAGCTTCTTCGCGGCGTTGGATCTCTTCCTCGAGATCATGGTGCTGGCGGGTCAGCTCCCGGACATCTTGGTGCAGCTGCTCCCTCTCACCCGAAATCGCAAGCAGCCTTTTCTCCGCATCCTTAAGCCGGGCAGCAATCAATTCGTGACCGTTCCTGTCCTCCAGAGACTTTGCCTCGAGGGCTTCGACTTTCGTCCGCATCGATTCGATTTCTGTATTCAACCGGCTGAGCGCTCCGTCTCTGGAATCGATCGCTTCGAGGAGGGCACGTTTTTCCTGCTCCATCTTTTGCCACTGACTTGCCGACACCCCCAGTTCCTCTTCGAGACGGGAAACCTGCTTTGCCATCTCGCCGGATAACACCGTGAGCTCCTCGGTCCGGGCACGGAAATCTTCCGCTTCCTGCCGGGCAAGGCCTCCCTTCGCCTCGGCTGCCTCGCGCAGATCCCGCTCCTCGCTCAAATGCTTGGCGAGCTTGCGCCGCAGCTCCTCGGCTTCCGCTCCCTTATCCTGCTCCTTCTCGAGCTCTTTCTCGAGCAGCTCGAGAGAGCGGCCCTGATCCTCGGCTTTCGCCTTGAGCTCTTCAATCTGCCGGAGCCGCTGCGGCTCTCCGGCCCTGAACTCTTCAAGCTCGCGCGTGCCTTTCGCCACGGACTCTTCGAGCGCCTCACGCAGTTGCCGCTCGGCCTCGTAATCCTTCTGGGCCCGATGATACTGCTCAAGCGTTTGTTCCGCCGCACGAGTCATCTCTTCCCATTCCGACGTTCTGCGCGCCTCCAGGTCCCGGCAGGCCTGCCGGGAGGCCTCGAGATCCCCGGCGAGCTCCTGATTTTGAGCCGCCAATGTTTCCGCTTGGGACTGCGAAAGGTCCAATCGTGCCGTTTCCTCACGGAGCTTAACTTCCTGCGAGGCCAAAATCTCGTCGAGCCGGGCCATCCGCTCGACCGCTGCGCGCTCCCGGATCGAAACGGCCTCGAGCTCCTCACGGATCCTGACGTTTTCTGATTCGAGATGTTCCCGCCGTTCCAGCTCGCGCTCGCGCGCCTGGGAGGCCTCGCGAAGTCCGGCCTCAGATTCTGCAAGACGAGCCTCCAGCGCAGCCGCCTGCGCCTCGAGCCGCATCACGGCTTCAGCTCGCTCAGCGTTTTCACGCGTCAAATCGATCATATCCGACGCAGCCCCACGGTTCTGCTCCTCCATCTCCGTGATCAAGCGATTGCGTTCTTCAAGCGACCGCCCGAGAACTTCCCTGTGCGCATCGGAATTCCGGCAGGCCTCCTCGAGTTCGGCCGTCCTTTTTGCAAGCGCTTCCTGCGATGCCTTGAGCGATTGATTCTCCCGGGTCAGAGCGAGTATCTCCTCTGTGCGCTCGAGTGCCTCTTCCTTCTCTTGTTCGCGGGCTCGCGCAACGGCCTGACCGCGGGCCGAGGCCTCCTCCAGATCGCGCCTTGCCCTTGCAAGCCCTTCGGTCAGCGCCGCGATTTCAGACACTTGCAGGGAGGATTGCCTCTCGAGCTCCTCTTTGACCTGCAACAGTTCTTGGTGCTTGCGGGTAAAGACCTGCGCTTGCGAAAGACGGTCCTCCAGCGACTTGAGCCGGGACTCGAGCTCCCTCAAGGATTCTCCGCGCTCGGCGCTCTCACGGGTCAACTCACGCTGGCGCAGTGCCGCCTGGCGGTTCTGCTCCTGCAACTCGGTGATCACCCGGTTGCGCTCTTCCAGGGACTTCGTAAAATCTTCCCTGCTCGCAGCGGAATTCCGGCACACCTCCTCGAGTTCGGCCGTCCTTTTGGCAAGCCCCTCTGAGAGCGCCGCAATTTCAGACGCCTGCAGGGCGGATTGCCTTTCGAGCTCCTCTTTGAGATGCAACAATTCGCGGTGTTTAAGGGCAAGGGCCTGGGCTTCTCTAAGACGTACCTCCATCGCCTCGATCTGCGACTCAAGATCCTTCAACGATTCTTCGCGCACGGCGCTTTCGCGGGTCATCTCACGCTCTCGCTGCGCCGCCTGACGGCTCTGCGCCTCCAGCTCAAAAATCAAGCGGTGGCGCTCTTCCAGGGACTGCTCGAGGGCTTCGGCCCGGACGCCCAAATTCCGGCAGTTCTCCTCGAGCCCGATCGTCCTTTTCGCAAGGGTTTGCTGCGAGGCCTTGAGCGCCTCGTTCTCACGGGTCGCGGCCAGGAGATCCTTCGCTCTTTCAATGGCCTGAGCTCTTTCCTCTTCGCGTTCGCGCGCGGCGGCCAGGCTGCGCTCCGAGGCTTCCTCCTGCTCCCGGCGTAACTTCGCAAGCTCTTCGCCGAGCGAGTCAATTTCAGCAGCCTGCCGGGCAGCCTTCTGGTCAAGCGCCTCTTTCGCGGCCGACAATTCTCCGTGCTTGCGGACAAGGTCCTGGGCTTCTGAAAGCGCAGCCTCCAGGGCCTCGAGCTGCGCCTCGAGCAATTTCAGCGATGCGGCTCGCTCAGCACTTTCATGTTCCAGATCGCATTGGCGCAGCGCCGCCTGCCGGCTTTGCGCCCCCTGCTCGGCAATCAGGCGATCGCGCTCTTCCAGAGACCGTTCGAGGGTCTGTGCATGCGCGGCGAAATTCCGGCAGGTGTCTTCGAGTTCGGCCATCCGATTCGCCAGCGTTCCCTGAGACTCCCTGAGCGCCTGGTTCTCCCGCCGAACCGCCGAGATCTCCGTCGCCCGTTCGCAGCCACGAGCCTTTTCCTGTTCGAGGTTTTGTTCAAAAGCCAGACCTCGCGCCGACGATTCTTCCAAATCCCGCCGGGACTGCGCCAGATTTTCACCGAGCGCAGCAATTTCGGATGCCTGTGAGGCGGCTTTCTGCTCAAGCTCTTGCTTCGCATCCGTCAATTCCTGGCAATTGCGCGCGAGGTCCCCGGCTTCGTAAAGACGTCCCTCGAGCGCTTCCACCTGCGTTTCGAGCGCTTGCAACGTTTCGCCCCGCTCCCCGCTTTCACGCTCCAAATCGCACTGGCGCAGCGCTGCCTCACGGGCTTGCGTTTCATGATCGGCGATCAGGCGATCGCGCTCTCGCAAGGACTGTTCGAGGACTTTCGCGTGCTCGGATAGAATTCTGCAGCTCTCTTCGAGCTCAGCCGTCTGCCGCGCCAGGGACGCCCGCGACGACTCGAGGGACTGATTCTCCCGGCTCACGGCGGAAATCTCCGCCGCTCTTTCGGCGGCAAGCTCCTTTTCCTGTTCGAGGCTTCGCTGTGCGGCCAGACTGCGGGCCGCAGACTCCTCATGCTCCCTTCGTAACTTCTCAAGCTCTTCGCCGAGCGCGATAATTTCAGACGCCTGCGCCGCGGCTTTACGGTCAAGCTCCTCTTTGGCCTCGGACAACTCCCGGTGATTGCGGGCAAGTTCCTGCGCCTCAGATAGCTGCACCTCGAGCGCCGCCATCTGTGCCTCGAGCGATTTTAAAGACTCGCCGCGCTCTGCGCTTTCATGTTCAGAATCTCGTTGAAGCAAGGCCGCCTGACGGTTCTGCGCCTCCTGCTCTGCGATCAGCCGGTTGCGATCTTCCAGCGTTCGCTCAAGATCCTCCGTACGTTCCGCAAAATTCCGGCAAGTTTCCTCGAGCTCGGCCGTCCTCCTGGTGAGCGCTGCCTGCGACTCCCGCAGCGATTGGTTATCCCGGCTCACGTCCGAAATCCCCATCGCCCTCTCGGAAGCAATGCCCTTTTCTTGTTCGAGGCTCTGCTCGGCGGACTGACTGCGCGCCGACGCCTCTTCGAGAAATTTTTGGGACTTCGCGAGTTCCTCGGCGAGCGCGGCAATCTCGGATGCTTGCTGCCCGGTCTTTTGCTCAAGCTCTTGTTTGACGTCGGAGAGCTCCCGGTGCTTGCGGACAAGAGATTCGAGCCCGCCGGTCAACTCAACGGTCCGCGACTCCATCTCGTCGCGTTCAAGCTGCAGGCGGCCGTTCGCGTCAATCTGGGCTCTCAACTGTTCGTCGACGACCGAAAACTTGGCGCGCCATTCCTGGGCCTTGCGCAGTTGCTCTCGAAGAGACTCCTCGAGATCGAGGTTGGTATTTTCAAGCGCCGATATTTTCTGGGAGTGATCTTCCGTGCTCGCCGCTTCCGCCTGCGTCTCACGGAGGGCCTCTTCGGGCTCTAAGGCCCGTGGAGGATCCTCGGTCGTTTCGCGAGCTTCGGGAGTTTCGGACGAATCAGCGGGAGTTTCCGTTTCTTCCTGGAGAGACATGGCCTTCGGAGTTTCCTGCCACGACGCTTTGGAACATTTTCGGATCAGCGCGGAGTCCTGGGTAATGAGAACTTCAGCGGCGCAAGCAGCAAGACGCTTTTTGAGCTCGGTCGCAAGAGAAAGGGCCACGCCCTCGAGCAGAACGATCGGCACGTGGCTAACGACCTCCTCGGCTTCCTCCACCGACAGAGGGAAAAGAGACGCAAGCAATTGAAAAAGATCGGTACGAGAACCGATGCGGGGATAGGCGGTGAGGATGACACTCCAGCTCTTGATCTGAGATTCCTGCTTCTTTCTCGCCAGCATCCAGGTGGACAAAACCCTTACCTCCCCGCGACTCGGGTGCGCTGAAATGAGCCGTGCCGTCATCACTTACTGGCGGTCACAGCTTGCTTTGTGTATTATTTGAAAAAAAGGTGCGGTTCGTCAAGAGAAAAGGAGGAAAAATCCAATTTCGGTGCCGGGCAAGCACTCGGTTGCTATCTTTTGCGCGATGAAGGCGCTACGCCTAGGAACGAAGGCAGGCGGGTCATGGCATTTTAGGAAGACTGGATCACCACGACAGTGCCGACAGGCACCCACTCGAACAGCTCTTCGACATCCCGGTTGAGCATGCGGACACAGCCATGACTGACCGCATTTCCGATGCTGCCGGGGTAACGCGTCCCGTGGATTCCGTAGCCCTTGACGTCCAGACCCATCCACCTGGTTCCGAGGAGATTTTTGGGATCCCCCGCCGAAATGATTTTCCCCTCCCGGTACCACACCGGGTCTTCGACCTTTTCGATGACCCGATATTCTCCTTCAGGCGTTTGAGTTTCTTTTCTACCGATCGACACCGGATAGACTTTCAGAATTTCTTCCGCGCCGCGCCACCAGTAGAGTTTGCGCTCGTCCTTACGGACCACGAGATAGAAGGGACGGTCAGGAACCAGGATTTCCTCCCCTGCACGGATAGTCCGCCCGGCGTTCGCCATTTCAAGCCACTTCCGGCTAACTTTCTCGCGGGCGGCCACGCGGGCATAACTGTCGCCTTTCTTGACTTTGATCTTCCGGTAAAAAGAAGGATCGGTGGGCACCAGCCGTAATAGGAGGGCCTTCTCATTCTCCAGGGCCGCTTTCACACCCGCCGCCTTTTTCGTCATTTTTAGCTTACTGTAAAGCTCCACCAAGCCTTCATACGCCCTGATGCGATCTTCGATCCGCGGGCTGACAGCCGCCCGATGATAAATATCCTGTGAGGCGTCCCAACTGCCTTTTTCGAAAAGGACGCGGGCTTGGGCGATCAATTCTGCCGGCTTTTCGTGCACAGTTTCCGCCCCCCGGGCGGCCCCCCCCCATCCCGCCGCCCCCAAACACGCCGCCAAGATCATCGCCCATCGAAGCTTCATCGTTTCACCCTAAAGCAAAATCACGGATGGATCAACAAAATTAAAATTTCCAGTTCAAATCGATCTGATAAGTGTCCCGCCTCTGGTCAGTCCCCCAGCTGGTGTCGCTCTGAAGAAGCCGGTCCATGAAGAACATCGAAGTGCCCACGTTCATCGCGTCCGAGAGCGCGTAATAGAATTTCAGGGCGCTCCCGCACCGGTTCGTCCCTCCGAGATCGGCATCCGAAAAAACAGAAGGCGTCGCGTTCGCCTCGATCCAGTAGTATTCGTAGGCAGCCTCCCAGCTTCCCTTTTTCTGCGCCTTCCCCAACCTCATGCCGGAGCTCCACGCGGTGTCCTGCCCTCCTCCCGTCACTTTGGTCAAGGCGTTCTCGTCGAGATTGCGCGCCCAATCGTGGTAGAGCGCCACCTGCGGGACCTTCCACTTCGGAAATTCGGTGCTGACTTCATTATAAACCTCGAAAACCTTGAAGCCTCCCGCCGCGAGGTCCTGACCCTGCAGAGGATTGTAGCCCGCCGAGACATAATTCCCCGATTTCGTGATTCCGTCAAACCAATACCAACTCGCCAAATTTTTGAAGGCTATCGGCTTTTGCACTCCTTCCGGACTCCACTCCGGCCTCAATCCCCCCTGAACGGCAAACAGCTGTGCGTCAGCGCCGGTCGCGAGGCCTTCCTGGAGGACCATTTGTCCGCCGGTCAGAGTGGCTCCGAGATTCAGCCGTTCGCTTTTCAGGATCTTGCCCTCGAGGCGCTCATAGGCACCCTCCGGCGCGACGTCGCGGTCCCAAATCATCATCGTGGAACCCTCTTCAAAGGGATTGGCAAATTTCCCGGCCGTCATTTCGAACTTCTCGACCGGTCCGCTCCTGGCCCAACGGGGCAGATAAGTCGCGTAGGCGCGGTCAATATTGATCTCTTTGTGATCAAAATTGTTCATCAGTGTTTGATTGGTCGTCGTAACAGCGCCGGCGGTATCGATCGAGCCGGGCGTCGTCGAGGTTGGATTGTATTGACGCGCGCCGGAGGCAAGGCGGAATCCGGCTTTAATCTCGTCGCTCCATGTCTTTTCGAATCCAAAACGGAGGCGGAACCGGAACCGGTTCCGGTCGTTGACGTTAGAGCCCTTGGGCGACGCTATCCCCTCATAGCGCAAACGCAAATCCCCGGAGAACTTCAGCCCACGGAGCCATTTTCCGGAATCGCCGATTTGGCTTTCCAGATTTTTTTGAAAGCTGTCCCGGCCGTCAGCGCCTATCTCGCGGCCCGAGGGCCCTGCAGCCGCAAGCTCCTGGAGCTGCACGATCTGCCGTCCCTGGTTCTCGATGGTTCCCCGCATTTCGGAGACCATGGTTTGCATCCGGCTCATTTGTCCCGCAAGGTCCTGGATCTGCTTCACGAGGAGAGCGTCTTCGGCAAAAAGCGGCTTCGGCACGCCAAGAGTGCTCCAAACGGTGAGAAGGATCGAATAGTAGAAAATATTCCGCAGGGATTTCATAGCAAGGCTCCTTGGTTGTAAGAGTCAACTTCGGGCCCCGAACTGCCGATTAGGCTTTGGCTGCGCCGGCAATCACCCGTTTGATGATGCTGTGGATCGCATCAAAGGGCTGATCCTTGAGGAAGGCTGACGCCGCACCGGCCTTAATGACAAGGCTTTGCTGTTGGGGCGTGATGTAGCTGGACATGATAATAACGGGGATCTTCGATATTTTGCGGATTTTTTCGAGCGCCTCGTGGCCCTCCATCTTGGGCATGAGAATATCGAGCAAAATCACATCGTACGTGTTCTTCTCCAAAAGGGCCAAGCCCGAGGGCGCCTCCATGGCCACCTGGACTTCATAGGCACCGGTATCCTCGAGGTTGATCTTGAGAACATCCGTATAGGATTCTTCGTCGTCGACAATCAGGATACGCTTTTTCATGAGACCTCCGTCCATAATTTCTCCTCTGATGATTTATCGGCCGATATCCTAAAAAGGTTGATAGTTTGTCTCACGGACCGCATCAACTTTTCCGGCATATAGCCGTTGAATGATAAGAACGGGGGACGCGGTATGGCACGAAGGCGTAGAAAATCAAAAAGGGGAAAATGGCAGTGGCCGAACGGCCCTGCCAAGTGGCTCCGTAAGCTCAAAAAGAAGCAATCCCTTATCCTGACATGGGTTCTGATCCTGGGAGTCGGGTTCGGCCTCTACCATTTCACCCATGCCCGAAAGCCGGCCGGCCCCGCGAAACCGCTCAGAAAAGCCGTCACCGTGACCAAGCCCGTAGTGCTTCCCGCGGCAAAACCGCCCGCTGTCCGGCTCCCGGCGGCCATACCGCCGGCACCCATTCTCAAGGCCGGCGGAAAACCGAAGATTGCCTTCGTCATCGATGATATCGGCCAAACGAAGTCGCACCGGAACCTTTTATCCTCGCTGGGCAATAAAGTCACGTACGCGATTTTACCCCAGTTGGCCTTCTCGACCCCCTACGCCATGCTCGGCCGCAGGATGGGCGCAACGGTGATGCTGCATCTGCCGCTTGAGGCGCATAACAAGAAGGACCCGGGGCCGGGACTGATCAAGGGCGAGATGTCCGATCAAGAGATCATCAATCTCATCGCTAAAAATATTTCGACCGTGCCGACTCTCACGGGCGTCAACAACCACATGGGATCGGCCGGCACGGAAGACAGCCGTGTCATGCGTATCGTCCTTCGGGAGCTAAACCGCCGGAAGCTCTTTTTTCTGGACAGCCGGACCACGCTCAAAACTGTCGCCCCCGAAGTCGCCGCCAGCGTCGGCATCCCCTTCCTGAAGCGTGATGTCTTCCTCGATAATATCGATGACGCCGCGGAAGTCCGACGAATGATCCGCAAGACCGCCCAGATCGCCTCCGACCAGGGCTACGCCGTCGCGATCGGACACTTCCGGGAGGTCACGCTGAGAGTCTTATCTGAAGAAATTCCGCGTCTTGAGAAAGAGGGCTACGAAGTCGTTCCCCTGCCATCGCTTTTGCGAAAAAAATAAGGCCTCCGGAGGATCATGCTTTCCTGAAGGGGACAGGCTGCGTGAAGGCACGCTCTGGAGGCCGAGTTCCATGGTGCAAAAACGAGGCCGTAAGCGCGAGTGAGGCACGCCACGGTGGGGCGGGCCGAACGGTGCCGGAACACAGCCTGCCCCCTTCAGAATGTCTCCCCTATCGCGGTCTTGGGACGCGGCCGTCGAGCCGATATCCGGCGCGCTTCACCGCTTTCACCATGCGGTAAAACGCTTCATCGGGCGTGCGGCCCTCCGTCAGGTTTTTCAGGCAGACCGCGGCATAGCCCCGGCGGTTTTCGATTTTAAAAATGCTAACCTTCCCCGAAGACATCTTCCTCAGAACTTTTGTGGCCATGATCTCCTCCGTAGCGGGTTGAAATTCTGATAGTTCATCGTCATTTGGCTTCATCTCATGAAGCGCCTTCGCAGAGCATCGCTCTCAAGGCAGGCTCCAGTTCCGGATGCCGGAAACGGTATCCCGCCCGCTCCAGCTTTTCGGGCACCGCTCGCTGCCCCGTCAAAAGCACCGTCGCCATTTCCCCCAGAAGAAGGCGGAGGGCACTCTCAGGAACTTTCAGCCAAGAAGGCCGGTCCATGACTTTTCCAAGCACGGCCGAAAATTGGGCCATCGTCACGGCCCCGGGGGCGCAGACATTGACCGGCCCTTCAAGCTCCGCGCGCTCTATCACAAACCGGATGACCCCGGCCATCTCGGAGCGCTCGATCCAAGACATCCACTGCCTGCCGCTTCCCAGTGGCCCTCCCGCAAAAAACACAAAGGGCGGGATCATTTTCCGCAGAGCGCCCCCATCTCTGGCGAGCACCATTCCCAACCGCAAAAGAACAACGCGAACTCCGGTTGCCCGAGCCTCCAGAGCTTCCTGCTCCCACGCCCCGCAGACATCGGCCAAGAAACCCGACCCGCGGCCCTGGCTCTCAGTCACCGGCACGCCGCCCGTATCACCGTAATAGCCCAAGCCCGATGCGTTGATCAAAAGCGGGGGTTTTGCGCGCAACTGCCCGATGGCCCGAACAAGAGCGCGGGTCGAGTCCACACGACTGCTCAGGATTTTTTGTTTTTGGAGAGCGGTCCACCGCCGGGCCGCGATCGGCTCACCGGTCAGGTTGACGACAGCGCCGGCGCCTTCGAGGCACGCCACCCAGGGCCCCGGCGTCTTCGCATCCCAGAGAGCGAAGCGGATCGATGCGGAAGCCTCACTTCGAGGAAGGGTCCGTGAGAGGACCAGGAGATCATGCCCGTCTTGCGCCAAACGCCGTACGACCGGACATCCGGCAAAACCCGTACCGCCCGCAACAACAATTTTCACGGCTCACCCCCGGCCTGAACGCGGGATCAAAAATCGTCGGGAATATAGTCTTCGCCCTTCGGAGGGAGTGGAGCTTTCACCGCGGCCGGAGCGCTTTTCCCGGCGGATACCGCCGAGGGCTCGACGACAACCGCCTTCTTCACATCCGCGATGATGGAGTCGGGCTTGTAGGTCTCGGCGCTTGCTTGAGCCGGTGCAGGAACAGGCGCAACCGCAACCGCGCGTGCAGGCGCCGGTGCAGGCGCAGCGGCCGCTTTCGGTTCGGGAGGCGGCAGATTGGGGTTCTTGACCAAATTCAGATTCCGGAGTTCCACCATTCCCTTCATCGTTTCCCCCACCCGGTCATGGGCAAACAAAAACGTGATTTCCTGCAAAGGCGTGGACTTGTTGGCCGAGAGAGGAAAACTCAAGGCCTTCCATTGCTTGTCGAATGTTTTCGCCGAAAGCCGCCTCGCGACCGATCCCTTGGATTTCATCTCGATCTGCATCTCCTTGAGGCCGTCGGTATCCGGAGACAGCCGGGCCTCGAACTCGAGCGCGCTGTATTCGCGAAGGTCCAATTCCCGGGTTTTCAGGTACATGCCGACGAACGAATCCCTCGGGAAAACGTCATACTCGATCGTCAGGACCACGGCGCCGTCGTCTGTCCCGGCAAACTCACGGGTCGCGTACCCGACCTTGGGCGTATAAAAAGTCCCATGATCGAAGACCTTGTCAAAGAGCGTCCCCGCCTTCCGGGCCAAATCGATTTGTTCGGCCTCGTGCGCGGCCCCGCGCTGAATCAACTCGTAGCCCTCCTTCATGTGATCCCACTCCTCGGGCGTAATCCGGGCGGGTTTCGTCGCGGCCTCGCTGCCTTTGATTTCGAGGCACTGAAGCGGCAGGACCTCCACCGCGCCCTTCGGAAACTTCGAGCGGCTCCCAACCTGCGTCATTCCCCTGAGGACCCCGATCCAGTTCACGGGCGATTTTTCACGGATTTCGAAAATACCTTCCCGGACGTTCGTCACCGCCTCGGCCGTGGTTATGCGCAACTCGGCCTTATCACGGAAACCCGGTTCGGTGGCTCCGATCAGCGCGCCCTGGATCAAGTGGAGACGGTAGACGGGCTTATCGCCGGCTTTTTCGAACCGTCCGGGACGGGCTCCGCTCAAAATGGAATTTTCTTTCAATCGCAGAAAGACCACGTCGGGGATCCTCAAATCGACTTCTTCGCCCGGGCCGGTTTTAATCTTGTCTTCGCTCGTGAGGACGCCGCTCCGCATGGCCGGAATCCAGGATTTTTTCTCCGCCAGGTAGAACTCGGGCTTACCGGTAAAATTGGTGATTTCAAACGGATCTACAGGCGACTGGGGGGCGGTCAAACACTGTGTTCCCGTGCATAAGAACCAAAAAAGCGCTCCGGCGACAACCAGCAGGACAAAAACAGATAGAAGGATCCAAGTGACATTATTCTTCCGCTTCACTTCGGGCCTTTCGATGCGCAACGCGCTCATGACTCCCTCCCGTGTATGAAATCAATATTTTTCTTCATCATAAATCGCTTGAAGGCGGAAGTAAAGGGCCAAAAAATTAATGCCCGAGGTGATACGGAAGGCGGCGAAGGATGGTCCAGGCGCGGTACATCTGCTCGGCGGCCACTACGGCCGCAAGCTCATGCGGCAGAGTCAAAGGCCCGAAGGACCAAAGCAAGCGGGGTTCGAGGCGCCGTATCTCTTGGGGAGAAAAACCGTCGGCTCCGCCGATCAGAACACGAAGGACGCGGGTCCCTTCATTTTGAGCGCGCGCCAGGGAGGCGCTGAGATCTTCGGAGGAAAGAATCTTTGCCCCAGGCCCCCGGTGACAGAGCCAAACCTGTTCACCCGACGGAACCGGAAACGCTAGACCGCTAAGGGACTCTTGCGCGCACGGACTAAACTTGGAGATCCGTTCACAATAGCCCCGGAAAAGCTCCCGGATCTGGATGTCCCTAAAGGCGCGTTTACCCGCGTCCTTTGGGGACACCCAGCCCAAGTGAAAAACGATTTTCACTCAGCTCTTGGAGGCCATGTGCTTCAAAAGGTCGACCACGCGGTTCGAATAGCCCCACTCGTTGTCATACCAGGAGACCAGCTTGAAAAACCGCTTCTCCCCTTTGAGATTATTCTGAAGCGTCGCCAGCGAATCGTAAATCGAGGAGCTCTTGCAGTGGATGAAATCCGTCGACACAACCTCTTCGGTCGCAACATCGAGGATCCCCTTCAAGTAGCTCGACGAGGCCTTCTTCAGCAGAGCGTCGATTTCCTCGATCGAAGTGTCCTTGACCGAGCGAAACGTCAAATCGACGACCGAAACGTTCGGCGTCGGGACCCGGAAGGCCATCCCGGTAAGCTTGCCTTTCGTCGCGGGCAGAACCTCGCCCACGGCTTTGGCCGCTCCGGTAGTCGACGGGATAATATTGATCGCCGCCGCGCGGCCGCCTCTCCAGTCCTTCTTGGAAGGCCCATCCACCGTTTTCTGTGTGGCCGTGTAGGAGTGGATCGTCGTCATAAGACCCGTTTCGATGCCGATGCCTTCTTTGAGAAGGACATGGACGAGCGGGGCCAGGCAGTTGGTGGTGCATGACGCGTTGGAAACGAGGTGGTGCGCCTTCGGATCGTAGTCCTGCTCGTTGACGCCCATGACGAAAGTGCGCACATCGCCCTTGGCCGGCGCCGTAATGATCACCTTCTTCGCGCCCGCCTTGAGGTGGAGGGCAGCTTTTTCACCCTCGGTGAAAAGCCCCGTCGACTCGATCACGTAATCCACCCCCAGGTCTTTCCAGGGCAGAAGGTCCGGCGTCTTGGTCGCCATCACGCAGCGGATTTTGTTGCCGTTGACGACGAGGACGTCGTCTTCGGCGGCCGCGGCCGAGCTTTTCTCGGTCGCCAGAGTCCCGTTAAATCTCCCGTGGACCGAATCGTACTTGAGCTGGTAGGCAAAATATTTCGCATCCGTGGTAATATCCACCACCGCCACCACGTTGAAATCCTTTAAAAGTCCCTGTTCGGCCATGGCCGCAAACACAAGTCTTCCGATTCTTCCGAAACCGTTGATTCCGACACGCACTGACATGACACCCTCCTTGGATTAGTTCGCAGTATTATAAGCAGGCCTCAAGGCGTGTCAAGAATCTCGTGATACACCTGGAGGATCTCCGCGGCCATGCGCGGAATGGAAAAGAAGTGCTCGGTCATCTCCCGCGCCGAGTGCCCGATTCGCCGCCGCATCGCCTCGTCGCGGATCAGCAGAGCGATGCTCTCCGCAAGCGGCTCTACCTGCTTGGGCTCGATCAGAAGACCCGTCACGTTGTTCTGAACAAGCGAGTTCAAGGACCAAATGTTGGTCACGATGACGGGTTTATAGCAGGCCATGGCCTCGACGATGCTCAGCCCGAACCCCTCGCGCCAGGTGGCCGGCATGGCAAAAATATCCGTCGCCGAAAGAGCCCGTATCACATCGCGCCGAACCAAATTGCCCGTAAACCGGACGGCATCCTCGAGAGCCAGCTCCAACGTCAGTTTTTCCAACGCCGCGCGATGAGGGCCGTCGCCCACGATCAAAAGGCGGATGCCGGAGAAAATATCCCGCAGACGCGCGATCGCCCGAATCAAATACTCGTGCCCTTTGTCGGCGACAAGCCGCGCGACGACTCCGACGACCGGGCATGACGGGTCGAAACCAAAGGCCCTTTTTTCCGCGAGAGGGTCGAATTGGCGGTACAGACCGTCGATCTCGGAAATATTCACCCCGTTATTGACCAGCCGGACCTTAGAGGGCGGCAGTTTGAAATCGTTTTGCAAGTGGGCCCCGACCGGCTCGCTGATCGCGATGGCGCGGTCGCCCCAGGCCCCGAGGAGCCGGCGCCCAAGCCGGCGCTTGTAAAAACCGTGGCAGGTCGTAACCACCGGAATCCCGGTGAAACGCTGAACCCAAAACGCCAGCACCTGGGTCACCCGCGTATGGGCATGCAGAAGGTCGATGCGATGCTCCCGGACGATGCGGATGACTTGTAGGATCGCCCCGTAGAGCTTCGGATGCAATTCGTTCTTCGTCTTGACGGAAATTTCGAAAACTTTTGCCCCCGCGTCTCGAAGCGTCTGAGACATCTCCCCGCCTCCCGCCGCGACATAGGTTTCGCACCCCAAATCCTTCAGTGGACCGGTCAGGCTCAAGATGTAATTGGTGATCCCTCCCATATTCAGGTGCGTATTGAGATGGAGGACTTTCATGCAGCGCCCACCTTCCCGCCGGTCTTGAGCCGTTTGCCATGGACATAATCGGCGGCTGTCATCTCCCGTTTCCCGGGCGGACGGACGCGATCGATCGCCAAAGCCCCGGTGCCGGCGGCAAGCCAAACGGTCCCATCCTTTTGGATCCCCAGAATCGTGCCGCCGCCGCCCTCCGAGGACTCCTCCCGGAGAACATGGGAACGGAGCACTTGAACGCACTCCCCGGAGGAATCCCTGAAAAAAGCCCCCGGCCACGGGGCAAGACCCCGAACCTGATTGTGAATGCGGAGCGCAGGCTGCGCCCAGTCGATGAGGCCGTCGGACTTCTCAAGCTTGCGGGCGTAAACCGCTTCTTGTTCGTTTTGCGGCCGGCCCTGAAGCCGCCCGCCGGAAAAATCGCGCAGGGTCTCGGCCAGGGCGACGCGCGACAGCTCCGCGAGCAAGCGTGTCAATTCCTCCGCGTTGACGGCCAAATCAAGGGAAATGCTCTTCTGCAAATAAATATCCCCCGCGTCGAGCCGCTCATGGATGTCCATGATGCTGACGCCGGTAAGGGCGTCGCCGTTCAAGAGGGCCCACTGGACGGGCGCGGCGCCGCGGTACTTGGGAAGAAGCGACGGATGGACATTGAGCCGCGCCTTCGGCACCTTCAGCCATCCGGCGGGGATGATCTTTCCGTAGGAAGCGGCCACAAAGAGGTCCGGCTCGAGTGCGCGGACCTGCTCGAGCGGTCCGGAAACCTTGAGACTCTCGGGGCTAATGACCGGAACGCCCTTGTCGCGGCAATAAAGTTTGACCGGCGTCGGCAGTTCTTTCAGCCCTCGCCCCTTCCTGCGGTCGGGGGTCGTCAGCACGAGCGACACCTGAGCTCCGCAGTCAAGACACGCCTCGAGGGAGGGAATTGAAAAATCGGAGGATCCAAAAAAAACGATTTTCATGACGTCATCCGGCCAGCCCGTACTGCTCCAAAAGGGCCTCGCGGCGGCCAAAATCGACCCGGTCGATCATGAGGACTCCCTCAAGGTGGTCCATTTCATGCTGGATGATGCGAGCGAGAAAGTCGCGAATTTCCGACTCGTGCGTCTCCCCGCGGCGGTCCTGAAACCGCAGTTTGATTTTTTTCATGCGAACGATATCGGTGTAAACTCCAGGAAAGCTAAGGCATCCCTCCTGGCCTAGCTCGCTTCCGGAACTTTCGAGAATGACGGGATTGACGATCACCATCTCATGCCCACGCCGGGTCACGGGCGTGACCGCGATCACGCGCTCGGAAACACCCACCTGGGGAGCGGCCAAACCCACTCCGTCCGCTTCAAACATGGTGTCGACGAGATCGTCGAAGAAACGCTGGTGCGCGGGGCCAAAATCGGTCACCTCCTGCGCCTTTTGTTTTAACACCGGATCGGGATAAACCCGGATTCTTAGAATCGCCATGGGCAAAATTATATCACAGAATGTTTACGGGATCGACGTCGAGGGCGTACGCGACGCCTGAGGGCTTCTTGAGTTGCGTCACCGCGCCGGCCACCGCGGCGCTCATCGCGGGATTCTCCGGATATTTCAGCATGACGTGCCAGCGGTAATGGCCGCGCAGCTTATAAAACGGCAGGGGCGCCGGCCCCACGATCTCGATCTCGTGTTCAGTTCCCACAGGTGGCATTGAGTCGGCACAGAAAGGTTTCTCCAAAACGCGCCTGCTTCGCTCGGAGTTCGCAGACCTCACGGGTTGTGCGCCGATCTCCTCGTCTACGCAAGCGGCGCTAATTGTTTTTCCGAAACCTTTCTGTGCCTCCTCACCCTTCGTCGCCGGGAGTCTATGAGTGGTGATCTGCTCACGAACGGCGTCGCGCACGGCCCTTGCAAACTGATACGCTTTTTTTTCATCCTTGGCTCGAATAATGACGTTGATGAGCTTCCCGTAAGGCGGATATCCGTATTGTTGCCTCTGGACTTTTTCGTACTCGTAAAAGCTCGCATAATCGTGCTTTTTTGCAAACAGAATGCTCGGGTGCTCCGGCGAAAAAGTCTGCACGATCACCCGGCCCGGCTTGTCGCCCCTCCCCGCCCGTCCCGCCACCTGCGTCAGAAGCTGGAAGGTCCGCTCCGCCGAACGGAAGTCCGGCAGGCTCAGGCCCACGTCGGCCAGCACCACCCCAACGAGGGTCACGTGCGGAAAATCAAAGCCCTTGGCGATCATCTGCGTCCCGATCAGGATGTCGATCTTGCGTTCGCGGAACGCTTTCAGGATCGCTTCATGGGATCCTTTTTTACGAACGCTGTCGGCGTCCATCCGGGCAATTTTCGCGCCGGGAAACCGGCGGGCCGTTTCGCTTTCCACTTTTTCCGTGCCGAAGCCGCTGAATTTGAGGACCGGGGTCCGGCAGAACGAGCAAACGCCTGAAGCGGGGCGGCTGAAATTGCAGTAATGGCAAAGCAGGCGGTCTTCCTCCTGATGATAGGTCAGCGAAACCTGACAGGACTGACAGCTTTCGGTGTTGCCGCAGGACGGACATTGGACGCGGGTCGAAAAACCGCGGCGATTCAAAAGCAGCAGAGTCCCTTCCCCTTTTTTTAGGTTCATCTCGATCTCAGAGGCCAGGCGCGGCGCGAGGATCACCTGTTTTTTGTGGTCCATCGCCGCTTCCTTGAGGTCGACGACCTGCACCTGCGGCATCGCCTTATCGTCGATCCTCGTCGAGAGGACGAGGCGCTCGAAGCGGCCGGTCTCGCAATCGTGCATCGTCTCCAGGGACGGGGTCGCCGTCCCCATCACAAAAAGGGCGCCTTCATGCGCGGCCCGCCACGCCGCCACCTCGCGGGCATGGTAGCGCGGCGAAGTCTCTTGTTTGTAGGTGCCTTCATGCTCCTCGTCCATGACGATGAGGCCCAACTTCGGAACCGGCGCAAATACGGCGGAGCGCGGCCCCAGGATGACGCGCTTTTCGCCCTTCTCGAGGCGCTTCCAGGTCAGAAAACGCTCCCCGTCACTGAGCTTGCTGTGCAGGATTTCGAGCTCCGGCCCGAAATGGCTCAGAAAAAAAAGCCGGAGCTGCTCGGTCAGCGCGATCTCCGGCACAAGGCATATCGACGAGCGGCCGCGCTTGAGGATTTCCCGGATCGCCCGGATATAGATTTCGCTTTTCCCGCTGCCGGTCACTCCATGGAGCAGGATAGGCCGGGGGGACGGCTCGTCGAGACGGCGGAGGATGACTCCGAGCGCTTTCTCCTGATCTCTCGAAAGCACCCGGTCAAGTTCTGCCGCGCCCGAAGGAGGCGGCGCGGATTTTTCGGCGCGTTCGAGCATCCTCTCGGCCTTCTTCCCGTATTTCACCCACTTCGGCAGCGCGTTCTCGATCGCCTCGCCCCAGCTCGATCCGTAGTAGTCCGCGATCCAGCGCGTCAGCGCCAGCACGGAAGCGCTGACGACCGGGGCGTCATCCAGGATTTCAAGAAGGGGTTTGGTCCGCGTCCCCGGAGGGGCTTCACTTTTGCCCACCAGGTATCCGGTCATTTCCGTGTTTCGGAAGGGCACGCGCACACGCACCCCGGGGACCGCGAGGGCTTCCATTCCTTCGGGGATCGAATACGAAAAAAGATTCATGACGGGAAGAGGCACCGCCACTTCCGCGCAGAGCGCCGGGTTCAGACGGCCTCCCCAAGTTCTTGGCGAATCTTCTTCATGTCTTCCCAGACCTTGCGTTTTTCTCCGGGATTCCTCAGCAGGTAGGCGGGGTGATAAGTGCACAGCAGCTTGGCTCCGTGGTAGTCGTAAAACCGGCCGCGCATGCTGGAAATATTCTCTCCGGTCTTGAGCAGCGTCTGTGCGGCAAAGGTCCCGAGCGCGCAAAGCACCCGGGGCTTGATCCGCTCGATCTGTTCGCGCAGGTACGGCTCGCAATTCAAGATCTCTTCGGGCTGGGGGGTACGGTTTTGGGGCGGCCGGCACTTCAGGACGTTCGCGATGAACACCTGCTTGCGCTCGAGGCCGATCGATTCGATGATTTTGGTCAATAGCTGGCCGGCCGGACCGACAAACGGAAGCCCCTGCACGTCTTCCTCGTAGCCGGGAGCCTCCCCCACGAACATCAGCGCCGCCGTCACGTTTCCGGAACCGAAAACGACGGATTTGCGCGTCGCGGCAAGCTCCGCACACTTCGCGCACTTCAGAACCGTGTCCCGAAGCATCAGGAGATCGTTTTTCGCTCCTGTTGCCGCAGCCGGGGCCGGGTTCGCCTGAGGCTTCGGCGTCTCTTGAGTACGGTAGATCTCCCCGATCCCTTCCTCTTTGAGGAAGCGGTAGAAAAGTTCGGCTTCGACGGGGTCTTTCGCATCCATGTTCTTCATCAATCCGGCAAACGCCCCTCGAGAATGAAGGACGCAAGATCAGACGCCGCCTCGGGTTTTGCGAGGGCGGCAATATTCTTGTGTTTCTCCTCGAGCAGCGCGGGATTCGCAAGCACGGTGCCGACGATCGGCCGGATCTCGTCAGGGCTAACCATGAAAAAAGCGGCGTTGTTTTTCTTGAGGACCTCGGCGTTGCGGGTCTCCTGCCCTGGAATCGGCGCAAGCACGACCATCGCGGCGCCCTTGGCCAGGCTCTCCGTCGTCGTCGCACCGCCCGATTTGGCAATGAGGAGGTCGCTCGCTTCCATCAAATCGTTCATGAAGTCGACAAAGCCGAACACCTGAACAGGAAAGCCGAAGGTCTTTTTTTCAAGCTCGGCCTTGAGTGCGGCGTTGTTGCCGCAGACGACGAAGCATTGGATGCGGTCCCTGAACTGGGCGAGTTCATTCAGGATCGCCTCTTGCGGTCCAAGGCCGAAGCTCCCGCTCGTCAGTAGGAGGGTCAAGCGCGACGGCTCCAGACCGAACTTCCGGAGCATCCGGTCCCGCCCCCCCTGCGGCTTGAAAGAGGGGTCGATCGGAATGCCCCGCGCCTGCACCGCCACGGCATCGACTCCCCGGCGCAGCAATTCCTCGGCTCCGTCCCGGCCCATGACCCAATAGACATCCGTCCCGGGATTCACCCAGAACGTGTGCGGCATGAAATCGGTGATCACGGTGATCAGCTTGGACTTCAGGGCGCCTCTGAGTTTCGCCGATGCAAACAGCTCGGCCGTGAGAAAATGGGTGCTGACGATCACGTCCGGCGCCTCGCGGATCACGCGCGCGAGAAGTCTGCGCGCCTGGAGCCGGTTCAGGAGGGTCCTCAGAGGCCGGACCAGGGCATAAACGCGGGCCTTGTCCAGGACATCGTAGCACCACCCCCAAACCCCGGGCAGGTTCGTGACCGCGAAAAGGTAAGTGCCGATGTAGGATTTTTTGAAGAACGCGCTCGTGCTGTCGAGGGAATCCTCCACCGTGACCCGAACGTCCGGGCGAGCGCGCCGCCTGATTTCCTGCGCAAGCACTTCGGCCACCTTGCGGTGGCCGTGCCCCGCCGAAGCGTGAAAAATCATGATGTTCATGGGATGAGGATCCTCACCGCACTGAGCAAATCGTCGGCGATCGCATCCGGCAGAAGATGGCCGGCAAGCTTTTTTTCCTCCGTCCGTCCATGCCCGGTGCGGACGAAAATCGTCTTCAGGCCGAACCGCTTTCCGGCTTCGATGTCGGAGGCCTTGTCTCCGACAAAATAGGTTTTCATCCGCTCGAAGGCGTAGTCATGCGCCGCCTTTTCAAAAAGACCCGTGGCAGGCTTCCGGCACCGGCATCCCTCCTCCTTGCCGTGCAGGCAGTAATAAGTGTCCAAGACCGAAATCCCCGCGCGCTCCAACTCGTCGAGCATTTTCTGATGCACGTCCCAAAGCGCATCCTCGGAGAAAACGCCGTCGCCCACCCCGGCCTGGTTCGAAACAATGATGATGCCGTAGCCGCTGTCCTGAAGGCTCCTCATGGCTTCCAAGGCTCCGTCCTCGAACCGGAATTCGCTCCACGACTTGACGTAATCTCCGATCAGGTCCACATTGATCACGCCGTCACGATCGATGAAAACGATCTTCGTGGAGGCCTTTTTCATGAGCGTCCCTTTCCGCGGCTGCGCCGCCCCCTCTGCCGGTAGAAATCCAGGATGGTGCTGCACACATAGTCGATTTCCTCCGGGGTCAGCTCGGGAAACATGGGCAGGGACAGGGACTCCTGCGAAAGGCGGTTGGTCACCGGAAGCCGGCTGCCGCTTTTCGAATCGAACTGCTCGAGATAAAAAGGCTGGCAGTGAACCGGAAGCGCGTAATGCACCATGGTCCCGACTCCCTTTTTTTCGAGCCAGGCCTTCAGGGCATCCCTCTTGCCCCCGGGAACCTGGACCGAAAAAATGTGGTAGACCTGACGGCAGCCCGGCGTCTCCTGGGGCAGAACAAGCGGCGTCGAGGCAAGCTTCTTGCGGTAGATTTCGGCCACCCGGATCCGCTTCTGATTGAGGACCGGAAGATACGAAAGCTTGACCGAAAGCACGGCGGACTGAATGGCGTCGAGCCGGCTCGTCCAACCCGGCTCCTTGTGGTCGAAATGAGTCGCGCGGCCGAGGTTGCGCAAGCGCCGCGTGACTTGGGCCAGGGACTCGTTCCGCGTCACGACCATGCCGCCATCCCCGAAGGCCCCGAGATTCTTCGTCGGATAAAAACTGAAACAGGCCGCGTCTGAGATCGCTCCCGGCCCTTTCGATTTCCAAAGCGCGCCGTGGGCCTGGCAGGCATCCTCCACGATTTTGAGCTTTTTGAGCTTGGCGATCCGTCCGATGGCCTCCATGTCGGCCATCCTTCCGAAGAGGTGGACAGGCATGACGGCCCGGGTCCTCGCCCCCGCGAGTTTTTCGATCTCCGCAGGATCGAGTGTGTACGTCTTCGCGCTGATGTCCGCGAAAACGGGAACCGCGCCCAGGTGCAAAATGGCAAAAACCGACGCGACAAACGTATAAGAAGGCACGATCACCTCATCGCCCGCTCGGACGCCGACCGCCTTCAAGGCAAAAATGAGGGCGTCCGTACCCGACCCCACCCCGATGCCGTTTGCCACGCCGCAGCTTTCGGCAAAACCCTTCTCGAAGGCCTCCACATCTGGGCTCAGGACAAATTTGCCCGAGCGCATCACGCGCAGGACCGCCTGCTCGACCTGGGGCGAAAAAAGCGGATACTGACGGTTTAAATCGAAATAGGGCACCACCGTTTTTGGGGCGCCTCGAGGCGGTTGCTTTTTAGATTTCATCGTCCTCATTTCTCCTTGCAAACCCGGGTCATTTCCCGGTATTTGGCGTAACTGAGCAGTTGATAAAGACCGTGGAACACCGACATGAGAAAACCCATAAACCCGAATTTCCAGCCTTCTTTGAGAAAGTAATTCTTGAAGAAACGGTCGAAGGTCTTCCTCAGCTGAGTCCCCGCGCGGACCTTCCGTTTGTCCCGGATCCATTTGTCGGCCTCGAGCGTCGTCTCGCGGTTAAATTTGCCGATCCACTGCTCGAGGGTTTGACACGAGTAATGGAGAATGTCGCTTTTCAGGTGGCCGCAGCGTCCTTCGTAAATCACGCGGGGATGGACCCGGGCCTCCTCGTAGCGAAATTTGCCCTTCCGGAAAAGCCGCGTCTTGGGCGCGGGATAATAGCCGGCGCCGCGGATCCACTCGTCTCCGATGAAGGTCCGGATCGGAATCGAATAGCACACGCACTCGCCGCGGTCTTCGGCGATGGTTTTTGTAATCTCCTCGGCAAGCTCGGGAGTCACCCGCTCGTCGGCATCGAGGCTCAACACCCATTCCTGGGAGGCCTGGTCATAGGCATAATTGCGGTGGCGGCCTTCGATATCCATGGCGCGCTGCAAAACCTTGCCGGAGTATTTGCGGGCAATCTCGGCGGTCCGGTCGGTGCTCATGTCATCGAGCACGACGATCTCCGCGGCCCAGGCCACGCTGGCCAAGCAGGCCTCGAGCCGCTTCTCCTCGTTCTTGGCAATGATACAAACCGAAACCGGCGCTTTAGTCATAGGACTCCTTTTAGTAGGCATTTCGAAACGCTGCGAAAGTCATGAACAAGATCTCAATGTCGAATAATAACGACCAGTTCTCCATGTAGTAAAGATCATATTTCAGGCGCTCGGTGATCGAGGTGCTCCCGCGGAAGCCGTTCACCTGCGCCCACCCGGTCAGCCCACTCTTGACCTTGTGCCGGGTCATGTACCTCGGAATCTGGCCGCGGAACTTTTCGATGAAGTGCGGCCGCTCGGGCCTGGGGCCCACCAGGCTCATCTGGCCGGCAAGGACGTTCAAAAGCTGGGGCAGCTCGTCCAGGTTCCACCGCCTCAAAAAGTAGCCGATCCGGGTGCGGCGGGCGTCATTGGGCTTGGCCCACACGGGCCCCGTTTCTTTCTCGGCATCCACGCGCATCGTCCTGAATTTGAAAACCTCGAAGCCCTCGAGGTCGCGGCCGATCCTCTCCTGCCGGTAAAAAAGCGGTCCCCCGTCATCGAGCTTGATCGCCGCCATCACGGCCAGCCAGACCGGAAAGGTCGCGAGGAAAATCGCCGAAGTGACAACCAGGTCAAAGGCCCGCTTGAGGGACCGGCACCAGAAATCGTCGAGGGGAAGCGCGCGGAATCCGAGAAGAGGGACCGTGCTGATGTAGTCCACATCGACGTTACGGGTCATGAGCCCGAAAAAGTCCGCCGCCAGCTTGAACTCGATCCACTGCTCTTCGCAGAGCGCGACGAGCTCCGTGATTTCAACGCGCGTAAAAGCCGGATCCACGAGCACGACTTTCTCCGGCTTCAGATGACTGATGAAACTCTCCCACTGCGCGCACACCCCTACGATCGGCGCTCCCTCAAAGTGTTTGCCGACAAGTTCCGGCTCGCGAACAAGCACGCCGATCACTTCCTGGCCGTAGTGAGCATTGTTTCGCGCCCAGCGCACGATCTGGCGGGCGTTCCGGTTCCCGCCGATCATGAGGACACGCGTGATTTCGTTTTTGCGCCGTTTGCGCAGGTATTCCCACTGAATGAGAAAATACCGGGCCAAACTCACCGTGAGGACGGAAACGGCCCACATCAGCAGAAGATAGACGCGCGAGTACGTGAGCTCGCGGTAAAAAAAGGTCACGGCCATCAGGATCACGATCGAGAAGGTCACGGCCTTGACCACCAGGAAAATTTCCTCGATTCTGCGCACATGCCGGTGAGCCTGGTAAAGCCCGTAGGCCCGGAACATCGCGATATAGACGGGAACGACCACGAGGAGAGCCTGCGCATAAACGTCCAGAGGAGGAACGTGGCTCTTGGGAATCACGCCCCAGACAAACCTCAGCAGATAGGTCAGGAGAAAACCCGCGACAACCGCCAGGCCGTCGGCGGCAACGGTCAGAAAGACAAAATGATTCTGCTTCTTAACGGGCGCCATGAGACGGCTCCTCCGGCGCGACTTCACGGACCAACGCCTCGAACTCTCGTTGGAAGCGGTTTTTGGAGAACTTTCCCATGGCAGCGGCAATCGCGGCGCCGTCCCATTGTTTTTTTTCAAACTCATGGACCGCCCGGATCAGGGACTCCGGGGTTTGCTCGTCGAAGAAAACGCCGGCGCAAACAGTCTCCAGAGAGCCTCCCTTCCGATAAGCGATCACCGGAGTGCCGCAGGCCTGGGCCTCGCAGGGCACGATGCCGAAATCTTCCTCCGTGGGAAAGACGACGGCCAGGGCTTCCGAATACAACTGTCGCAATTCCTTTCCGCTCACGCCTCCCAGGAAAGAAATCGCGTTGCTTTGGCGCAGCTTACGGTAGCGGTCCTCGAGAGGACCTTGGCCCACAACGATGAGATTGCGCTCGAGCCGGTTGAAGGCCTCGATCACAATATCCACGCGCTTGTAGGGGACAAAGGCCGAAACCACGAGGTAATAATCTCCCTTTTTTTCGCCAAGCGGCCGGAAGAACTCGTTGTCGAGCGGCGGATAAATGACCCGGGAGTCTCTCTGGTAAAACTCCCGGATGCGCGTCTGGACATTGCGCGAGTTCGCCACGAAAACGTCGACCCCGCGGTTGCTCGCGAGGTCCCAGCGGCGCAGGCCGTCGAGGACCTTGTCGATCCCCCAGCGCAGAACTCGCGGGAACCTGCCGAAATAGGCCTGCCGGAAACCCCAGAGGTAACGCATCGGGGTATGGAGATAGGAAACGTGCCGGGCCCCCGGAGGGACTGTGACGGCCTTAGCCACGCAGTGGCTGGTAGAAATCACAAGATCGACGGGCTCGATCTCGAGGCGCCGGATCATCCAGGGGAAAAAAGGCAGCAGCCACCGGTAGAATTTCCGGATGCCGGGGACCCTCTGAAGGAAGGTCGGCACAATCTTCATCTTCTGCAGAGACGGGCTGAGGGTCTCCCGCCGGTAAAAAAGCGTATAGATCACTGCCTCGGGATACAGCTCGGCCAGGGCCTCGAGGACCTTCTCCCCGCCCCGCATATGAATCAGCCAGTCATGGACCAGAGCAACTTTCATCGCAGTACTTTCTCATACACACGGATCGTTTTCGCGGCCGTTTCTTCCCAGCGAAACTGCCCCGCTCTCAAAAGACCCTTGCGGCTTAGCTCCTCGCGCAAAGACGGTTCGTTTTCAAGGCGCTCGAGCGCCCGCGTCATTTCCTCTTCGGAGCCCGGCGAAACCAGGCAGGCCGCATCCGCGCAAACCTCGGGGATCGATGCCGCGCGGAAAGCGGCAACCGGCGTCCCGCAAGCCATGGCCTCGAGAAGCGTCAGCCCGAACCCTTCATAAAGGGAAGGATGCACGAGGGCTAACGCGCCGCGGTAAAGCTCGACCAGGTCGTTCGAATCGACCCCGGAATGGTAAATGATACCATGCCCGCTCTCGATTTCCGAATACCTTTCATAACCGGCCGGATACCGTTCGTTCTTTCGGCCCACGAGGACAAGCGATGAGCGGATTTTTCCCTCACCGCGGAGCCGTTTAAAAAGGTCAAAGAGCCAGAGGACGTTCTTATGGGGCTTGAGCAGGCCAACGTAGAGGAAGTAATCGCCCGGGATGGCGTATCGGCTTTTCATCCGCTCGCCGGCCCCGCGGCGATCCCCTTGCGTAAAGCGGGCTCCGACCCCTTCGGGAATCACCGAAATTTTTTCCGGGTCTGCACGAAAATGGGTCACGAGGTCGCGGCGGGTCTGTTCGGAAACGGTGAGGATTTGGTCCGAATCTCTCACGGAGCGCCGAAGCATCTGTCCGGCATAAAAACCCTGCAAGGGAGAAAAAAATTGTTTGCGGTAGATCCAGTGAATGAGGTCGTGAATCGTCGTCACGAGCTTCATGCCCGCAGGGCGAACCAGGGGGATGTTGTAATGGGGGGAATGCCACAGGCGGCACCCCGCCGCAACCGACGGGTACTCGATCTGCTCTCTGAGCGAGTAGATCGGGGCCGTAAAACTCTTTTTTGCGACGTCCCGCCAGACCGCCGTCTCGGCGTTCGGCCCGCAAAGGCAAAAATCCTTCGCGCCGAACGCTCCGGTCGCCGCAAAACCTCCGAGAAGACCCGCCAGATACGAACCGATCCCTGTGCAGGAGAGCATCCGGACATCAAGGCCGATCTGATGACGGAAACGATGCGCGCTCATGCTTCGCCTCAGATCTCGGAACCGCGGTTAGGAGTTGGGTTCCGGCCGTCGGGTGCCGTCAAAACAGAGCGGATCGTTTCGAAGACTTCGTCCACGGAAATCTTGTTCATGCAATCGTGATGGCCGAGAGGGCAAACGCGCTCCTCACAGGGGGAACAGTCGACCGAATGGCGCTGGAGGTGCAATCGGACCGTCCAGGGGTGCCACACGCGCGCGTCATTGGTGCCACTAAAAAGAACGACGGACTCGAGGCCTTGAGCCGCCGCGATATGCGCAGGCCCGGAATCCCCGCCGACAAAAACCTGCGCCGCGTCGTAAAGGATCGGCAGATCGCAGACCCGGGTTTTTCCCCGCAGGTCGATGACCCAGTCGGTGCGCTGCTCGGGCCCCCGCCACACCTCCCTGTCGTGCTCGGTCCCAATCAGCACGATCTGGCCGAGGCTCGCCTCGAGGATCCTGCGGACCAGCTCATCGTATTTTTCCGGAGGCCATCGCTTGGACGGATAGCCGGCCCCCGCATGCAGGACGATTTTTTTGACGGGCCCCAGGCGAGCGAGGGGTTCCCCGTAAAGGTTCCAAAATCGCCTCTTCCGTTCGCCGGAATAAGTGAAAGGTTCGTTCACGGGCAGTTCCTTCACACTCAAAAATTCGAGAAGCGCCAAATTCAGATCGACCTGATGCCTCTCAAACGAGTAGGAACCGCATCGGGTCAGGAAAAACCCGCCCCCCGTAATGCCGTAGCCGATCCGGTAAGGGATTCCGGCCAGCCATAGGAGCAGGATGTGGCGAAGATCACCGCGGAAGTCGATGGCCAGATCGTACTTCACTTTCCGGATCTGGGACAAGATGCGTAAAAAAGTCCGTATCCTCTGAGCGAAAGAAGCCGTCGGCGAAAACCAGTGCCCGGTGACCGGCAAAATATTTCGGACCTCCTTGGCGTCGTCAAAGAGGACGGCGTTTTCGGCCGAAAGCACCAGGTCGATCGGAACACCCGGAAAAGCGCGCCAAAGCGCCGCAATCGCGGGGCGGGTCATCACGACGTCCCCAAGAGCGTCGAGGCGGATGACAAGAATGCGACGGATGCGCGAGGGATCCAGACGAGGCTGAAAAAAACGGAGAGCGGCCGCCAGGAGCGTCCCGGCCGCGTCGAAGAGGGAAACCCAAAACGTGATGGCCCTGCTTTTAAATGCGTACCGCCGCGTCTTGTTCATAGCGGCCTCCCGCGTCCGGCGTTTCAAAACAGCGTGTAGATGAAAGGCGCCACGGCGGACCCTTGTGTAAAAACGATCAGGGCCCCCAAGAGGAGCAGCACCAGGATGATGGGCGTCAGCCACCATTTCTTACGCACGCTCAGAAAATCCCAAAATTCCCTCAAAATCGAAAGCTTTCCCATCGTCAGGCTCCTATTCCTTTAATATTGTTTTTCGCAGGACGTCTTGTCAAACGGAACTTCCGGCCGAAGGTGCCAGTAACTTGCCGCCTGATTGTCGGGCTCAAGCGCCATAAAATGCTTACCCGTCAAGCGCAAGAAAAGGGCAATCGGCGTGACCGTCAAAAAAAACAGGATTCCCAAAATCACCCGCGACATCACCCACCCCATCAAAAGGGCAAGCGTCATCCAGGCCTTCTGAAACGGAAGAAAAATGGCGGGATACGTCAAACTGAAAAAAACAAAGAGAAGGGACAGAAGAAAAAGGTTGAGATGGATCGCGTGATGCCGCCACCAGATCACGCCGCCGATCAAGGCGAAGGCCACCGCAAAGGTGATCCCAAACTCCCGAAGCTCCTTGGTCCCGCTCTTGATTTTTTTGATCTCGTCGACAATCATGTCTTTGTGCCTTTCTGCGATCAATCCAATTCGTATTCTTTCAGCCAGTCGACATCCTTATCGAGCGGCTTCTGCTCCTTTTTCTCGAGGAGGCAGTTGCCGAGCACCAAATAATCCATGTTCGTACGCATGAAGCACCGGTAGGCGTCTTCAGGGGTGCAAACGATCGGCTCCCCGCGCACGTTGAAGGACGTGTTGATCAACACCGGACAACCGTGACGGTCATTCAACTCTTTGAGGACGCGATAGTAGACCGGGTGCTGCTCCTCGGTGACCGTCTGCACGCGCGCCGAATAATCCACGTGCGTCACCGCAGGCACGGACGAGCGGACGGCATTGAGCTTCTGCAATCCGAAGAGCCCGCACTCTGCAGACGTCATCTCGCGTCGAATCGCCTTGCGAACCCCGGTGACCAGAAGCATGTAGGGGCTTTCGCAGGTCATCTCGAAATAATCGGCGACCTTTTCGCGCATGACAGACGGGGCAAACGGCCTGAAGCTCTCGCGGAATTTGATCTTCAGGTTCATCGTCTCCTGCATCTTCGGGGAGCGCGCGTCGCCGAGGATGGACCGGGCGCCCAAGGCGCGCGGCCCGAACTCCATGCGGCCGTTCAGCCATCCGATCACCCTCTCTGAGGCAATCAGGTCGGCGACCTTGCCGGCCAAAACCTCGTCGGGATACTTCGCATAGGAGATGCCCTTGGCCTTCAGGAATTTCTCGATCTCGTCATTTTCGTACCTCGGCCCCAGGTAGGAACCTTTCATTGCGTCTTTGATCCCGTCGGCCTTCCGGGGATGCCCCAGATACTGATACCAAGCATAAAGCGCCGCGCCCAGAGCGCTACCGGCGTCGCCTGCGGCCGGCTGGATCCAGATCTTTTCGAAGGGCCCTTCCCGAAGGATCCTGCCGTTGGCGACGCAGTTGAGGGCCACCCCCCCCGAAAGGCAGAGATTCTTTTTCCCGGTCACCCGGTGGACGTGCCGGGCCGTC
>Ga0172379_10001240_pt1 | contig 52905 bp, 42 predicted proteins | sample GrowelOW334metaG_FD_119756 | JGI IMG/M metagenome (GOLD analysis project Ga0172379, IMG submission 119756) | Groundwater microbial communities from an aquifer near a municipal landfill in Southern Ontario, Canada - Groundwater well OW334 metaG | ecosystem: Environmental > Aquatic > Deep... | reverse complement strand
AGAAGGTACGCATCAAGAACGGCAAACGCAAGACCACCGAGGAAAAGATCTTTCCGGGCTACGTGCTCGTGGAGATGATCGTGACGGACGACTCCTGGTACGTGGTGCGCAACACGCCGAACGTGACCGGGTTCATCGGCACGGGAACCATCCCGACGCCGATCGCGCAGGAAGAAATCGACGCGCTTCTCAAGCGCACGGGCGTCACCGAACCGGAAACCACGATCGATGTGGCAAAGGGCACAGTGGTGCAAATCACGGACGGGCCGTTCAAGAACTTCGAGGGCAAGGTGTCGGACGTCGACGAGCAACGCGGTAAGATCAAGGTGCTTGTGAACATGTTCGGGAGAGAAACCCCGGTCGAGCTCGACTTCCTGCAGGTGAAAAAGATTTAATCGTCGTCACGGATTACGGATTCAATACGGATGTACGGATCAGACACTCAGGATAATTGGGTTTCTAATCCGTACATCTGAAGACATCCGTAATCCGTGACGCAATTCCACTAATCCACATAGCATGGTCGCCGCTGGGTCCCAATGAACCGGCGGAATCCAATAACCAATACACGCTATGGCCAAGAAACTCGTTACCCAAATTAAGCTCCAGATCGCGGGCGGCGCCGCCACCCCTGCCCCGCCGGTCGGTCCGGCGCTCGGCCAGCACGGCCTCAACATCGCGGACTTCGTGAGGCGCTTCAACGATGCCACGCAGGCCCGCCGCGGCGAGACGGTCCCGGTCATCATCAGCGTCTACGAGGACCGCACCTTCGACTTCATCACGAAGGTCGCCCCGGCCTCGGGCCTCATTGCCAAAGCAGCCGGAATCGCGAAGGGATCCGGCAAGCCGCTCACCGAGAAGGTCGGCAAAATCACCAAGGCACAGCTTCGCGAAATCGCGGAGAAGAAAATGCCGGACCTCAACACCACGGACGTGGACGCGGCCATGAAGATCATTGCCGGCACCGCGCGTCAAATGGGCGTGGACATCGTTTAAAAACCATTGGTCCAATTGGACCCATACGACATATGTCTAAGGGAGGAACGATCATTCTCAGAATCTACTTCACGCTGGTCGCGTTCGTCACCCTGATGATTCTCATCTTCTCGGTGTCGGACCTCGTGAACACGGCGCTCAGAACCTACGTGTTCACGGCCGCGGACCAACCCGCATACGGCACCATCTGCGACCTGTCCTACCAGACGCAGGAACAATGCGACGCCCAAAAGACAAACGAGACGCGATCCGCGCTCGTGCAAAAGCAGCAGTCGGCCGTGCGCGACATTTCCCTGCTGGTCGTCGCCGCCCCGCTGTTCTGGCTTCACTGGCGCGTGGTGTACCGCGATTGGGTCGGAGAAAAAGAGGAGAAAAAGTCCTAAATTCTCATTTCTAACAAAAACGTGGGAGGTCATTCGACCGTTACCACCACATCAATATGCCAGGCAAACGATTCGAAGAGGCAAAGAAGCTGGTCGACGCGAAAAAGTCTTACTCGCTGACGGAGGCCGTCGCGCTCCTGAAGAAGTTCCCGAAGGCCGGATTCGACGAGGCGGTCGAGCTGCACGTGAAGCTCGGTATTGACCCGACAAAGGGCGACCAGCAGGTGCGTGGCACCATCGCCTTCCCGCACGGGGTCGGCAAGTCGAAGCGCGTGGCCGCGTTCGTCGAGGCCGCCAAGGAAGCGGACGCGAAGGCCGCGGGTGCGGACATCGTGGGTGGCGAGGATCTCATCAACGAGATCGCGTCCAAAGGCGTCATTGAGTTCGACGTCGCGGTCGCGACCCCGGCCATGATGCCGAAGATCGCCAAGCTCGCGAAGATGCTCGGTCCGAAGGGCCTCATGCCGAACCCAAAGAACGACACGGTCGGACCGAACGTCACCAAAATGATTCAGGAACAGAAGGCTGGCAAACAGTCGTTCAAAAACGACACCACGGCCAACATTCACCAGATCGTCGGACGCGTGTCCATGACCGAGACACAGCTCAAGGAAAACGTGGCCCCGTTCGCGGAAATGCTCCGCAAGCTCAAGCCGGCAAGCGCGAAGGGTATCTACTTCCGCAATGCCACGCTCACCACCACGATGGGCCCGGGCGTGAAAGTCGACCTCAATTCCTAAGTAGACAATGACACCCGCCGGCGGTAAGCTGGCGGGTGTTATGATTCTCTCCCGACAAGACATTCTCGCGCAGATCGCTTCCGGCGGCATTCGGATCACGCCCGCGCTCGATCGGTTTCAGATGCAACCGCACGCCATCGATCTTCGACTCGGATACAAGTTCCTGATCCCGCGCAATTGGACCATCGACGAAAAAGGTCGACGCGCCATCAAGGTGTCGATCGACGACGCGGCCGCGCACCCCGAGCAGTTCGACGAGGTCGTCCTCAATCCGGGCCAGTACTTCGAGCTTCTCCCAAACGAGTTCGTGATCGGCACCAGCCTTGAGCGCATCGAGATGAACGCGCCGAACCTCATGGCAATTTTGTTCCCACGCACGTCCACGAACCGGCGCGGAATCGACCTGTCGCTTTCCGGCATCATCGACGTCGGATACAAGGGCAACCTCATCTTCCCAATGAAGAACGAGGCGGGCGACCAGGTGATCCGCATTTATCCGGGCGAACGCGTATGCCAGGTGGTCTTCGAGGAGCTTAAAACCCCGCTCACCCCGGAGGAGGCGAACTTGCACGGAGTCGCTGCCGCAAAGTACAGCAACGCGGACGACCAGACGTTCAAGCTCGACAAGGATGAAGAGAGAACGGCTTTGGTGGACGGAAAGTTGGATGAGTTGAAAAAAAGGTTCGGGGTTGAAAATTTTCCCCAACCCGCTTAGAGTTGCCTCAGAACATTCTTGAACTGTCGGCAGGCCTGGTCGTGGTCGTTGCAGGTGATTTTGTACACCGGCTTTTCCTCGGTCGGCAGGTGGATGGTGATGTCGGTTCCCTTGCAGATGGCGCGCACGTGCGCGTCCTCGTTTTCCGTCACCTCGCACCCGAGATCCTCGATGGTCTGTTGGAGCTTGTGCGCCAGCACGTCGTCCACGCCTTCGAGCTTCACGGTCCTTATCGACGGCTTGAGCGTTTCCTCGAACACCCGATCGCGATGAAACCGCTCGTGCGCATCCTCAGCAACGTACACGTCGCGGATGCCGGCCGCAATAAGCGCGTTCCAGCATGGCTCGCAGGCCCACCAATGGCCGTAGAGGTACGCGTCAGCCCCGCGGATGTCGATTCCCTGCTCGGCCGCGAGCTTCACGGCCATCTGCTCCGCGTGCCCGGGCGCTTCATGAAGCGAGCACAGGTCGTACCCCGTGCCGCTCGGGACGTCGAGCACGATGCGCGGACACACGTGCGGCGTTCCCGATCCGCGGTTGAACCCATTGCCCGCAGTCACGAGTACCTTGCCATCGCGCACGATCGCAATTCCAACCGGATACGACGAATCCCCAGCCAATCGCTCCCGCGCGCTCTTGGCAGGAATCATGCACTCATGGTCGTGCGGAACGTACTTGAGATGCCGGTCTGGAGGCATGTAGGGATAGTCGGGCATAGATTGAAAATGAGAAGATACAAGAGACAAAATCGAGGTTTTGCATCTTGTATCTTTTAATTTTCTATCACGTAGTGTAGCAGCACTGCTCTTTCTCCCATTGGTCTGACTTCCACCAATCTCATATCAATTCTCCCGACACCTGTTGCGAGCGAGATTCCGTCGCCAAATAGCACTGGCTCTACCGTGAGAAACAGCTCGTCGACAAGGCCGGCTTGGAGGAACTGCGCGTAAATCGCGGCCCCGCCGCAAATGGCAAGTCCGGGCACGCCCTCGCGGTCGAGGCGCGCGACAAGGTCGGCCGGCGAGTCAGTTGTCCACTCGACCGTGCCACCCCCTCCTGCCTCCCCCTTGGCAGGGGGAGAGACGACGTGCGAGCCAGACATCACGATCAATCGGCGTTCCTTGAGCGGCTTGCCGATAGTCTCGAACGTCTTGCGGCCCATTACGACGGCTCCGATCTCCTTCGTCTTCTCGACGAAAAACCGCGTGTCCTCCTTCGAGGTCCAATCAAGCGACGACTGCCCGGTGGCCTGCGCAATCTTTCCGTCCGCGGTGATGGCGGCAATGAGGGTGACGATCATAGGGCGATTTGGACTTTTTTCATGGGGGCTCCGGGGGTGTACTGCGCGGCGAACATGTCGATGAGCTCGTTCACGAGCGACGGGTCGGCTTCGAGCGCGCGCTGGAATGACCGTTCCGGCAAGCGACACTCGATTTCCGAGTGTTCCGCGACGTCGCGCGCGAGAATATCCTCCACCGCATCGAACTGGTTTTCGTAGATGTGCGCGTGCGAGATGGAAATAGTGAGCTTCCCGACGTGCATGCCGAGCTCCTGCGCAAGCATGGCCTGCAGGAGCGCGAAGTCCGCCGTGTCGTTCGGGTTCCCAAGCACCATGTCGTTGGAGCGCACGATAAGGTGGACGTTCAGCTTGTCGTTGATGATGTTTGCGGTCCAGGTGAACGGGCACGGCACGTTCTTCTTTTTCGGCGCGCGCAGCCCGTCGCTTGCCGGGTCCCACATCATGACCACGCCCTGCCGGCTCGACGGCTCCTCGCGCAGGTGTTCGACGAGATCAAGGAGCTGGTCGCGACCGAAGTGATGCCGCCAGCGGTAGCCGTACGCGGTCTCGACTGTACCATCTTCCTCGAGGAACGAATCCCAACCCTTCGTGAATTGCTGAAGAAAACCCGCGTGCTTGTGCCCGGCAACGAACCAGACCGTCTCGGCGCAAAAGAACTTCGGAAACATCTTGCGCACGGTAAGGAGCGGAAATCCCTGCCCTGGATAGAGCTCGTACGTGACTCCGGGAATCGCCTTGGTCGAAAAGCCTGTCCGCTCGCTTCGGACGGTTTCCCCCTCGCGGTAAATCCGGCCGAGCGTGTCGAGATAGACGCGGTCAAAGGTGGTCATACGATCGACTTTTTTACCTTATCACTGTACCCCGACGGCGAACCTCGGGCAATACTTCCCAAAACCCCAAAACGCGCTTAAAATACAGCTATTATGGACATCACTGTGGATATCAAACGGCTTGGGCCGGACGTTCCGCTTCCGGAGTACAAGACGGCCGGAGCAGTCGCGTTCGACATCGCGGTCAGAGAGTCGAAGACAGTCCCCCCGGGGGAGACGATCTTTTTTTCGACCGGGCTCGTCGTCTGCATTCCGCAGGGATACGTGCTCGTCGTCGCAAGCAGGTCCTCGAACGCCAAAAAGCAGATCGTGCTTGCGAACGGGATCGGCATTATTGACCAGGATTATCACGGGCCGACCGATGAGCTTCATCTCGCCGTCCGCAACGAGGGACAAGCTCCCTACGTGGTCGAAAAGGGCGAACGCATTGCCCAAGGATTGTTTGTTCCCGTGGCCCGGGCCGCGTTTAGGGAGGTGGAGACGCTCGACGCGCCAGACCGCGGCGCGTACGGAACTACGGGCTAAATCGTGCTATAATTTGACTATGGGAACGCACGGCGGATTCATCGTCATCGACGGGACCGACGGGTCGGGAAAGGCAACGCAGACCAAGCTGCTCGTCGAGCGCATGAGGCGGGAAAACTATCCGGTCGAAACGATTTCGTTTCCGCGATACGGCAAAAAGAGCTGCGGGCTGGTTGAGGAATACCTTTCTGGTGCATACGGGACCGCGCTCGACGTTAGTCCCTACCAAGGATCGATCTTCTACGCCGTGGACCGCTTCGCCGCCTCGCAGAACATGAAGTGCATCCTGAACGCGGGTGTAAACCTGGTCGCGGACCGGTATGTCGGGTCGAACATGGGCCACCAGGGCTCAAAAATCGCGGACCCGGAAGAACGCGCCAAGTTCTTCGCGTGGAATGACGACTTGGAACACGGCATCTTCGGCCTTCCACGGCCGGACGTGAACGTGGTGCTGCACGTCCCATCGAAGGTTGCAATCGAGCTCATGTCCGAGCGTGCGTCGAAACACGGCCTGGCGCGCGATATCCACGAGGCTGATCCTCGGCATCTCGAGCAGGCCGAAGCCGCATATCTCGACTTGGCAAGCCGGTTCGAAACGTTCCGGGTCGTCGAATGCGTCGAGGAAGGTCGCCTGCTCGGCCCGGAAGAAATCCATGAAAAAATTTGGATCCTTGTAAAACCATTTCTAACCGCGTAATCCTATGCCGCTCATTGCCGTCGGAGACCTCATTGACCGCTCCTGGGAGCACTATCGGAAGGAATTCCGCGACCTCATCGCGGTGTCAGGCTGGATCCTGCTTGTTGCCCTCATGGACGTGACGGCCCTCGCGATTTATCCGTCCGCGTCCAAGATCATTGGGGATTCCGCGCTCTCAACCCAGGAAACGCTCGGGGTTGGGCTCTATGCGTTTGCAAACTGGATGCTTGCGCCAATCATCGGGCTTTGGACATTCGTGGCCCTGGTCCGCCTGGTGCGCTCTCAGCTTTCAGGAGAATCGAACGGCCTGGCCGCGGCCGCGCGCGACGGAGTCCGGATGTTCTTTCCCGCTCTGCTCGTTTCCGCGCTGGTCATTCTTGTCCTGTTCGGCGCAGTCGCGGCCGGATTCGCTCCGGCCCTGGCCCTGACTATCGCGGCCTCGTACGTCCAAAACAACGCGCTAGCCGTGCTCGCAGGCCTGTCGCTCATCGTCGGCACCATTGTCGCCATTGTCCTTGGGCTTAGTTGGTCCGTCCGCTCCTATTTCGCCCCATACGCGCTTCTCATGGACGGCAAGCGCGGGCGTGCCTCGGTTTCCGCGAGTCGAGCCATGGTGAATGGACGATTTTGGCCCGTCCTCATCCGCCTTGTGGTCCCGAAGCTGGTCTTCATCATGCTTGGGATCCTCGCGGCCTCCGTGGTCTCATTCGTTTACTCGCTTGCCACGGGCGCGTTTGCCGGCATGAACCTCGACGTTCAACTGCGCCTGTCCACCATTTCCACGTCGGTTCTTTCCGCGCTCGCGGCCGCGCTTCTGAACCCGCTCATCGTCACGGCCGACGTGATGCTCTACCAATCCATGAAACGCTGATATGACTTCCCCGCTTGGCATCCTCAGGCATTCCTTGAACCTGTACCGCGCGAACAGCCAGCTGATCGTGGGATACGCTTCCTGGCTATTGCTGACCGCGGCGGCGTTCGTGCTCGTCAGTTTCGTGCAAAACGATGCGGCGCGCGAGACGCTTCTGCTCATCGTCCAAGTCGCGGACCTGATGCTCTGGCTTTGGGTGGGAATCATGGTGATGCGCGTCGCGGCAGTATCGGCGACCAAGACGCCGGTTGATCCCACGGCGCTTCCGCGCGATGCCTGGACGCTTCTGTGGCCGTTCGCCTGGGTGACGGCCCTGCAAGGATTGGCTGTCTGCGGCGGATTCCTCCTGTTCATCGTCCCGGGGTTCGTCTTCCTTGTCTGGTTCGCGCTCTCGCAGCAGGCACTCGTTATCGGCAACAAGCACGGACTCGACGCGCTCTCCGAAAGCCGCGACCTGTGCCGCGGCAGGTTCTTTACGGTTGCTTGGTATCTCTTCGTGGGACCGTTTTTAACGGTCTTTGCCTACCTCGTCCTTCTCGTCGCATTCTTTGCCATTGTCGCGGCCGCTGCCCGCCTCCCCATCAATACCGCATTCGGCGACCAACCCCCGCTTTGGATGGACGTCACGGCCACGGTCACGGAAATCTTCCTCATGCCGATCCTCTACATCTACTGGTCGCTCACGTACCTGGAACTCAAAGAACCATTGAAGACGAATTCCTGAAATTTCCTATGCTCGAACCCGTGATTGGACTTGAAATCCACCTGCAGCTGAAAACGAAGACGAAGATGTTCTGCGGCTGTCCGTCGCAGGACGCGGCCGTGACGCCAAACGAGCACGTCTGCCCAATTTGCACGGGACAACCCGGCTCCCTTCCGGTCCCGAACGAACAGGCTATTCGCTTCGGCGTACGCATGGGCCTGGCGCTCAACTGCAACATCGCGGACGCGTCAAAGTTCGACCGCAAAAATTATTTTTATCCCGACCTTCCGAAGGCATACCAAATTTCCCAGTACGACATGCCGGTCGCGTCGGATGGATTTCTGCTGCTCGGTTCCAGGCGCATCGGCATCACGCGCGCGCACCTGGAGGAAGACGCCGCAAAGAACCTGCACGGCTCGGACGGAAAGACGTACGTGGATTTCAACCGCGCTGGCACGCCGCTTATCGAAATCGTCACTGAACCGGATTTCGCGTCCCCGCAGGAAGCAAAGGCCTTTCTTCAGGAACTCCGGCTTATCGCCCGCTACCTTGGCGTGTCCGACGCGGACATGGAAAAGGGCCACATGCGCTGCGACGCCAACGTGAGCCTGCGCGAGCGCGACGCGGATGGCGGGATCGTCGGCATGAGATTCCACCCGAAGACCGAGGTAAAGAACATCAACTCGTTCCGAAACGTGGAGCGCGCGCTCCAATACGAAATCAGGCGGCAAACCGAGCTTTGGAATGCCGGATCACCCCCATCGGTATCGACCACGCGCGGATGGGACGACGCGACGCAAACCACCAAGGAACAGCGCGGCAAGGAGGCCGAGGGTGATTACCGCTACTTCCCCGAGCCGGACATTCCGGTCCTCGAACTTACCGCCATCGCGGAGGAAGAACAAAGACGACTCCCCGAGCTGCCGGCTGCGCGTCGCTCCCGTTTCACGGACGAGTACGGCCTACGCCCTGAAGACGCGCGGCAAATCTGCGACGACCCGGCGCTCGCCGACTACACGGAACACGTTTTTTCGGAACTGTCCGAATGGCTCGCAGCGATTGATTCCGAGGACGCGCGCGACCATCGAAAGATAGCAAACCTTGTGTCCGGATGGCTCCTCTCGAAGCTTGGTGGACTCATGGCCGAGCGCGGCATCGATATCCGCACGTGCAAAATCGCTCCAGAAAACTTCGCGGAATTCATTTCGCTCATTGCCGCACGCCGGCTGAACTCGACGTCGGGCCTGACCGTGCTGAGCGCCATGCTCGACGACGGATCCGACCCGTCGCACGTGATGGAAGAAAAACGTCTGGGCGCGGTTGACGATGAGGGGCTCATCGCAGAAATCGTGGACCGCGTGATCGCAAATAACGCCGACATCGCGCGGCGTTATCAAGAAGGCAAAAAGGAATTGCTCCAGGTGCTCATCGGGCAGGTAATGAAAGAAAGCGAGGGCGCGGTCGACGCGAAGGTCGCGCGCAACATGCTCCTCGTCAAGCTAGAAAACGAATGACGAGATCGACGGCATCCTCGGGATTTCGGATCCATTGAATCCGATCGTCGCGTTTGAACCAGGTCATCTGTCGCTTCGCATAGGCGCGGGTGGCCTTTTTGATTTCCTCGATCGCGTCCGCGAGTCCGATCCTTCGTCCCATGGGGGCGGAGGAACAGGGCTCCCGACGCGCGGAGCGAGACCCGAAGGGTGAAGTGAGCACGGCGGGATGTTCCGCAGCAGGGGCCCCATGGGTTGACGAGAACTCCGTCGAATCAAGCCATGCGCAGATTTGCCGGTATCCGATACCCGTCATCGACTCATGCTCGCAGCCGTATGCGTCGCGCAGGCGGCGGACCTCGTTTATGAGTCCCGACGCGACCATCTCGTCCACGCGCCCGTTGATACGCTCGTTCAACGCGTCACGATCCACGAGGATTCCGATTTCGAGCGCGTCGTACTTCCCGTTTCCCTTCTCGATCTGCTTTGAGAATGGTTTTCCCGTCGCAAGCGTCACCTCGAGCGCGCGCACCACGCGGCGCTTGTTTTGTCGATCGATAAGCTCGGCGCCGTCCGGATCGAGCCGCTTGTATTCGGCAAATAGGTCGCCAAGCGGACGAGCCTCAAGCCGCGCGCGTAGTTCCCAGTCCGGCGGCGTCTCGGTCAGGTTCAGATTGTCGATGACCGCGCACACCCAAAGCCCGGTGCCTCCGACGAGGATGGGGAGTTTTCCGCGCGAGGCGATGTCGGCAATCTTTTCGTCCGCGTACTTCTTGAAGTCCGCAACCGAGTACTCCGTGTCGGGATCCGCGATGTCGATGCCCCAATGCGGCACGCCGTCGACCACAAGCGCAGTCGGCAGCCCGTGTCCAAGCCTCCACGTCCCAATCCGAACCTTCTCCCCCACCGCCTTCGCGGTCCCGATGTCCATGCCCCGATAGATCTGCCGCGAGTCAACCGAAATCACCTCGCCGTCAAACCGCTTGGCAAGGTCGATCCCAAGGCCCGTCTTCCCGCTCGCGGTAGGGCCGATGATGACGAGGAGCTTCGTACGCTTCATGCGGATAGAATACCGCGTCAGACAAAATTTGGAATCCCCCAGTCGGAGACCTTGCCATGGAGGAGAGGCGCGAGCCGTTCGTTCCGAACGATAGCCTTGTCCATAATCCGGTCGATCCAATATTCCGCCACGCCCGGCCGTACGAGAACCGTCATTTTTTTGAAATCGTTCGGTTTGAGCTGTGAAAGAAATCCGTCCCGAAGGGATTGAGCCAGTTCAACGGAGTTCCCAACGGAAAGCCCGGCAGCGCGACCGGCCTTCATGAGGGCCCTGCACGCATATGCTACGTCGCGCATGTCCTTCAATATCAAACGGCTGATGCCGCCCTCGTCGACGTTGTGATCATCCTTGAATCCACGATCAGCAACTCGCAGGTCCCAAACGCTTTCCAAATCGGCGATTTCCGCGGCCATCGTGATGTTTGAGGAGTGCAGATGGGAATGCGAATACCCCACATTCACAAGAACCGCGAGATTTCTTCCCATTCGACGAAAGAATTCTGAAAACCAAATCTCTTGATGGTCCTTATTTGTAATATCGAGCTGAGGAAACGGGAGGTCCATATCCTTTGTCTCCTTGTTGAACGTATCAAACGCGTCTTGGAAGATTTTCATCCGGCGCTCATCGCTCTCCAGGGCTTCCTCCACTCGGGTATTGGTCTTGAACAAACGAACGGCCTCGGCGGAATTCTCATTCCCAATAACGCCTTCTTTTGCCAAACGGCTTACCGGCACCATTTCTCCTTTAAACGGAACCTGCTTCAGTTCGAAGATTCCCCAATAGACCTCGCAGCGAAGTCCTTGCCCGGCGAGATATTGCGAATCGGCCATCACTCCGGCGCCACGCATAAAATCACTCCGTGAGGCCATTCCAAGCGTCAGAACCGAAACGTCCGGCCCGTTCATTTTTCGCGCGACCCAACTTGGATACTGATCCAGGTCAATTCCTTCTGCCCTCGGTTTCAAAAAACCAGACCCTTTGGCGTTCGCCACATAATAGTGACCAAGAACCGGGTCGCCCTTCTTTCGACTATGAAGGACGGCATCCAATCCGCGAACGGTAATGGAACGCCAATGTGGCGCATCCACGACGTGCTCCTCTGTCCCGGCTGACGGACTCGCGAAAAGAACGAATTCGGCAACGCTACTCGATGAGCGAACGCATGAATTGACCTCAATCACCTTATAGTCACTTCCCTCCCTGAGAACGACGAATCGTTCGGGACTGCTCGGCAATCCGTCAATTTCCCTTCCCGTTGTATTGACGAACCGCTGAGGATCAGCTCTCAAGCGGTCCGCACCCGGAGCGCGTCCAAGAAATGCTTCCATAGTCTTATAGTTATTCCCACTTGCCAAACCAGGTTTCCTTTCCTTCCTCATCACTTTCCCAAACGACCACGCAGGGATGTGCCCCGCGGGAATTCGTTAGGTCGTATTTGAAGGTGGATTCCGGAGAGCGTTCAAGTGCGATGCGCGGATTATCCTGAAAGCGTGCATGATACACGGAAGCGACCTGTGTACGATTCGTCGAACTTTCCGTCGCCCTGTCGATTGGCACGAGAACGCGCTGCTTAACAGGCGGCTCGCCGCGGTCCACACGTTCCGCCTGTATTCGGCGAGCGGTTTCAACCGCCTCCCGCAACGAAGCGAGTACGAAATCTTTTGCGTCTATAGACCGAATGAACGACTCCTTCGGATTATTCGCACGGGCTACCAACCCTTCGGCTCCATCCGCGCATCGGACTTCCAAGCCCAACATGGAACCGCGCGGGGTCATGTTTCCCGACGTGTCGGCGACTGCATAAATCCATGCCCGCAATTTCTGGTAGTCCCCTCTGGCGAGTTCAAGATGCTGGCTTGTGTAACAAGCATCCCCCACGTCGCCCGCGTACGTTCGCAACAAACCGGCGACGGGGACCATGAACACGTTGCGAAGCCTGTTTGTTATTGATTCGTCCTCACTCCCGGTAATGAGAACGCGCGCCTTTTTAACGATGTCTTCAATCGGAAGAACGTCGGTTTTTGGAATCTGCCATGCCCGCATCACGGATCGGTATGTTTCCTTGGCGAACGGCGCGTGGCCGGTATGCCTCGGGTCTTGATCCGGACTCAAGTAGTGCTCACGAACATATTCGCGCAACACCATGGATAAAGCCTCCAACCGTTCTACGGTCGGCTCGATTCCCCCAATAAATGTCGCCTCTAATTCCAGCCGCATGCCTTCCGGCATGTTCTCAAGCATCTCAAGAAAGGTCGCCTCGCGGAGACGGGCGCCACCGTCAGCCAAGAATGAATCGTTCTCCGCTAGCCAACGGATGACCGGGGCTAGTTCTGCTGCATTTCGGAACGTTATTTCCAACGAAGGGCGTAACGCGGCCAATTCCGCGGCCTTCTTCGAAAAGCCCTCGCGCGCCTTTGGGTTTTCAGAAGCCTTTTTTCGCTTCGCTAACACCTCACGACGAGACGTATCCTCTTCTGCCGCAATGGCCTGGTCAAAAGCGATGGCATCGGCCGTGGACGCAAAGGTGAGGTCCGCGATTTCACGATCCATCCGCGCGCGAATATTGTCCAAAGCCGCTACGGCCCAGGTGTTCCGGCCGTCCGGCCTTTGGTTAAATTCCATGGAGGACACCAAGGAGGAAGCAAGCGGCAGATATCGCTCTGCAACCTCCCTCGAATTGAGTATTTTTTCAACCTGTTGCCTTACGTCTTTTGAAGGGGCCGCAAAGCTGCGTTCGGCTATTCGTACTTTGAACTGAGTTGGTCGATACGCTAAAGGTAATTTGGCTGCATTCGGATTCTTTAGAATGTTCGCTTTCCATGATTCGAATAGAGAGGAAAAACTGTCTCCTCGTCCCCATTTCGTTTCTCCAAGGATGCTCTTGAATAATTCCTGACCGATTCTCGTTGAGATTCCTTTGGGTACCTCGTCGCGCAACAGGGCTCCGCTCATCCTTGAGACGTATCGCTTAAGTTCCGTCGTGATTTCCGCGGGCGACTGATAGGGCCAACGTTCCGGCGTCTCGTCCGGAGACACGGTAATGCCAAGCTCTCGAAGCATCTCGCGTGTTCCAGTCGGCAAGTCATCAAACGCGTGCGCCCGCGTGATACCAAGATGCAAGCGCATCAGTTCGGGTTGATAGATCATTCCATACATGTTCACATAGGAGACAAGCGCGTCCGCCCACTCGCCAACATCTGGACCAACGGATGAGACACATTCTCGAAATAAAAATGAAAGACTCTCGTTGCTCCACGGATCATGCTCAGTGTTTGCCGAGGGCGCGCGCAGAGCCGACAACCGCAACAGCAGATTTGTTGCCGAACGATCCGGATCAGCCGCTTGCGACGCGCATTTTTCCAAAAATGCGCGTGCTTCCAGAACGAATTTCCTTAAGATGGAGGGATGCACAGCATTAAGATCGATCGCGTTCATGCGTGCATACAATAACTCTTGAGGAAATACTTCAAGCATCTCTTCAAGCGAACAAGACCCGCTCAAAAACGAATCAAAAATGGGACTTGGCAGCACGGTTGGCCTGAGACCATATGTCGCATAGACGTCGTGCAACGATGATCGATATTGGGCACTCCTCACGAAGCTTGATCGGCGGATAAAATTTCGTTGTTTTTCAAGGACGCTAGGGTCGTCGCTTCGCAATAATTCCAGCATCCTCCGAAACGTGCCGCCATTCGAATTCGAACTGGAGGAATGCGCAACCCGCAAGACGTCCGTAAGAAGGTGTAGTTTTGTCGCGTCGTCGATTGGAATTACCCCTTCGGAAAATTCCGACCAAAGCGCTACCCATTGGAGACGCTCGTCGTTGTCGTACGATCGAATCAGATGAAAACGAAAATAATCGGGATCTAGTATTATTGAGACCCCAGAATAACGCATTTGTTTGAATAGGGAACGTAAGGATTCGAAGTCTCCGCCTTCCATGGCCCTTTCAACTGCTGGTGCAAATTCGTCCTTCAGGTCGCGGTAACACGCCCGTAGAAAAAACTCAGAGAATTTGACCTTTTGTAGGCTTTCTTTTTCGCGAGCCCACTGTTTGTCGTAAGAAGTCAGCAACCTGATAATTTTCTCAAGCGGCGGCTTCGCCGTGGCTTCGGCTCTTCGTATGACGTCCGTACCGTACGCACGTTCAAGAATCACCAAGGTGCGCGCCACTTCAACCATTTTTGTACTGTCTGCCGTGTCATCATTTATTCTCTCCAATATCCGGTTCCATACAATCTCCGCCTTTTTTTCCGGCGAGCGTGCCAATCGAACGCGTTCAACACTAATAAAACTCTCAACGCTCCGCATATCATCTGGAGTAACGCCGAATTGATCACGCAAAAGATCAAAAGTTGCGTCTGCATCCGAGCTCCAAGGCAAGTCCACGTATTCGCGCATGGCCGCAATGACCATTTGTTCTCGATCCTCCTTGTTCGGCCAAATTTCTCCAGGCTTCCAAGAAAATCCAACGGCATCCGCAAGCTGTCCAGCATAAGAAATCGCGGCTTCATTGTCTTCGGCATGGATTGGTTCCAATAATCTAGGCGAAAGCGCGTAAACGGATTCAGCCGAACGTTCAGCCTTAGCAAAAATTCGCAACGCCTTGATTAACCCAAGATCACCTTGGTGCAACTCCCTTCCTCCTCTGCTATAACCGTCTCCATGCTTGCGACATGCCTTGCTTATTTCAGCCGCCAATGTAACGCGGTCGAGAGCTATCCCTGTACGTTGCACATATTCACAAATCAGATCCACGTCTACTTCCATCCTTGCAAGAGCTGCCTCGCGACCATCACGATTGTCAATTTCGTTAAATTTTCCCGCGATATCATTTCCGAATGAAACGTAAAATGCAGAATCGGCTTCCACGGGTGAAAGGGGGTCTTTTACCTCATGATCTTCAAGTGCATCAAGCACGATCAGTTTTCTTGAAACCTCGGAAATAAATGGTCTCTGGCGCATATCCTCAGCGAGAAACTCACTGAGAAACCGTGAAAAATCTTCACTCTCTTGCTTGGCACGATCAAGGATGCCCCGCATGAACTCCGAAGACGACACGCGGGCCGCCCCTTCGATCAACGGACGAATTCGTTCTTCATTCCAATCGGCCGCATCAGGCATATGCAACCGCAAATAGGCCGTCACAGGCGAAGAAAATGCCTCCTTCCAACGCTGTTGCCCGATATCGGCCCCGTAATTTCCCCATCGTGAGGTATTAGAAATTGGAATGCGGTTCGTCATCCTCGCAAGCTCAAGAAAGCACCCGAGCACTGGACGCAAGTCCATCTCACCCCTCCTCAATCCTTCCGGAAACTCAATGTTTTGAATTCTTTCAGCGGCATCGTTTACCATCCAGGCAGGCATCCCCCCCTCTCTTCTCATAAAGAATGCCTCCAAATAGCGGTCAACAATCGCGATCACTTGCTCGCTCGTAGCCGCGTCGCTTATAGCACTATTGAAATCCTCGCACTCAGATTCATACTGTTCTCGCAGCAATTCTTCTTCCCTCTCTTCCTCTTGCTCCTCCTCAAAATCTCGACGAAGCTCTGCAATCGCATTATCCACCGTAGGCGCGCGACTGACTTGACGCCATGAAATGTAAGCGCGATCTGGAGATCCTTGCATATAAGATGTCTCACGAACAGGATTAGAATACTCACAGTATATCAAAAACGCAGGGGCTGGTCAGGCCGCGCGTCTGATTCCTTCGAGTATCCATTTCTCCGCCTTATCTATCTTAACCTCCACGATTTTCCCAACAAGTTCCGGACCTCCGGGAAATCGGACGAGCTTCATTTCGCGCGAGTTTCCGAGGCACATGCCTGGCGTTCCAGGCTCATGGCGATCGACGAGTACTGAGACGACCTTGCCCGCGTATGCCTGGTTCTTCTCATACACGATCCGCTCCTGAATTTCCTGCAAATGCCGCCAACGCCACTTCTTCTCATCCCGCGACACGTCATCCTTGAATGCGCGCCAGGCCGCGGTGCCGGAACGCGTCGAGTACCTCGCCGTGTACGAGATGTCGAATCGAACCATTTCGTAGAGTTCCGCGGTCCTCAGATACTGTTCCCTGGTCTCGCCGCAGAACCCGACAATGATGTCCGTGCCGATCGCGATGTCCGGAATCCTCGATCGCAGACGCGCGATAACGTCGAGAAACTGCGCGCCTGTGTACCGGCGGTTCATGCGGCGCAGTACCTCGTCGTCCCCGGCCTGCACCGGCAGATGGATGTAGTTGACGTGCGCCGGAAGTGTCATGGCGTCGACGATTTCGTCGCTCATGTGCGACGGATGCGGGGCCGTGTAATGCAGCCGCGAAATGCCCGGAACCTGGTTGATCTCCCAAAGCAATGCCGCGAAATGGTCCTTATACGGATTGTCCGGCGAAAATTCGGACGGATCCGCGGCTCGGAACGAATTGACGGTTTGTCCGAGAAGCGTGACCTCCACGCATCCCCGATCCGCCAATCCGCGCACTTCCGCGAGAATGTCCGCGACCGGACGATTCTTTTCCAATCCGCGCGCGAACGGAACCACGCAGTACGAACAGAACTTGTTGCATCCGGTTTGGACGGTGACGAACGCCTGGCGCGACGTACGACGCTCTGGAGCCACGGCCAAAAAGTTATCCGCGATCGTATTTCCCATCGAGAGCTCCGGCCGAAGCTCCGCGATCCAGCGCGGAAGCTGCACCGCGTCCGCCGTGGGAAAGTACAGGTCCGCAACCGGCATCTTCTTGCGGATCGAGCCGTCCTTGTCGCGGCCAGGCAGACACCCGGTGATGCCGACGATCAGCTCGGGCCGCCGTTCCTTGACCGCGGCAAGCTCCTTCAAAAAACCAAACACGCGGTCCTCGGCGCTCTGGCGCACCGAACAGGTGTTGATCAAAACAAGGTCCGCGTCCTCGCGAACCTCGTTCTCCTCGAATCCGATACCCTTAAGAATCGCCGCAATGCGCTCGGAATCGTTTTTGTTCATCTGGCAGCCGAGCGTGATCAGGTGGTACGTGGGATGCCTCATAGCGCGGATAGCCTATCACGCCGCGCCATCACGAACCAGAGTCCTCCGTGTCACGCCCCATCCGCCTCTCGTGCGCAAGGCGACTTTCCAAGGCACGAATCTGGCTTCTCATTTCCCTACCTGCGGAACCAAATCGATCGATAATTCCCAACTGTGACAATCCCTGACGTAACTGCGCGATTTTCGCATTCAAGGCCGACGCGGAATTTGGATTGACTGCCACCTCTGACAAGACGGAACCCGACCCACGACCAACCGCCTTCGCACGAAGCTCATGCCATTCTTTTGGACTCATTTGCATGCGCTCAAATGCGCTTACTTCTTCCCTCAATATCCGCGCATGATCCATGGATCGGCGCAAAAAATTTTCATCTCCCCCCGACATGCGGCTGACAAGTTCGGCTTCCTCGACCTGTCGTATCAAATCCCTACGAAAATCCTCCGGGTTATAAAATGGCGCCACATCCTTTGCGAGACGGTTCCGAAGCCTTGCTTCTGCTAAGTATGGAATCAATGCGTTCATCTCTGATCGTAATCTCGCGGACAAATGATCCACCGTGTCAGGAAGCGACGCAATATTCGAACCAAAATAAGACACATGTCCCTCTAATACCGCGTCAATACGCGCGCTCAACTGTCTCCAATAGGCTTCCGGATCACGCCCATCGCTCAGTTCCTTCGTGACGATTGCCCTATAATTGGGCTTTTGTTCGATCGACGCGACATTTGAATGCTCTGTGGCCCTTATTGTGACGTGCGGAGGAGCGGTGATGCCCATATCAAGAATAGGACCTCCCGACACAACATCCGATCCCTGATCAGGAACCAAACGAACTGCTTTCTCAGGTTCACCTGGCCCCACAGCATCACGACTGGACGACCCATGTTGAATTGGACGTCTAAAAGGTTCAACTTGGATTGATCTTGTTTCTCGATTGATCATATGTCTGACATTTTATCACGCGCCGATAAAAGAAAAAACCGGTGTCGCTATTTGCGATACCGGCTGGGATCGTTCGTCCTCGTTGCGGGAAAAAGAGGTGGCGCGGGAACCCTCGGCGTCACGACCGTCAGCGTCTGCACGGCGTTCGCCTCGAACAGGCATGCGACGAACACGGCGCGAAGGCGCGCAAAATGAGTATCGTTCAGGTATGCGTCTCGTGAGGCGTAGGAGTCTCGGATCGCGCGCTCGAATGTCTCGAGCGGACCCTGTACCCACCGAGTGCGGGGATCAGGTTCAGACGTTCCAGCCGAAGGCTGCGTCCGGCGCCGATCCTCAGGGGCATTGGTTCCCGAATGCGTCACAAGGACCAGCTCAAGCTTGTCCCTCACGAAATCATTGTTCACCGGCAATGGACATGCCATGCGCTGGATGATCTCGGCACGGATCCTGCGGCATGCGCTGTCATCCCAATGATCAGGAACACGACCGCTGAGCAGGTACTCGAGGAGAATGCTGGCGTCAACGCGATGCAGGGGAGCGCGCTCGCCCGGCCTCGGAGTCGACAACACGGACAGGACCGTGCCGATGCCCGTGTGCCACCGGTTCACGGACGCGCTCGACGAACGATCTTGTCCGTCGTGTGTTTCGACCGACAAATCGTCTTTCCCCTCGTTCGTGACGAGTCCGCTCGAGAAATCGATGACGAGTCCCTTCTCAGACATGCGAGCTCCTTTCCGACCAACTGATCGGAGTTACAACCTAGTACGAATTTCGCTTTCCGTCAATGGAGCAGCCGCGGATGCAACGCAAGTGTTTTGTTGCTTCAAAAGTGATATGATGATGGCAATTATTGACCCATATGTCACTACAAGAAGTACCCCAAGGCCGACCGGATAGGAGAAATGCTTTTTTGTCAGCTAGCAATTTTGAAAGACCAATGCCGAAACAGGAAACGAAAACGAGCCCTGTTCGGCAAATCATAATCAGGGCATTAAAGAAGGGACCTATTGCGAGTCCGGAACGTTCGGACGCGATTGAAAGAAAGGCAAAGGCGGATTATGAGAGTGTGATATCCGTCGTCACCTTTGGAGAAGATAAGGGAATCGCGGAAGCTGCTGCGGACCTGATACGCAAAAAGCAAAAGGAAATCGTCGCATTGGCCCGGAAGGATACGGATATCAAGAAGGCTATGTTTGGGGTCATGGAGGATGTCGTTCAGGTGGTGAAGACGTTTGATGAAATTGCTTTGGGATCGGCGAGAGCTTCGGGGTACACAGGCATCGCGTTTGAAGGTATTTATGCAGAACTGAAAAAAAAGCGAGGAGAAATTCTTGAAGCCGCAATTTCTGACGAGCAAAAACCAACGGAATCGAGAAGTCTTGAAACAATCGTTTCGGATAGAATTGATGCTGAAATAAAAAATTCGACGGACTTGTATACGACAATGGAAATAGAACCCGACCTGAATGATATCCTGCTCGAAGCCGTCAAACGTGATATTGAAGCCTTGGATGAGCTGGTTAAAAAAGGCAATGGAGGGAAGTCAAGGGATAAAGAATATCTTTCGGCAATAAACACGCTGGACCGAGAAATCCAAAGTGGATGCGTAAAGGCGTTAGAGTACTATCTGCGCACCTATCCGGATGCAACGGAGAAAAATCTTACACGATACGTCGTCAAGAATGAGCTTGATGAGTATGTCACGGAAACAATGATCAAAAGGATTCTCAAGGGAATTAACGCTCGTAGAATCCTTGAAAACACAGACTGGAAGACGAAGCACGAGGACGTTATTAATGCTCGAAGGAAAAAAGAAGCGGCTGCCAGATTGGATGGTTTGGATGATCCGGACAAAGCCCCTAACGTGAAGGATCCTGCTGCCGCATTAGCCGACTGGACTGATTTCAATGACACAACGAAACCTCAGGAGAAAACGCAGGTTCGTTTAACTCCCGCGGCCGCACAAGCTGACTCAGTCAGTTACGACGACGTAACGGAACGCATCCAGCGGACAAAACCAAAGAAGGCATTCTTTGATCGCGTCGCGGCCGTCGCGCAAAAGGCGAAAAGGGGGGTGAGGGTCGGCATGATGCTCCTTCTGGGGATCGGCGGGGGCAGGCATGACCTGCCGGAGCGCAGCGTCCCTGAACTGACTCCGCGTACTCCCCTGGCAGGCCTCGAGATACCTGCTTCTGAAGTTCAAACGAGCGACTCGATCGTTTCGATGGAGCAGACCCCGATTCCTGAGCCGGAGAAGACAAGAACGGCGGTGAAAACTTCGTCATCTCCCAAGTCGATGAATTATCCACGAGGTGACGCGCGGAATCTTCGCGGGGCCCTCGAGATCCTCAATTCGGCCGGCCTTCCGTCAAAGGCCGAGTATCTCAAGATGAAGGAACAAGAACGGAAAAGGGCGGTTCGAGACACGACGAATGACTTACTCTCACTGAATGCCAAGCTGCGAAAGGTTCCGTCAAATGATCGGACGAGAAGGCAACTTGAGAATCAAATTCGTAATCGTCGGGCCTTCCTGGACATGGCAAGAACCGTGAAGGACTTGTAACGAAGATGCCGGCCCTTAGGCCGGCATCTTTGATTCCTCGGTTGCGCGAGCGATGAGATCGCCCGCCGGGATGATGAGATTTTCTTCCTTGCCGAACACGTTGACCTTGAAGTCCCCTCCCTCTGCCTCCTTGGCGCCGATCACCAGGGTCCACGGCACCTTCATCATGGCCGCGCCTCGCACCTTCTTCCCCACCTTCTCGTCGGACTGGTCAAGCTCGACGCGCAATCCGGCGTCCGCGAGCCTCATCTTCAATTCCTTTGCGAACGGAATGAACGCGTCCGAAACCGTTGCGAGCCGAATCTGCACGGGCGCGAGCCACATGGGAAACGCGCCGGCGTAGTGCTCAATAAGCACGGCCATAAACCGCTCAAGCGATCCGGAAATCGCGCGATGCACCATCACCGGGCGCTTTTTCGTACCGTCGGAATCCGCGTACTCGAGACCGAACCGCTCGGGCTGGTTGAAATCAAGCTGGATCGTGGCCAGCTGCCAGGTGCGGCCAATGGCGTCGTGCGCCATAAAGTCGATCTTTGGCCCGTAGAACGCAGCCTCGCCCACGCCGACCTCATACTCCTTACCCATCTCGTCGAGCAGGCCGCGCAATGTCGCGACCGCGGAGTTCCACGCGTCCGCGCCGCCAAGATATTTTTCCGGATGCTCCGGATCGTTTACCGAGAGACGGACGGAAAGCGGCATGCCGAACGCCTGATAAAACTTCGTAATGATCTCATAGATTCCGCGCGCCTCATCCTTCACCTGGTCGAGCGTGCAGAAGATATGCGCGTCATCCTGCGTGATGGAACGAACGCGGGTCAAGCCGGCGAGCTGCCCCGTGTTCTCGTCGCGATACACCGTGGTTACCTCGCTGAACCGAATCGGCAGGTCGCGATACGACCGCGGTTCCGCGGCATAAATTTGGGTGTGATGCGGACAATTCATGGGCTTGAGCACGAATTCGTCATCGGACTTGCGACTCGAAACGTGGAAGATGTCGTCCGCAAACTTGTCCCAGTGCCCGCTTGTTTTGTACAAGTCCGACCTCGCAAGGTGCGGAATGCACACGCGTTCATATCCGTACGGCTTCATGAGGGACCACACGAACTCATCGAGCAGCCGGCGCACGACGGTTCCCTTCGGTGTGAACAGCGGCAATCCGGGACCGACGAGCGGCGAAAAGGCGAACAGACCGAGCTCGGCGCCGAGTTTACGATGATCCCGCTTCTTCGCCTCCTCCAGCATGGCCAAATGCGCGTCGCGCTCGGCCTTTGTGAAAAAGCCGACTCCATAAATGCGAGTGAGCTGCGGATTCTTCTCATCGCCGCGCCAGTATGCGCCCGCAAGCTTCGTGAGCGCGAAACCTTCCGGATCCGCATCCGCAAGGCTGTCCGCGTGTCCTCCGCGGCAGAGATCGGTGAAGGTACCGGATGTGTAAAAGGTCAGGGCCTGGCCGTCGTTTGAATGCTCGTTGATGAGCTCATGTTTGAACGGATTCTCCGCGAAGAACGCACGTGCCTCATCGACCGTCACTTCGCGGCGCGAGAACGCGGTCCAGGACTTCATGATCTGGCGCATCTTTTCCTCGATGCGCGGAAGATCTTCCTCGCTGATCGGTGTTGAAAACTGAAAGTCGTAATAGAATCCGTCGTCGATTGCCGGACCAATGGCGTGCTTGGTATCCGGCCAAAGCTCGACCACGGCCGCGGCCAGAAGATGGGAGAGAGAATGGCGGAATTGCTGGAGTTTTTCGTCTTGCATAGATGTTTGATCATGCTGACTGTAGCACACCATGGGGGAAAATTAAAAGATACAAGAAACAAAATCTAGGATTTGTCTCTTGTATCTTTTAATTTTCAACAACCACGCTGATGTGATCCTTGAGCCTTGGGATTCGATTCAGCCAGAATGGGACGAACTCGACGGTCGCGTCCGTCGCGACTCCGTCTTTCAAGAGCAAGGCTTGAACCTCTGATGCGCTCATGCCGACAAAGCGACCCGGATCGAATGATGGATTGGTCGAGCTTGGCACAGACAAACCATCGAGGTACACGCGCAAGCTCGCGCTTCCGGCCTCCACGTCCGCCTTGTCCACGGTCGCTTGGGCCGCGGTCCCGTCGATTTTGGAAAAGTCGTTTCCTTCAGAGAGCTGGTCGTAGAGCTTGCGCACGGCCGCGGTTTGCAATGCCTGGCGGTCGTAGAACACTCCGGTCGCGGAAATCGACATGGTGAGCGTAAACGAGGAGGTCTCGGTGCCGGCCTTCACGTCCGACGACTGGTCAAGCACCTCGAACGAGAATGACTCCCCTGGCAACGCATCGCCAACCTGCGACCGAAGCGCGGCCTTTGCCTCTTCCTCAAGTATGCCTCGCAGCGAAAGCGCGGACCGATCAATATCCTGCTGGCTGATGGCGGCCACCTGGCGAACGCCTCCGGCAAATGCCTCGGCGCTGTCCGCATAAATGAGCGCCTGGAGCGATTCGGACAAGCCCGGGATCGTAAACTTGGTCGGCGCCACGTTACCGGAAGCGCCGGCAACGTCCGCGTGAACCGCCGCTGTCACGGTTCCTCCGGCCGGAACCGTCACTCCGTCATCAAGACGGAACAGGATCCCTTCGGGCGAAAGCAACCGCGTGGTGGCGACAAGCGGCTGGTTGCGCGACGAGGTGTTATGAATCGTCACGGTTCCAGCGGCCTTTTCGTCGACGTTCTTGACCCCATCCCCGCTTGGCGCAAAGGCTTGGCTCTTCTCGACAGTGGTAACCGCCACCTGTCCTCGAATCTCAGTCTCCTTGGTGGGCGTCTTCACCGCGTCCAACAAAAATTCGGTCTTCATGGCCTGCCTCACCGGAGTCACATGGATGGTGGCCGACACGGTGGACACGTACAGCACGGCCCCGAGCATGAGCGCGACCGCAACCACAAATCCAACCGCGATGCGGCGATACATGTTCAACGACGGCGTCGGCGACGAAACTTTTTTCTCCACCACGCGCGCCTTCGGTTTCTCCATCCTTGTCTTTTTTGCAACGGGCGTCATAGATTCCTCCAATGAATTGCTAAAAGTATAGCACGGGTTCGCGGAACGTCCCAGGACAAAAAGAAAAACGACCCGGTCCCGAGAGCCTGATGAGGCTTGGAACTAGGTCGCTGCGTCGGATCCATGATGATCTCGATCACCACGTCAACTGTCGACGTTCTGCCTTCCGACGATGGCGGCAATTTCATCGATGACGGACGGGGCTGGTTGGATTGAATATTCGGTCTCAATTTTGCGCGTGCTGCCACCGGATTCCACGAGCAGGCACACTCGGCGCGGGCCTGGGTTGTTTTTGAAAACCTCGCGCAGTTGGTCGACTGTTTCGGGAGTGGGGCGGCCACGCAGAGCGATGGAAATTGAGCGTTCGCGCGATTCGGCCTCAGCCTTCTTTTCTTCTCCCTTGAACTTTTGGCGCTGAGCCTCGTCGATCCACGCGCCGGACTTCAGGGTTTCGGCAAGCCCGGCAACTTCATTGTCGTCGACGAGAACCAGGCTGTTCACGATAAGGGAGACCTCCTCGGCCTTTGAATCGTCCTCCACATCCTCCCCTCCTTTCTTCTTCCCATTCCCTTTCCGTCGCGACACCTTGGCCGAAACCACGCCGATCGCGTCCGGCACGAGCGCGTCCTTAAACTCCGCGAACGTGCGCGGGAACGCCAACAGCTCGGTTCTTCCGGACATGTCCTCAAACCCGACGAACGCCATGGCGTCGCCCTTCTTGGTGACAATCTCCTTCACGGTGGTGATGATGCCCCCGACGCGGACGAACGTGCCGTCCGGCAGCTCGATGGCGCGGGCGATCGGCGTGACGGTTTCCCCAAGGCGCTTTGCCACCTCCTCGTACGGATGCGAGGAAACATACAGGCCGAGCAGCTCCTTTTCCCAAAGCAGAATGTCGCGCCGCGCGGCCGGTGGAACCGTGCGCAGAGTGATTCCGGACGTTGATACGCTCGGGGCCGACGCGAACAGCGATACCTGGTTTGAGGCCATCTGCTTCTGCGCGTCCTTATTGAAAAGCAGGATGCGTTCCATGTTCTCGAGAAGCTGGTTGCGGTCGCCGAACCGGTCGAGCGCGCCGGACTTCACGAGCGACTCGAGCGACTTCTTATTGAACGCTCGGTGATGCACGCGCCGCGCGAAGTCCGCGAGGTCGAGATAGGGACCGCCATGGCCCTGAGCCGCGTCGAAAGGTGCCTCGCGCTCCGCGATGATGGACTCGATGACTTCCTCGCCGAGGTTCTTGATGGCGACTAGTCCGAAGCGGATCGTCCGGTCGTCCACGTACGTGAAATTGAGCTGTGACTCGTTGATGTCCGGCGGCAGCACGTTAATGCCAATGCGGCGGCACTCCTTCACGGCCTCGGCAATCATCTCAAGGTCGGCCGATTCCGCGGTCATAAGCGAAGTCATGTACTCGGCCGGGAAATTCGCCTTCATGTACGCAGTGTCGTAGGCGATCATGCCGTAGCTCGCGGCATGCGCCTTGTTGAACCCGTAGGACGCGAACGGTTCGATGAGCTTCCAGAGGTCCTGCGCCTTTGCGCCTGTCATCCCGTTTTTGACAAACCCGTCGAGCAACTTTTCCTTCTGCTTTTGCATCTCTTCCGGAATCTTCTTGCCCATGGCCTTGCGCAGCTTGTCCGCCTCGAGCCAGGAATAACCCGCGAGCTTGATGGCGATGAGCATCACGTCGTCCTGGTACACAATGACGCCGTAGGACGCGTCCAAAATGTCGCGCATCCGCGGGTCCATGTACTTCACGAGGCTCGGGTTGTGCTTGCGCCGGATGTACTCGGGAATCGAATCGATCGGTCCCGGACGGTACAGGGCCACCATGGCCATGATGTCCTCGATGCGCTCCGGGCGCAGGTCCATGAGGTACTTCGTCATCCCGTCGCCGTTTAACTGGAACGTGCCCATGGTCTTGCCAGCCGCCAGGAGCTCGAACGTCTTCGGATCGTCGATCGGGATCTTCTCGAGCACAACGTCGACGCCCTTGGTGTGCTTCACCAGTTGGATGGCGTCACCGAGGATGGACAGGTTGCGAATGCCGAGAAAATCCATTTTCACGAGCCCGGCCGCCTCGACCGCATGCATCTCGTACTGCGTGATGGTCTTGCCCTCGCGTGTGTCGATCTGCAGCGGGGTGAAGTCCGTGAGCGCGGTCGGAGAGATGACGACGCCGGCCGCGTGAATGGACACGTGGCGCGCGCATCCCTCAATTTGGCGCGCTAGGTCGACCATGCGCCGTACCTCGGCGCTGGTGTCGTACAGTTTCTTCAGATCCGGCGTTTCTTCGAGCGCGCGCTCGAGCGTCATCGGGAACCCCTGGCTGCCCATGGGCACCATCTTCGCGATCTTGTCCACGAACCCGTACTCATAGCCGAGCGCGCGGCCGACGTCGCGCATGGAGCCGCGCGCAGCCATGGTGCCAAACGTGCAGATCTGCGCCACCTTGTCCGCGCCATACTTCTGCGTCACGTACGCGAGCATCTTGTCGCGTCGGTTATCCGCGAAATCCGCGTCCACATCCGGCGCGCTCGGACGTTCCGGATTGAGGAAGCGTTCGAACGGCAGCTTGTACGTGAGCGGGTTGACTGTCGAGATACCGATCGAGAATCCGACGAGCGAGCCGGCCGCGCTTCCGCGGGTGGTGGTCACGACCCCGTTGTGGCGCGCCCACTCGATGTAGTCGGAGACAATGAGAAAATAGGGACAAAAGCCCTTCTGCTCGATGATTGCGAGCTCGTAATCGAGGCGCTTGCGCACCTCATCGGTCAGCGTCACGCCCTTGTCCTCGATTTCGCCGTAGGCGCGCGCGGTGAGTACGTCCAAAAAGGTCTTCCCTTCCGGAATCTTGAAGTCCGCGAAGTTCCACTTGCCGAGCGTGAGCTCCACGTTGCACCGGTCCGCGATGCGCCGCGTGTTCTCAATGGCCTCGGGCACGTCCGCGAAACGCTTCTCCATGTACTCGCCGGACACCATGCTCGCGTCGTACTCATACTGCTGCCGACGCTCGAAGGTCTCGATGGTCTGCTGGCCCTTGATGCAATTCAATATCTTCCACGCCTCGGCGTCTCCGGGCTTGAGGTAAAATGTGTTCTTCGTCGCGACGAGCGGCACGTTCATTTCCCTGCCAAGCTCGATGAGCGCGGCGTTAACCGTTTCCTGCTCCGCGATTTCCGGACGGTCCACGAGCTCGAGAAAAAAGTTCCCCTCGCCGAACAGCGAGATATATTCGCGGATCAGTGCCCTCGCCTTCTCGCGGTCGCCGAACGCGATCGCTTCCTCGATTTCTCCTGCATGACCGCTAGAGAGCGCGATGAGTCCCTTCGTGTTTCCGGCGAGTGCCTCCCGATCAATGCGTGGCTTGTAATAAAAACCCTCCAAAAATCCAATGGAGGCAAGCTTGAGCAGATTCTGGTATCCCTCGTTCGTTTCGGCGAGCAAAACTAGGCGGTTGTTCCTCGTGTCGATCTTCGCGCGCTTCTGAAGCCGGCCTTCCTTCGCCAAATACGCATCCATGCCGATAATCGGCTTCACGCCCGCGTCCTTGGCCTTCTGATAAAACTCGATTGCCGCGTACATGGCGCCATTGTCCGTGATCGCCACCGCGTCCATCTCATGCTTCTGGACATGCTTCAAAATCTCCTTGGTTTTAGGCAGCGCCTCAAGGAGAGAGTAGTGGCCGTGAACATGCAAGTGGACGAAACGTGAGGGCATACGGTATCCGAACGTAGCTTACCACACTGCCATGTTGCCTTGACAAATGTCTGATTTTCCGGTGAAATTCCGCTGCCTCACACACAAGGAGCGTTGAGATGACCAGAAGCAAGACGATCGTTCTCCTTTTCCCCGGAGCTTGGGGGAATGACACGCCGGAGCGCGTGCTCTGGTGGTTCGAACATCCGGTCGCGGCCCTGCGCGCGATCGACCCGACCGTTAAAATCGTCCCGATCGTCTACACTGGAAAGACGTTCCACGAGATCGTCTGCGGCATCTGCTACCAGCTGGCGCCGTACGCGAGCCGGGACGACGCACAAACGGTTGCGATCGCGTACAGCATGGGACGGCAGGTGCTTGCCGCCTTCCTCCAGAATCTTCGCCATCCACCCTTTCGTCGCGTCGCGCACATCGCGGGAATCCCGAGCTCCGGGGTTCCAGTGTCCGGAACCCTCGGGGTACTGCGGGCCGCTCCCGCGTTCTTCCTCCGGTCGTTCGGCGGAAGGTCCATGCCAGCGGACGTCGGGGAAACCAACCGCGTGCTGTGCGGAGGAACAGACGAAGCGCTCGCGAGTGAACTTCACCCGTGGATCTCGCCGGAACCCATGTGGTGGAAGATCGCGGACCTGTTCCTCCCAGGCGTGCGCGTTCAGACGAACCCCATCCGCATCCCGACCTTCGCCACGGTCGGGACCAACGATATCCTCGTCGGATCCGAATCCTACGCGGGCGACCAAATCGTCGCGATCAACCGCCCCAACAGCCACCACGCGGTGATCCGAAAAGACCGCCCGGACATCCGGACGATCTGGGAACAACAAGCTTGCTTCCTCCTTGAGGCCTGACGGCCTCTCTTTTTATTCTTCCGAATCTTTCCTTCGCGCGGCGCGCCTTTCTATGGCGTACTCGATCACCTTCTTCGCACCCTCAACGAGCAGGCCGACCGGGGCGGTCATCGAGTCGAAACGATTCTTCATCGCGGTGATAGCGGATTCGATCTTGCCGATCTTGTCGCGTGCTTCGTCGACCGCAGCGTTCGCGTTCTTAAGAATCTGCGCCGCCTGGTAGATGAACCAGAACAGGGCCGCGCTGATCCACAGCACGCAGAATGAGAGAACAATGTAGAGGATATCCGTGGGTGAGTACGTCATATTATGCCCGTATCGTACCATGGAACGCCGACTCGATCACTTTGACGAGCTTCGCGACCTCTGTCTCCGCTTCTGCGGACGCGAGCGTCCTGTCCTTGGCGCGCAGCACCAGATGCACAGCCAGAGACTTCTTCCCTTCTTCGACTCCCTTGCCGCGATAGACGTCGAATAGCTCAATAGAGACGATGATCGGCGAGGCAGCGTGCAACGACTTCTCAACCTCGGCGTAGGGAATCTGATCGTCGACGATAAACGCGAGGTCGCGCTTGGCGTCGGGAAATTGCGGGAGAGACGCAAAGGCGGGAAGGCGGGAAGGCGTAAGGCTTAAGGATGAAAGATTGATTTCGATGACAGCCGCTCGACGATCGATCCCGAGCGCGGACGCGGCTTCGCTTACAACCTCGGCGACGATGCCAATGCGCTTGTCATCGACGAGAATCTCTGCGGAACGGCCGGCATGCATCCATGCGTCCGGTTTTGAAACCGCGACGAAGGAAACAGCAAAGCCTTCCGCGGACAGCATCTCTTCAACCATGGCGCGGGCGGAAATAAAGGGTCGCTCGTCTCCTTGAACCGAATGCGCGACAGCCAAATGATACGGCTGGGCCGGAAGCCTGCCTCCCTGCCCATCCTCCTCCCCGTCCTGATCCCCAATGAATACACGGTCGATTTCAAACAGCGAGACGGTCGAAAACATGTGCTGGTTCGTTGCCACGGATTCCAGCAGATTCGGGATGAGTGAGCGGACGAGATAGGGACGGTCGTCCGCAAGCGGGTTCGCAAGCGCGAGATGGCCGGCCACGTCGAGGCCAAGCGCACGGAGCGTCTCAGGCGAGACGAACGCGTACCGGTAGGCTTCGGTCGCATTGAATCGCGCGGCAAGCGCATGGCGAAGGCGACGGGCAAGCAGGCGAACCGGATCCTGCGCCGGGGCGACAATTGGGAACGACGGCAGCGAAGACGGAATGCGGTCGTATCCCCACACGCGCGCGACTTCCTCAATGATGTCCTCACGAATGGACACGTCCTTGGTCGCCCGCCAGGACGGCACCGTTACGAGCAGGGTCTTCGCCGTTCCCTTGGTTGAAAATCCAAGCCTGGAGAGAATATCCATTGCGTCCTTATCTGGAATATCCGAGCCCAAACGCTCCGCGATTTCCGAGGCGGCCATCTCGATGACCACCGGCTTTGGCGGATTTGGATACGCGTCCGCGACTTGGGACGCGACACGCGATTCCGGACACAGATCCCTCAGGAGCTGGACCGCTCGCCGAAGCGCGAGTTCGCATTGTTCCGGGTCCAGTGACTTCTCGAACCGCGCGGACGATTCCGATCGCAACGCGAGGCGAGAGGACGTCTTGCGGACCGAGACAGGAGAAAAATTCGCGGATTCAAAGACGATGCGTGTGGTCGCGTCCGTCACCGCGCTGTCCATGCCTCCCATCACTCCCGCGATCGCAATCGGCGTTTTCCTGCCGTCGGTAATCAGCAGGTCTTCCTGCGTGAGCTCATATGTCGCATCGTCCAGACAAGCGATTTTCTCTCCGTTCTTCGCGGTACGGACGCGAATCTCGACATTGCCGCCGCCGATCTTGTCCGCGTCAAACGCATGCATGGGCTGACCAAGCTCAAGCAACACATAATTAGTGACGTCCACCACGTTGTTGACCGACCGCACGCCGCAGGAAAGCAGTCGATTCCGAAGCCAGGCCGGAGACGGGGCAACCTTCACGCCTTCGACAGCAACGGCCATGTAGCGCGGGCAAAGCCTCTTGTCTTCCACGGTCACGGTTAGCGGGGACTTTGTTGTTTTGGGCGCATGGGGCGCAGGTGGCTCATAGGGAGTCAGGGGGGCGCGGAACAGCGCGGCTACTTCGCGCGCCATGCCGTAATGTCCCATGAGGTCAGGACGGTTCGTGAGCGACTTGTGCTCGATCTCAAAAATCACGTCGTCGCGGCCAAGCGCCTCGGCAAGAGAGGTTCCGGCCGGAACGTCCAGGCCTGACAGATCCATGATCTCGTGCTCTCCCTCATTGCTCTTTTCGATCCCGATTTCCGCGCCCGCGCAAATCATACCCTCACTTTCCTCGCCACGGATCTTCGTTTTCGCAAGCTCAACCAGGTCGCCCTCCCCGTGCCAGCGCACGCGCGATCCCGGTAGTGCCACTGCCACCTTCATTCCCTCAGCAACGTTGGTGCCCCCGCACACGATCTGCGCGATGCGACGGTCGCCCCCTCTTGGCTCTCCCTTGGCGGGAGAAAAAACACCTACATCCACCTGGCAGATCTTCAGCTTATCCGCGTTCGGGTGCGGCGCGACGGTCTTCACCAGTCCGACAACCATCTTGTCCATGGTTTCCGATTGGTCGATGGTCTTCTCAACTTCAACCGTCGAAAGCGTGACCGCGCGCGCGATATCCGCATCAGAAACAGCCTTCGGCAACTTCACGAATTCAGAGAGCCATTGTTTGGAGATAAGCATAGAGATGTGTCACGGATAGACTGGTGGTCCTTTAAACCACGAACGCCACTAAAGTGGCTTTGAAAATTTTCACAGGGACTTCAGTCCCGTTCGGTCGAAACAAGCGAGAGGATAAACAATATTGGCGTTATCTGTAATCTGTGACGATTCGTACATCTGACGAATATCCTAGAACTGATTCAGAAACCGGAGGTCGCCGCCCTCGATGTGGCGGATGTCGTCGATGCCATACTTGAGCATCACGAGGCGCGTGAGGCCGAACCCGAACGCGAATCCGGAATAGATGTTCGGGTCCACCCCGCCCTCGCGCAGGACATTCGGGTGCACCATGCCTCCGGGCATCGCCTCGAGCCAGCCGGTCTGCTTGCAGACACGACAGCCCTTCCCCTTGCAAAGGAAGCACTCGAGCTCGCCACGGACGCCGGGTTCGACAAACGGGTAAAACTTCGGCGTCAGGCGGATCCTCGTCCCCTTGCCATAGAGGTGGTCGGCAACGGCCTGGAACACACCCTTCATGTCCGCGAACGTGATGCCCTTCCCGACCACGACACCCTCGAGCTGGTGGAACGTGTGCTCGTGTCGCGCGTCAGTGGACTCGTTGCGGAAGCAGCGGCCCGGAATGATCGCACGGAGCGGGACGCCGTATTGCTTGAGCGCGCGCACCTGGACTGAAGACGTCTGGGTCCGCATGACCCAGGATGTCTCGGCGCTCCGATCGTTCTTGCCGGCCACGTAAAACGTGTCCTGCATGTCGCGCGCCGGATGCGCGGGCGGAATGTTCAGCGCCGTAAAGTTGTAATAGTCGCTTTCAAGCTCCGGGCCGTCGAGAACCATGAATCCCATGGACGTGAACAAATCCTCCAGATCCTCGCGCACCTGGGTGACTGGATGCAGGTGGCCGCGCGGGTACGAGTCAAGCGACGGCTCGGTCACGTCGACCCGTTCCTTTTGCGCCCTTTGTGCCCCTTGTGCCCTCTGAATCCCCGCTTCCGCCTCGCCAAACGCCGCCTCGACCGCGGACTTCACCTCGTTCGCGACCGCGCCGATGAGCCGGCGTTCCTCGTCCGCGAGCTCGGCCATATTCTTCATGAGGTCCGCGAGCTTTCCCTTGCGACCGAGAAATTCGACGCGCAATTTTTCGAGGGCATCGCGGTCCGAAATCTTCGCGACCGTCTCAAGAACCTCACGCTTCAATTCTTCAAATTGTTGTTTCATATCTGAAAATCGCAATGTGAAAGTCAAAAGTCAAAAATGTGGAAACCATCCGTCATTTTTCATTTTGATTTTTGCGCTTTGCATTCCGTTCATACCCCAACAAACGACTTAACCGCCCCCCACATCTGCCCGCCAAAACGGACGAAGTCGCGATACGTCACGAGAGCCACGAGCGCCATGAGGAAAACGAACCCGAGGTTATGCACGATTGCCTCGGCCTGGTGGTTCACAGACTTGCGCCGGACCACTTCGATCAAAAGAAACAGGATGCGGCCGCCATCGAGCGCGGGAAATGGCAGGGCGTTCACGACCGCCAGGTTAATGGAAAGCAGGGCCGCGAACTGCAAAAGATAGGTGAAACCAAGTCGTGCTGCTTGGCCGGTCATGACCGCGATGCCGACAGGTCCGGACAAATCCACGCTCACTGTCTGGTGCACGACCAAATTTTTCAATAAATCGCCGAACGAACGCAGAACCTCAACCGTATAGACGAACGTCGCGCGGATGCCCTGGACGACCGCGAGGTGAGGCGGGAACGACACAAGGCCGGTTTTCACGAGTCCCACCCCAATGCCGTGCACACCAAGGCCTGGAAGGTCTTCAGACGCGACCGTTGTGGTCGCAAACGATCCGTCTTCCTTTCTGACGATCACGGATATCCCGGCATCGCCGCGGTCCTTGATGTACGCGCGCGCCGCCTCGGCGTCGTCGAACGTCTTCCCGTCCATTGAAACAACCTCATCGCCCGCGACGATCCCGGAACGCACGGCTGGGGATCCATCGACAACAGACACAACATCCAAACTCGCCTGCTCGACCACTGCACCGTCCGGTACGCCGTCAACGGAAGTTGGAAGCCCTGCCATGAAACCGATCGAAAGGAGTATCGACGCCACGACAAGATTCATCACAACCCCGGCGACAAGCACGAGGAATCGCTTCCATGCTGGCTTGGACGCGAAGCTGTCCGGCTCGTCTCGATGCTGTCCGGACTCTCCCTTCACCTTCACGAACCCGCCGAGGGGAATCCAGTTGACCGAATACTCCGTATCCCCGCGCCGGACAGCGAACGCGCGCGGCGGAAACCCGAACCCAAACTCCTCAACCCGCATCCCGGACTTTTTCGCGACGATAAAATGCCCGAACTCATGGGCAAAAACCAGGAGAGACAAAACCGCGAGAAAAAGAATAAGGGTCCAAAACATAACGGGCCCATCATAGCTGATTTTTGGCCGGTGAGGCAAGAAAAATGAGGGCTACATGCCCCCACTGATCTTCTTTGCGACTGCGGCGAGCGAATCCGGTGACACGTCTGTAACTCGGGAGAAATCCACGTCGTTCATCCCGGACGTGGGAACCAAATGCACGTGAAGGTGCGGGACCTCGAGTCCAACCACGAGCATGGCAACGCGAGGTGTCCCATAGGTTTGCTTCAGCACCTCGGCAACATGCTTTGCCGCCACAAACGTTCCCGCGATTGTCTCGTTGTCGCCAGAGATTACGTCCTCGACGTGTGCCTTCGGAATCAGAAGGGTATGCCCCTCGCGAATCGGACGAATAGTCAGGAACGCGACGAACCGGTCGTCCTCCCAAACCTTGAAACAAGGAATCTCGCCTGCGACGATCTTGCAGAAGATGCAATTCTCCATAGGTCTTATTGGTCGAATTGGCCCTATTGGACCTATTTTGTCACCCGCGCGAAATGGCGCGGGCCTTTTTGAATCACTGATCCGGGCGCGACGGTCGCGTTCAGGTCGCGCACCACTTCGCCGTCGACCTTCACGCCGCCCTGCTCGATTTGCCGGCGCCCGTCGCCCTTCGACTGCACGAATCCAGCGGCCACAAGCACTTCAAGGAGCCGCGCGGGCGCCGCGTCGACCTTCACCTCCACCATCTGTTCCTCATCCGGCCCCTTTTTGTCGCGGAACAAGCTGTCGAACCGTGACGCCGCGGCCTCGGCCTGCGCGTCGCCGTGAAAGACCTTCACAATTTCCTTCGCAAGCCGCGCCTTCACGTCGCGCGGATTCGTCTCATCCTTTGCCAGGGACTTTGAAATCCGCGCCACCTCGTCCATCGGCAAATCCGTGCACAGCTCGAACCCGTTCACGATCATGCCGTCGGTCCAGCTCATAACCTTGCCAAACAACTCATCCGGCGAATCATGAAACGCGATCACGTTCCCTTCGCTCTTGCCCATCTTCTTGCCGGATGCGTCCGCAAGGAGCTTGTACGCGATGACGAATTTCTCCTTGCTGGCCATTTCCTTCATGAGTGTCCGTCCGGCAAGCATATTGAACGTCTGGTCATTCCCACCCATTTCCCCGTCCACATCCATGGCAACTGAATCGTATCCCTGCATGAGCGGGTACATGAACTCGTGAAGATATACAGGAGCCATCTCCGATGACGGGAAGATGTGATCATTATCCAATGGAGCCATTCTTTTACAGTGAGAACACTGGAATTTTCCGTTAATTTTTCCTGAACTAAAATTCTGGACCGAAGCAAATGTAATCGGTGATCTACTTACTTTTCCGCAATTCTCACACGCAACATCCCAACGCAACCTCTTCTGAAACAAGTCGCGCTCCATCATTTGCTGCACCGTGAAGTGCGAGGCAAGATTGAGCACGTCGCCGAGGTTCATCTTAGAAAGCCACTCGCTATTGAACCGAAGCTCCGCGGCATTCTCGCCTTCGAACCTGAGGAACTTGGATGCCTGCTCCTTGTACGTCCTGCAATTCTCAAGCACTTGCTCGCGTGTGAGCTGCTTGCGCGTGGCACCCTTGTCCGTGGGGTCGCCGATCATCGCGGTAAAATCTCCGATGAGCATGACCGCCTTATGCCCCATGTCCTGCCAACGCGCCAGCTTACGCAGCCAAATGGCGTGCCCCATATGGAGCGACGGGCCGGTAGGATCCACGCCGACATACATGGACAACGGCTTTCCTTCCGCCATGCGCGCCTTCAAAAATTCCCGCGACGGGAACACGTTTTCCACGCAGCGCGCAAGAAACGCGTCGATTGTCTCCTCATTCGTGTTTACGCTCATAGGGCTTTCATCATCGCGACGATTTCGTCGCGCTTTTCTTTCATCAAATCCTGATCTTTCGCCTCGACGATAAGGCGCAGAAGTGGCTCGTTGTTCGACGGGCGAACGATGAACCACCAGTCGCGGCCGAACTCGCACCGGATGCCATCCAGCCGATTTACGGACGTTGCAGCTGGCCCGTATGTCGCTTCGATCGCGGCCATCACTGCTATTTTGTCATGAACCTCCGTGTTTACCTCCCCACTGTTGGCAAACCGACGAAGCGGTCGCACGAGATCCGCGAAGGTTTCTCCCGAACGGCGCCAAACCGACAGCACGCGCGCGATCGCGTAGTCAACAGACTCAAGCCCGTCGGTTTCCTTGAAGAAAAAATGACTCGAAACCTCGCCGCCGAGCACGGCCTTGTTTGCGCGCATGGCCTTGATCACGAACGTGCGGCCGACCTTGTCCTCGACCGGGACGCCTCCCGACTCCAAAATCATGTCCGTGACGGTCCATCCCATGTTCGGGGCTACAATGACCTTTCCTCCAGGCCGCGTCGCGAGAATTTCCCGCGCCAGCAGCGCGAGCGTCTGGTCTCCCCGGACGGTTATTCCCTCGTTGTCAACGAATGCGACACGGTCCGCGTCGCCGTCGAGTGCGATTCCAACGTCCGCCTTCTCCCGCAACACCGCGGCCTTCAAGTCCGCGAGGGTTTCCTCCTTCGCTGGATTCGACTCATGGTTCGGAAACCGCGCGTCTGGCTCCGGATATAACTCGACGAACGAGATACCTAGGCGCTCCAAAAGCGGCCGGACCGTCAACGCGCCCATCCCGTTCCCATAATCTACAACGACCCTTACTCCGACAAACGCGCCAGGTGAGATTCCCTCGATTCGCTTGTCGAGATAGGCATCAAGGATATCCTCGGACGTCCTTGTCCCGACAGGACTGGACGCAAGAACACCCGTGTTGAAGATCGCATCCATCATCTCAATGCCGGACAGCGGATGCCCGTCGTGCAGCGCCATCTTGATGCCGTTGTATTGTGGAGGATTGTGCGAGGCCGTGACCATGAGGCCTGCGTTCACGTCCGGACGCCCCGCGACCGCGAAGTTATACATCGAGGTGGTGCACATGCCAATGTCGAGCGCGTCCGCGCCCGCGGCAAGAATACCCTCGATCGCCGCCTCCTGAAGCGCCGGGCTTGTCGAGCGCATGTCGCGGCCGACCACAACCTTCCTGGCGTTCGTTTTTTCAACGAGGGCCCTGCCCGCCCTTCTGGCCAAGTCAGGCGTCACTTCTTCCAAAAGACCGCGAATGTCATTCGCGCGAAAGACAGATTGGGGAAAGTCCATAACCATGCGAAATTTTGATTGACGAACCGCCTCTTTTTCCGTAGGATTCATTGTATAAAACTTGTCTGAAAACGTCACGTATGGATCCAATTCTCCTTATTGTCCTTGCCGTGGTCGCCGTGGTCGGAGGATGGCTTGTTCTGACGTACAACACGCTCGTGCAATCCCGCAATCGAGCGGATGAGGCCTGGTCCGACATTGAGGTGCAAATGAAGCGGCGGTACGACCTAATCCCGAACGTCGTCGAAACCGTGAAGGCGTATGCCAGGCATGAGGAAGGTGTGTTTTCGAAGGTGAGTCAGGCGCGCGCGGCAGCTATGGGCGCCAAGTCCGCGGCCGAGCACGCATCCGCGGAAACCGCGCTTTCCCAATCACTCATGTCGCTCTTCGCGGTCGCGGAGGCCTATCCGTCACTCCAGGCCGCGGGAAACTTCCTCCATCTCCAAACCGAGCTTGTTGACGCGGAGGACAAAATCCAGGCCGCGCGCCGCTTTTACAACGGCAACGTGCGCGACTTCAACACCAGGGTTCAAACGTTCCCCGCGAACCTCATCGCGAACACGTTCGGATTCCGCGCGCGCGAGTTTTTCGACGCGCCGGACATTGCCGCCGAACCGGTCAAGGTTCAATTCTAAATTTCGTCTGTGACGACCATCTTTCGTGCCTGATCCGCACATCCGGCAAAATCCGTAATCCGTGACGAAATCCCATGTATTCAGAGATCAATTCAAACAGACGAAAGACAGCATTCCTCATCGCGGCCTTCTCAGCTGTGATCGTCGCGCTCGGGTTCGTGCTTGGCGAACAGTTTGGGGACGCGGCCTCGGGCGTTGTGCTTGCCACCGTCGTCGCGACCATCATGAGTCTTGTTGGATACTATCGGGGAGACGCGGTCGCGCTTGCTTCCTCGGGCGCCCGGCGTGTGGAAAAACGAGACGCGCCGGAGCTGTGGAACCTCGTCGAGAACCTTGCGATCTCCGAAGGGCTTCCCATGCCCGCGTTGTACGTCATCGACGATCCGGCGCTCAACGCGTTCGCGACCGGACGCGATCCGGCCCATGCCTCGCTCGCGGTCACGACAGGCCTCGCGGCCAAGCTGACAAAACCAGAACTCGAGGGAGTAGTCGCGCACGAACTGTCGCATGTGAAAAACTACGATGTCCTCCTCATGACCGTGGTTGTCGTGCTCGTAGGTACAGTGATACTCCTGTCCGACTGGCTCCTGCGCGGATCCTTCTTCCGCCGCAACGACCGGGACAACGATCGGGCCGGAGCCATCCTTCTCGTGATCGGCATCGTGCTCGCCATTCTTTCTCCCCTGCTCGCGGAACTCATCCGACTCGCGGTATCGCGTCAGCGCGAATTCCTTGCGGACGCGTCCGGAGCCTTGATGACACGCTATCCGGAAGGACTCGCATCCGCGCTCGAAAAGATCGCGCTCGAGGACCGGCCGCTGCGCCTGGCCAACCGCGCGACCGCGCACCTGTTCCTCGCGAACCCGCGCGATCCGCGTGCCTCGACCTGGTACGAACGCTGGTTTTCAACCCACCCTCCAATCGAGGAACGGATCAAACGGCTGAGAGCGATGGGGGGATAGAAACACAATCGAAAAGCAAAATTCAAAAATCAAAATGCAAAGCTGCTCACGACTATGGCACTGGATATTGTTGAAAAATTCTCCACCCACCTAAAAAACGTGCTGACGCGAGCCCTGGTGTTTGTCGTTGAAAACGACGGGGCGCTCGTGGAACCAGAACACTTGTTGTGGGCACTTGGGATGGAAAAGGGCTCGATTGCCTCAGAAATCATCGAGAAATCCGACCTTTCAACGGAGAGTCTGAACGTATTGGTCGGGGATCCGGGACCAAACCGAAAGGCGACTCCCGCAAGCTCGCCGTTTTTGTCCGACCGCGCGAAGCGGGCCGTGGAAAAAGCTGTGCTCGCAGCGAACACGCACGAACATCGCTATGTGGGAACCGAGCATCTGCTTTCCGGCCTGCTGCAGATGGCGGATCCGAGAATTGACGCATTCCTCTCAAACCAACGCGTGAACGTCACGCGCATGCGCGAGGACCTCGCGGCCGTGCTTGCGTCCGCCTCGAAGCTGCCGGAACTCACGGAAATGCTGTCCGCCCATTCGGCTGAAGCAACGGGCGTTGAGCCAACGACAAAAAACGGGACCGGAACGGACACTGGAGAGTTGAAGACCCCTGCCTTGGATTTTTTCGGCCGCGACCTCACGAGCAAGGCGATCCAGGAAAAAATCGACCCGGTCATCGGGCGAGAAGAAGAGATTGAGCGGGTCATGGAAATCCTCGCGCGCCGCACCAAAAACAATCCAATGCTGCTCGGCGAACCAGGCGTGGGAAAGACTGCGATCGTCGAGGGACTGGCCAAGCGCATCATGGAAGGACGCGTGCCGCCGACGCTCGCGGACAAACGCGTGATTGCCATCGACCTTGGGCTTGTGGTCGCTGGCACGGTGTACCGCGGAGAATTCGAAGCTCGCATCAAGCAAATCGTCGAGGAGGTCAAGAAGTGCGGGAACGTCGTCTTGTTCGTGGACGAGGTGCATCAAATGGTCGGCGCTGGCGCGTCCGGCGGGTCCATGGATGCAGCGAACATGCTGAAGCCAGCGCTCGCGCGCGGCGAAATTCGCTGCATTGGCGCGACCACGCCCGCGGAGTTCAAAAAACACATCGAGACCGACCCGGCGCTCGAGCGCAGGTTCCAGACGGTTATGGTTAAGGAGCCCACACCTGCGCGGGCCGCGGAAATTCTGCGCGGCGTGGCCTCGCAGTACGAGACCTACCACAACGTGCGCATTTCACCCGCTGCCATCGACGCCGCGGTCAAGCTCTCTGTCCGTTACCTCACGGACAAGCGTCTGCCAGACAAAGCCCTCGACCTTGTGGACGAAGCATCGGCCGCGTCGCGCGTGCGGCGCAAGGAATCCGGTCCCGCGGAAAAACGCCGTTCCCTTTCCCGCCGCGTCATGGAGATCCAGACGGAAAAACGCCTAGCTGTTGCTGAGGAACGATTCGAACGCGCGGCGGAACTCAAGCAGGAAGAAGCGCACGCGCGGGAAGCCATAACCTTACTTCCGGAATCCAGTCTCGAGGATTCGCCCGAAGTCATCACGGACCGCGAGATCGCGCGAGTCATCTCAAAAACGCTTGGAATCCCGCTTGAGGACCTGCTCGCCGACGGCGCGCGAGACCTCGATCACATCCGTGCCAAACTCGCGGAGCGCGTCATTGGACAGGATGATGCTGTGGCCTCCGTGGCCGCGGCACTCCGGCGCGCAAAAACGGGGCTTTCCATGCCGAATCGGCCGCTCGCGTCCATGCTGTTCCTCGGCCCGACCGGCGTAGGAAAAACCGAGCTGGCCCGCGCCATCGCGGACGCATTCTTTTCCGACCCGACCGCACTCGTCCGGCTCGACATGTCCGAATACGCGGAAGGATTCACATCTTCCAAGCTCCTCGGCGCTCCAGCCGGATACGTCGGTTACCGCGAGGGATCGACCCTTTCGGACCGGGTGAAGGACAAGCCGTACTGCGTGGTGCTGTTTGACGAGCTTGAAAAGGCGCACAAGGACGTTCAAAACCTGCTCCTCCAAATCCTCGAGGAAGGCGAGCTCACGGATGCCACGGGCCGCAAGGTCAGCTTCCGCAACGCGATTGTGGTGCTCACCTCAAACGTCGGGCTTGAACGATTCGAATCCGGCGGCATTGGATTCATGAGCGGAGAACAGGAGCGGGTCACGGCCATGTCGTCGGATATCCGAAAGGAGCTGGAAACGCGCTTCCGCCCCGAGCTCCTGAACCGCGTGGACCTCACGAGCCTGTTCCGACCGCTTGGCCGCGACGTGCTCGCCATTATTGCGGATAAGCAGCTCAAGGAACTTGCCGAACGGCTGGCGGAACGCGGCGTCCGCATTGCGACTGACGCGGCCGCAGCCCACACCATCGCGGACGGGGTCGAGGTCAAATTCGGCGCCCGGGACATTCGCCGGCACATTCAGACGAAGATTGAAGATAAAATCGCAGACCTTGTCGCGGCCGATCCGTCTGCTTCCCTACAAATCCATGTCACCAAAGACGGCCTTGATGTAAAATATGCAAGACGGAGGAGCACAACCTAACGAATCGGACTCGATCGACCGGCAAATCGCGGAAAAAATGAAGGCGTCCCAGGCGTCCGTTGATTTGAGGAATGCCGAAGAGCAAAGAAGAGGCGTTTCTCCCGAGGAAAGAGCCAGGAGCGAACAGTTGTTTCGAGAACAGCAACGATCACAGACGAAACGTCTCCAGGCAAAGATGGAAGCACCTCTTCCGAACACGCCAACCGGCTCCGGATCCAAGGAACGTCCCGTGGAAGGCGCTGAACAAGACCAAGGATCCGGCCTTGGAGCAGCCGAACGGCTTTTGAGAAACCAGGCACAGGCCGGGATTGCCGGTTCGACTGGATCTGGTTCCATGTCTGGAAGCCTGGATCCGCGTGAGGAAATTCAAACGCAGATCGACAAGGCAAACCATTATCTGCTCGTCGAAATTCTCCCGAACGTATTCGCGTTCGACTGCACGACCTTCGGCTTGCTCTCGTTCGCTACGCTGCCGATTGTGTACTGGCCGATCGCGGCCATTTGGGGAGTCGAGGTGTACAACGATTTCACAGGCAACTCAACACCACTCACTCCAAGGCTCAGCTGGAAGTCGTTCATGCCGCCGGGCACGGAAATGGACATCCCTCTTCCAAACCAGCCCCTCTGGATCGCCTGGATCGCATACGTGATCCTCCTGGTCATTCTCACAATCATCTGGCTTTTCCTCGGGTTCCTCATTATCTACTCGATCGCGGAACCGCTGGCAGCCGTGAGTAAATTCGCCAATTTCCTCCCATTCTTTTCCTTCCCAACCGGGATCTAACGATATGCCCGAACGTTTCAAACGCATCCTGATCGTCGTTGGCTTCATTGCCTCCGTCTTCGGAATTGCCGCGGCCCTGTACTTCGTCTTTTTCCGCCCGGCCCAGCCCTCGCCGACCGTTCAGCCAGGCGGCACGGAAGAAACAGGCGGCGCCCTGCCTTCATCCGGAACCGCTGGCCAGCGTCCCGAAACCGTTCCAACGACCAATGGAGGGCTTCCTCCGGCATCCGAAGTCGCGGGAGGCGGACGCACGGTAACCACGGCGATCACGCAGGGCGCGGTCGCGGACGTAGCGCTTTCCGGGAGCGGATCTTCCGTCAATTTTTACAATCCGAAGGACGGCAAGTTTTATACCGTGGACAAGAATGGGGACCTGGTGCTGCTCTCGGAAACACAGTTCCCTGACGCGGAAAATGTTGAATGGAACAAAGACGCGGACAAGGCCGTCATTGAGTTTCCGGACGGAAGCAATGTGGTGTACGACTTCGATACCGAGCGGCAAACAACGCTTCCGTCACACTGGGAAGAATTTGGATTCTCGCCGATTTCTGACGAAATCGAAGCCAAGTCCATGGCCGTAGACCCAAACAACCGCTGGCTCGTGACCTCAAGCTCGGACGGCAGCAACGTAAAGGCCTTCCAGCCCCTTGGAGAAAACGGCGACAAGGTCACGATTTCCTGGTCCCCCAACGACCAGATCGTCGCGTTCTCAGACACGGCCGATTCCCTTTCCGGAGGACTTGACCGCAAGATGATCATCCCGATCGGGCTCAATGGGGAGAATTATCCCGGACTCACGGTCGAAGGACTGGACTTTATCCCGCTCTGGACCCCGAATGGAAAACAGCTTTTGTACTCGGTTGCCGGAGATTACTCGGACAACAAGCCCCTGCTCTGGCTCGTGGACGCCACACCCGCGAGCATGGGGCAGAACCGCCATTCGATCGGCCTTAACACCTGGGCGGACAAATGCGCGTTCCTCGACTCCTCTACGGCCTACTGCGCGGTGCCGCGCAACCTTCCGAACAACGCGGGTATGCAGCGCTCGCTCTACGCTGATTACCCGGACACGGTGTACCGAATCGACGTCGCTCAGAATAAAATCACGCTCGTTGCTGTCCCAGAGGAAGATGTGGCCATGACAAGCTTGAGCGTCAGTACGGACGGTTCCATGCTGTACTTCGTAAGTGGGAATGACGGGACCCTCCAATCCATCCGTTTGAAATAACGTATGCCAAGACCCTGGCTCGTATTCCTCTCGATCGGCACGGTGAGCGCCATTGTCCTCATTTTTTTCTTTCTCCGCCTCCAGCCGATTCGTCCCGCGCAAACCGACGATTTGTCCGGCACTCCAGAATCGATTGACCAACCGAGCATCACGTTCGTGAACCCATCGGTCGGGCCAGCCAACGCTAAGGTGACGGTCGTCACGTTCGGCGACTTTCAATGCGAGGCATGCAAGACGCTCGCGACGAACCTTGCGACCGTACACCGCAGCTTCCCGGACGACCTGAAAATCGTGTGGAAGGACATGCCGAACGAGGAAGCCCACCCGCTTGCCACCAAGGCCGCGGTCGCGGCCCATTGCGCGGACCGCCAGGGAAAATTTTGGGAATACCACGACATGCTGTTCGACCGGCAGTCCTACCTGTCCGAAGAGGAGCTGACGAAGGCCGCGGCCGACGTCGGACTCGACGCGAGCGCGTTCGAACGGTGTACGAAAAACAATGACACGCTCGCCGTGGTGCGCAAGGATTTCGAGGAAGGCCGCGCGCTCGGCATTCTCGCGACCCCGACCCTGTTCATTGGCGCGGACTCCTCCGCGGGCGCGCTTTCGGTCGCCGAAATCACTGACCTTATCCAACGGGAACTGACCAAATAATATGGCACGCCGGATCCTTCCCTTCATCGGACTGCTGGCCCTGCTCTTCCCGGCCGCGGCCCTTGCCGCAGACTCGTGCAATGATTCGGTCTGGTCGAACTACGGGTCCCGCGCGGCCCCGGTCTGCGCGTGCTACCACGACGGCAGCTATTGTGATCTGAAGTACGAGGATGTGTCAGATTACGAGGCCGACTGCACCGTATACTGCAAGCTGACGTACGGCGACAAATATACAAGCTCCGCCTATCACGGGAATGTCGAATCCTGCATGGGACAAGGGGTCGAAAGCGCCTGCACGGCTGCGAATGCCACGGCGCGCCTGGCCGAAACCGACTCAACCGTCACGGCCGCAATCTCGACCGGCGCCAACATCCCCTCCTATCCCACACCTGCGCTCAACGTGGACATCCCTGGCGTCGAATTCTCAAAGACGCTCTACGACAACGGGACGCTCAAGTCGAACTTCATCGGCACGTACGTGATCGGAATGTACAAGTTCCTGATCGGCTTCGCGGTCACGGTTGCCATCGTGATGATGATGGTCGGCGGAATCCAGTATGTGGTCGGAGCCACGGCCGGCGACGTGGGAAAGGCCAAGGAACGCATCACGAACGCGATCACCGGACTGGTGCTGCTCCTGTTCGTATACGTGATCCTGTTTACGGTGAATCCGAACCTCACGATGTTCAAGGATTTGAGCATTGCTTATGTCCCGGAAATCCCGGATGAAAACTTTTTTGACCAGACTGGCGCGGATTCCATGTCCTGTACTGCGTCCGGAGCAGACCTGACTGGCGTCAACTCCTTCCAAGACTGCATGATCGCGAACTACGGGGCTTCGGAGTCTGAAGTACAGTCGCAACTCGTCTCCATCATGTACGACGGACGAACGTATCAGGTACACAAGCTAATGGAAGCCGACTTTATCGCCGCGCTTACGGAAGTGGGCACGACCGGCTACGACATTGCGTCCGACACGGCCGGCGGAACCTTTAACTGGCGCTGCAACAGGAATTATCCAGAAGCCGTGTCCGCACATGGCTGGGGAACGGCGATCGACATTAATCCATCTACAAATCCAAACTGCCCTCCAGCCTGCATGGACGGCAAACCTGAGACAGCTTGTCATTGCGTCGGCGGTACCTCCTCCGTCAGCTGCGAGACGATGTGCGCTTCTCCAAAGCCATATGACATTCCACAGTCGGTGATTGACGCGTTCAAGAGTCACGGCTTCACTTGGGGCGGATCCTATAGCAGAACGAAGGACTACATGCACTTCACCTACACGCGAACCTGCAAAGGCGGCTAACCTATGTTCTCCTGTTCAAACTGCGACGCGCAATTTCCGAAATGGAGCGGGCGGTGTACTGAGTGCGGAAAGTGGGGAACCGTTGCGGAAGATGGTGATGGGGGAAAATTACAAGAGACAAGAAACAAAAACTTGGTAAAGACGAAGGCGGCGAAGGTGGTTGGGGTTTTGGAAGCAGCGGAGGGAGCGGATCCGGGGAGAGTTTCGACTGGAATCGCGGAAATGGACCGGGTGCTTGGCGGCGGGCTCGTGCGCGGGTCGCTTGTTTTGCTTTCCGGCGAGCCAGGCATTGGCAAGTCCACGCTCGTCGCGCAAGTCGCCGGACTCATCGCTGACCTCACCCTTAACCCTCTCCTTTCCAAGGAGAGGGGAACGCTGGGTACTCTCCCTTCTTTGGAGAACACGAAGAAAAAGGAAGCTTCCGGTTCTCCCCACCCTTCGGAAAGCAGGAACACGGATGAAGCTCTGGGTTCCCTCCCCCTAATGGAAAGGGGGAGGACAGGAGGAGGTCAGCGTGTGCTGTATGTCTCGGGTGAGGAATCGGCTTCGCAGTTGGCCGGGCGGTTCGTCCGGATCGGGCTTAAGGCGGATTCTGTCGGGTTCCTCGAGGCGCTGCCGATCGAGACGATCGTGGCGACCATCGACGCGGAAGGTCCAGCACTTGCGATCGTGGACTCGGTGCAGACGCTCTCGTCCTCGGAGCTCGACTCCTGCGCGGGAACTCCAGCCATGGTCCGCTACGCCACTTCCCTGCTCCTCGAACTCGCGAAGCGGACGCATATCCCGATTCTGCTCATCGGACAGGTTACGAAGGACGGCTCAATCGCCGGGCCAAAGACACTCGAACATCTCGTCGATGCCGTTGTCTCGATCGAAGGCGACCCGGTGCATGCCTACCGCATTCTGCGCTCGACCAAGAACCGGTTTGGCGCCACGGATGAGGTCGGCGTGTTCGAAATGACGCCGACCGGCCTTGTTCCCGTAGAAAATCCGTCGGCTCGCTTTCTCGAAGAACGTCGGAACGTCCCAGGATCCGTGATCGCAGCGACTATGGAAGGCTCGCGGGTTTTCCTCGTCGAAGTCCAGGCTCTTGTCGAGAAGGCAAGCTATGGAACACCCGTGCGCCGTGCCTCAGGGTTCGACCAAAACCGACTTCAGATGCTCTGTGCCATCTTGTCGAAGCATGCCGGGCTCAAGCTCGGAGAATCGGACGTGTACGTGAACGTGATCGGCGGGTTGGAACTGCGCGAGCCAGGAGCGGACCTTGCCGTGTGCGCGGCCATCGTTTCGGCCGTGAAAAACATCGCTGCAGAATCGCCGACCGTGTTCGTGGGCGAGGTCGGGCTCGGCGGCGAGGTTCGTTCCGTAGCAAGGCTCGACCGTCGCGAGACAGAAGCAAAGCGCATGGGGATTGACGCGATCAAGACGCCAAAAAATGTGAGAACCGTCAAGGATCTCTAGACTCACGCCACTAAAGTGGCTGGGAAAAGACTTTTCCCAGGGACTTTTCCGGCAAAGCCGGATCCGGCCCCGCCGGAAGTCCCGTGAGTCATTCCAGATGCACTTCGTCGAACGACGATCGGACCTTTTCGCGAAGCAGCGGATGCGCGTCCAACTCCGGATCCCCAACAAGGAAGCGGGCGGCGATGTCGCGCGTTTTTTTCATAAGCCCCACGTCCGACTCGTTCGCGAGCTTGAAATCCGGTAATCCGGACTGCGCCGTGCCGAACACGTTCCCTGCACCGCGGAGCTTTAGGTCGATTTCCGCGAGCTCGAATCCGTCGTTCGTGCGCGTCATCGCCGTGAGCCGCTCCTTGGCGGTCGGGCTCCATCCGTCCGGCACGAGATAGCAGTATGACTGGATACCGGAACGCCCCACGCGCCCGCGCAGCTGGTGGAGCTGCGAAAGCCCGAACCGGTCCGCCCCAACGACGACCATCACACTCGCATTCGAAACATCCACGCCAACCTCAACGACCGTGGTGGATACAAGCGCGTCGATCTGGCCTGAACGAAACGCATCAATGGCCGCGGCCTTCTCATCTGACTTCAATCGTCCGTGCAGGATACCGACCCGTGTGGTCTTCGGCAGCATCTCGACCACGGTTTTCGCGACCTCAGAAACGGATTTGACTCCAAGCGTATCCGACGGATCGATAAGCGGACACACCACAAACGCCTGCCTTCCTTCCCGAATCTCTCCGGCCACGTGGTCCCACATGGCCTTGGCGTCTTTTTGAAACGTAAGCCTGGTCACGACCGGAAGCCTGCCCTTCGGCATCTGATTCAAGATGGACAAATCAAGGTCACCATAAATCGTCAGCGCGAGGGATCGCGGAATGGGAGTCGCGGTCATGGACAACAGATGCGGGGCCGGCGTCCGTTCGAGCAGAGCCTTACGCTGTTCCACGCCGAAACGGTGCTGTTCATCGACAACCACAAGTGCAAGGTCCGGTATCTCGAGCCCCTGAAGGAGCGCGTGGGTTCCCACCAAACACCGGACACGGCCGTCCGCGACAGCCTCAAGCAGCTCCTGGCGCGAAACCTCGTCCGGGCCGATCGCCGCGTGCGACCCGGTCAACAACCCAACACCGGGTGTTGGATTACCCGTACCTAAAAAACGCGCCATGGCCTGCTGCTGCTGGATGGCGAGAATTTCCGTGGGGGCCAGATACGCCGCAAAATGCCTGGCATGCGTCACGCCCGCGATCGCGATGGCCGCAACCGCCGTCTTCCCGCTGCCAACGTCCCCTTCCAAAAGTCGGTTCATGGGCCGCTCCTTGGCGCAATCCTGCACAATCTCCCATGCCGCGCGGCGCTGGGCGTCCGTAAGCGCGAATGGCAGCGACTCGACGAACGACTTTAGATACTCGACGTTCGTCGAGATGGGACACGAGAGCCGCACTTCCCTTGCCTGCCGGACCTGCGCGAACATGAGCTGATGAATGAACAGCTCGTCGAACTTCAGCCTACGGATCGCGTCATCGAGCTCCGGACGCGATTCTGGAAAATGAATCGACCGCATGGCTCGCGACAAAGATGGCAACGACTCCAATGTAACAATCTCATCTGGTAAAAACTCAACAAGCTCGTCCGCGGCCGGAAGCGCACGCTCAATGGCCCCGCGCAACTTTCGCATGGCAAGCGACCCGGAGAGTCCGTATACCGGCACGATTCGCCCGGTATGCACGCGCGCGCCTGCCGGCTCCCACACTGGACTCACCAAAGTACGAACCCCGGATGATCCGGCAAACCGGCCGTCTACCCGCCCGGCAAGAGAAATGGACGACCCAGCGTGCAGGGTCTTTGCTAAATACGGCTGGTTGAACCATGTCACCTTGAGTTCTCCGGTGCCGTCCTCGACGATTGCCTCGGTCAGGGTCACGCGCCGGTTCTTGCTCGGCCGCGAATCGATTGATCGGACACGGCCAGTCACGGTCACGGTGTCGTCGTGCCGGAGCGACTCAATCGGCTTTTCAACGGAATAATCCTCATACCGGAACGGCAAATGCCACAGCAAATCCCTCACGCTGACGATTCCGAGCGCGCGCAAGTCCTTTTCCGCGATTCCGCCGATCCCGGCAATCGCGGTAACGGGCGTGGAAAGATGCAGGGACATGGGGGTGTGTTAAGTCAAAAGTTAGAAGTTAGAAGTCAAAAATCAAAATGAAATATGACGATTGCTGAACTAATGTAACAAAAAAGCCCGTGGGTGTCCCCTTTGGGCTAGACCGCGACGGGTCGCGGGACCTGGATCTCGATTTCCGTACGGATACGCTGGATGCCGTAACCGCGCGGGATCCGGACGTACGGCGTCTTAGATGAATTGCATGCGGGAATCAACAGATTGTTGATGTCGTGGCCCGCCAACCCACTCAGGATGATGAGGAAGTCGACCCCATCGCGTTCGATGCTTTCACGCAAGGCCTGGATGGTCCTCGGCGCGTTCTGGGACGAATCCCACACGAGCTCGGAAAAGCCGAAGGCTTTCTCGATGCGGTCGCGATTCTGCTCCCTCGGATCTCCGCCAACCATCACGGCCCGCTTCCCGCGCGTGAGCCAGAACCATGGCCAGTCCTCGGGAATCACGAATACAACGGGTGCCACATCCTTGGCCTCAGCCTCTCGTTCGAAATCACGGATCGCCTTATAGAGAGACCGAAAGCGCGTCGTGTGCGCCAGCATCTCGGCGACGAATGGCGCGCAGAGGCGAACGAACTTCCTGTGCTTCGGCGGAACGCCTAGACGGAGCGCCGATTCGATGAGCGGACGGATCTCGGCATATGGAGCCGCGTCCCCGATCGTGTCGCCAAGGACCTTGAGGATGCGCTCCACGTTCGCGGTGCCGGCATCATCGGTCAGCGACCGGTCGTACAGACCGTTGATCAGAAAGTCCGCGTCCACTGACCAGCAGGCTTTCTTCGGGCGGGAGCCCCGCTTCGGCCCATGCACGCAGCCGCATTTTTCGCTCTGTGCGAACGCCGCGATCGCGCCGATGACCTGACGCACCTCATTGTCGTTCAATCCACCGGCATCCTGCCTGGCCCGCATCCTGGCGGCCGCGTACTCGAGAAGCGATACCTGGATGTTCGGCGGGAACACGAGGAGCTGTTCGCGATCGCGAACCAGCGCGTGCAGGATCGAAGCCTCGTCTGCCGCGGTGAGGCTTCCGTGCTGAAGCGTGGGGAGAAGCGACCGGAGCTCCGCACGCCAGTCGGTCGAAGGCATCGACGACGGCGCGGACGGTGACCGGGGTTCGGGTTGCAGGGTTGCTTCCGGTTCGAGATCAGGATCGGACGACGATTCTGGATCCTCAGTCTCGACAGAAGCCACCTCAGGACCAGGCTCGATCTCGAATTCCGGACAAGGATCGGGGTCTTCGTCATTGTTCTCGTCCTCGAGAACGACAAGCGGCTCGGTCACAGTCTCGGCCTCGGCCTCAGTCTTGATCTCGGATGCCGGATCAACGACCACCAGCCGGAGAGACATGCCTTTTTCCGCTGCCTCGGCAAGGACATCAAGCATGGCCGCAAGCGCCTGATCGGCCCTTTTCTGTATCGCCACCATCTCACTGTGTGTTGTCATGGAACACCCCCTCCTTTCGTGGGGGACTCGAGCTTGCCGGAAATTCGCCTTTCCGTCAATGCAGATACACAAAACCTCCCAGGTTTCTGGGAGGTTTTGTGGTGCGCCCGGCACGATTCGAACGTGCGACCCTCAGCTCCGCAAGCTGATGCTCTATCCAACTGAGCTACGGGCGCGTGAGTTACGACCTTTTAAAATCGCGATCTGCCGTCTCAGGGCTTGCGGTCCGCGCTCACCGTATATCCGTATACGGCTCGCTTGCGGTCCTCGTCCTTCAACGGCATCTCATCGATTTTAAAAGGTCTCACGGATGACAACGGTACTTTTTTCGACTTGTATATCCCGAAAAGCCTACAGCTTATACACCCTTCGGACGGTTTCCGTCAAGGTTTCGCTTGTGCGGTCGAGGTTCTCAAGGCAGAACGGAAGCAGACGCGCGCGCACATCGTTTGGGTCCGTGTCCTCGAGCGGAATTGCCAGCATGGGCTGCCAAAATTCGCGGAACGTCACATACAGAATTTTCACCTCCGGCGGCTCGTAGGCAAGGGAAAAATCACGGATCGCTCGGAAGTCGTAGAAGCGATCGCCGACCGCGAGTCCCGTGGGAGCAACCGCGACCGATACGCGGTCCGGCTTCTTGAAATCCGAGATGAGCGTGATAATGCCGACCATGAGCACGATCACCGCGAACAAGAAATTCGCGGTCGCAATCGCGTAGATGATTAGCCCCGCGCCAAGAAGTCCGCAAATGAGATACCAGTTGCGCGAACGCGACTGTCGCGGATACTCGTCGATTTCCCAAACGATCGCGTTCCTGACCGGTTCAGTCGCGTTGGTCTGCGATGGTATTTCGTCTTGCATAAGCCTAGGCATAGTATAGGCGATTTTCAACGATCGATCCACCGCCAACATCAATGCGTCACTTGTCTCGTCATCAAATCGACCGTCAGCACCGGACTTCCCTCATACAGGACCAGTAACGAACTGTCTTTCACGACAAGACTGTAGGATGACGGATCCTTGTCAAAGCCGGCAAGCGGCGGAACACCCACCCCGCTGTCGTCACTGATAACGCCAGGAATAACCGATGTAAACGACTCGTTCTTCGCACGATCGTAAACCGTGACGAACGTCCGCGCCCAATCTCCGCCCATCTCATGGATCTCATCCGAAGTTGCGAGCACATAGTTCCCATCCTCCGAGGCAAGGATGTGCCAGCCACCGTTTCCTGAAGTCTGCCTGACCAACAATTCTGGAAACGCCTGCCCTTCGACGATCTGCTCCACGCCGGACGAACTCAGCAGAAAATACCTGTCTCCAACTAGCTTTGTCATCGCAAAGTATCTTCGGTCTGGAACTTGCAGGACGATCCAGCCCTGATCCTTGGTGTTGAAATGCCAGTCGGTCCCTCGCTCGTCCGAATCCTTGGTGCCGTACAAGTGCGTGACCTCATAAACATCCGCGTACGATTCAATAGGCGGAAGCACGGCCGCGGCCGCATCGGGAAACGCAGCCCACTTCTCGTCCAAGATGCTGGTCCAGGTGTCCGTTACCCGATCGAGCTTGCTCAACACCGTGTGATCCGGTCCCCCATCCTGGTGTGCTGCAAATATTCCGTCACTCGAGATGACGAACTGGTCGAAGTCAACCCGGCCGATATTGTTTCGATTGAAATCCGAGGCCAGATAAACCTTCCAGACATCCGTTGCGGCCTGATACTCCGCCGCGCCGCAACCGGCAACGGAAGTCACCCACACATCGTCGCCACCTGTGAACAGCCGCACATTGTCATGACGGCAACCGCCTCCAAAAACTCCGGTGTAGCTCGTGACGGCCCGTGTCGCGCGATCGATCCGAAACACCCCAGAAAACGACGCGACCCAGAGTGAATCCCCGACCACGGCCGGCCGTAGGTTCTGAACATTCGACAGGCCGTTATTCTGGTCGAACAAGTACACAGCTCGATTCGCCGACAGATCGATCTCGTAGATCCCTTCGTTATAACAGGCCGCGTACAGCGTATCGCCGGCAATAGACACAACGGCCGGCAGTCCTCCGCCGCAGGAAAAGACTTTCGGATCCGAATACCGAACAAGTTCCCCGTTTTCGTCGTACTCAAGGATGTGCCCGATGGCCGGAACAAAGACATGCCCGTCGCGATACACCGCGGACTGCGCATATCCGTCAGGCAAGGTCGACGGCAAATCCTTCAGCGAGAGCGAAGTAAACGTGCCTGCGCTTATGCCGGGGACAAAGACCGCGCCTTCGAAGGAATCCGCGACGGACACGTCGGATCCCGCCGGTTCCAAAACCTGCACCTCGGCAAACCAGGGAACGATGCGGAACAAAACCACGGCCAAAAACAAAACAACAGCCACGACGACTGAGTATGCGAGGAGCTTGGGTTTCATAATACGACTTTCACGAATCGCTTATTTCTAAAGGCTTGTCCGGAACCAGTCTTCAAATACGCCTCGAACTGCCTCGCCTGCAACCTTGTAGGAAATGCGCAATACCAAATCAGATTCAGGGGTCAAAATTTTTTCGTTGAAGCAGCTTTGCCGTCCTGATGCTCTTTCAATCGCCGTTTTAGATCTGGAGTGCATCCAGTATAGATACTGCCGTTTGAAAGCTTCAAAAGGTAGACGTAATACATACTGAAAATCACTTGGAAACTCACCGAAGGCACCCTACGCTCCATCATTTGAGATGCTGGAGCGTAATGCTGGTTCATGACTGAGGGCCGCAGGCCACCCGAAGCTCCAGCAAGCACCAACCTATGCCACCCGTCGCTGAAGCTGACTGAGGGCCGCAGGCCACCCGAAGCTCCAGCAAGCACCAACCTATGCCACCCGT